>Ga0209013_10003155_pt1 | contig 14756 bp, 16 predicted proteins | sample Cruoilmetagenom2_FD_187291 | JGI IMG/M metagenome (GOLD analysis project Ga0209013, IMG submission 187291) | Oil polluted marine microbial communities from Coal Oil Point, Santa Barbara, California, USA - Sample 2 (SPAdes) (version 2) | ecosystem: Environmental > Aquatic > Marine > Oil seeps ... | reverse complement strand
TCTGGGACTCGAACAAGAACTCAAAATCGCCAAAGAGCTTGTCACTCCGATGATGCATCCTCCCCAAAACTACATCACCGTACCGGGAAACCATGATATCTATGTCCACGAGGGCAACAGTCACTACCGCTTTTCGGAGCAATTCTGCTCTGTTTTGCAAAATGACCTGCCAGAGTATTGCCGGGGTGGACATTGGCCGCTGATAAGGCTTGTAGGTGACCAGACAGCCGTAATCGCACTCAACAGTGCGCGCCCCAATCTGCTGCCATGGAAATCAGACGGCTCCATACCACCTGAGCAGCTTGAAGCCTTCGATGAGATACTCAAAGATGAACGGCTCAAAGACCGTTTTATTTTTGTCGTCACCCACTACGCACCACGCCTTGCCAATGGCCACGATGACAAAAAACTCCATGGACTCAACAATGTAGAGGCATTCCTTGATAGCTGCAAACCCATCACTTCAGGCGCGATACTCTGTGGGCATGTTCATCGCACATACCGAGTCCATACAGAGGGGGTCAAGAGTGAAATATTCTGCGCAGGCAGTGCAACGATGGAGGGGCATGAGGGAGGATGGGTTTATGAACTCCAGGGAGTTCGGCTCGAAGCTTTTCCCCTGAGGTGGAATGGAGAGGGATACTATATCAACAATTAAATGAGATCTCTTTTGCTTTGTTTGTTGCCCTCCAAAAAATAGCTACTCAAAATACTCTTCAACGATCAAAGGAAAGAGCCTGATCGTCTTGCGGGCCTTCTCTACTTTGGGGGCAAAAACTTCTGAGCTGGCTGGAAATTGTCGCATCAAATCTTCGTAAATCGTAATCTTGTCATTCATATGATCTTCCAATGCATTCAAAAAAAGCTGCATATTCTCTTTGGTCACAGCAAACTTCATCAACAGTTCAAACATCCGCTTGCGTGGGTGGATCGCCATCGATTCTCCGGCTGCCAATGCAATATCCTTGATATCCCACCTGGAGATATAGATACCGCTTGCATGCGGCGCTACCAGCTTGGCATAGAGTGCTTCGGTATATGAGGGGTAATCTTTTAGATCAACCTCTTCTTCTGATTCACAGGTGCCATCAGTACATAGTGCTTCATTGGCATTGAAGTTTTCAAACTCTTTTCTCAAATCTTCGATATCTCTCATTCTTACTTCTCCATTCTCATTTTTCAATTAATAGAGGTATATCGTCCACCTCTATTGCTGCACCATACCAACGATTGGCTATCAGCATCATTTTGGCAATAAATCGTATCCGGTCATCTGCAAACTCAGGCTGCTCAAAGAGTTCTGAGACCTCTTCATCAAGACAATAGCCTTTGACTCTCCCCTCTTCCACCTCAATAAAATCGATTTTATCCAAACGCTTGGCAGCATCATCCATCCACTCACAATACTTGACCGCTTCACTCTGAAACTCCTGCTCAATGATCATCTTGTCAACCTTGGATTGCCCAACACTTCTCATCGTAAAATCAAAATGTTCATCTGTGATATTAAGTGCAATTGCAGTCGCATTGAGTTCGTTATGTTTCATAATCCTGGTAAAATACTTTCTGCTGAAACCTGTCTGTGCATTGTAACCCAAAATCGTACAGAGCTGTGTATCGGGTTTTATTTCATGGGGCTGCATGGCAATCCTTATCTCGTTCCCAACGTCCTCGTTGGGAACGCATACTGGATTTTTTCTGAAAATGAAAGCTCATCAAAAATCCATCTTTCGTGCATTGTCATGTAGCGTCATCGCCTCTTCCTCTTCGAGTTGACATCGAGGACACACCTGCTCTCCGCCGGTGTAGGTGAAGTAACTGCCGCACTCGTTGCAGCGTTTGATATTGAAGGTAGCCAGCGTTCGCTGCGTGGGCTCGAAAAACTCTTTGATCTCAAAACCACTTTGCAGATGTATCGCATCCGGTTCACAGACATCATGACACAGATGGCACTTGACGCAGAGCATCGCATCAAAATTGATCAGAGAAAACTTGCCATCAGAACTGAGCGCGCCTGTTGGGCAGATACGGTAACATATCTGACAATTGGTGCACTTCTCATCTACAAATTTTTGAGAAGTGAAACTCACCTCTTCTTCCGGAAGTACCTCATATTGCTCCGGCTTTTCTGCACGCTTCAGCGCCGTAAAAAGTATCTTGCGCTTGTTGGGCAGCTTTTTTTCCTTGATCTTACTGATGACGACACTGTCTATCTCAAATCTCTGCTGCTCGTCAGCATCCACTGCCTGATCAAACGCCTCTTTCTGCTTAACCGCGCCCTTGAGCGAAATATTGCTAAGAAAAGAGCGCCGGGTCGGGATCTCTTCCTCTGGCTCTTTCTCCACTTCATATCCTCTCTCTTCACTGAACAACTGCTTATCACTGAAGCTCGAGAGGACAAAATTGGCTTCTTCGATATTCTGCTCGATCTGTGCAAAGAGTGGATCTTTGATTTCACAGGTTTGACAATCTCCCAGGTCAAGTATGATCGGCTTATCGCTTGCAAGTGCCATAGAGATGAGATGCTCAACACTCAGTGTCGAAATGCATGGTATATTCTTTTTGCAGGAAATCATCTTCTCCTCATCTTCGAGCATCGAAAAGAAGAAATCAACTGTCGAGAACTCTTTCAATGCAAATGCTTCTGTCGGGCAGATACCGACACACCCGCCGCAATCTACACAGGCAGAGGGAGTAAAAGTCGGAATATTATCTATGATCTCTATCGTATTGACAGGGCAAATATCCACACATTTTGTGCATTCAGAGAGCCTGCTTGTGGCCCTCACGCAGGAGGCGGGGTCAAAGTCTAAATTCATTCTTCACCGCAATGAAGGGTAAGCAGCTCCGTCACATACTCAAAATCACTGAGCATAAACTCCAGCGTCAATTCTGCACTGTCGTGATAAAGCGGTGTGCGTGATTCTCGTTTCATATTGATCAAAAAGAGCGGTGTCCATTCGAGCAGATGATCTTTCAGGAAACCTCTTTGAACTTTGAGCAGTTCGCAAACACCAACGATATCATCGGCTTCGAGCGCTTTTTGCTGCGCCGTGCAGAGCATATACATAAACTCCAGTTCAATACCGATATGATCTGCACTGACGACCCTGGCCGCTGTCAACTCTACTCGAAAATCCAATGCATTGTAAAGTTCTACTACCGGGTTATCACCTCCGCTCTCGATCATCTGGTCATCTCTGGTATAAAAACTTTCATAAGGTACCAGGTGCATCAAAAAGAGACTGGCAAAATCAACATTATAATACTGCTCGATCAACTCATTTATACTATTCTCTTCGCGTTTATTCCAGGCTTTATAGTTGGGAAAGAGTGCAAGCAGCGCTTCATCACTCTCTATCTTTTTCAAAAAATCCTCATCAACTTCTATCAGCATCAACCTTGAAATCAATGCATAAAGTGCAATACGATTTTCAATATCTTCTTTCATTTCGTTCATTTATTGACCTTCATATATTTTCTCGTTCCCAAGCTGAGCTTGGGAATGTATATTGGCTTTTCAAATGCAACTCAATTATGCATTCCCAACGAGGACGCTGGGAACGAGTTAAATACAGGGTTTCTTCCTCGGACAAGTCTGAGGATCCTGATGGTGTCGCATCATACCACTTTCAAGATAAAAATTGTTTGAGAATAAATTATCTGGAAAATTGTAAATTGAAGTCCGAACGGGAAAAGTCCCGTTGCGGATAGTGCTTATGTCAATTTGACTGTGTATGCTTTGAGACTCAAAGGCACTGCCGGCCGCTTCATATGAACCGGTCTTCTGAGTATGTCAGAAGTATCAAGAGGGCGAGTCAATTTGTCTCTCCACTCCTGATAGACTTTCATATTGTTTTCGTAATTTACATAGATATCACCGATCTGATCATCTTTACCGGCTTTTTCAATGCGGATCTTCTGATGCCATGCGTGGTTGCCCGCGATAGGGTCCGGATGTGACGGTGCTACGGCATTCTGCCATGAACCGCTGAGGCCATCCCACCAGATATTGTCAAGGTCTTTATTGTACTCTTTGAACTGCCATGTATCACGACGCGCCATCATTCCTTCATCCAGACCTTCTGTCGGCTTCAATGTTCCCACTTTGCCGTCCATCGTCATATCGTAGAGCGGCGCACCGACACCCATAACTCCAAGCTTCTGCTCGAAGCCCGGTATCTCTACAGCATTTTTCAGCTTCCATCGGCCCGCGTGGTGTGAACAGGCAGTGACACCCGGCATCGTACCTTCTGTCGGTACCGCCATAGCAATAAAATAACCTGATTCCAGCCCTGACACTGTATCGGTGATGGTACATTTGATCGCATCTCCGCGCTTGATACCCAGTCGTTTTGCATCTTCAGTGTTCATCCAGACAGGATTGTGGTTTTGCGAAATCTCCATCAAGTGCTTTGAATTCACTGAACGGGTATGGATATTGTACGACAATCTAAAGATGGTATTGAGTGCAAACTCATTATCTTTTTCCATAAAATCATGGTGGACTTGTGACACAACATGCACCATCTTCTTTCGCTCTTCAGGAGTTTTGGGATAGATAGGTATCGCATACTCAGGCCACTTCCACTCTTTGAACCACTCAGAATAGAACTCAAGTTTACGGCTCAAGGTATGGAAACCTTGTTTCAGCTCACCATCGACTTCGACACCGATCGCTTTTTTGCCGCCAAAGGTATGGTCCTCTACAAGAAGTGCACCATACTCATCTTTTTCAACATCTCTCTCGTCGTATTCATGACCGTGGGAGATATACTTTCCATCTTTTTTATGAAGCTCTCTCTCTTGAGGTCTATAGATGTTATCTTCCTCGAGCCAGGTTCCCCTATCTCTCATCATCTCATAGTTTGGATACTTTGAGTCCGGGTAAGCTGCCTTGGCTGCTTTTCGCAGATTTGGAAGCTTGTCAAATGCTGCCTGATACCATTCAGGTATTGTTACCGCTCTGCTTGGATCTTCCTTGGAAGCCCAGAATTTTCTGACACCGAGTGAACCATCCGGATCAACATGATGCACCATGATATTCGCCCAGAACTCTACCTCTTCCCATACTTCGCCGAGACCGGCTTTGACATGGGCTTCGAGCGTTGCTCTGGCAGGATTTTCAGCTTTCCATCCCATTTTTTCAAGTGCCACTCGCAATGCAGGATTTCTAAAGCTCAGCCATCTGGCCGGCAATGTAGCCTCTGAGTGCTGATCATGTCTCTCGCCTGCCAGTCCGACCGGAAGAACATAGTCGCAATACCAGTTAGTTTCTGACCAGGTAGGAGAGAGATTAAAACTCATCTCGATTTTATCTTCTCGCTTAAGTGCTTCGATCCATCTAAATCCATCCGGGTTGATCCAGACAGGATTGTACATTCGTGGAATCCAGACTGCCAGCTTCTTGGGAACGCTGGCCAGTCCCTTGTCAGTCCACTTTTTCTGCCATGCGTCATCCATCAGGAGGTGCGGCATAATATGACTCATCTCATAGGTGCTGAGCGGATACTCAGGCGGCCAGGCGATCTCGTTCCAGACATCGACTTTTGGAGGTCTCACTCCTGCTTCTGCTGCTGCGTCACCTTTGCCATTGACAGAGATAACAGACCAGTGATGCAATCCGACATTTCCTTCATCTCCGGACATCGCACCACGAAGGACAAATGGAAGGAAGGCTGCTCTTGTGATCATCCAACCGCCCCTGTGTCCGATCGATCCGGCTCTCCAGATATATGTCGCAACTCTGTCGCCTGCATCGATGAACATCTCGTAGAGTTTCTCAACGATTCTCGCTTCGATACGACACTCTTTGGTCACAAAGTCAAGTGTATAGGGGCTGTACATTTCAGATATCATCGTAATGAAATCCTGATAGCTGTTACCCTCCGGAACTGACTTGATATAACCCTTTTTGACCAAGTATCCAAGATACTCTTTGTCCGCCATCAAGCGATCCCAGTTGACCCAGTTTTTCACAAAAGCATGGTCCACCTGACTCTTGCCATCCAAACCTTTTTCATTCAAAATACGATTGGCAAGATAGAGATAAAGTGCTGTCTCTGTTCCGGGCCAGGTAGGCACCCACAGGTCTGCCATACCGGCAGAGTTCGACATTCTCGGATCCATAACGACGAGTTTTGCACCTTTTTTCCTGGCATCTGCGATACGTCCTGCTGCCTGTTGGAAGTAGTGTCCCGCATCTGCCGCATGTGACGATTGCAAGAAGATCAGCTTGGCATTACCCCAGTCCGGATTGTTTCTATCATCATTAGACCACTGTATCGTACCCTCTCTGGCACCTGCTGAACAGATGTTAGTGTGTGAATCATAGCCATCACAACCCATAGAGTGCGGTACACGGTGACCGAAACCATTTTCATTCGGTCTACCGACATGATACATAATCGACTTTTTGGAAAGTTCATCACCCGTCTTGAGCGTATCGTGCATTTTTTTGCCGATCTCAGACATCGCCTGATCCCAGGTGACTCTCACCCATTTACCTTCACCTCTTTTGGAGCCGGGGGCTCTTTTGAGTGGGAAAGGGATACGGTCAGGGTCATACATCTGTGATTGGGTTGCATACCCTTTGGCACAGTTACGACCGCGGCTTCCTGCATGAAGCGGGTTACCCATATATTTTCTGACTTTAAGATCACGAGGATCTTGAGATTTTTTATAGAGACCGATATCTACCCAGGCTGTCAATCCGCAAGAAGCTTCGCAATTGGAGCATGAGGTAGGCACGAGCATATACTCTGTGGCTTTGATACCATCAGTATTGCCTTCGCTCTCTACACCATTTCTTCCGGTACCGCCTCTTTTCCAGTCTTTGCCATCCAGCTCGGTAAAGCTATCCCACTCTGAAAGCGGCGGATAAAATGCCAACGTTTTAGGCGTAGGCGTAAACCTGCTCTCTTCTGCCATTGCAGGAGTATCTGCAATCGTTTCAAAAACACCCTTTGCCAAAGCTGCACCAGCGACAGTATACGCTGTGCCCTTGAGGAACGTTCTTCTACTTTCGATAAAAGTAGGCTTGTCATTATTCATTGTTTTAGTCATTGATTCCTCCTCCTTAACTTAATGGTAACATTTGTGGAATTTTGAGCCAAACATCTTTTGCAAGATAGAGCCCCACCAATGCCAAAACAGCTGCAAATCTCAGCAGTGTTTTATTCTCACTCTTCATGGACGATACAGCAAGGAAGAAAGGTATTACAAAGCCCAGTATCATTGCCAGCCAGAATTGGACATTATACTCTCCACCTGCGTGGACATATTCCAGTGTCGCTTCCGCCTCTGCCGATTTAAAGGAGAAGAAATATTCACCCATATACATTGTAAAGCTAAAGAAGACTGCCATTGCCAAAACAAGTGCCAAATCTTTTCTCGCCTCTTTGCTCCATTCACCTGAGATAAAGATCAGTGCTGCCGAACCTGCCATAAAAGCCGCGAGGAGCATCTGCATCATTTCAGTAGGCGCTTGCCATAGATCCCTGGCACTCGACTCAGCCATAATGATAGCTGTATAGAGCGTCACCGGGATCGCCAGGAAAACCACAAAAGGAAATATCTTTTCATAAAAGGCACTATGCTCTCTGGCTGTTTTTGCCAAAGCACAGTGTCTTCTGAATTCAGGGAAAGCATCAAACGCACCGATCACCATCATGATCGTAACCAGGAGCGTAAAGAGTGATGCCATCCAGGCACCTACGGTGATCGCTGAAGTCCAGTTCGGGTGAAGGAAAATATTGATCATCCTAAGTGGCTGGTGCAGATCTACCAGGGTAAAAAGAAGGAAAACATTCAAAGCGATAAAAGAGATCAATGGCATCAACCATCTAAGGTTTGGCATCTCCTCTTTTTTATGTCTATAGAGTAGATAAGCACCGATAAGAATCACACCTGTACCAATACTCTTTGCCCACATATTCAAAGTGATCATCCATCCCCAGATAATCCCGGGAAGTGCCACATCCATCGTAACAACAGCACGTGTTGCATCAATACCATGCTCTAACATTAGTGACCTCCTTCTTGTTCATGTGACTCTTCTGCTTTGGCTTGGTCAAAGTCCATAAAACTTTTATTATCCGCCTTTTTATGTCCTGCAAATGGAGCCAGGAATCGATCAAGTATGCTATGGTGAGGATCACCGACATGATCGAGATGAGTAATATTATTGAAGAGGCCATACCCTTCGATTCTCTCATGGGCAAGAGGATTGAGCGTTTGATTTCCACCACCGACATAGTAGTGCTTGGGATCAGTATGCTTCTCTGGTTTACGAACCTGTATGCCGCCCTGGTGCTCCATGATGTATCGCGCAATATGGCTCGTATCATCTTCCACATCACCAAAGATATTGGCTTCAACCGGACAGGCAACCACACAGGCAGGCATCATCCCGCTCTCTATACGGTGCGCACAGTAGGTACATTTGTCAGCCGTATTGGTCTCCGGATCCATATAGATCGCTCCATAAGGACACGCCATCATACATCCGGCACAACCAATACATCTCTCATTATCAATATTGACGATACCATTCTCCAGATAATGCAATGCCGATACCGGACAAATTCGTTCACACGGTGCATTTTCACAATGATTACAGCGCAGTGGTGTGAAATTTCTCGATGCATCAGGGAATACTCCCACATCGATATATTTAACACGCAGACGCCAAGAGCTCAATGGAACTTCATTTTCCACTTTACACGCGACTTCACAACCCTTACACCCCATACACAGGTTCAGGTCAACCAAGAAACCTAACTTCATGCTTCCTCCTTGAATTTTAGCATAGCTTATAATGCAAATAAGATATTCTTAAATACGATTACATGGGCATTTGCCTTCCATCTAGTGTATTGGATTTTGGATTAAACTATAATTATTTTTGAAGAAAAAACAGTGTTCTCTGCTTTGGGAAATAGGGGTGTTACCTATTGATAAATATATATTGTTTGATTCATCAGTTTTAATGCAGTGAAAAGAAGTAAGTTGATCCTTGGAGTTATTTTAAGTTTTCGAGCTTCTTCTCGGTATCATCGATCCAACTGTTAAAATCAAGCACACCAAAGTAGCCGGTTACAGTCTCTAAAATCTTCTTTTTCGGTGTCATAAAGTAAATCGTAGGAACATACTTGGCATAAGGCACAAACTTGGACTTGACCTCATCCCTGTCGATCTTCACCAGTACATAACCCTTCAGACGCTCAGCAATCGTATCGTCTTCAAGTGTCCGTTGTTTCATTTTGATGCACCAGCGACATGTTTTGCTCTCCACCATCACCATAAGAGGACGGTTGGCAGCAGATGCTTTATCGAAAGCAGTTTGTAAATCTTTCTCCCAATGAAGCTCCCCTGCCAATAGCGCTCCGCCAAACACGATAACACTCAACAGCATAATCCTCAATGGTTTCATTTTCATCTCTCATCCTTAAAATTTTTGATCGTTTCACCAAATACCCGGTAGAGTTTTTCTACTTGATCGATACTCGTACGCTCATTAGGTGCATGGATGGTGTCATTCACAACACCAAACTCCACCGTCTGCACGCCAAACTCTGCAAAGAAGCGCGCATCACTGGTGCCGCCTGCGGTCGAGTGCTGAGGCCTGATGTCACAAATCATCTCAATCGCCCGGTCGAGTGTTTTTACGACTGCCGTATCGGGATCTGTCAAGAAAGGCTTGGCTGACTGGCTCAGTGTCAGATCATAGTTCATCCCGCTGAAATAGTGATGTACAAAATTTTCAATATCTTCTTTGCTGGTCCTGGTCGAATTACGAACATTGAACATCATCTTGAGCTTGCCGGGGGTTACATTGGTCACTTCCATCCCCGCACGGATATCCGTGATCACAAATTGACTGGGAGAGAAATAATCATCTCCTTCATCCAGATTGATTCCAGCAAGCTGAGGAAGAACCTGTGCGACTTTATGAATAGGGTTGGTCGATTTTTCCGGATAGGCTGCGTGTCCCTGTTTGCCATGTTTTTCGATTACGCCGTTAATAGAACCTCGACGCCCAATCTTGATCGCATCACCAAACACCTTCTCGCAGGTTGGCTCAGCGACGATACTATAATCGGGTAGAAAATCGATCGACTTGAGATGCTCGAGCATGATCTTTGTACCATACTTGGCATCCCCCTCTTCGTCACTGGTCAAAAGCAAAGAGAGTGTCCCGTAAAAATGCTCCGCTTCACTCATCGCCTGAACAAAAGCCGCCACACCACTCTTCATATCCTGTGCGCCGCGAGCTGTGATCACGCCATCCTTCACAAGAGGGACGAAGGGATTGCTCTCCCAGCCCTCTCCTGCCGGAACGACATCCACATGTCCGGCAAAACAGAGATGCGGACCCTCTCCAAATTTTCTGTAGAGAAAAAGGTTTTTTACCCCACCCTCATTTTTCCAAACTGCTTCATACCCATCCAGATACTCCTGGACAAACTCCAGTGAACCGGCATCGTCGGGGGTGACAGACTCATAGCTGAGCAATTTGATAAAGAGATCAATGACATCCATTATGACCCTTTCTCTATCTCTCCGCGGTAAGAGACGATGCCTCCAGCATGGTTGATCACGCATGGATGTCCATTTCGCTTGAAGATCGCCTGCACCTGGCCGCTTCGATTGTCTGTGCGGCAGGTCAAGATAACAATTTTTTCTTTTGTCTCTTCGAGAAGTTCCTCTGCCCAACCCTGAAAGTCAGAGGTCGGCTTCAAGAGATCGACACCTTTGATGTGTCCCATAGTGTATTCCATCGCCTCGCGGACGTCCACCAAAACAAAATCTGTCTTGCCTTCCGCCCGCTCCTGCAATAACTGTTCGAGATCCTCTGAGCTTACAGTGTTTTTGTGTAATAGTTGACTCATTTTGCTTCCTTGTTAAAAGACGAGGCATCAAAGCCTAGTCTCTTCAAATATTTTCTAAATTTTAGGGTACCTCTAATAAATAGGTGCCCTTGAACACCATTAAGCTAAGGGAAAATTTTTTCTCGGAGGCGGGACTTTATCGATAGTGTATACCTTTAGGTACAGTCCCGCTTATGGGACTGAAGTCCCATCCCCTTCAGCGTACAAAAATCCATAACTTAATGGCATTGTAGGTGCCCTTTAGAAAATTGAAGCAGAAAGTACACTAACTATGCTTAGGCTTCACTGTTGGCTTTGACATATTCTGGAGTACAGAAAATACCGCAATGGCACTTTCCTTCATTGGGAACCTCATCATTGATCGCCTGGGGACAGGGGCAGATACGATTGTCTGCACTGATATGTTTTTCCGGATTTTCCGGATCCTCCAAGACCATATAGCAGGGGCAAAAACGCTTTCCGTAAAGAATCTTGTGTCTTGCCAGACCCAGTGTGACCCCCTCGTTAACATCATGATTGGGGTGGTACTCCCAGCCAAACTGTTTACAGACTTTATCTGTAAATTTTTTGGTTTTTTCGAGTTCGTGCAGGAACTCTGCCGAAGCCATATCGATTTGTTGCATCATTTTCACTCCTTTTTATGTTTGCGCTATACTATTCAATATGTTATATCTTAATGTGATTTAATATATAATGATACAATTATATTTAGACTCAAATAAAGGACGAGTGTGCAGATTGATAACACTGTTTTGGCAAAATTGGAAAAACTTTCACATCTTCGGGTTGATGAAGATAAAAAGGAGGAGATTATCGGTCAACTCACGGAGATCGTCTCTTATGTCGAGAATCTTGCAGAGCTGGATACTTCTGCTCTGGATGCCTCTTTTTCGACACTGGAAGGCGGAACGCCGATGAGAGAAGACGTGCCGCAAAGCGATCAAGCTATCCCCAGAAGCATTCTTGCACACGCACCACAAAGTGAGGATGACTTCTTTATTGTGCCTGCTATCATAGAGTAATATATGAGAGTATTATGACCCGGGTCTATGGCATCAAAAATTGCGACAGCGTTCGAAAGGCAATCAAGTTCCTCAAAACAAACGAGTTCGGCTTCACTTTCCGGGATTTCAGAGAGTCTCCTGTCAATACCGCAGAAATCCAGGGATGGATCGACGCAGGAGCCACAATCCAGCAACTCTTCAATACCCGTGGAACTACCTATCGTACCCTTAAACTGAAAGAGAAAAATCTTGACGACCATGGCAAACTTGAATGGATGGCAAAAGAAAACATGCTGATCAAAAGACCTGTCATCACCACAGCCGATCAAATACTGATAGGATACAATGAAACTCTCTATCAGCAACATTTAGCTTAAATCAAGGAGTAAACAATGTCTGATTTCAACATCAAAAAACTGCTTCAAAGTGTCGTGAGCCACGGTGCCTCCGATCTCCACCTTATCAGCCGAAGTGAGCCTCAGATTCGTCTGGATGGAGCACTTAAGCCCGTCAATCTCCCTATGCTCACCGGTGATGATATCGAAGAGATGTGCTACTCCCTGATCACTGAAAAGCAAAAACAGCACTTTGAAGAGAACGATGAACTCGACTTTGCGCTGCTTCTGCCCGGCATCGGAAGATTCAGGGCCAACTATTATCGTACGCTTGGCGATACGGCGGCGGCATTCAGAACCATTCCTATAAAAATCCCGTCACTGGATGACTTGGGCGCGCCAGAGGTCTACAAAAAACTTATCAAGCGGGAAAAAGGACTTATCTTGGTCACAGGACCGACCGGATCAGGTAAATCTACCACACTTGCAGCGATGCTCAATGAGATCAATATTCACGAACAAAAACATGTCGTCACCGTGGAAGATCCGGTGGAATTCATCCATACCAATAAAAAGTGTGTTTTTTCACATAGGGGAGTGGGAGAAGACACAAAAAGTTTTGCCATTGCACTCAAGTATGCTATGCGCCAGGATCCCGATATCATCCTCATCGGGGAGATGCGTGATAAAGAGACGATCGAAGCGGCACTCACCGCGGCAGAGACAGGGCACTTGGTCTTTGGAACCCTGCACACCTCTTCTGCACCAAGAACTATCAACCGTATCATCGATGTTTTTACCGGGGACGAACAGCCTCAGATCAGAGCGATGATCTCCACTTCTCTTGTCGCAGTCATCGCCCAGGCACTGCTGCCCAAACTACAGGGTGGCCGTGTAGCGATATCAGAGATCCTGGTCACGAATCATGCGATCTCCAACCTGATCCGAGAGGACAAAGTTCACCAAATCTATTCACAGATGCAACTGGGACAGGAAGGTACCGGGATGCAGACACAGACGCAAATCATGCTCAAATATGTCAGAGAGGGCATCATCTCCAGAGACAAAGCTATCGAGTATTCCAACAAACCGGATGAGATGCTCAAAGCACTCAACTACTAAGATTAATAGGTTATAATAGCAGAATTTTACCAATGAAGGAAGGCGTAAACAATGGATATAAGTACACTCAATTTTAACTATTTTGATGTGACAATCGCTTCAATAGTCGTCATTCTCGGTATCAAAGGTATGATGAGTGGCTTTATGAAAGAGCTTTTTGGCCTGCTCGGACTTGTCGGCGGTGTCTATATCGCATCCCGATCGGCTGATGCTGCTGCTGCCTTTATCGACAAAAACTTCTATCATACTGACAATGCAACCCTCCTGCAATTGATCGGGTTTATCACTATCCTCGCTATCGTATGGATCGTTGCTGTGGCCATCGGGTCACTCTTCTCCTCACTGACTCAGGCAAGTGGACTGGGCTTCATTAACCGTCTTTTTGGCTTTATCCTCGGAGGGGGAAAGTATTTTTTGATTTTTGCATTGATCGTTACAGCTCTCTCCAATGTGACTCTGGTCAAAGACAATCTGGAAAAATATGTTAACGACAGCTTACTCTATCCTTATCTCAAGGAGGCCGGTTCTTTCCTGATCAATATCGATCCTAATGCTTTCCAACAGAGTGAAAGCAATGCCACAGCAGCACTTCCCGCTTCATCTATCTCTCCTATGGATACCAATCTGAGCACTATCGCAGATACAAATCTGAGTCAGAAGCAATAGAGGGCGCAAGAGATATGATAGCCTACCCTGCACTCCTTGAGACTTTTAAAAAACTGCTCAAAGAGAACAGTCTGAAATTTACCAGACAACGGGAATTGGTGTTCAAGACACTCTATGACAACGAAGGACACTTTACCCCGGAAGATCTCTCTACTCTAATCAAAGATCAACATCCTGATTTGACCATCAGTATTCCTACTATCTATCGTACGCTTGCTCTTCTTGAAGAGTCCGGTATCGTCGATTCTCTCTCCTTCGGCGCCAAAGGGAAAAAGTATGAATTTGGCCTCAAAGAACACCACGATCATCTGATCTGTATCCAATGTGGCAAACTCATAGAGTTTCAGGATCTACTCATCGAAAAACGACAAGAAGAGATCGCAAGAAAATTCAACTTCAAGATGACAGATCACACGATGAATATCAGGGGCATCTGCGAATCTTGCCAGAAAAAACAATCATAACATACATATTACTACAGGAGCAACTTTGATATTTGACAATCAATATATCCAGGAACGCATTAAAAAAGCCGACATACTCAGAGAAGAGGGTTTCAATCCCTACCCCAATCAAATAACCAAAGGTACACCTTCAAAGACTTTTTTGGAAGAGTGCAGCTATGTCAAAGAGATAGAGGCGAGTGAAAAAAAAGATGATAGCAAAACCTATACACTGACAGGAAGACTCAAGTTCATTCGTATTATGGGTAAAGCTGCTTTTGCCAAACTCGAAGA
>Ga0209013_10003153_pt1 | contig 14758 bp, 15 predicted proteins | sample Cruoilmetagenom2_FD_187291 | JGI IMG/M metagenome (GOLD analysis project Ga0209013, IMG submission 187291) | Oil polluted marine microbial communities from Coal Oil Point, Santa Barbara, California, USA - Sample 2 (SPAdes) (version 2) | ecosystem: Environmental > Aquatic > Marine > Oil seeps ... | reverse complement strand
GTCAAGATAGATCTGTGATCCATATATCATATTTCAGACGCTGGCATGGATCCAAGGTAACCGTCCTGCTCAGAGAGGCTATCAACATGTATGTTAAAAAAACCATAACCCTCCCAAAAGAACTGGAGGTAGAAGTGGAAGAATATCTTGTGGGCACATATTACTCGAATATCTCAGATGTTATACTGGACGGACTCAGAAAGCTTCTCGCAGAGCATAAAAAAAAAAATGAGATCGGGGTTGCTGCCGCTCTTTACAGAGATGGAAAGATAACAATGCGGGAAGTTGCCGCCATACTTGGAGTTCCTGTGCGAACGGCTCTTCAGGAGCTTGGTGAAAGAGGTGTGTACATCAGGTACGGGATGGAAGAGCTTGAAGAGGATCTTAAATGATCGTTATAAGTGATTCCACCCCTCTCATCCATTTCGGAACGATTGAACGTCTTGATCTGCTTCAAGCCATGTACGGTCAGGTATTCATCACAGGAGCAATATATCGGGAAGTAGTGACAGAGGGGGTCGCTCTTGGAAAAACGGATGCATTTCTTATCGAAAAGGAGATTGGGAGCTGGATAAAGATCGTAAACCCAAAAGACGACCCAGGTGAAATTTGCAGTCGATATGGAATACACATCGGCGAGGCAGAAGCGATCTTGCTGGCGCGAGAATTGGATGCGGATTTGATTTTGATAAATGAGAGAGATGGGAGGCGGGCTGCAAAGAAGACTGGAATTGAGGTGAAAGGAACGATCGGTGTGATTTCAGACTGTATCAGAAAACGTTTCCTGACTGTGGAAGCAGCAGTCGAGATAATGGCTTTTTTTGGTGCCAATCCATACGAGTTCTGGATCGATCCCAAAATTATCGATGTGGCGATTGAAAGTCTATTACGAAGCGCGTGACGATCTGTGGCAGTTCTCAGATGGCCCCCTGCAACCATAAGAAATATATCACCCAAACCCCAAAAACCACTCCAGATGCAGAAAAGAACACTTGTCACATGCGGGCTCCCTTATGCGAACGGTCCGGCGCACATCGGGCATCTCAGAACATATATTCCGGCAGACATATTCGTGAGGTCGCTTCGGAAAGAGGGCAGGGACACGACGTTTGTGTGCGGATCCGATGCACATGGGACACCGATCGTGATCAATGCCGAGGAACTCGGGATAACGCCGACCGAACTCGTGAAACGGTATCACGATCACTTTGATCAGACATTCAAGTCACTAAATATCATTTTCGATAAATTCGGAAGCACGGAATCAGAGACAAACCACAACCGCACAACAGAGATCGTGAATGCGCTGATTTCGAACGATTACGTCTTTTCACAGAATATTGAACTCGCATACTGCCCGACATGCAAACGGTCTCTGCCAGACCGGTACGTCGAGGGGGTCTGCCCTGACTGCGGCTCTGTTGCGCGGGGCGACGAGTGTGATCAGGGCTGCGGCAAGCATCTCGAACCAGGGGAGATTCTGGAACCGGTCTGCAAGATATGCGGGAGCAAGGCAGAATTCAGATCGCAGGAACATTTCTTCTTCAAATTGTCCAAATTTAGCGGATTTCTTTCAGATTATCTCGATACACTCGGCGGGACATCGAACGCGAGGAATTATGCGCGGGGATGGATCGACAAAAAACTGAATGACTGGTGCATCACCAGAAATCTCGAGTGGGGTGTCAGGTTTCCTGGTCACGAGGATCTGGTCGTCTATGTCTGGGTGGACGCACCGATCGGCTATATCTCATTTACAGAGGAGTGGGCAAACGAGAATGGGGTGGACTGGAAGGAGTACTGGATGAACCCGGATGGCGACACGGATATCATCCACTTCATAGGCGGAGACATAATCTATCACCACTGCATCTTCTGGCCCGCTCTTCTCAAGGGCGCGGGATACACGCTTCCGAGAGCCGTTGTCGCATCAGGAATGGTCAAGATCGGGGATAAGACCTTCTCGAAGAGCAGGGGCTACGTTGTCTGGGTGAACGACGATTATCTTGACCACGGCTTTCATCCCGACCTTCTCAGGTACTATCTCGCAAGCTACACCTCACATACAAAGGAACTGAACTTCTCGTGGAAGGTTTTTCAGGAGAAGGTGAACAACGAGCTCGTGGGAACGCTCGGCAACTTCATCTACAGAACGCTCCTATTCGCACAGAAGAACTTCGGCGAGGTTCCTGAGGGGGAGATCGGTTCGGATGTCGTAAAAGAGATTTCAGAGGTGAGAGATACGGCGATTGCGGCGTTCAACGACTACGAGTTCAAACGCGGAATCGACGTCGCAATGAGCCTTGCATCGTTCGGTAATTCCTATTTCCAGTCGAACGAACCCTGGAAGCTCGTGAAAACGGACAAAGCAGCCGCGGGGAATGTGGTCAGGAACTGCCTTCAGATCGTAAAAGCGCTTGCAATCTTATTTGATCCGGTGATCCCCGCAATCGCAGGTGAGGCATGGAAGCAGCTTGGAATGGGAACAGAACTCGTTGATACGCATTATAACGAAGCAACTGAGGAGATTGCGGCGGGACAACCGCTTCCTACGCCCACCATACTCTTCACAAAGATCGAGGACAAAACGATCAAGGAGATGGAGGCAATTCTTGATGAACGGGTAAGAATGGCGACAAAGAAGAAGCACGTTACGTATGAGGAGTTTTCAGAGCTTGATATCCGCGTCGGAACGATTCTGCAGGCGGAGCCGATCAAGAAATCGAAGAAACTGCTGAAGCTCGCAGTCGATCTTGGCGAGGGCAGAAATCGGCAGATCGTCGCAGGGATTGCGGAGACTCACAAGCCGGACGATCTCATCGGGATGCGGATCGTGGTTCTCGCAAACATGCTGCCGGCAACGCTCTTCGGTGTCAGATCAGAGGGCATGCTCCTTGCCGCTGATTCTGATTCCGATGGTGCGATCCTGCTTGTGCCGGAGCGCGAGGCTCCTGCAGGAACCGCTGTGCGGTAATTTCACAGGCTCTTGAATAACAGCTCGATTGTGTCAGGATCCGGCAGCATCAGGATGTTGCAGTCGATGTCCTGATTCACGACATGCAGCGCGCTGTTGAAGACGATCGCAAAATCGCTTGTCTGAGACCCGTTCATAGACTGATCGATCAGAGTGCTCAGTACGTCACACGCAATTGATGGCGGACTCTGCGTCAACACCATGGATGTGGCATCTGCCATCACATCGATGAACGGTGATGTCAGGATGTTTCCGATCTCAAGTATCGCAGACTCCTGCATCTCGGTGAGACCATCTGTTGGCTCCTCCTCATCCATTCCTGCGAGCAGGATGTCAGCCATCTTGCGTGCGCTCTCGACCGAGAGAATCGTGAGCACTGTTCCGGTTATGTCCCCGGAAAAGCCCACAGAAGCCCCGACAATCACACCACCAGGCAGTTCGAGGACCTCGGGAATGCTCTTGATCGTATCCACATGAACGGCTGAGACATCCATCTCAACTTCCATGCAAAGCATCTCAGAAAGCGACTCCATAACCATTGCTGCGCTGGTATCCCCCATCCCCTTCAATGTTTCAAGATTTTCAAGTTTGACCATAACTCACTCCATACTATCAAACATCATCTGCATCTTGTCAGGATCGGGAAGCACCAGAATGTGGCAGTCGATGCCCTGGTCCGTGATACGGATTGCGCTATTGAAGACCACAGCGAAATCCCCTTTCTCGGATGCTCTCGCAAGCGCAGAATCGATTACCGATGGAACATAATCACACACGAACGCGGGCGGTGTCTGGGTGAGTGCCGTTGTGAACTCGTTTGCCCAGACATCGATGAACGATGATGTGATGATGTTTCCGATCTCCTCGACCGCTGACTGCTGCATCTCAGAGAGCACATCTCCATCGGATGGCTCGTCACCCATGCCCGCAAGCATGATGTCGGCAAGCTTCTGAGCAGACGGAATCGAGAGCATTGTCAGAACCGATCCCGGAAGTTCGCCAGTGAAGCGCACAAAGAGCCCGATCATGGCGTCATCGGTTATGCCGATTGTTGCAGGAATCTGTTCGATCTCGGCCAGGTTGACGGCAGAGACCTCCATTACAACCTCCATCGCTGTCATCTCGGCAAGCGATTCGACCACCATCTCCGCGCTCTGATCCCCGAGCCTCTTCAGTTCTCTGAGGGTTTCCATTCCAATCATGATTACTGACCCAGTAAACTCTCGACTTCCTTCAGGACACTTGGTCCCTGGAATGGCTTTGTGATGTATCCCCTGGCGCCGGCTTTGATTGCAGCCTTCACCTTCTCATCCTGCCCAACAGACGTGCACATGATGATCTTCGCATCAGGGTGCTTGCCCACGATGTTGCTCGTTGCAAGTATTCCGTCCATGTGTGGCATTACGATATCCATCAGTACAATGTCTGGCGATAATTGCTCATACATATCGACCGCCTCAACTCCATTCTCTGCTTCCCCCACGATGTTATGCGCACTCGCCATGACCTTCTTCAAGAGAGCCCGCATGAACTTCGAGTCGTCCACAAGCATTATGTTTGCGATACTAACCCCTCCTTTGGTTCCCTACATCTGCATTTTCTTGTTCACTATATTTCTACCTTTCGCTGTCAGTTTGACATCCTTCCTGAGACGGACCAGTTCTACGAGTCCGTACGAGATCAGTTTGTCGTAGATCTCCTCGACCTGATCCACATCTGTGCCGTCCATGAAGGTGGGCACCTCGAGCGCGGATACGCCGGAATAGAGCGCGACCAGTATCTCGTCCTCGAGTCCCTCGAGCGCGGCGTCACCGCCACCCCCTCCGCCCGCCACACCGTCTTCATGCCCGGATATTACACCCTGTTCTTTCAGGTGATCGTTGATGTATTCGATGAGCGAATTCTGAATTCCTGCGAGTATGAAAGTATTATAGACGTTGTCAGCACTGGAATGTTTTATATTTGCAATCGTCTGCGGCTTTCCATTGATCTTCTGGTTCTCGGTCCGGATCATCTCGATTTCGCCCATGGCAATCTCGACGTTTCCTGACTTGCGCTGGACAACGAGTTTGTCGGCTGCGCCGCCCGGCGTCCACACGACGTTTAAGATGCCCTGCTCCCACGAGACCTTATCCTGGATTGCACCCCCGACTTTTGCCGGGTGGAGTATGTACACTGGTTTTTTGTTGAGTTGCAGAAACATTATGTATTTTTTCAGCTTCTTGAGCTGCGCAGACTGTCCGGTGATTGCAACTGTTGTCTCCTTGCCCCCGACAACATACGCAATCGAGAGATAGTCTGAAACATTGCCTATCAGTTTCTTTGAGACCTCTCTTCCGAGACTGGCAATCGATGCTAATGGAACGCCCCTCTTCTCGTTGCCGTACATTAGCCAGATTCCGCCGTAGGTCAACACAACCTTGCATGGTACCCAGTTCGCTCGCGCGGCGTAGGTATCCACGAAGAAAAGCTTCCCCTCCAACCACGTGACAACCTTTTCCTGTGCCATAGTATTACTTCTGGTAGATTCGTTCTTTATTATTCACTTGTATAAATTTATCTCTTGCTTCGCCGACCAGTGTCTCGGTCTTTCCCATAACAAAATAACCGCCTTTAACCAATGAATTGTAGAAGTTCATGAAGAGCTTCGTCTGCAGCTCTCGTGAGAAGTATATCACAACGTTTCTGCAGAATATCATGTCCATCATCGGAAGCGGTCGCTCGTTAATCAGATCGTTTCTCTTGAACGTAACAATCTTTTTGGCGGAGTTAGTCACCTGATAGCCGCCGTCAACTTTGTTGAAATACTTCTGCAGATATGGTTTCGCAACCCCCTTCAGAAGATCGGGTTTGTATATTCCGTCCCTGCCCCTCTTCAAGGAACTGTCATCGATATCGGTTGCATAGATATTGACCTTGAAACTGCTCGTCTCTGTGCCAAGGATATGATCTGAGAGCATCGCTATTGTGTACGCCTCGGACCCGTCCGAACAGCCCGCACTCCAGATGCGCATGGAATTCCGATGATTCTCCTGTTTTGCCTTGATCGCAAGTTCCAGAACGTGTTTCACCTCCTCAAAGACGCTTGTGTCCCTGAAGAACTCGGTGACATTCACTGTCAGGACGCTCAGCAGGATAGGGTATTCCTCCGGATCCGTGTCAAGCAGCCCCATATACTCACGGTACGATTTCGTAGTCGTGGCACGCATCCTGATCGCAAATCTCCGCTTCAGATACGGATCCTTGTACTGAGCGCAACTGAAGTTCTTGTCCTCGGATATCTTCTTCTTCAATTCTTCGAATTCATCCATATTAGATCACCTTTGATCCCTTCGCAATCGTCTTTATGACGTAACTCCCGTCTTTGGTGTGCAGTTCCACGGTTCTGCCGTAGTCCTTTCCTATGTCTGATGATATCAGTTGTACTCCCTCCTGTGCGAGTTTCTCCTTGACAGCGGCGGCGTTGTTCTCGCCGATCTTAAGAAATGAACTGTTCTCCTTCGCACAGGAGAACATGTGCGCGCCTCCTGCGATCTTAGCGGTTATGCGCCTCTTCACCGCACTCATCGCAACCATCTTCTTGAGAGTTATCTCGATTCCGGTATCCGCATACTTCATCGGATTGCTGCCGTTGCCATCAGTGACCCGTTTACTGGTCGGGAGCATGATATGTGCAAGCCCACCAACCTTCACCACCGGATCATACAGTGCGATTCCTATGCACGATCCAAGCCCTATCGTGATCAGTACCGCCGGGTCGCGGGCTACTTTCAGGTCAGCCATTGCAACCTTGACGATCTCAGGCATCGCTCACACCATCGAGGCAACATCCAGAATCATGATCACTCGTCCGTCACCGAGAATGGTTGCACCTGCGAATCCCTTGATTCCCGCCAGCACACCATCGAGTGATTTGATCGCAATCTCCTGTTGTCCGATCAGCGAATCCACGACCAGCCCGACGTGCTGCCCTCCGCGATCGACCACCACCGCAACGACCTCGTCGTGCCCGTTCTCGGAATAGACTCCGAAGAGGTCATGCACCCATACAAGTGGAAGCACGTTCCCTCTGAGCGTTGTTAGTTTCTGTGTACCCATCGTCCTGATCGTATCCGGCATAACCGAGATCGTCTCAAGAACGCTACTGATCGGAACTGCATAGACTGTGCCGCCGACCTCAACAAGCAGCGTCTGGATGATCGCCATTGTGAGTGGCAACTGCAACGTGACAGTGGTTCCGATACCAAGGTCTGATTTGATGTTGACAGTGCCGCCGAGTGCTTCGATACTCGTCTTCACAACATCCATGCCAACACCCCTTCCCGAGATATCGGTTATCGTCTCTGCTGTAGAGAACCCTGGTGCAAAGATCAGCAGAAGTGCGTTCTCATCACTCGTCGCATCGGCTTCTTCCGGGCTTATAATGCCTTTCTCAATCGCTTTCGCACGCAGCTTGTCAGGATCCATTCCGAAACCATCATCAGAAACCTCGATCTCTACATGGTTCTTCTGCCTGCGCGCAGCTAGCGTGATCGTACCCTTTCCTGCCTTTCCCACACTCGTCCGCACCTCAGGCGGTTCGATGCCATGGTCGACACAGTTTCTGAGCAGGTGAACGAGCGGCTCTCCGACCTCATCCAACACAGTCCGGTCGAGTTCAATCTCTTTTCCTATGACGACCAGATCGATCTCCTTACCCTTCTTCTTGGCAAGGTCGCGAATCATTCGCGGGAACCGGTTGAAGACCTGAGCAACAGCCACCATGCGCATCTCCATGACCTCATCGCGCAGATCGTTTGTCAGTCGGTCGATATTCGACACCGTTTCATCCAGTTCCTTGATCTGGTGTGTCGACTGGATCTGTAGAAGCCTGATCTTGTTGATGACGAGCTCGCCCACCATGTTGACAAGTGCATCCAGTTTCTCGATGTTGACCCGCACACTCTGCACGCTTCTTACGACCTCTGGCTTCTTGGAGGATGCTGCTGATGATTGTGGCGGTGGCGACGTTGGTTGTGGAGCGGCGACTTCCGCAGGCTCAGCAGAGGCACGCTCCCCGGATGGTTCGGTTTCACCGGCTGCATCAGTTACATCAGTTAAATCAGTTGCATCAGCCGCCGGCTGCGGATCCGGTTCCCGTGCGAGTACACCAACCTGCTCGACCTCGTTCACGCGTTCGACTGCTTCTTTGACCATATCACCAGTCTCGCTCGTACCGATGATCACATCAAAGCCGCAACCGAACTCACCATCCTCGATACACTCCGCATCAGGCGTCGTTGCAAGAATATCGGCATGTTCGCTTATCGCCTTCAAGACCATCACCGCGCGAACCGACTTCAGGGCGCACGTATCTTCAAGTGCAACACCCAGTTTGAATACCGAGATTTCGCGGTTCACTGCATCGGATGCGGCAATCATCTCATCCTCTGTGAACGCTGTGACCTGAACACCTGGTGCTTTCGGGCTTTCGGGCTCCTGTGAAACTTCTGCCTCTGCTTCAGGTACTTCCTGCAACGCAGCCTCGCCGGAAATAGTCTCTACAGTCGCCACCGTCTCTGCAACATCGGCAGCTTCGATGGATTCTCTGCCGTTCTCCACTCCTTCAGTCAAGAGAGCCTCCAGCCGGCTCGCCAGTTCGGAGACATCAACATCACTCACTTCATCGGAATCGATCGCATCGACCATGATCTCGAGCGTATCAAAGCAATCAAATAGCGTATCCATCGTTGCTGATGTCGCCTCAGCCACACCCTGGCGGATCGCATCGAGCACGTTCTCCATCCGGTGTGTGAGCGTGTTCACGTTCGTGTAACCCATCGTTGCGGATGAACCTTTCAGTGTATGCGCTGCTCGAAAGATGTTATTCAGAAGATCTGTGTTGGACTGGTCGTGCTCCAAATCGAGGAGCGACTGATTCAATATCTCAAGGTGTTCTCGTGCCTCATTTACGAACTCCCCCTTATATTCGGACATATCCATTATAATTACTCCCAATCAATAGTCTCAATAGAATTATATCAGCATTTTCGCAGTACCTCAACGGGTATCTGTGATAGCGACACCACCCGATCCACTTTGCCTGTTTTGTATGCTTCCTGCGGCATACCGTATACCACGCAGGACTCCTCGTCCTGTGCAATCGTGGCACCCCCGTTATTCTTGATCGCGACGATACCGTCCTTGCCGTCACTCCCCATTCCGGTCATGATGACCCCGACCATCGCCGATTTGTAGACCTCTGACGCAGTGATCATCATCGGATTGACAGCGGGTCGCACGCCATGGGTCTTCGGGTTCTTGTTCAGGTGCACCCTGCCATCTTTCCCTACAGTCATGTGATAATCCCCGGGGGCAAGCAGCGCAAGCCCTGGCTTAATCTCATCACCGGCACTCGCCTCCTTGACCGTGATCTGTGATTCGGCGTTCAGCCTCTCAGCAAACGTCTTTGTAAAACCGGCAGGCATGTGCTGCACGATCAATATTGGTGGTGTGTTTGCGGGAAAACGAGGAATGACCTCCGCGAGCGCAGAGGGTCCGCCGGTTGACGTCCCGATTGCAATTATCTTTGTCTTTGATTTTGGCGTGTACTTCAACGATTTCTGTTTCTTGTGCTCGACATGCGTTTTTTTTCTGATCTTTGCCTGTACAGCTGCCTTTATCTTACCGATCAGCTCGGACTGAACCTTGCGTACGTCAAGTGAGATTGCACCGGACGGCTTCTGGACATAGTCCACTGCCCCGCGGTCGAGCGCTGTGAATGTGGCATCGGCACCTTTCTGAGTCAGTGTGCTGCACATGATAACAGGCACAGGGCACTCGTGCATGATGCGACCGAGTGCGGTGAGCCCATCCATCTTGGGCATCTCAATATCCAACGTGACCACGTCCGGCTCCAGCTTCTTTACCTGCTCGATAGCCTCAAGCCCGTTCCGTGCAGTGCCGCATATCTCAATATCCGGGTCGGTTTCCAGCATGTCCGACACGATCTTCCGCATAAATATCGAATCATCCACAACCAGTATTCTCAAACATTCACCCCGATATTATATCTAACACCGCGTAATAAATAGTTTTCTCTCTTTTTGCGGTGTTGGGCAACTCAGGAGTCACTCCCTCAGCACCCATCACTCATGGCTCAGGCTCATTCCGTAATTCGTGTTGCGCATATCTCACTGATAAATATAGTAAATCAGAAATATCTCAAATATGGTGGCTTTTTGCTACTTGGGTGGACCAATGGATTGTTAATTCGATAGTGCCCGGATAGGACTACCACACAGACCGCCCGAGATCAGTCGTATTCCCGCCACGTCCTTCCGCATTTCGTGCACCTGAAGAACCTGGTCTCACTCTCGTCCGCGGATCTGAGCTGTCGCAGCCACCAGTAGGCGGTGTCGTTGCCACATTCCTCACATCGTGCACGGGTGGTCGGGAGTCCGGCGTCGGACTGACCTTCGAGTACGGTAATCGTCTTCTCGGCACGTCGTTCAACAGATACGAATGACTCGACGCCTTCGTTCTCCTTTGTGAACCCACAACGCACGCACACCATCACGCCGTCTTTCAACGTCATCATGCTGCCACAATCAGGACAGAATTCCATGCTGCGATTCTTTGCTGTATGTTGTAATAAATGTGTTTGCTGGCGATGCCCCATGTTGCGGCAGAGTATGTGTTTAGGCGAGGCGACAAAACCACGAGATTTCACGAGATTCCACAAGAAGAGGGTATAGCCACGGTTGCAATTATAGTGATGGTGGACGCTCTTTGCTCGAGGAGGCGGCGGGGAAGGGGGAGTTGAGCGGATAATATACCTCATCCGGGAAAATCCGGTTTTCGCCCCTCTATATACACCATCGCGCAACCTCAAGAGCCCATCTCCGATACGGCAGAAATTCGATTCTCCCCTCCGGAACGGGCATGGTCTCGCTCTGGTTAAGTGTGACCACAAGACCACGGTCCAGATCGAACCTGCGCATAGCAAGCCGCAGCCCATCAACCTCCCGTTTCTTTGTGTCGGCGTCTGAAACGTCCGAACATGCATTGATCAGCGCGTGGGGCGCGGTTCCTTTCCAGATCAGGAAATCGACCTCTTTTCCGTCCATCAGACGGTACATTTCATAACCCTCTCGTCTGAGGTCGAGGAATACCGCATTCTCAAGCAATTTTCCGCGGTCACTTGCGAAACGGTGGGAAACCGCCAGAAGCAAGCCGTTATCCACAGCATAGATCTTTCGCGGGCTTCGCTTCCTCTTGCCCGCGGAGAATGAATGGATGTCTACGAAGAAGAGCAGGTACGGCTCTTCGAGGTATCTTGCGAATCGTTCGATCGAATCGAGTGAAACACGACCGCCAAGCGCACGTCTCGTGCTGTTTAACGTAACAGGACCCGGGACCGATGCAATAAACGTCGTTGTCACATCTTCCAGTTTTTCGATCTCACGGACTCCGTATCTGCGGGCTACATCGTGGTTGATCACATCCCTATACGTCTGTTGCACCATCCGCTCCTTGAGATCGGGGTCTGGTGTCAGGACGACCGCGGGAAATGTTGACTCCGAAATGTATTCTGAGGCGAGACTTTTGATTTCCCCGGAATCTGCAAGCGGGTCATCGGGATCGATTCCGTGAAATCGGAGGTATTCGGAAAAATCCAGTGGGAATACCTCCAGATCGAGATGCCGTCCTGTGAGTAGCGTTGCCAGTTCCTTCGAGAGCAGTTCCGCCGATGAGCCAGATACGATGATTACAAGATCCGGGCGCAACTCCTGCTGAATCCAGACCCAGCGCTCCCACCCGGACAGTCGCTGGACTTCATCCAGAATCAGGCAGCACAAGCCATCCGAATCGACAAACGCCTGATGAGCGGTAACAAGCGCATCAAGAAGACCTGCGCCGTCCTGCATCGGCAGTCTCGGGTCTTCAAGGTCCACATACATCGTCTGCGACGCTTTCACACAAGCACTCTCGATCAGATGGTGTATGAACTGGACGAGGATTGTGGTCTTGCCGCTTCTTCTGACACCGGTCACAACAACTATCTGCCCGGTTGATGTGAGCCTCTCAAGTTTGTTTAAATATTTTGGGCGGATGATGCCTGTGAACGGGGTAGCTCTCCAGAAGTTGAATGGGTTCAGGATATCTACCAGTTCTCGTTCGTCCATAGTTGTGATTTGAGATCGGTAGTTTAAATAGTTTCCGACATGTCGTATGAAATAATGGTTTTTTGTATGCTGTGGTCTGAACTGGAATCGTCACGCAGGGGTTGGTAGAAAGTTTTATGTACTAAATGTAACCAATACTTTACATAATGACATGGAGGCATTACAAAATGCCTGATAACACAAACAACAAGAGACTATTTACGATCTGGCAAACAGCAGCGGCAGTAATCGCGGGTGCACAGATGGAGAAAACGGAGGGGGTGGGTGAACCGGTTCTGGATGTTCTGCACCTGACAAAGAGCTTCGGCACGAAGACAATTCTTGATGATCTCAGTTTTCATATCGAAAGCGGGGAGATATTCGGATTACTCGGACCGAACGGAGCAGGAAAGACCACAATGATACGGATAATCCTTGACATCATCAAATCCGATAATGGGTCTGTTACAATGTTTGGAAAAGTGTTTGATGAGGCTTTCAAGGAGAGGATTGGTTACCTTCCGGAGGAAAGGGGGCTTTACCAGAAAATAACGGTTTTTGAATGCCTGAAGTACTTTGCGAACCTCAAAAACGTCAAGAAACCCGATGACCGGATCGATTTCTGGCTGGAGAAGATCGGTCTCATCGATTACAAAAAGAGGCGGGTGAGTGACCTGAGCAAGGGGATGCAACAGAAGATCCAGCTCGCCTCCGCGTTCATTCATGACCCTGACATCTTGATTCTTGATGAGCCCTTCTCCGGACTCGATCCGGTCAATACGAAGATTGTGAAGGACATAATGCTCGATTTGAAGCGTGATGGGAAGACGATCATACTGAGCACGCACCAGATGGATCAGGCAGAGAGAATGTGCGACCGAATTCTGATGATCAATCATGGCAAAAAGGTGCTCTACGGCACACTCGATCAGATAAAAGCCGATTACAGGGAATCCCCTGTCATGGTTGTGGAATACGAGGGAGACCTGAAACCGATCGATGGCGTAACAGAGATGGAGGATTATGGAAGATACGCCGAACTGGGCATGGAAATGGGAACTGACCCGCAGGAGGTTCTCAGGGATCTGATGGAATCCGTAAAACTGAGAAGATTTGAGATGAAATCAATGTCGCTAAACGAGATATTCATAGAGGTGGTCAACGCTTGAGTAAAACGCTCGTTGTCGCAAAGCACGAGTTTCTGGCGACTGTTAAGACGAAGGGTTTCATCTTGTCTTTGATCCTGCCGTTCGTAATCCTCCTGCCTGTGGTGTTCACTTCAGGCTACGCCATGCAAATAGCCATCGATTCCCCGCGAAACATCGGCTTTGTGGACGAGACCGGGATCATGCAACCGGATGGAATCTTTATCGAGTTTGAAGATATCGGGGATGCGGAGAATGCGCTCCTGAACGACGAGATACACTCATTCTTCACAATTCCCCCCGATTATCTTGAAACCGGAAGAGTTGTCCTGTATAGAACAGGCGGATTCTTCAGTTCAGCCCCGACCGGTTTGATTGAGGCGTTCATAATCGACAACCTTCTGCACGACTCGGATGTGGACGAAACACTGGGTGACCGGATCAGATGCCCTGCAGATATGGAGCAGATCACCTTGGACGAGAATGGGGATGTTGAAGAGAAGCAGGAGGTCCGGTTTTTAATACCTTATGCGGTCGCGATTCTGATGATGCTCTCGATAATGACAACTTCGGGGTATCTGATGCAGGGAATCGTTGCGGAAAAGGAGAATAAGACTGTTGAGATCCTGCTTTCCTCACTGTCTCCTGAAGAACTTCTTACAGGGAAGCTTATTGGTTTTGGCTCTGCCGGACTCCTGCAAATCTGCGTCTGGATCTGTCCCGGGGTGCTGGTGATATCGTTAACATCGTTAGCAGCAATATTTCAGGAGATTCAGATCTCCCTAATAATGATTCTTGCAATCCCATATTTCATCATGGGTTATCTCCTCTTCGCAGGATCGATGGCATGTGTTGCGGCGCCAGCAAGCACCATGAAAGACGCGCAGCAGGGCGCAATGGTGTTCACGATGATGGGGATTCTGCCAATAATGCTGCTCGGTGTAATCATCGCCGCACCGGATTCGGTCATCGCAAGGGTTCTAACATACATACCCTACACAGCACCCGCAACAACACTGATGCGGATCACACTCACGGGGATTTCGGCATGCGAGATCGCAGCAAGCCTCCTGATACTCACAATCTCGGTCTTTGTTGTGATCAGACTCTCAGCAAGGATATTTCGGAACGCGATTCTGATGTCAGGGAAAAAGATTAGGATAAGGGATATTTCGGGGTATCTAAAGAGATGACGGAACTGAATCTCAAGTCCCCTCGTCGGCACAGCAAAGATCCCGCCGATTATGCTGTCCGCGGTCGAAGCGCACCTGCAGGAACGTGCAGACGATGGCATGATACAGGAGCGTTACAGAATGCCTGATAACACAAACAACAAGCAAATATTCTCGATCTGGCGCATAGCAGCGTACATTATCGGATCCGTCGGCGTGATAGCTGGAGTGCACACATCAAATATGATCATCACAGCGATCAGCGCTGTCATCGGGACGATCATACTTGTCAGCGCTAGATGGAGGTATGGAGTCGGGACC
>Ga0209013_10003152_pt1 | contig 14764 bp, 8 predicted proteins | sample Cruoilmetagenom2_FD_187291 | JGI IMG/M metagenome (GOLD analysis project Ga0209013, IMG submission 187291) | Oil polluted marine microbial communities from Coal Oil Point, Santa Barbara, California, USA - Sample 2 (SPAdes) (version 2) | ecosystem: Environmental > Aquatic > Marine > Oil seeps ... | reverse complement strand
CAGCGTATATTTTAGCCTGCGGCGGGTCAATTCACAGCGTCTGTTGCAGCGGTTGGCCGTGCCACCCGCCGAGGCACAGGATAAAAAAAGCATGACAGACCGGAGTAACTTAACGTCCCGGGAGACAGAGGTGCTGGGTCTGGCAACCCGGGGAATGAAGACGAAACAGATTGCCGGAGGGCTGTGTGTCAGTACACAGACCGTGCGTACTCACTTCAAGAACATCTATCAAAAGATCGGCGTGCACAGTCGTACAGAAGCAGTTGTCTTTGCCCTACAGCAAGGGCTGATCTGACCGGCAGGAGAAAATCTGGCAGCAAATCTCGTGGTAGATTCTTCGCGGCGTGACGCCGCTCCCACAACACTCCCGGTAACATGGCGCCGCAACTAAATCAAACTGTGGGAGCGCCGTCCCCGGCACGATCCCGTCTACTACGGGGTTTTCTTTGCTACAGGTTTTTGCTTCAGCACCTTATTGATCGCTGCATCAAATCTGTTCATGGGCTGGGCGCCAATCACCACCTCTCCGGAGATCTCGTCGCTGGCGGTTTTTCCAATAATGAAACTCGGGGTGCCGGTCAGGCGCACGGCCTTCGCGTCTTTCGCGTCCTGGTCAATTTCAGCCAGGTGTCGGTCGCTTTGCAGACATTCATTGAAGGCTGTCATATCCAGCGAGAGTGTTTCGGCGTGCGCGGGAAGATTTTCTGCATTCAGCTTTTTAGGGTTCCTGAACAGGATATCGCGCATTTCCCATAACTTGTCCTGCTCGCCGGCGCAGTGTGCGGCCTGTGCCGCCTTGCGGGCATCCTTGTGAAAGGGCAGGGGTAAATTAAGCGCCACCCAGCGCACCTTGCCGGTATCGATGTACTTCTGCTTCAGGAGCGGAAACGTGGTCGAGGCAAAGCGCAGGCAGAAAGGGCACTGGTAGTCGGCGAATTCCACCACGGTGACCGGTGCATCTTCAGCGCCAAGGGTGTGCTTGCCCTTGATAGAAAACTTGGCGGTGGTCGGCTTGTTGGACCGCTGGGCGGTGCGTCCGCCCTGTTTCTCGATCTTCTCCAGTACCTGTCTAATCGCCTTGAGTTCAAGCAGGATGGCATCCATCTTTACATCGGAGTTAGCAGTTGAATCCACGGCTTCCTCCGCCATGGCTGCCGGTGATGTAAGCAAGGCAATTGCAGTGAGTGCAAGTGGAATACAGGATTTAAATAATCGGGACAGTCGGTTGTTAGTGTCTGTGAAACTATGAGTGGCCATGTTGTGCATCGTTCCTGTTATTTTATTTAAGGTCTGGTGTTGCAGTTCTTCGGTAGAGGCAATATAGCCTTGTTGTTCCCTTGTGGGCAATCACTTAAATATAAGCTGCATTGCCTCGTTCATGACGCCATTGCTGACTGCGACGTCATGACTCTGCCGTAGTTGTCAGTTGACTCTGACATGATTGTCATAACCTTGCCAATAGAACATTGGGTAGTAACAGGAGATCAACGGCTTGCATGCAGACAACCCGGTTGGAACAGTCATTGCATTACTAACAGGTCAGTTACTGCCATCAACCATTGGGACAATTATGACATGAACCGCATTCCATACAAAATCATTATTCTGGTTCTGACCGGCATACTGATGACCGGTCCGGTACAGGCCAAGAAACCTTATCTTACCAGTGTCAACAATACCTGCAGCGTGAGCTACGACTGCGATCTGTGTCATTTCGATCCCAACGGTGGCGGACCATTGAATGCAGATGGCGAAGCGTTTGCCGCTTCTGGTTATGACCCGACCTATTTCTGTCCGGGAACAAGCTGTACCGATGGTGATGGTGACGGTTTTTCAACGGAAGGCGGTAGTTGTGGCGCGGTTGACTGCGACGACAACAATGCCGGTATCAACCCCGGTGCTGCCGAGATCTGTGACAACACTGCAGATGATGATTGCGACGGACAGATGGACTGCGACGACAACGAGTGCAGCAACGCACTTGTTTGTCAGACGGGCAGCGAGCCGGAGATTTGCGATGATGGTATCGACAATGACGGTGATAACAAGGTCGACTGTGCCGACAAGAAAGACTGCAACGGTGACCCTGCCTGTACCGGTGGGGGAGGTGATCCCGAGGTATGCGACGATGGTGTCGACAATGACGGTGATGGCAGGGTCGATTGTGATGACCGTGACTGTCGCCGTGATTCAGTCTGCACCGGTGGTGGAGGCAGTCCAGAGGTCTGTGATGACGGCATCGACAATGACCTCGATGGCAAAACCGATTGCGCCGACAAGAAAGATTGCGGAAAAGACCCCGTATGTTAGCCCGATAGATACCCCACAGATTCGGGCTGCGGGCCCGCTCTTCGGAGCGGGCTTTTTTTACTTTCGCGCCGGGGACGGCGCTCCCACGGGGAGGCATGTTGTGGGAGCGTCGTCCCTGGCGCGATTAATTGCGTCATTGTCTGAATGCTTGATCTATGTCAAGTCATGTCAATAGTGTCAGTAGTACTATCACGTACACCTGCCACATGTGTCATATAGTGACAATAATGAAGGTCATCAGGCAGCATAATTGATTCCGTGGGGGCATCATGAAAGATTCAGTTTCCAATATCGTTAGACTGGTTGATCCGGTAGCGCCACTATCAATTGAACTACAATCGCTGGTTGACAGTCATGAGCAGCCGTTTGTCATGATCGACAGGGATTACCGGATACTGGCCATCAACAGTGCCTACGAAAAGACCTTCGGCGTAAGCCGTGGCGAGGCTGTTGGATTGCCCTGTTACAAGGTCAGCCACAACAGTGATACACCCTGCCACGAATCCGGTGAAGACTGCCCGCATGTCAATCTGTTCGAGATTGGCAAGACGGATTCCTGCCTGCACGTCCACTATGACGGAGACCACCGGATGTGCCAGGTCCGGGTAACGGCCTTTCCCCTGCAGGGCAGTAATGGCGAGCTCTACATGGGTGAGCTGATTCAGCAACTCTCGGGGCCCGATGATCGCCGCGTCAATGGCCGACGCATGGTTGGCCAGTCACCACCGTTTCTTGCCTGTATGGATCAGATGAAGATGGTGGCAGCGGCAGAGGCGCCGGTGTTGCTGCAGGGAGAAACCGGCACGGGCAAGGAACTGGCGGCACACTATATTCACAGACATTCCCAGCGGCGTGAACAGCCGTTTCTTACCATGGACTGCACAGTGTTGACCGAAACACTGTTCGAGGCCGAACTCTTCGGGCACGCGCGTGGCGCATTCACCGGCAGCGTCGGTGACCGGACGGGCCTGTTCGAACAGGCCAATGGCGGTACCCTGTTCCTGGACGAGGTGGGCGAGTTGCCGCTGTCCCAGCAGGCCAAGCTGTTACGGGTGCTGGAAACGGGGCAGTACCGTCGCGTCGGCGGCAAAAGATCGCGCAAGGCTGACGTGCGTATTGTCTGCGCCACCAACCGGCACTTGTGGGAATCGGTGAGCGCTGGTCAGTTCCGGGAGGATCTTTACTACCGGGTCGCCTGCCTTTCTGTACGCTTGCCAGCACTGCGGGAGCGGCTGGATGATATCGAGATACTCGCACCGGATCTGCTGGGTCCGGTCGGTAAGACCATGAATAGAAACTTCACTCTGACACAGGCGGCTATCGAACGTCTCAGGTTGTATAAATATCCTGGTAATGTGCGTGAACTCCGCAATATTCTGTTTATCGCCGCCACACATTCCAGTGCGGGCGAGATAGATGATGCCGTGATCGAGACCGTGTTGCAGCAGCTTGCCCATGGCCGAAAATACCAGACGCAGGATGCGCATGGGGAGGTGCTACAGGTTGCGACAGAAGCATTACCCGGAAAGTCCGGCAATGGGTTACATGAAGTGGAAGCAAGGCATATCTCGGAGTTGTTGCAACAGCACCATGATAACCGCCGCAAGGTCGCGGCGGCGCTGGGCATCAGTGAACGCACCCTGTATCGAAAACTCAAGAAGTACCATCTGACCTGACAGGTATGACAGACAGTTTTGTCAGGTTTGTCTGACAACCGGTCATTGTGCAGCCGTCTTCACTGTACTTGGGATTGGTATAAATAGCATAAAAACAGCAAGTAACCAGTAATTGAAAAAGCTGGCACAGAAACTGCTTTATTATTCAGCGTTACGTGTGATTCCGGAAGAAAACCGAAAAGTAAAAGATTCGGAATTCAAAGAATCATATTAATTATCCGACCGGGATGTCATAACAAATAGGGGGAAAGGCCATGCCTTTTGCACAACGAATTTTCTCATCAACAGTTTTGGGGCTGCTGCTCTGTACGATGGCAGTTTTCGGCATGCAGCCGGTACAGGCGGCGCACAACCAACCTCTGTCTATCACGGAGGCTTCCTTTGATGGCGGCACTCTGACGATCAAGGGCAAGGGTGAGAGGAACACCCTGGTGGAAGCGTGGAACGCTGCAGACGTCAGCCCGAACGGTTTTCTCGGTGACGATACACCGGGAAACAACGGGCGCTATACCATCACCAACTCGACCGCGTACGCAGCCACTGTGTGCCGCGTACACGTGGAGCAGTATGATGGTGTCGAAGTCGGTATAGTTGAAGCCGATGTGACCGGTAACCCGGCCTGTGATGGCCAGAACAATCCGCCGTTATGTACCATCGACACCCCGACGGACGATGTAACCATCAATGCCGGCGAGACGGTGGATTACACCGGTACCGCGACCGATCCGGATGCGGGTGACATCATTGAAACCTGGACCTGGACATTCCAGGGCGGCTCGCCTTCGAGCGCAATTGTCGAGGATCCGGGCACGGTGACCTACAGCACGCCTGGCGTTTACAACACAACATTCGACGCCACCGACAACAACGGCGCGAGCTGTTCACCGGCCGCTACCCGTACCATCACGGTGCTGGGTGACACACCTCCCTCGACCCTGCCTGACCAGACCGAGTTCAAGATGCTGATGAACTACGAGCTGGGCATGCACTGCACCGGTTTCGAGTTTGCCTACTGCTGCGTATTGCCGGCATACAACTCGATCCTGGCACAGGTAGTCAAGCCACAGAACGGCGTAGACACACCTCGCCTGCTTGAGGCTGATCCGAACGAGAACACCAGCGCAGACGTGCTCGGCCGCCACACGGTCGTGCGCGACTACGAGCTGGATGATAACGGCGACTTCAAGAAATACGTGCTGCGTTACTGGCACGACGCCCAGCCGCGTGAAGGCAACGGCAAGCCACAGACGAGCACGAAGATCAGCATGGTCGAGGGCAACTCACTGCTGTCATGGAACACGGTGGCCGATTCAGGTCACATTGTCGGCTCCACAGGCGACTGTGACCGCGGTGCCCTGCAGACCGGTGATTACAGCGGTTCCAGCGGTGTTGTCACCGGTGACGGCGACTACACCGATACCGGCTGTACCTTCGGCGTATCCATCGACAACTACCAGAACGTGGTGTGGAACCACCTGTACATTTATGAAGTAAGTGCCAGGGGTGTCGAAGGTTATGGCGGCAATCCGGGTGGCGATGCTCCCGAGGCCAACAAGCACCGTCTTGGTATTCATGTCGACTACCCGACCAACTTTGGTCCGGCCGGTCACAACATGGAAGGCCTGCTGACCTTCTCGGAAGATTCCGGTACCGTGGTCTACACCCAGATGAAGGTACTGGAAGACCTGCCGATCATGCTGACTTCGCCGCGCCTCTGGGAGGCCCTGGGCCTGCCGCTGACGCCGTTCGAGGACAGCATCGACTTCTTCGGCAATCCGGGCCTGGTGGACGAAGACTCCATCCGTCCGTACGTGCAGATGAAGGCACGCCTGCATGAAGCCATCTGCGACGGCCAGGGCACCTGCTCCGAGGGGCCGGCGGTTCTGGACGGTTCGGGCAACGAGGTCATCGGCTTCGGTACTGCACCGATCGATATCCCGAACTGCGAACGCTGCCACTCTGCGTTCGATACGCCGAACAGCCCGAACGTAACGGGCTCACCGGAAGCAACCGAAGTGGCCCAGGAAATCGCTTTCTGGAACGCCTACTATGCGATCGATACCCAGGGCGGCGATTCGGACTGGTACTCACGCCTGAAAGGCGCCGGTATTTCGATCCTGGCACGGCATGACGCCGAGCACAACACCGGCTTCCTGGACAACTTCCCGGGTGACGGCGCGTTGCGTCCGGCGACCTGCGAACGCGGCACCGTGGGCGCTTCCTGTTCATTGCATGCAGACTGCGATACACAGCCGGCTGCCGGCGACGGCCAGTGCGACATTCCGCAGAACACGCGGACCGGTCACGAGTCAGTGATCTGTCAGAAGTGTCACGCGGACAACGTGATCGCGATGGTCAAGTCTTCCTACTGTGGTCCGGGTTCGGAATTGGGTGACGGGGGGCAGAATTGCGATGTCACCGATCCGCGCAACCAGCTGTTTTCCAACATAGCGCCGGGATCCATGCTGATCAAGCCGCTGACCGAGGCGATTCACTGGAACCATCGTGAAGTGTCCGAAGGTGGTCCGATCGAGTTCTCCGACGGACTGGGCCGCTCCGGCGGTTGCCAGGGCTGTCACCCGGCTCACCGTTCCGACGGCGACATGGCGGGTTACCCGATTACGCTGGATGGCGACAACTTCTATGCCACTCTCGACAATCGTGACGCCAACGGCGGTTGCTTCGTCGGCCGCGACGTTCACTCCAACCCGGGTAAGGACCTGGACGGCGCCGAAACGCCGAGCCACCTGAACCCGGTTGGCCAGTGGCTGCAGACCAACGTTGCCAACGATACCGGTGACTGGAAAGGTATCTGGTGCACCAACTGCCACAACCAGGCTACCCAGCAGATGTGGAAGGCCGAGAACGTGGCGGACCTTGTCAACGCCCAGCCGGGCGATGACGGTCACGTGCGTGAACCTGCCAGTGGTGATCTGGCTGGCGTACTCGACGCAGTCAACGCCGCGCTGAATACGACCACCAGCATGACCACCTTCATCGAGTGGCTGGACCCGGGTGATCACCGTGCAACCGACCGCACCAATGACATCTGGGCTGAGGATCCGGGTATGTGCAACCATGCGGCCAGCCTGCTGGGTCTTGCTGAAGCAAGCCCGGCCCAGGACGGCAACGTGGCCACCATCGAGATCTCGATCGGTTCGGCTGACGGTTCGGACTGCTCCACGGGCATCGGCCTGCCGGGACCGGATTGTTTCGGCACCGGTGATCCCACGTTCTACATCTGTGGTTCGCTGGATACTGATGGCGACGTGAACGTTGCCCTGATGGACTTCTGCACCACGCCGGACTGTGTTGCTGCAGCGCAGGAAGTACTGACTCCTGGAGAAGAATGCAACCCCTTGGGTGGCGGTACTGGCAACTGTGCCGTACCGGTACCGTTCTCGGCGGCAACCGACGGTCGTGACCACTGGTTGAGTGCAGGTGAACCTCACTGTGCGGACTGCCATGCAGCCCCGTATGTTGAGCAGAGCGGTAATATCAATGCGTTCCCACCGTTCAACTACCCGAAGAAGGCGAGCCTGATGCGCTACTCACGTGGCCACCAGGACATCACCTGCCAGGGTTGCCACGAGTCGATCCACGGACTGTATCCGGTCACCCCGACCATCGATACCACGTCCTACGAGCAGGCTCGCGCGCTGAACCACGACGGTTCGCATGGTCCGCTCAAGTGCGGTACCTGCCACGACGTGGACAACGACGGCATCCCGGTCTGGGTCAATGACCTGGAGTACAACGGTCAGCCGATCGCTGGTGACTACGACGCTGCCGTATCGTGGATGCACACCTACACCCTCGAGGCCAGCCCGCTGGCAGCAGGTGGTGTGTGTGAAAACTGCCACGGCGTTAAAGGCAACAACTGGGATGTAGTTACCGAAGACAACAAGAAGTGGATCCAGCACGCCTACCGCGGCCGCGCTTCGCGCAGCGCCATGGACAGCGTCGAGCTGGTAACCCAGGGCTTCGTCTCGGGTGATGGTAATACTGAACCCGAGGATGTTGTTTGCCAGCAGTGCCACAAGGACCGCACCAACAAGCTGTCCTGCAACAGCACACGCTGGAAGAAGCACCTCCTTGAGGGCCGCGTGGCCGAGTCGGTCTGGGAAGAGGTATCTCAGAACCACCTTGGCAGTACTTGCGGCTGGTAATGAGGCAAACCGTCCCGCTCGTAGTCTGAGCGGGACCTAACCAACCGATGGAGGGGAAGGCAGCTTCCCCTCCATTTTTTTTGCCTACAGGATGTAGGTACATCGCGAGAGGCAGGGACGATGCATAGGGATATGCAAGTGTCGCGAGAGGGCAGGATGCCCATAGCGACAGCCGGAAGTGATGCGCCAAAGGGATGGACGTACGTCCTGGAGCGCAGGGATGTGCGAGAGGGACGCGCCTGCAGGAATATGGATACACCCCCGGTTGTGATGGGAAAGCTGTAGGAGCGTCTTGCAGGCGCGATTTGTTTATCGTGTATAGATCAGTTCCTGCAGACTAGTATGTATTTCAATAATAATATTGGTGAACCAATCCGGTTCACTGGTATCCTAGATAAAGATACCCACCCGGTGTTTCGTCAGGTGACATTCGCCAAGGGTTATGGCATAACGAAGTACGCATAACAAACCTTCTTCAAACAATAGCCAGGTTATTAAAAATGACACGAATCCAACGAAGAAATGCATTTCTTTTAACACTTTTTCTGCTCCTGCCATCCCTGGGGGGGTGCACAGATGATGCGGCTGAAGTGACAGATAACGCTGCCAGTGACAAGGCGCCGGCAGTTACCACGACCGGCACTGTTTCCAAACCTGCTGCTGGTGAACCACTGGGTGTAATTGCGAGGGTGGGTGATCAGGCCATTACCTTTCGCGAGATAAACACCATGATCAACAGCGCCGCAATCGTCGGACTGTCGATGCCGGAGCTGGGTTCTCCGGAACGGGATACGGTACGCATTACGCTGCTGGACAAGCTGATCACCGCCAACCTGCTGTATCTCGATGCCTTGCAGAAAGGGGTTGACCAGGATCCCGAATATCAACAGAAGGTGCTGCCTTTCCGTGACGCGGTACTTGCAAATCTTTACCGCAGCAAGAATATCGTGGGTGATGTCGATGTCAGCGATGAGGATATCGAGGCATTTTATAACAACCAGATTGTTGCGGACACCGAGATGACCGAGGAACTCAGGGCGGGGATCGAGGCGACCATTCGCAAGGCACGTTTCAAGGAGCGGACAGCCAACATGCGCGAACGCCTGCGCGAGGGGCACGAGGCAGCGATCAATGTCACCGACCTGGATCCGGCCGATGACCAGATCCGCAGTGACAGCGATGTAGTAGCGGAACTCGACGGTGTGAATATCACCTGGGTCGAGGTGAAGCCGTCCCTGCAGCGCGCCCATACGCTGCAATCCACCCCGGCTCGTGTTGAAGCGCTTGAAAAAATCATCGACAAGCGAATCATGACACAGAAGGCAAAGGAGGTCGGGCTGGAGAATGATCTCGTCTACCAGGCGCGTGTGGGTGAGTTCAGCAAGACCAGCCTCATCAACCTCCATCGCGGCCGTTTGATCGAGTCCTGGGAGCCGACCGAGCAGGAGATCATCGATTTCTACGAAGCCAACCAGGACCGGATCATCGTCAAGGAAGTGCGTAAATTGCAGATGCTGGTGGTTGAGACCGAGGAGGAAGCGCAACGACTGAAGGATCAGATCGAGGCGAAGGAGATCACTTTCCACAAGGCGGTGGCCGATTACTCCATCATCCCCGACGCCAACAAGACCCTCGGTCAGATCGGCTGGGTGTCAGAGGGCACCGGTTTCCCGGCACTCGACGAGGTGACTTTTATGCTGGAGGCAGGCGAGACCGGGGGGCCGGTGCAGTCACCAGCCGGCTGGCACCTCGTAAGGGTGCTTGACCTGCGCGATGCGCAGCACAAGAACATCGCCGATCCGCGGACCCGGAAGGTGGCCAGGCGTATTTTTCTCGAGGACAAGCTCAGCCGCTATGTGATCGATCTGCGCAAGGAGAACTACACGGTCGAGATCGAGGAGGACATGCTCCAGAAACTTTCCCAGCAGGAAATCGACTGGTACCAGGAGATGCTGGAGAAGAGTCAGAAACCCCCCGAGGAAGTCATAGAGGACATCAAGCGCCTGCAGAAGCGACAGTAGCAGCTGTTTATTTGTAGGAGCGGCGTCCCCGCCGCGATCGCGACAGTCAATATCGCGCCGGGGACGGTGCTCCTACCGCTTTACGGATGTTCCTGCTGTTTCTGGCGGGCGTTGATTTCGTACTCCAGTTCACCAATGTTTTCCTGCAGGCGCTGCGAGGCGAGCTGGTTGCGCATCTGTATGAGGACCGGAAGGCGTTCGATGACCTTGTGTCCGGTGGGTGAACTGTAGAAGGTATTCATATCATTCACTTCTTTTTCGGTGAACTCCTTCATGTACATGCTGGTCAGGGCATCTTTTAGACTGCCCCAGCCGATATGGCGTTCAAGAAATTCACTCACCACATCCTGGTGGGATTCCAGTACGGGATTCTGTGCGATTTGCAACGCCAGCACAGTCGCAACGCTTTCGTCGATCTTCTGTTTCATCTCGGTTAATTCGAATAATTCCTCCACCGCCTGCCGGTGTGAGGCCTCGTCTGCATGTACAGCAGCAGCACTCGCAGCGATCAGCATAGTCATAGCGATACCGAATGATTTCCTGTTAAACATAATCTCTCCTCGTTATAGGTTTTGTATTGTGCGTGTCTACTGATCGTTACCAGAATCCGCTCCCGAGTCGGGTGATTCCATGAGGTCTGTCAGCATGGTGACGATATAGGGGGCGTCCCAGTTGACCGCGCCATAGGCGTCGTAACGGATCTGGCCGCCGGGATCGATAACGAAGGTGCTGGGGAGTCCGATGCCCTTCCAGCGTTTGAATGCTTCGCTGTCCGTATCCATGAGGATGACCATGTGTTCATCCATTCTTTTGACGAATCCCGGAAGCTTGTGCTGTTCCTCGCCCACATTCACGGCAAGAATGACAAACGGCCGGTCCGCGAGCATTTCGGCCAGCCGGACCATTTCCGGGATCTCCTGGATGCAGGGGTGACACCAGCCGGCCCAGAAATTAACCAGTACGACTTTTCCCCGGTAATCTTCCAGCGAGTGCTGCTGGCCGTGGTTATCATTTAGTTCCAGCGGCGGCGGTTCAGGATTCTCATTGTATTCCTGTAAATCGCCTGCATGTGTCGCCGAGGCAAGTGACCCGCAGAACAGGTATGTCAATGCTGTAAACAAGTATCGATTCATGTTTTTTCCTGCTGCTCTCGTGTATTCGAAGAGGGTGGCATATTTACTCTCAGCTTTTCTACTGATTATAAACAGGTTATCTGCTAATGCGGTAACTGGCCAGTATGAATTCTGGCTGGGCGATTTTGCAGAAATGACATTCAACTCCAGGCAGCCTCTCGCTGGACAATGCAGGTTCTATTGGTAGTTGCCGGTGCAGCTCGCCTGGTTCGGTCATGACATATTACCCAGTCGTTCTGACATTACTGACAGAAAGTATGCCAGTAATGACATGACAACCATGGCAAATCACGCTTGCTTCTGATTCAACGTCGACGCGTCTTTGCAGTGATACTCCTTGCGTGAAAATTTTAAATCACTTCAAAATTTAATTGTTTGGCGTCTCAATGAGAGTGAAATCAAATTGCCTGATCTGTTGCTGGCATGGACCTTGCCTCTGTCAAAAATAACAGTTGGGAAAAATGTCCCAAATATGTAACAATACCCACAGAGCGTCTGTTTACGTTTATAGACAGACTTTCCCAATTTATCACGTAGGGGGGGATCAACGATGACACATTCCATTAACCACTTATTGCGGCTCTGTAGTGGCTGCGCCGCCGTATTTATTCTCGCGCTGGGCTTGTCCGGGGTCACCTGGGCTGACGATTTCAGGATCGAGGAGACGAAATGGGACGCTGAAAAAAACCGTATTCAAGTAAAGGGCAAGGGCAGGAACGGCCGGACGGTCACCGTGACCAATGCCGATACGGGTGCTTTAGTTGGCAGCGACCAGGTCGACGACGATAAATGGCGGGTACGACAGTACAGCCCCGCATCCGTCCCCTGCCGCGTTCGTGCCGAGCAGTCCAATGGCGACTCCGACGAGAAAAATATCAAGGACGCCCCGGCAGATTGTGATGACGGCGGCCCCCCTCCGGGTGGTGACGGTGATCTGCCCAACCAGACATCGTTCAAGATGATGATGAACTATGAACTGGGCATGCACTGCACCGGTTTCGAGTTTGCCTACTGCTGCGTGCTGCCGGTCTACAACTCCATCCTGGCGCAGGTCGTCAAGCCGGAAGGCGGCTCCAACGACTTCCCACGCCTGCTTGAGGCCGATCCTAATGAAAACACCACGGCCGATGTACTGGGCCGCCATACGGTGATGCGCGACCCGTCGGGTCTCGACAACAACGATGATTTCAAGAAGTACGTATTGCGGTACTGGCACGACGCCCAACCGCGTAATGACGGCAGAGGCAAGCCACAGTCCTCCACGAAGATCAGCCGTGTAGAGGGCAACTCGCTGCTGTCGTGGAACACGGTAGCCGATTCGGCACACATCGTCGGTTCGGACGATGACTGTGACCGTGGTGTCATGAAGACTGGTAGCTACAACGGTTCGACCGGTGTGGTACTGGGTGACGGGGACTACACCGACAACGGCTGCACCTTCGGTGTGCCGATCGACAACTACCAGAACGTGGTCTGGAACCACCTGTATATCTACGAGGTAAGCGCCAGGGGTGTCGAAGGTTGGGGTGGTAATCCGGGTGGCAATGCCCCCGAGGCCAACAAGCACCGTCTTGGCCTGCACGTGGACTACCCGAGCAACTTCGGTCCGGCCGGTCACGACATGGAAGGCCTGCTGACCTTCTCGGGAGACCACGGTACCGTGGTCTACACGCAGATGAAGGTGCTGGAAGACCTGCCGATCACACTGACCTCGCCACGTATCTGGGAGGCCCTGGGCCTGCCACTGACACCGTTCGAGGACAGCATCGACTTCTTCGGTAATCCGGGTCTGGTGGACGAGGACTCGATCCGTCCGTACGTGGAGATGAAGGCCAGACTGCATCACGCCAACTGTGACGGTGCCGGCAACTGCACCGAGGGTGCGGCCGTACTGGACGGTCAGGGTAACGAGGTCGTCGGTTTCGGTACCGCACCGATCGATATCCCGAACTGTGAGCGCTGCCACTCGGCCTTCGATACGCCGAACAGCCCGAACACCACGGGTACACCGGAAGCGGCCCTGGTACAACAGGAAATCGACTTCTGGAACGCCTATTACAACATCGATACCAATGCCGGCGACTCGGACTGGTACTCGCGGTTGAAGGGCGCCGGTGTCTCGATCCTTGCAAGTCATGATGCCGAACATGGCACGGACTTCGCGCTGAACTACCCGGGCACGGGCGCACTGCGGCCTGCGGTCTGTGAACGCGGTAAGGTGGGCGATGCCTGCTCGCTGCACGCCGATTGCGACACCGCACCGGGTGCAGGCAATGGCCAGTGTGACCTGCCGCAGAACACGCGTATGGGTCACGAGTCCGTGATCTGTCAGAAGTGTCACGCGGATAACGTGATTGCAGTGGTCAAGTCGGCCTACTGTGGTCCGGATCAGAATTGCGATGTCAACGACCCGCGCAACCAGCTCTTTTCCAACATTGCCCCGGGATCCATGCTGATTAAGCCGCTGACCGAGGCGCTGCACTGGAACCATAGAGAGACCAGCGAGGGCGGTACTATCACGATGACGGATGCGTCTGGCCGCAGTGGCGGCTGTCAGGGTTGTCACCCTGCCCACCGTTCCGATGGTGACATGGGTGGCTATCCGATCGACCTGGACGGCAACAACTTCTATGCCAACGCGGACAATCGTGATGCGAACGGCGGCTGTTTCGTCGGACGTGACGTGCACTCCAACCCGATGAAGGACATTGACGGGGCGGAGACGCCGAGCCATATGAACCCTGTTGGACAGTGGTTGGTAGATAATGTCGCTAGCGACTCCGGTTCCTGGAAGGGTGTCTGGTGCACCAACTGCCACAGCCAGGCCGGCCAGCAGATGTGGAAGGCCGAGAACGTTGAAAGTCTCGTCCATGCCCAGCCGGGTGACGCGGGTCACGTACGTGAGCCGTTCGAAGGTGCAGGCCTTAGCGATGTGGTCGCGGCGGTCAACGCTGCCCTGGGCACGACGACGACTGACCAGGAGTTCATTGACTGGCTGGATCCAAAGGATCCGTCAGTACCGGGTTCAGGTCGTACCGTGAACCAGAACAGTGCTATCTGGGCACCGGATCCAGGCATGTGTAACCATGCGGCCAGCTTGCTGGGTCTCGGCGAAGCTTCAGCTGCTCAGGACGGTAATGTGGCCACTATTGAGATTGCACTTGGCTCAACCGATGGTAGCGAATGTTCCACCGGTATTGGTTTGCCAGGACCGAGTTGTTTAGGTGAAGCAGGTGGTGCACCTTCATTCTACATCTGTGGTTCACTGGATGTTGACGGCGATGTCAACGTCAGTCTGCTGGACTTCTGTACCACGCCAGACTGTATTGACGCGGCACAGACGAAACTGTCTGACGAAGGCTTCACTACAGCCGCAGTACCGGTACCCATGTCGGCAGCCACCGATGGCCGTGACCACTGGCTGGCACCGGGCGAGCCCCACTGTGCGGACTGCC
>Ga0209013_10003151_pt1 | contig 14764 bp, 10 predicted proteins | sample Cruoilmetagenom2_FD_187291 | JGI IMG/M metagenome (GOLD analysis project Ga0209013, IMG submission 187291) | Oil polluted marine microbial communities from Coal Oil Point, Santa Barbara, California, USA - Sample 2 (SPAdes) (version 2) | ecosystem: Environmental > Aquatic > Marine > Oil seeps ... | reverse complement strand
AGCTAAAGACAGCTTAGTATCTGTATCACTCGTTGCTTTAGGATTTTTAAAATGATTTGCAATAAGTGGCAACAATTCTATAGAAAAAACTTCTGGATTGATAAAAGGTAACATTAAATGCTGAAATGTTCGTTTCCATTCGATTCCGTGAGGTTTTATAAATCTGCCATATTGTTTATAGGCTTCAAAATGCGCAATTTCATGAATTAATGTTATTAAAAAGCGATAGGTGTTTAAATTAGAATTTATGGTGATTTGATGCTTTCCATTTGGCATTTTTCTATAATCACCATGACGCGTTTTACGTTCATTCTTGATTTTAATGCTAAGATTATCATGCTTTAAAAGCTGTAAAACTTCTTGAAAAGCTTGTTGAGGAATGTATTGATGAAGTATACTTTGCATTAAGGTGTAGAATTAGAAACTTGTAACAATTTGCCGTTATAATATTTGTTTCCGTTTAAAGCAAATTCAAAAATATACTCTGCCATATCTAAAGCAGTTGTTGGTGCTTTATAATCGGGAAATGCTTTTTCTAACATTTCGGTTTGTACAGCACCAAGAGCTAATACATTAAACGAAGGTCCTGTTTCTTTATATTCTTCAGCTAATAACTCGGTTAATGTAATTACAGCACCTTTACTAGAACTATAAGCTGATAATCCTGGGAATTTCAAGCTCCCTTGTACACCTCCCATTGAGCTAACAGTTACTACATGGCTATCTTTCTTCATAAACGGAATAACAACACGTGTCATTTCGGCTACACCAAACACATTTGTTTTATAAACATTTTCAAAATCTTTATAAGTAGTTTCAGAAAACGATTTATTTAATAAAGTTCCAGCATTATTAATTAGAATATCAACTTGCTCCCAATGAGAAGAGATGAAAATTTCAACTTTTTTATAATCTTCAATTTTATTTAAATCTAATGAAATAGTTGTGACATTATCTAACTTCATACTGCTTACTGGATTGGCATTTCTTGATAAGGCTAAAACATTATAACCTTGTTTGGCTAAAAGTTGAACTAGCTCAAAACCAATACCTCTACTCGTCCCTGTAATTATTACATTTTTACTCATGCATTTTAATTTCTTTAGTTGAAGTATTACTCATAGCTTCTATCGCTGGAATAAGTTTATTTATTAGACTTGCCATATGTTCGTAATCCATTTTTTCGGCTTCGTCATCTACGTGATGGTAATAATCAAAATTTGATAAATCACATGAAGAAATAGACTGACAAGGTAATTTAAAATGTTGATAGAAAGGATAATTATCAGAAGCTTTAAACAAATTATACTTTTTAGCAATTTCTGAAAATCCAATTAAATTAGTTTTAGTGTACTCGTTTATTTTATCTGCCATGTTTGACATTTCATATCCTGACACAAATGCAATATAATCTCTATCAATCAACGGCACGCCTACCATTTCAAAATTTACCATTGTATAAAGATTAATGCTTTCAGACTTCAGTTTTTTAGCCAAATGTTTTGATCCAAGTAATCCTTTTTCTTCAGCTGAAAATAATACAAACATTAAACTTCGTTTATTATTTTTCTTCTCCGAAAAATAATTCGCCATAGTAATAACTGCTGCTGTTCCAGATGCATTATCATTAGCTCCATTACCAATAGAATCATTCTCTACAATTTTGGCTCTATAACCAATGTGATCATAATGTGCTCCAATAATAATAACTTCATCTTTTAACATAGCATCATTTCCTTCTAAAAAACCTACAATATTAAAAGCGTCTAAACTATCAACCTTAAAATTATCACGATAAGAATCAAAATAAGGTCTTAGTCCATAATTTTTGAATTTTCCTTCAATGAATTTTGCAGACATTTCTATGCCTTCACTACCTGTATCTCTTCCTTTTAAATCATCTGAAGCTAAATAACTCACAATGTCTTTAACTTGATTACTTGTTATTGTAATTGATTTAGAATTGTTTTTGGTCGTCTTACAGCCAATAACTAAAAACAATAGTAGAAGTGGAAAAATACTTTTCATTTATAAGTTTTTTTTTAAAAGATAAAGATAAAAAAATACTGCGCTTTATTTTATATCATAATTTTAATTCATCCTTTTCTTAATTCCTTAAAAATCATTAACTTGTAAGACCATCGATAATTACATTAAAAATGGCATTTAGTAATACTTCTAATAATACAAATTTAAAAATGAGGTATGTCATGGTTATAGAAACCAGTGACTATCTGCATAGATTAGAAGCGAATCAGTTTAACTTATTTACGCAAAAACTTCATAATGGTATTTCAAAACTATTAAAGAAGTTTGATAGTCATACGCTAAAACACAATGATAACACTTATATCGTTTCGTTTAATTCGGTTACCAATGCAATTTTATGTGCTAAAAAAATACAATCTAATTTTAAGTATATTACACCAAAATTTGATAAGTCTATTAGGCGATTAAGTATTGCCATTGCTCATGATAATGACACCTTTGATGCAAAATTACTTTCTACACGCATGTGTGAAATTATAAAAGATCAAATTTCAATAACATCTAAAACAAAAGTAGCATACGAACAAGAAAATCGAAATACTTTTATAAATGAAGAACATATTAGAACGTTAACACCTAATGAAGAATTATTTATAACCAATTTAATGAATTATGTAGAAACTATTTGGAATAATTCAAATTTTAGTGTAGTTGATTTTAGTAAACCTCTAACTTATAGCAAATCGCAAATTTATAGAAAAATGATATCGCTTACAGGCAAACCTGCAAGTAGTTTTATTAAAGATTTTAGATTGAATAGAGCCATGCTTTTGTTATATAATCGCAAAGGGAATATAACTAAAATCGCTCAACTAACAGGGTTTAAAAATCCTGGATATTTTTCTAAATGTTTTAAAGATAAGTTTAATATTTCCCCTTCAACATATCTACAACAGCATGGGTAAACTATACCAACATCGTCACAGGATTTTCAATATAGCCTTGTAAAGTTTGAAGGAATAATGATCCTGTTGCACCATCAACCGTTCTATGGTCACAAGCCAATGTTAATTTCATAGTATTACCAACAGCAATTTGTCCATTTTTAACCACTGGTTTTTGTAAAATTGCTCCAACTGAAAGAATAGCAGAATTAGGCTGATTTATAATTGATGTAAAACTTTCTATACCAAACATCCCTAAATTAGAAATAGTAAACGTACTACCTTCCATTTCTTGTGGTGTGAGTTTTTTATTTCTAGCTCTTACAGCATAGTCTTTTACTGCAGCACCAATTTGTGGTAATGTTTGTTCATTTGCAAATTGTACAACAGGAACTACTAAACCATCTTCTACAGCAACAGCAACACCAATATGCACATGGTTATTTAATTGCATTCTATCATCAAACCATTGTGAATTAACTTGAGGATGTTGTCGCAATGCTAAAGCGCAAGCTTTAACAATCATATCGTTATAAGAAATTTTTGTATCTGGAATAGAGTTGAATTGTGCTCTAAATGCTATTGCATTTTCCATATCAAACTCTACATTTAAATAATAATGAGGTGCTGTGAATTTAGATTCTCCTAAACGTTTCGCAATTATTTTTCGCATTTGAGAATGTTTAACCTCATCAAAATCTTCTTGTCCTGAAGCTACAAACTTAGCAACTGGAGTTGAGCTTGTTTGTGATTGGGAACTTGGTGTAAAATTCTCAACATCGCGTTTTACAATACGACCGTTTTCTCCAGATCCCTGAACTTGAGATAAATTAATCCCTTTTTCTTGTGCCATTTTTTTGGCTAAAGGAGACACAAATAATCTTCCGTTTTGTATCGTGGCTGGTTGAGTCTCAATATGAGATTTCTCGTCTCTTTGCTCTGTCGAAATGACAACCTCTTCTTTTTGACTGGTTGAATTATCGACTTTAAAATTCTTAGCTATACCTGAAGCATCCATCCCTTTAGGGCCTATAATTGCTAAAAGCGCATCTACTTTTGCCGATTCGCCTTCTTGTAATCCAATATATAAAAGCTCGCCTTCGTTAAAAGATTCAAACTCCATCGTTGCTTTATCTGTTTCAATTTCGGCAAGGATATCGCCTTCAACTACATTGTCACCAACTTTTTTTAACCAAGTTGCCACAGTACCTTCTTCCATAGTGTCACTTAAACGTGGCATTGTTATAACTGCAACGCCATCGGGAAGTTCGATAGATTTAGTTGAAGATTTTTCTTTATTAGTATCTTCAACTGTACTTAGAGCAACATTTTCTTCTTGTTTCTCTTCAGAATCATTATTGTCTAAAAGACTAGAAATATCTTCTCCTTTTTCTCCTATTATAGCAAGTAATTTATCAACTTTAGTGGTTTCTCCTTCTTTTACACCAATATGCAATAAAATCCCTTCATGAAAAGATTCAAACTCCATTGTTGCTTTATCTGTCTCAATTTCTGCAAGGATATCGCCTTCAACTACCTTGTCACCAACTTTTTTTAACCAAGCAGCAACAGTACCTTCTTCCATAGTATCGCTCAAACGAGGCATATTAATTACTTCTGCCATAGCTATAATTTATGTTGTAAAAATGGATAATCTTCTTGTTCATATACAATATCGTACATCAAATTCTTATCTGGATAAGGAGATTCGTCAGCAAACTTTTCACATTCAGCAACTTGTTCTTTTACTTGTTTATCAATTTTTAGCAAATCTTCTTCTTTTGCATATTTCTTTTCAAGTATAATATCTTTTACTTGAGTAATTGGATCTATTTTCTTGTATTCAGCAACTTCATCCTTAGTTCTATAATGCTGTGCATCACTCATTGAATGTCCACGATAACGATACGTTTTCATTTCTAAAAACGAAGGACCATCGCCACGACGTGCTCTTTGTATTGCTTCATTAACAGCTTCTGCTACTTTAACAGGATTCATTCCATCTACAGGACCAGAAGGCATTTCGTAACCTAAACCAAGTTTCCAAATTTCACCATGACTTGCAGTACGATCTACTGAAGTTCCCATAGCATAACCATTATTTTCACAAATAAATACAACTGGAAGCTTCCATAGCATTGCTAAATTAAAAGTTTCGTGTAGCGATCCTTGACGAGCTGCACCATCACCAAAACAACATAAGGTTACGGCATCGCTATCGTGATACTTATCTCCAAATGCAATTCCAGCACCTAATGGGATTTGACCTCCAACAATACCATGACCTCCATAAAAGCGATGCTCTTTTGAGAAAATATGCATAGACCCCCCAAGGCCCTGTGAAGTTCCTGTTGCTTTACCATAAAGTTCAGCCATAACACGTTTAGGATCGACTCCCATTCCAATAGGTTGAACATGATTACGATAAGCCGTAATCATTTTATCTTTTGTTAAATCCATTGCATGCAAAGCTCCAGCTAAAACTGCTTCTTGTCCATTGTATAAGTGAAGAAATCCTCTTACTTTTTGTTGAATATATACTGCAGCAAGTTTGTCTTCAAACTTTCTCCAGAACAGCATATCTTCATACCATTTCACATATGTCTTTTTAGTGATTTTTTGCATCTACTAATATAATTTTAATTAAGCGAAACACAAAAGTAACACTTTGCTTGGTATTGCAATAAAAGTTAATGAAGAAATTTAAACGAAAACGCTATAGGTTATGCTATAGAACCTTTTTATCGAATACTAATGGCAGCAAATTTGCTAATGAATTAGATTTTACAACTTTGCCAGTTTCTCCCATAAAATAGATTTCTATTGGTGTCTCCTGATTTACTTCGTATTCTGCAATAGCTTGTCTACAAGCTCCACAAGGCGGAATGGGACTAGTAGTTGGTTTATTTTGTGAGCCAGCTATAATAGCCATTTTTAAGATTTTTATATTAGGATATTGAGCTCCAGCATAGTAAATGGCAGTACGCTCTGCACATAAACCAGATGGATATGATGCATTTTCTTGATTGCTACCTGTAATAACTTCTCCATTTTCTAAAAGTAATGCTGTACCAACACTAAATTTAGAATATGGTGCATATGCCTTTTTTCTAGCATTTGAAGCCTGTTCCATTAAATGCTGAATATCTTCAGGGACTTCTTTTATTGTGTCAAAAACATAAAGTGTAGATTCTATTTTTACTTCTTTCATAAGTGCATTTCAATCTATAATATTTATAAAGTTACGAAAGTGTTTTAGACAAAAAAACTATTGCTATAAAACAATAGTTCTTTTTAATTTTATTTTGAATCATTAATTTTAATATTCACTATACGTTTTATCTCCAAAATTAAATGTTAAAGAGAATCGTAAAGTGTTTTCTAATGGGCTTTGTATTTTTGAAGCTGAAAACAAATACGACAAATCTATATTTATCGTTGTATATTTAAATCCTGCTCCTAATGCAAAGAATTTTCTTGCACCTTTCTCGTCGCTTTCATTAAAGTACCCTGTTCTTAATGCAAAAGAGTCTTCATATAAATACTCTGCTCCTATTGCATAAGTAAATTCTTTTAATTCTTCACTAAAACCACCTGGTGCATCACCAAACGATTGTAATACTCCTGAAAGAAAATTTACATCTGGATCTTGACCATCAATAATAACATTATCTGTTTCACTAATTAAATTATCATCAGCTTCATCATAAACACCATTACCATTAAGATCATCAAATACTACTTCTGTACCTAAAATTGGAGGTGTTGGCACTAAAAGTTTAGCAACTTCTAGAGTTACTGCTAATTTATTATATTCATCAAAGATAAAATCGAAACCTCCACCTAATCTTAAAGTCGTAGGTAAAAAATTCTCTCTCCCAGCATCGTCATATTTGATTTTTGGTCCTAGATTTTGAATAGCAAAACCACCTCTCCAACGTCCATTAAAACTATCATACGCATTTTCTTCACTTTGATAAAAACCTGCAATATCTACTCCAAGTGAGCTTGCCGCACTTGCGTTATCATCAACTGCCTGAATTTTAAGGTCTGATCTTAAGTAACGTAATCCAACAGCTAAAGAAAATTGGTCGGCTAATCTTAAAGAATAGGATGCATCTATCGTTAACTCATTTGGTTTTTCAATTAATGCTTCCGAAAATTCGTCTTGAACAATTTCTATTTCTCCTAGACTAAAATATTTAAAACTAAATGCAAATGCACTTCTTTCATCTATTCTATTAAAGTAAGTTACATTAGCAAGAAAAATATCATTAACCAACTTACTTAAATATGGTGTATAACTAACACCTATTCCAGATTTAGATTCAGAAAATGCATATTTTGATGGATTCCAATGTTGTGAATACGCATCTGCAGATGTTGCAACTCCTAAATCTCCCATTCCAGCAGCTCTTGCATCGGATGCTATTAACAAAAACGGCACACCAGTTGTTATAACTCTGCTATCATTTGCATTTGGAATAAGCTCGGTTGTTTGCGCACCTACTTTTATAAAAAAACCAATTGTTATTAAAGCTAAAATGTAATTTTTCATGTGTAATACTAATTTATTTTACTGCTATACCTAAACATTAATGAATTAGACAAATATAATTTATTATTATAGTATAACAAGTTTTTCTATTTTTTCTACCTGTTTATTCAGTTGATTGGAGCGTACTGTTAATTTGTATATGTAAACTCCCTTACCAATTTTATCTCCAAAATCGTCTCTACCATCCCAAACCATATCTTTAGACAATGAACTTGAAACTTTACTCCCACCAGAAGTTTGCCCATTAATTGTCTTTACTAATTTTCCGGAAACTGTAAAGATTTGTACTGAAACGTCTAAAACTTGTGAACTATTGTGGTTAAACCAAAATTCTGTGTAATTAATAAATGGGTTTGGATAATTAAGCACATTATTTATGACTAGTTCTTCATCTTCATCAAACACAATAAATTGAATTTCGGTAGTTGAAGAATTATTATAAACATCCCAAGCCTTTAAAGTTAAAGTATGCAATCCTGGCTCTAAATCTCTAAAGGGATAACTTACAGTGCCTCTTTGAAAATCATCTACTTCTGTTTGGTAATAGTCGTTTAACTTAAAAGGATTTGTTTCGTCTCCATCTAATATTGCAATGATATCATGTCCTATTCCACTTGCTGTATTTATTCCATTTTCATCTTGCAGTTTTGCTAATAATGTTGGAGCTTCATTTGTTATTCCGCCAGAAACAAAATTTTCATCATTCATAAACAGATTAATATTTGGACCGTCGTTATCTTCTGCAGCATTTGCATTTAACCCTCCTATTCTAACATTATAACTAGCACCAGCTTGATCTTGTAATGGGTTTGTTGACTTTGCATAGAAACTTACTTTACCATTACCAACAGGAATACCTATATCACGTGGTACAACAAAATCGAAATCAAATATCCCATTCTCTACAGTTGCTTGACCTCTAAAAATGATTTCCCCTAAAGTTTCGTAATCTAAAACTATTAGTTGCCCATTGTTATCTCTAGTATTATCATTTGCTAATGTTGATCTATTTATGTTCTTATCATAAATAGTAGCTGTTAACACACCATTGTAGTTAGTTAAAACATTGCCTGAAACATCTACTACTTCTCCATCTAATTTGACATGGCTGAGCGCTTCTAACACATCTGTACTTCCTGTTATTGGAACATCATTAATTTTTGTTAATCTAATGTTAGGTTGTGGAAAGGCTAATTTCATAGCTGGATCACCAATAAAGAAAACAAGCCTTCGCTGTGAAATCCCAGAAACACCTGGATCATTTTTTGTTAGTCTTAGAGCCTCTGCCATTGATGGATAATCGTTAGAACCAAAAGCGAATAAATAGTCATCTAAAGTTACATTAATTGCTACACCAACACTCACAAATATTTCTCGTGTTGTAGTAATTAACCCAATAGCTCCTCCTTCTTTATTTCTATACATAAATTCCCCTGCTGTTGTCCTGAGTGGATTATCAAATTTTGTGTATTCACAAGTTACAGTTACGAAACAGGTTAATTTGCAAACATTTTTAACCTCTTGAGCATTAATTTTATCAAAAATACGCTCTTGAGCAATTCCATCTTCGCCTCCATGTCCAAAATAGTTAACTATTAAAGCTCCAACTTCCATAGCGTCAAAAATTGCTTTATTTACTGCTGGATACCTTTCTCCTCCAGCAGTTGCTTCTTGTGTAAAAGCATCAGAATGTATTTTAGTTACATTTATAAAAGATTTATCTTGTGTTACCGCATTACCTATATTATTGGTTGTACTTTGTAATATACCTTCCCAATCTTGATCTACATCATCGGAAATAACAACTACGCTATTTCGCCAAGGTCCATAAGCTTCATCAACATAATATGATGCTACCTTATCTACAAGCTCTTTTGCTCTTTGTGGTGTATCGGCTAAAATTCTTCCAACAGCAATATCTAATTTATCCGACGTTTGCATACTGCCTTCATTGTCATCCATCATGCCATAAAAGTCATCTGAAACAAACGAATTTGTTAAACTAAAACTATTTAATGCATTCCATGAAGGAACTACATTTGTATTATTTGAGAGTCTATCTTTATAATCGAAAGACGCATCTCCAAACAAACACAAATATTTAATTCTATTTTCTGGAGTACTTGCATTATCATAAACATATTTTACTAAATTTCTAATAGCTGAAATATCTTGACTCCCTGAACTAAACTCATTGTAAATATTATTTAAGGTTACAACTTTAACATTTAAATTATACTGATCTCTATTAATTTGCGCTAACCTTTCAGCCTCACTTTGCATGTCTTCTCTAGCAATGATAATATAATCTATATCTTCAAACTGTCCTTGTTCGTTTAAAAAAATAGTTCCTTTTAAATTTTGAAGCGAAACACTTGATTGTGAATTTTGCAAAGGTTCAAAATAATTGGAAGCATCTACTACGAGATAATTTCTTTGCTCTCCTAGCTGAGCTTTAAAACTAAAAGTAGAATTAGAATCTTCATTACTAACTGCTGCAACATTATACTTATCAGTTATATCCCAAACTTGATTTATTGTTGATGCATTAGAGATATCATATTGTCCTATCCCACTTGCAGTTGCTACACTATTATTTTTAAACAAAAACTGATTTCCATTATGTGTTAATGCTCTAGCAGCTTCAATTGAAATATAATCTAAGTAACCAACCGAAGAAGGATTTCCATTATTATTATAATCTAATTCTACGGATATTGAGCCTGAAGATACTGGGACACTTCCGATAAAAGAATCTCCATAAGCCAATATTGGATCATCAATAGCATTAAAAGAAAAATTATCTAAAACATTGCCATTCATCTTTAATTGCATCGTAGTTTGATTCTCTCCCACAGCAGCAGTATAGACTTTTAGAATAACAGGTTCGGTAGCAACAATATTTAAAAATTCGAAATCAAAAAGTTTTACATTTTCAAAATCAAATCGATCTCCAAACCATCTTCTTCCAAGACTGGCAAGATTGTATTCATCAATTTCATGAAATTGATAATCATGAAAAGTATCTATTGTAATTGTAGGGTCACCAATAGGTTCTACTAAAGTTTGAATTCGTTTACCATTTCCTGAGCCAACATTTATAAAATAATATGCTCTATCAATAAAAATATTATTATTTGTATTACTCTCTGCATTAAATCCTTGTGGTCCTTCTCCATAAAATAAAATATAATCATCATTATTAAAAACACCATCTTCTTCTCCTATAAATTGTATTGCATTTTCGGTTAAATCTAAAGGAAAGTTAACTGCATTTTCAAGAGGTAACATACTACCTCCATGCCCAAATATTTTAATTTGTCTTGGATCAACGGTATTTGTATTTATACCCAGATTATTCAAAAAACTTTTAGTTAGTTTAAAAACTCCTGTAGTATCAATATAAAATTTGTACCATTCTCCTTGATTTAAAACAGAATTAGTAATCTCATGTGTTCTAAAACTTAATCTATTTGTTAATCCATTTTTATAGGTCACAGTAAATGAAGTGATTTTTTTGTAACCTATATTATCTTTGATAATAGGAGTTAATTCTAAAAATGCAGAAGTTTTGCCTCTAGCAATTGAATTATTAAGTTTAACCTTAACATTTTTAGGAATTGAATTAAGATTAACATCCTTTAGTTCGTTTAAAGATATAGATGAATAAGATATATTAGTTACAGCAACAGATTTTTCATTTATTAATCCTGCCGTTTCCCATTGAGCAATAAATTTTAACCCATCTTCATTATTATAACTATAATGCTCTTTATTAAAAGAAGGAATCTTTATTGAAGAAGAAGATGTAGATAAAGTATTTGTGCCATTCCAGTCAATTTTAAAACTTTTTTGTTGGGAATAACTAAAAATAAAGGTTAAAAAAACTAAAATGAAAATAATTTTTTTCATAGCATATAAAACGTGGGAAATAAGATGATAGTATAACAATTTCAATTTTAGTCAAATTTACAATAATAAATCACCAAATTATACGTTTTAGATAAACAAAATTCGACATAAAAGGACTAAAAAATCCGTTGTTGTGTACGAAAAATAGGATGAAATGCATGTTTTTTTATGTTTTTTCATAAAAAAAAGTTGCTTTATTAGCTTTAATTACTATATTGCAGCACCAAAAATTTAATCTACGTACCTAAAAAGTATAAATATGAAAAACTTTGCACCAATAGGGATAATGTTAGTTATGGCACTTTCTTTATCTACATTTAGTTGTAAAAAATCATCTAGTTCTAAGAATAGTTCTAGAGCAACTGGATGGAAAATTAATGCCAAAGAAGGTGGTTTTCAATACAACACACAATTTAAAGAACAAGAAACTGCTCCTGGATTAGCCTTTATAGAAGGAGGTACTTTTACCATGGGTAAAGTACAAGATGATGTTATGCATGATTGGAATAATACTGCAAATCAGCAACACGTTCAATCTTTCTATATGGATGAAACTGAGGTTACCAATGTAATGTATTTAGAATACTTAGATTGGATTGCTAGAGTTTATCCAAGAGACGATCCAAATTTTAAAGCTATATATGATGGTGCTGTACCAGACACATTGGTTTGGAGAAATAGATTAGGATATAGCGAAATGATGGTAGAAAACTATCTTCGTCATCCAGCTTATGCAGAATATCCTGTTGTAGGTGTTAGTTGGATTCAAGCTGTAGAATTTGCACAATGGAGAACAGACAGAGTCAATGAACTTGGTTTACAAAAAGCAGGTTATTTAACAAGAGGTACAGAGTATGATGCAACTGCAGACGCTAATTTTACAACAGATACTTATATAACTGCTCCTACCTTAACTTATGGAGGTAATGATAGTATAATCAATCCTAGTTCAGGACGAGGAAGAAGACCTCAAGTTACTGCAAGTGGTGACACGATTAACGTATATGCTTCAAGAGAAACTGGAGCAATTCAACTAAAATATAGACTCCCATCTGAAGCCGAATGGGAATATGCTGCATTAGGAATGTCAGAAATAAGAAGTTATAATGTCTATAGAGGACGAAAAAAATATCCTTGGGATGGACAATATACACGATCTGGAAAACGAAAAGTTCGTGGAGATCAATTGGCTAACTTTAAACAAGGAAAAGGTGATTATGGTGGAATTGCAGGTTGGTCCGACGATGGCGCAGATATTACTGGAGAAGTAAAATCATACGAACCAAACGATTATGGTTTATACGATATGGCAGGAAATGTTGCCGAATGGGTTCAAGATGTCTATAGACCAATAGTTGACGATGAGTTTAATGACTTTAATTATTTTAGAGGTAATGTTTATACAAAAAATTCTTTAAACGAAGATGGAACTGTCAAAATTGTTACAACCGAAGATGTAGTATACGATACATTAAGTAATGGTAAGGTTTCTGCAAGAATATTACCTGGTGAACTTGCACAAGTTAATGTTGATGACAATGAAACTTATTTAAGAGCTAACTTCGATAAAAGTGACGAAATTAACTTTAGAGATGGTGATAAGAAATCTTCTCGCTATTTCGAAGATTTTAATGATGATGAAGAAGGTGTAGAAAAATCTTATACAAATAAAATGTATAATGCTCCAGAGCATAATATAGAAAAAGATTCTACTGGTAAAATGATAAAGGAGTATGATAAATCTGACCAAAGAACTTCATTAATTAATGATGCTGTTCGTGTATATAAAGGCGGATCTTGGAAAGACAGAGATTATTGGTTGGATCCAGCGCAAAGAAGATATTACCCAGAAGATATGGCAACAGATTACATTGGATTTAGATGTGCTATGTCTAGAGTAGGTAATAAAACTAAAGCAAAGAATAAAACAAAAAATTAATTCCTTAAAATTTAAAATATATAAGTCCTAGCATTTTTGTTAGGACTTTTTTATTACATTTATTTAATGAATATAGAAACACTTTATCAACTTTATTTAAAATACAATTCTGTTTGTACCGACACGAGGTTTATTAAAAAAAATGATCTTTTTTTCGCCCTTAAAGGTGATAACTTTAATGGTAACATGTTCGCTCTAGCAGCCTTGAAAAAAGGAGCTAAATATGCAATTGTTGACGAAGAAAAATATGCAATCAATCCTCAATGTATTTTAGTAGAAAATGTTTTAACAACACTTCAACAATTAGCAAAATATCATAGAACACATCTAAACTTAAAAATTATAGCATTAACAGGAAGCAATGGCAAAACTACTACTAAAGAGCTTATTAATGCTGTATTACAAAATAAATATAAGATTGTAGCTACAAGTGGAAATTTAAACAATCACATAGGCGTTCCAATTACTTTACTTTCAATGGACGAAACTACAGAAATTGGAATTGTAGAAATGGGAGCTAATCACCTCAAAGAAATTGAATTTTTATGTGATATTGCTAATCCAGATTATGGTTATATAACTAATTTTGGAAAAGCACATCTTGAAGGTTTTGGCAGTATTGAAGGTGTTATTAAAGGAAAAAGTGAATTATATGATTACTTAAAACATCATAGTAAGCTCATATTTATTAATGCTGAAGATAATTTACAATTAAAACAACTAAATGATTATAAAAGTTATTATAGTTTTGGGGCTTCTGCATCTGAAAATACAAATATAGAATTTGTAGAATCTAACCCTTTTGTACAAGTAAAATTTAACGATTTTGTGATTAATAGTAGACTCATAGGGAAATATAATTTTAGTAATATAAGTGCAGCAATAGCTATTGGTAATTTTTTTGAAGTTGATGATTTAGATATTAAAGCTGCAATAGAAACTTATAAACCCGAAAATAATCGTTCTGAAATTATAGAAAAACAAACAAACAAAATTATTTTGGATGCTTATAATGCAAATCCAACAAGCATGAAGGCTGCACTAGAAAGTTTTTCTAATTTAAAAGCCGAATATAAAATGGTTATTCTTGGAGATATGTTCGAATTAGGACATGATGCAGAAAAAGAGCATCAAGCTATTGTTAACTATGCTGAACCATTTGATTTTGATAAAATATACCTCGTAGGTGAAAATTTCTATAAGATTAATACCACCTCAAATAAAGTCAAACTCTATAAAACTTTTGAAGATCTAAAAACAGCATTAAAAGAAACTAAAATAAATAACCACTCTATCCTAATTAAAGGTTCTCGAGGTATGGCTTTAGAGCGCGTATTAAAGGTGTTATAAATTTGATTTTTTTTGATAAATTTAAGCTAACTTCTCTTTGCAAAAATGAGATGATATTGTGTCAACTTATTT
>Ga0209013_10003150_pt1 | contig 14768 bp, 11 predicted proteins | sample Cruoilmetagenom2_FD_187291 | JGI IMG/M metagenome (GOLD analysis project Ga0209013, IMG submission 187291) | Oil polluted marine microbial communities from Coal Oil Point, Santa Barbara, California, USA - Sample 2 (SPAdes) (version 2) | ecosystem: Environmental > Aquatic > Marine > Oil seeps ... | reverse complement strand
GGTGGCAGTCTCGGCGTCGCCGGGAGGGATGTCGATGCCGGGCTCGGCGACCCCGGCCGGACCGGCTCGGTGCGTGGGTCGTTCGCCAGCCAGGCGGGCCTGCAGCACGATCCAGGTGGCATAGATGACGGGGTTGGCGAACGCCAGTGCCAAGCCCCACAAGGGTGGCAGCTCGCCCTCCGGGATACCGCCCAACGTGAGCGCTACACCGAGGATGGAGATGCCCAGCGCGATCCACGCACGCCGGCCCTCGAGACGGCGCACCAGGCGTGTCGCCATGACCGCCACGATGGCGGGGTAGAGGTAGGTGATGATCGACGCCAGCGAGATGGAGACCACCTGCAGGGAAGCGAAGAAGGCATAGCTGTTACCCACGTACATCGCACCCAGGAACAGCAGTATCGCCACTCGACGGCGCGGCAGGGCTCGCAGCGAGGCGCGCCTGCGTCCCGATAGCAGCAGGTAGCCCCAGCTGAACAGCGCAGCCGTGGCGAATCGCCAGAACAGCACCGCCAACGGCTCCATGTCGGCGTCGTAGAGCGGCTGCACCAGGAGCGCACCGGAGCCGAAGCCGGCAGCCGAGACGAGCACGAGGGCGATACCCAGCGCCTGTCCGGAGGTGAGCGCGCGGCGGCTGGGCGAGTCGATGGTGGTCACTACAACGATGCTAGCGCTCGTGCCGGCAGGCGGCGCCGGGCATCGGGCGGCACTGTCAAGGGCCAAGCGACCGGTCGCGTTACACTTGGGATCGCGACCCACGGTATCGTCGGCCGGGTCGTGAATCAGGAGCCCGCCCCCGCGTGACCACAGACACAGATCAGCATTCCCCTCCGCCGATCCAGGAGTTGGAGCGCGTCACCATCCGCTTCGCGGGCGATTCGGGCGACGGCATGCAGCTCACCGGTACGCAGTTCACGCGAACCGCAGCCGTGTTCGGCAACGACATCGCGACGCTGCCGGACTTCCCTGCCGAGATTCGTGCCCCCGCCGGCTCCCTGGCTGGTGTCTCCGGCTTCCAGATCAGCTTGTCATCGGCTGAGATCCATACGCCCGGCGACTCGCCCGACGTGCTCGTGGCCATGAACCCAGCGGCCCTGCGCGCCAACGTCGGCGACGTTCCCGCCGGCGGCGCCATCGTCGTCAACGAAGACGCCTTCACCAAGCAGAACCTGGCCAAGGCCGGCTACGAGGCCAACCCGCTCGAGGATGGCTCGCTCAACGACTTCAACGTCTTCGAGATCCCGGTCGGCAAGCTCAACGCGCGGGCGCTGGAGGGGCTGGACATGTCCACCAAGCAGGTGGACCTGACTAAGAACTTCTTCGCCCTCGGGGTCATGTTCTGGCTCTTCGAGCGATCCATGGACCCGACCATCAAGTGGATCGAGAAGAAGTTCGCGGCGCGCCCGGTCATCGCCGAGGCCAACCTGCGTGCGCTCAAGGCCGGCTACGCCTTCGGCGAGACGACGGAGATCTTCCACACCAGCTTCCGCGTCAAGCCGGCCAAGCTGCCGGCGGGCACGTACCGCAACATCACCGGCAACGAAGCGGCATCGCTGGGTTTCGTGGCTGCCACCAAGCTGGCCGATCGCGAGCTCTTCTACGGCTCGTACCCCATCACGCCGGCCAGCGAGATCCTTCATCAGCTCTCGACGTACAAGCACTTCGGTGTGCGCACGTTCCAGGCCGAGGATGAGATCGCGGCCATCGGTTCGGCCATCGGCGCTGCATTCGGCGGCGCCCTGGCGCTGACCGCCTCGTCCGGCCCGGGTATCGCGCTCAAGGGTGAGGCCATGGGGCTCGCGGTGATGGTGGAGCTGCCGCTGGTCATCGTGAACGTGCAGCGCGCCGGCCCGTCGACGGGCATGCCCACCAAGAACGAACAGTCCGACCTGCTGCAGGCGATGTACGGCCGCAACGGCGATGCGCCGCTACCGATCGTGGCCCCCGCTACGCCGGCCGAGTGCTTCGACTGCGCCATCGAGGCCTCCCGCCTTGCGCTCAAGTACATGACGCCGGTGGTCTTCCTCTCCGACGCCTTCCTGGCCACCGGTTCGGAGCCGTGGCGCATCCCGGAGCCCTCCGACCTGCCTGATATCTCGGTGCCCAACCACACCGACGCCGCGAACTTCCAGCCCTACGATCGCGATCCCGACACGCTGGCGCGACCGTGGGCGGTCCCCGGCTCGCCGGGCATGGAACACCGCATCGGCGGCCTCGAGAGCGCTGATACCACCGGGCAGGTCTCCTACGACCCCGACAACCACCAGCGCATGACCGACCTGCGCGCTCGCAAGGTGGCCGGCATCGCCGACGACATCCCCGACCTCGACGTCTTCGGCCCCGAGTCGGGCGATCTGCTCATCCTCGGCTGGGGCAGCACCTTCGGCGCGCTGCGCACCGCCACCGAACGGCTGCAGCGCAGCGGCTATGCCGTAGCCCATGCCCACATGCGACACCTCAACCCGTTCCCGCGTGATACCGGCGATGTGCTCGCCAGTTATCGCCGTGTCCTCATTCCCGAGATCAACACCGGCCAGCTGCGGCTGCTCATCCGCGGTCGGTTCCTCGTTGACGCGGTCGGTCTCAACCGGGTCCGGGGCAAGCCCTTCCCGGTGTCCGAGGTCATGAGCGCTGCGCGGCTGCTTCTCGATGAGGATCGATGACGATGACTGATACGACCGGTCCGGCCTCGGCCACCCAGCCACTCAAGCTCACGCGCAAGGATTTCGTCTCCGACCAGGAGGTGCGCTGGTGCCCCGGCTGTGGCGACTACTCCATCCTGGCCCAGACGCAGCGGGTCATGCCCGACTTCGGCTACCCGCGCGAGAACGTCGTCTTCATCAGCGGCATCGGCTGCTCTGGCCGCACGCCGTACTACATGAACACCTATGGCTTCCACTCCATCCACGGCCGGGCGCCGACGCTGGCCACCGGGCTCAAGATCGCTCGCCCGGACCTGATGGTGTGGGTCGTCACCGGCGACGGCGACGCGCTGTCGATCGGCGGCAATCACATCGTGCACACGCTGCGACGCAACGTCGACGTCAAGATCCTGCTGTACAACAACCGCATCTACGGGCTGACCAAGGGCCAGGCCTCGCCGACCTCGGAGTTCGGCAAGCGCACCAAGTCCACGCCCGAGGGCACCATCGACCAGCCGGTCGTGCCGCCCTCCCTGGCCCTGGCATCCGAAGCCACCTTCGTGGCGCGCACCATCGACACCTACGCCGAGCACATCAAGGAGACGCTCGAAGCGGCTGGCCGGCACAAGGGCTCTGCCTTCACCGAGGTGCTGCAGAACTGCAACATCTTCAACGACGGAGCCTGGCGCGAGTTCACCGACCGCGATGTCCGTGACGACCGCATGCTGCGCCTGAAGCACGGGGAGCCGATGATCTTCGGCAAGGCGCGTGACCGCGGCATCATCCTCGATGGCACCAAGCCGGAGGTGGTCGAGCTGGGCAAGGGCGTCGAGGAATCGGACCTGCTCGTGCACGATGAGACCGACGACATGCTCGCCTACATCCTGTCGCGCATGTTTTGGCCGGAGTACCCGGTGCCCATCGGCATCTTCCGGCGCGTGAAGAAGCCCACGCATCACCAGTTGGTAGCCGGCCAGATCGAGCTCGTCCGTGCCGACAAGGGCGAGGGCGTGTTACGCGACCTGCTCTTCACGAGTGACGCCTGGGAGACCTCCTGACCGCAGCCGTGGTCGTCCTCGCTGACGACCTGATCTGGTCCACACGCCTCACCGAAGCCGTCCGCCGTGCCGGTGGCAGCGCCGTACAGCTCGGCTCCGAGTCGGATCTCGACATCGCCCTCGAGGCCCACGAGGTCGGCGACGTGCGCACCATCAGCGGCGCGATCGTGGACCTGGCCGTGCGTCGCCTCGACGGCGTCGTTGCCATCGAGCGGATCAGCGCCGCGAGGCTGCCGGTCATCGCCGTGGCCGAGCACGACGACCAGCTGACGCGCAAGCGCGCCCTCACCGCCGGCGCCACGCGCGTCTTCTCCTATCGCAAGTTCTTCGAGGACGGCACCCGGCTCGTGGAGGGTTGGCTGGCCGCCAACGCACCACAGGGGGAATGACGTGACCACGGCCATCAGTACCGCGCGCTATGCGACGCGCCTGCGCCAGGCACAGGAAGCCGTGTCAGCCGGGAGCATCACGGCCATGCTGGTCGGGGTGGGGCCGGAGCTGGAGTGGCTCACCGGCTACGCCGCCCACGGCGGTGAGCGCCTGAACCTGCTGGTCATCCCGGCCGCGGGCGCCGTCGCCTATGTCAGCCCACGTCTCGAAGCGCCGGCGGCGCTGGTTGCTCCCGGCCTGGGTGAGGGTGCCGCGGAGCTGTGCGCGTGGGAGGAGACCGATGACCCCTTCATGCTCGTGCCGCCGCTGGTGGAGGGGAGTGGGCCGCGGCGCTTCCTCGTCTCCGACGGGCTGCGGGCGGCCTTCGTGCTGGGCCTGCAGGGTGTGCTCCCGGGCGCGGAATGGGGCCTGGCCTCGAAGGTGTTGGCACCGATGCGCCGCGTCAAGGACAGCGAGGAGGTCGCGCTGCTGCGTGCCGCGGCCGAGGCTGCCGACCGCGCCATCGAGCGGATCATCACCGGACCGCTGATCGGTCGCAGCGAGGCCGCTGTGGCAAGGGACGTGCGCGATGCGCTCGTCGAGGAAGGGCACGATACGGCCGAGTTCTGGATCGTCGCCTCGGGGCCCAACAGCGCTTCCCCGCATCACGAACCGGGCGACCGCGTCATCGGCCCCGGTGAACCGCTCCTGCTCGACATCGGCGGGCGGCGTGCCGGCTACAACTCGGACATCACTCGCACCGTCTGGATCGGCGGCGAGGATGGCTCCGGGCCCGATCCCGCGTTTCGGATCATCTACGAGCTGACCGCTGCCGGTCAGGCCGCCGCTCGAGCCGCGGTGCGTCCGGGCGTCTCGTTCGAAGCCCTCGATGCCGCTGCTCGTGAGGTCATCAGCAGCGGTGGCTACGGCGACCACTTCATCCACCGCCTCGGCCACGGGATCGGTCTCGAGGTCCACGAGGAGCCCTACGTCGTGGCCGGCAACGGCGAGCTCGCAGTGGCCGGCAACACCTTCAGCTGCGAGCCGGGCATCTACCTCGAGGGCCGCTACGGCGTGCGCATCGAGGACGCCATGCTGTGCACGCCCGACGGCGGCGAGTCGCTCAACCAGGCGCCCCGCGAGCTGCGTAGCGTCCCTGGTCGGTAACCTCGCCACCACCTCGTTCTCGCCGGGGGTGCCCCCGCGACCGGGTGTATCATCCGCCGACCGGTCGTCACCATCAGTGGGGACCGCTTCGGATCGACGATGAACCAGGGCGCGGACGGCGCCGACCGCGACGCTGATCAAGGCAGCGTTCGCGGGGAAAGACTGACCTATGGCTGAGAACAACGGCAGCCGCAACAACGGCTCGACCCCGAGCGAGGGCTGCACCCAGGCGCAGCTGAGGCGCTTCATCAAATCGCGTGCCTACGTGCCCCTGCACGAGCTGCGTCGACGCTTCACCATCGACGGTGCCGTAGACGACGTGGGCGCCGTGCAAACGCAGGAGGGCCGCTATTGGGTCGGCCTGCCTCAACGCGAATGCGGCTTCCTGGCCGAGCTCGTGGACAGGGGTGAGGTCGGCCTGGAGCTCTGCCACGACCCATGCGTGGGCATGATCATCGGGGTCTACGCCATCAGGCCGGTGGGCCGCTAGGCGCCACTGCCATCCCTCCCGCCGTGACGGTACCCGAACCCATCGAGTTCTCGGTCGGCGTCGAGGGTATGACCTGCGCTTCCTGCGTCAACCGCATCGAGCGTTTCCTGCGCAACGCTGACGGTGTCACCGAGGCCAACGTCAACCTCGCCACCGAGCGGGCTACCGTCTCGGTCGACCCAGCCGTGGCGGGCCGGGTGGAAGTGCAGGCGGCCATCGAGGCAGCCGGCTACGACGTGCGCCCCGAACGACCGGCGGGGGCGACCGGAGCGCTGACGCTGGACGAGGCCGATCCCGACGCCGACCTGCGTGCGCGTGAGATGCGCGACCTGGGTGTCCGCGCCATCGTCTCGATCGCGGTGGCCGTGGCCATCATGGTCCTGATGCTGTGGCCGGACGTCCTGGGCATGACCATGGCCGAGCTCAACTGGCTGCTGCTCATCCCGGCCACGTTCGTGCAGTTCTGGGCCGGCGGCGTCTTCCTGCGCAATGCCTCGCGCCAGGCGCGACACCGCACCGTGAGCATGGACACGCTGGTGGCGCTGGGCACGCTCGCCGCATGGGGCTACAGCGCCGTGGTCACGCTGGCGCCGTCGCTCGTGATCGAGGCCGGTATCGAGCCGGTCACCTACTTCGACTCCTCGGCCATGATCATCGGCCTCATCCTCACCGGCCGCTGGATGGAGGCCCGCGCCAAGGCCCAGGCCAGCGGTGCCGTCGGCGCCCTGGTCGGCCTCGGTGCACGCACCGCCCGCCGCGTCGAGGGCCAGGCTGAGACCGATGTGCCCATCGAGGACATCCGCCCGGGCGACCTCGTGCGCGTGCGCCCCGGCGAGAAGGTGCCCGTCGACGGCATCGTCGTCAGCGGCAGCTCCAGCATCGACGAATCCATGCTCACCGGCGAGCCGCTGCCGGTCCTGCGTGAGGAAGGGGACCCGGTCATCGGCGCCACGCTCAACGGCGGCGGCACCATCGTGCTCCGGGCCACCCACGTTGGTCGCGACGCGGTGCTGGGTCAGATCGTGCGCATGGTTCGCGAGGCGCAAGGGTCCAAGGCGCCCATCCAGCGTGTGGCCGATCGCGTCACCGAGTGGTTCGTGCCGCTGGTCATCGTGCTGGCGGCGCTGACCTTCGTAGCCTGGTGGCTGCTGGGCCCGGAGCCGGCGTTGACGCTGGCGCTCGTGTCGGCCATCAGCGTGCTCATCGTGGCCTGTCCGTGCGCCATGGGTCTGGCCACGCCGACCGCGGTCATGGTCGGGACCGGCCGCGCCGCCGAGGGTGGTGTGCTCATCCGTGGCGGCGCCGCGCTGGAGACGGCTGGCCACGTCGACACGGTCGTCTTCGACAAGACCGGCACGCTCACCGTCGGGCGGCCGGAGGTGAGCGCGGTGCGTGCCGCTCCCGGCCATGACGAGGCGGAGGTCATCGCCTTCGCAGCCGCTGCCGAACGTGGCTCGGAGCATCCCCTGGCCGCGGCCATCCTGGCCGAGGCTGAGCGGCGCGGATCCACCATCGGCGAGGCCATCGAGTTCAGCGCCGTGAGCGGGCGAGGTGTACGAGCCCGTGTCGGCGAGCGTGAGGTGCTCGTGGGCAGCCGCGCCTTCGTCGCGGAGCAGGGGCCGGAGGCAGCAGTTCTGGAACCGCTGGCAGCCCCCGGGGAGGCACCACGCAGCACCGTCTTCGTGGCGGCGGCCGGCGAGCTGTTCGGCGCCATCGATATCGCCGACACCATCAAGCCCACCGCGTCCGAGGCCGTAGGCGAGCTGCGTGCTGCCGGCATCGAAGTCCACCTGCTCAGCGGCGACAGCGCCGCGGCCGTGGCGGCCGTGGCGCGCGCGGTCGGTATCGACCACGTCAGGGCCGAGGTGCTGCCCGGCGAAAAGGCCGCCTACATCGCGTTGCTGCAGGGCGACGGAGCCAGCGTGGCCATGGTCGGCGACGGCATCAACGACGCGCCTGCGTTGGCCCAGGCCGATGTCGGTATCGCCATCGGCAGCGGCACCGACGTGGCCATCGAGGCCTCGGACATCACCCTCGTCGGCGGGGATCCACGCCTCGTGGGCTCGGCCATGCGCCTCTCCCGGGCGACGCTGCGCGTCATCCGCCAGAACCTCGGCTGGGCCTTCGGCTACAACATCCTGCTCATCCCCGTGGCCATGGGCTTGCTCTACCCATTCCTCGGCCTGCGGCTCGATCCCATCCTGGCCGCCGCTGCGATGGCCTTCAGCTCGGTCAGCGTGGTGCTCAACTCCCTCCGCCTCCGGCGCCTTCCGGTACGACCGGGCGGCTCCGATCCTTGGTAGGGTGCCGGTTGTGCCGAACGTAGACCATCTGGGCCGCCCGACCCGCCCGCGCCGTGCGAGTGCTGCGGTATGGCTCTTCCTGCTGCTGGTGCCCTTCGTGGCCACGGCCTGCATCAGCGTCCAGAGCGACCTGCTGGCCACGCCCACGCCCTCGATCGCTCCCGCGACAGCCCGAGCCGATGCCTCCCCGACACAGGCGCCGCTGGCCTCGCCGACCCCGACTCCGACGCCGGAGCCCACCCCTGAGCCCGTCGAGGCCGAGGTCCTCGGTTTCGTCCCCAATTGGCTGCTCGAGGATGCCGAGGATGCTATCGACACTGACCTCGTGACCATCGCCGCATTCCACAGCATCGAGGCCTCACAGGACGGCAAGCTCGTCTCGAAGAAGCCCAACCGCGACGTGCCCGCGGGCTGGGCGGCGCTGGGTAGCGACGAGTTCAAGGAGCTCCAGAAGCAGCTCCAGGCGGCCGGCGTCAAGGTCGTGCCGGTCATCCAGCGTGCCGGCTGGACCGAGGGCACGCGCGAACGCATCATCACGCTCCTGACCAAGAAGAAGAACCGCCGCGCGCTGGCCGAGCGCATCGCGGGGTTCGTGTCCGGTCGTGGCTTCGACGGCGTGAACCTCGACTTCGAGCCACTGCCCGCCAAGGTCGCCGACCAGTACGTGGAGTTCGTGCGCGAGGTCCGCGCCGCGCTCGACGACATCGACCCCGAGCTGCACCTGAGCGTCGACATCGTGCCCGGCCTGGAGAACTACCAGCTCGCCGCCCTGACCGCCGCCGACGCCGCCGACCTCGCGGTCATCATGGGCTATGGCTACCGCACCACGTCCTCGAAGGTGGCCGGCTCCACCGCACCGCTGGTCGATCCCGACACCCTCGACCTGACCAGCGCGGTCGAGGCCGCCCTGGAGCAGACCGAGCCGGGCAAGCTACTGCTGGCACTGCCCTGGTACGGACTGGCCTGGTCGACCCAGAGCGACAAGGCCCGTTCCGAGGTGCGCACCGGCAAGGGCATCGACGGGTCGGCCAACGCCGGCTACGCCACGGCCGTGGAGCAGGCCATCAAGTCAGGTCGCCGCTACCAGCCTGATCAGGCCTCGGCCTGGACCGTCTATGCCGCCAAGCAATGCAGCGGCTGCCCGGCCACCTGGCGTCAGGTCTGGTACGACGACCCCGACAGCTTCACGGCCAAGGCCGACTTCGCACTTGAGCAAGAGCTCGCGGGCATCGGCATCTGGGCCCTGGGCATGGATGATGGTCGCGAGGAGATGGGCTGGGCGCTGCGTAACGTGCTCCGTCCACGCCTCGATGAATCTCCACCCAACGGCTCACCGGCCATCGATCCCGAGGCCATCCGGGGCGAGCTGGAGGGCCGCAGCGTGGTCGTCGGCTCCGCGCCGTTGCGGCTCTTCGCGGCCGACGACGTCGACGGCACCGGCCTGGCGCTGGCGCGCATCGGCCTCACCGGCGAGCTCGACGACGAGGGCATGCTCGTGACCGGCCGCACCTACCCGGCCGCGGACCGCATCGACTTCCCGCTCGGGGACGAATCCACCGGTGGTTCAGCAGAGGAGGGGCCGCGCTCGATCCACGTGCAGTGGCGAGACCTGGCCGGGAACTGGTCGGTGCCCATCGTCATCGAGGTCCATGTCCTCGACCCGGTCGCGTCCACGACCCCGTCCGACCTGTAGGCCGGCGCCGGCCGCGCGCGGGCCCAGGGTTCAGTCGGCTGCGCCGTCCTTCTTCCGCAGCACCAGGAAGTGCGACAGCCCGAAGGTGTGCAGTGGCGTGTGCTCGGCCACGTAGAGGGCCCGCCGCAGGAACGCACCCAGGCGTGCGTGGCGGGCGCTGACGTTGTCGAAGCCGGGGTAGATGACGCGGTGATGCACGAGGCGGACGGGCTGGCCCGAGAATAGGCGCTCGATGCCGCGCACGGTGTAGGCGCGCACGTGTGGCGCGAAGCGGTCGCGCAGCGGGTCGGGCAGCCAGTTGATGAGCGGGATGTTGCCGAAGACGTAGCGCCCCCCGAAGTAGGCGCCGTGCGTCTCGAAGGGGTAGAGGCGGTTCGGCGCGAAGGCCACGATGGTGCCGCCGGGCTTGGTCACACGTACCATCTCCGCGGCGGTGGCGCAGTCGTCCTGGACGTGCTCGATGACCTCGTTGCTGAAGACCACGTCGAAGTGGTCGTCGGGGTAGGGCAGGTTCTCGCCCACGGCCAGCACGATGTTGGGCAGCTCCTCGCTGGCCTCGGCCACGCGCTCCTCTTCCACCTCGATGCCGTGGACATCGTCGGAGTACTGCCGGAAGCGGCGCACGTAGGTGCCGATGCCGCAGCCCACGTCGAGCACGCGGGCATCCTCGAGGTCCACGAACTGGCGCACCATCTCGAGGCGCCTGTCCTGGCCGTAGCGCCACGAGTAGCTGGGCCGGCCACGTTCGATGGAGGTGGCGGAGGTTTCCTCGGGCTCCTCGGGATCCTCGGTCTGGACGGCCGCAGCGGTGGCGGAGGGTTCGTCGGCCATGGTCGGCATCGAAGGCAACGGTACGGCACCTGCGCGACCTCTGCCGACGGCTCGGGCGCAGCACCGCTAGCATCGCTCCATGGCCCGATCACGACCGCTCAAAGGTGACTTCCGCTACAGGCATCGGATCGAGATCCGCTACAGCGACACCGATGCGCTGGGCCACGTCAACAACGCCACCTACTTCTCGTATTTCGAGATGGCCCGCGGTGGCTTCTACACCGAGGTGGTGGGCCATCCCTTCGGCACCGGTCCGGACGCGGACAAGCGCACCTTCGTCATCGCCGAGGCGCACATCACCTACCGCCTGCCGGCCTTCTACGGGGAGCCACTCTTCTGCGCGGTGCGCGTGGGCTGGGTGAGTCGCTCCGCGTTCTGCCTCGAGTATCGTGTGGAGGTCGAGGACTCGCCGCTGGGGCAGGCACGTGTCGTCGCTGACGGGTCCACGGTGCAGGTCTTCTACGACCTCAGTCGAGGACGACCGATGCGCACGCCGGCCGAATTGGTGCGCGATCTGGCGGCCTACGAAGGGCGCGCGCTGCCATCCCGTCCTGCGGTCGCCTGAACCAGCTCCGCCTGGCCCCACGGCCTGCGCGGCCGGCCACGCCCGCCGCGGTCGATCACCCACGGGGTAGGCGGCTCGCGGCCTATTCGGTGAGCGGGTGAAGCGTCACCGCGGCACGTCCGAAGTCGCTTCCACGTGATCATCTCATCCACTTGGCGAATGGTCCGACTCCTTGCGGCGCCAGCTCATCCGCAGGGCGGATGGCTCAGTGCCACAACGGGCGAGGCGATGCGGCTTCATCCAGCAGACATGCGAACTCAATCTTGGTTGCCCATGGCTCTGGCGCGCTGCTGCCGCTGACGTCGATGATGACTTGCGACAGCGCCGCCTCCGGGTGGCTCGAGGTAGCACCCTCGCCCGACAGCGCTCGAGCAGGGAGGGAGTCGCCATATGCGCGAAACGATCGCCACCGTGGTCGTCGCCATTCTGTGCTGGTCGGCGCCGCAGCCACGGTCACGTCCCTGAAGTTGGTGTAGCAGCGGAGGGGCCGACACATGGAACGGCCACCGCGTCATCCTCGCGTCGTTGGAATTAGGAACCCACGACGAAGGAGAACACGATGGCCGATGACAGGATGGTCCTGCCCGAGACGATGCGCAAGGCGATCGCCGATGGCGGTACCGAAGCCCCGTCCGGGGGCTACTCCTCGAAGCGGCGGAAGACCGCGACGGCGTTCTGGCCACCGAAACCGAAGCCGTTGATGATGGCCGTGTCGACCCTGGCCTCACGAGCCACGTTGGGCACGTAGTCGAGATCGCACTCGGGATCGGGGGTCTCGAGGTTGATGGTGGGCGCGATGATGCCGTCGCGGATGGCACCGATGCCGATGAGCGCGGCCACCGCACCGGCGCCACCGAGCATGTGTCCGACCATCGACTTGGGCGAGGAGACCGGCGTCTTGTAGGCGCGGTCGCCGAGGGCGGCCTTGATGGCCGTGGTCTCGGTCTTGTCGTTGAGCGGCGTGCTGGTGCCGTGCGCGACCACGAAGTCGATCTCACCGACCGTGGCATCGGCATCGGCGATGGCCTTCCGCATGGCCATGGCTGCGCCACGGCCGCTGGGATCGGGTGCCGAGATATGGAAGGCATCCGAGGTCAAGGCTGCGCCCACCAGCTCGGCGTGGATGGTGGCGCCGCGCTTCATGGCGTGCTCGGCCGTCTCGATGATGAGGATGCCGGCACCTTCGCCGAAGAGGAAGCCGTCACGATCGCGATCGAACGGGCGCGAGGCCTTCTCCGGCTCGTCGTTGCGCTTGGAGAGCGCACCCATGTTGGACAGCGCCGCGAAGCCCATCTTCAGCAGTGGTGCCTCGGTGCCACCGGCGATGATGACGTCGACCTCGCCGCGCTCGATCAGGCGCAGGGCGTCGAGAAAGGTGATGACGCTTGAGGCGCAGGCTGCGACCTGGGTCATGGCCGGGCCGGTGAGGCCGTATTCCATCGTCAGCAGGCAGGCCGCCATCGAGCCCGACAGCGCGGGGATGGCGAAGGGGCTCACGAACCGCGCGCCACGGTCGGCGATGGTGTCATGCCCGTCGATGACCTGCTCAAGGCCGCCCCCGCCGGTATTGACGATGACCGCAGCACGATCACGCTGCTCGGGCGTCCACTCGGAGAAGTCGAGACCGGCATCGGCCACGGCTTCCTTGCCGGCGGCCATGGCGAAGTGGATGAAGCGGCTCATGCGCCGCGCCATCTTGCGGTCCATGCCCGTGGCGGGGTCGAAGTCCTTGACCTCGGCGGCGATGCGCACGTCAAGGTCGGAGGCGTCGAAGTGGGTGATGGGCCCACCACCACTCACGCCCGCTTGGGCGTTGGCCCAGAACGTCGGATAGTCGTTGCCGATGGGCGTGACCGCGCCGAGTCCGGTGATGACGGCTCGACGGGATGGATCGGTGGACGGCACGGTGTTCTGGACTCCTGTGGTGTGGGCTGTAGTGGATCGTAGTCGACGCGCCTGGCGATCGTCCCCGCGATCCGCGCCGGCAGCTCGACGCCGACGCGCTCGGCGCGCGCCGGCGCAGGGGTCAGTCGCCCAGGTAGCGCTTGAAGATGACGGCGCCGTTGTGGCCGCCGAGGCCGATGTTGTCGCTCATGGCGTAGCGGATCTCCATCTCCTTCGACTCGCCGTGCACGACGCTGAGCGCCAGCTCCGGATCGGGCTCCTCGTAGTGGAGCGTGGCCGGCGCGATCTGGTTGTGGACCGAGAGGACCGTGATGACCGCCTCGACCGACCCGGCAGCACCCATCATGTGGCCGGTCAGCGACTTGGTGCCGATCACCGCGATGTCCTTGGTGTGCTCCCCGAAGACGGCTTCGATGGCCTGCGACTCCCGCAGATCGCCGAGCGGCGTGGACGAGCCGTGGGGGTTGATGAGGTCGATCTCGTCGGCCGGCACGCCGTGGCGCTCGAGCGACATCTTGATGGCACGGCGGGTGCCGTCGCCCGCCTCGACGGGCTGGATGAGGTCGAACGCGTCGGCAGCGTTGCCGTAGCCGACGACCTCGGCGTAGATGGTGGCGCCGCGGGCCTTGGCCTGCTCGTAGTCCTCCACGATCATGCAGCCGGCACCCTCGCCCAGCACGAAGCCGTTGCGGGACCGGTCGAAGGGTCGCGAGGCGTCACTCAGCGGGTGGCCCTCACGGGGCGTGCCCATGCCGCGCATGTTAGCGAAGCCGACGTAGGCGACCTCGTACAGCGGCGTCTCGGTGGACCCCGCGATGCAGGTCATGAAGTCCCCACGGCGGATGCCCTCGGCGGCTTCGCCGATGTTGTGCGTGCCCGTGGAGCAGGCCGTCACGATGGACAGGTTGGGGCCCTTGGCGCCGGTCTCGATGGCGATCTGGCCAGACGCAGCGTCGGGCAGCATGTTGGCGATGAAGAACGGGCTGACGGTCTTGGGCCCACGGTCCTCGAGGACTGAGATGGCATCGATCATGAGGCCTGGTCCGCCGACGCCGGATCCGAAATAGACGCCCACGTCTTCGGCGTTCTCATCGGTGATCTCAAGGCCGGAGTCGGCCACGGCCATCTTGGCCGCAGCCGCGCCGAACACGACGTTCTTGTCAGTACGACGGATGGCCTTGAAGTTCATCCAGTCCTTGGGCTCTAGGTCGTTGACCTCGCCCGAGACATGGCAGGACGTGATCTCGGGGTCCCAGCGCGTGATGCGCTTGAGGCCCGTGTTGCCTTCGATGATGTTCTTCCAGGCGGTTTCGATGTCGTTGCCGACGGGGCTGACTATGCCGAGGCCGGTGATGGCAACGCGGCGGGTGAAATCGGGGCGACGCATAGGTGCTAGGTCTTCTCCTGTGACTGGCTAGGCGGGCAGCTCGAGGCCGCTCTCGGTGGTGATGTCGTCGATGGCGACGGTGGTCGCTTCCTTATCGATGCGGCGGACCAGGCCGGTCAGGACCTTGCCCGGCCCGACCTCGACGAAGGTGTCGGTGCCCGCGGCGGCCATGGTCTTGACCGCGGTGACCCAGTCGACCCCGCGCGTGAGATGGTCGATGAGCTCGTCACGGCAAGCCTCGCCGTCGCTGAGCACGATGGCGTCGGCGTTGGCCAGGAGCGGTGCCGTGGGGGCGTTGAAGGTGATGTCGGCGAGGGCCTGGCGCATGCCGTCGGCGGCCTTGCTCATGAGCGGGGAG
>Ga0209013_10003149_pt1 | contig 14773 bp, 11 predicted proteins | sample Cruoilmetagenom2_FD_187291 | JGI IMG/M metagenome (GOLD analysis project Ga0209013, IMG submission 187291) | Oil polluted marine microbial communities from Coal Oil Point, Santa Barbara, California, USA - Sample 2 (SPAdes) (version 2) | ecosystem: Environmental > Aquatic > Marine > Oil seeps ... | reverse complement strand
CGGCTGGGGCTCAGTGCCCGCGCTCGGGCGTGCTCAACTCGAGATTCATTCAAAATCGAGAACATGCGTATCCGGTTCGTTCAGGTTGCGCCTGTCCTGGTTCCGAATCGTCGTGGTGGCGGGCCCTGAAGGACCCGCCTACTCGGAGACACCCTGTAACTGTAGGCGGGTCGTTCACGGCCCGCTACCATCCGGCATCAGAACCTCCCGGCCGGTCGGCCAACCTGAATGAATCGGATACGCAGGATCGAGAATTCAGAACTCGACACCGGCTCGCGCCGGCGCGTCACCGCGTCCGCCTTGGTCACGGCGTAGCCCAGAGGGCGAAGCTGGAAAGGGCGGCAATAACTCAAAACTCAAAACTAAAAACTAAAAACTCGCTACACTCGCCCCGTGATTCAGCTTGAGAACGTGTGCAGACGATATGACGGCGCCGACACAGAGGTGTTGCGCAACTTGGATCTGCAGGTCGGCCGCCGGGAGTTCGTCTCGATTGTCGGGCGATCTGGTTCGGGGAAAACGACCCTGCTGAATCTCATCGGAGGTCTCGACCGCGCCTACGAAGGCCTGGTCCAGGTGGAGGGGAGAAGGCTGGGTGAGCTCGACGACTCCGAGCTCGCCGCCTACCGCAACCTCCGGGTCGGTCAGGTCTTCCAGGCCTACCACCTCCTCGACCACCTCAGCTGCCGCGAAAACGTCGCCCTGGCCTCCCTCTTCGCCCGCGGCCGCGAGCGCCGGGACGCGGCCTGGGCGCGACGGCGCGCGGACGAGGTCCTCGCCGGCGTGGGCCTGCCGGACGCCGGGGGCCGTGCACCGTCGACTCTCTCCGGCGGCGAGCGCCAGCGGGTCGCCATCGCGCGTGCTCTTTTCCATCGGCCGGCAATCCTCCTCTGCGACGAACCCACCGGCAACCTCGATACCGAAACGGGACGCGAGGTGGTGGAGCTTCTGCTCGGCCTTCACCTCGAGGGGGAGGTGACGATCGTCGCCGTCACCCACGACACGGCAATCTCCGCCGCCGGCGGCCGAGTCCTCCATCTGGTGGACGGCCGCCTCGAGGAGCGGGGTGGAGCCGCAGGATGATTGGGCGCGGTTTCACGCGTACGGTGGCAGGAGATCTTATGCGCCACTGGAAACACTTCGCGGCGGCGTCGGTGGGCATCATCCTCGGGGTCGCCGCTCTGATCTTCTTTCTCGGCCTCGGCCTGAGGGTGCGGGATCTCCTTTTGGTTCAGGTCTTTCCCAGCGAATATCTCGAGGTGGTGCCGCGAAGTGTCGATCTCGATCTCTTCGCCCTCCGCGTCGACCTCGGCCGCGACACCCTTGACAGCGCCGCCCTCGAGGAGCTGTCCGCGATCCCGGGAGTGGACGTTGTCTACCCGAAGATGCGGCTGACGGTACCCGCGCTGGCGTCGGGTGGAACCTCCCTCTTCGGTGCGGGCATGCAGACCGAGATCGTCGCCGACGGCATCGACCCGGGGCTCGTGACGGAGGAGGTCGGGGAGGCGTTTCACGAGGTGGACGGGGACCCCGAATCGCCGGCGAGGCCTTGCAAGAGAGACGGCGACTGCGGCGAAGGATCGTATTGTGACCGGGTCGCGGGCGTGTGTAAGCCCTACATTCCGGTTCTGGTCTCACCCTACGTCGTGGAGCTCTACAATGGCGCTTTCCGCCGCGCCTACGGACTTCCGAAAATCAATCCCGATGCTCTGCGCGGGCTGAGCTTCGAGATGGCCTTCGGGGCCTCGACCTTCCGGCCCTCGGAGAGCACAGTAATCCGCGAGCGCATGCGGCTGGTGGGTATCTCCGACAAGGCGATCCCACTCGGCGTCACCCTGCCCCTCGGCCACGTGCGGAGTCTCAACGCCGCCCTGGGTTCTCCTGAGGCCGGGGAGCGCTACCACTCCGCAGTCCTTGGGGTGGGGGCGAAGGAGATGCTGCCGGCGGTGGTGGAGGCGGTGGAAGCTGCAGGGCTGGAGGTTCGAGACCGGGGAGCGAGGCGGGCGGCGCTGGTAACCGCGGTGATGATGGCGGTGCTGGGGCTCGTCGGGGCCGCCCTGATCACCGTCGCCGCGGCCCACATCATGCACGTCTTCTTCCTGGTGGTGATGGTGCGGCGTCGGGAGATCGGGTTGCTGAGGGCGGTGGGCGCCCGCCGCGGGGACATTCGCAACCTGCTGTTGGCGGAGGCGGCGGCGGTGGGGCTGGTAAGCGGACTTGTGGGGTCGCTGGCGGCCCTCACGGTGGCGGTGGTCGCGGACGGATTTGCCGCGAGCCGAGTCCCGGACTTTCCCTTCAAGCCGGAGAGCTTTTTCGCGTTCCCACCGTGGCTCTTCATCTCGGTGATCGCCCTCGCGGTCGGCGCCGCGGTCGTGGGCGCGCTGCCGTCCGCTCTGAGGGCCGCAGCCGGAGACCCCTCCGAAGCCCTCGCCGGCCGCTGAATAATCTGCCGAGCCCGTGCCCGTGTTCGCGTCCGAAGTTCAGAAGGGCGCTCCAGAAATCAGCGCGACCTTCTACCGTCGCGCTCCCCGAGGGTGCCCCCTCCGACGATAATTTGGGACTCAACGCGATGTCTGGTCCACCACGGCACTCCCCAAAATCGTCGGAGACGGCGCGCCCGAAGAAGCGCGCGGTCCGACTTTTCGGTGGCGCGGTTCCGATAGGTGGCGCGCCCTTCAGTCGTCGCGCCCAGGCGCGGTCGTCGCGCGGCTCTCTCGACGATCGGATCCTCGCGCAGGTAATTCCGAACTCCGAATTCCGAATTCCGAATTCGAACCGCGGTCGCGCCCGCACGTCATTTGAAACCTTTCTCAACTGTGCACGTAAAAATGGTGTGGCCGAATTTGAGGAGCAGTCTCAAATTTTTCGATGCCGGATCTCGACATGGGGTCTGAAGTCCGGGATCGGAAAATGCCTTCCCCCAGAGAATGGGGGATGGATTCGAGCTCAGGGAGGTAGAAATGAAGCGTCTGGCTGGTGTGTTGGCGGTGGTGATCGTCGTGGTTATGGCGATGCCCGCTGTGGCGGGTGAGGGTTCCAAGTGCACGGCGTCGACCCAGGATTGCCTGAACCACATGGCAAAGAACCTGGAGAACCGGGGATGGGTCGGTCTCGAGCTCGATGACCAGGGCGGTGTGGACAAGATGATGGTGACCAAGGTCGTGTCGAACAGTCCGGCGTCCAGAGCCGGGTTCGAGAAGGGTGACATCCTCGTGGCTGTAAACGGTGTGGCATTCTCGGAGGCCAACCAAAAGAAGCTCAAGGACGTCAAGTACTCGATGAAGCCCGGCGCCGACTTTTCCTATACCGTGGCGCGACACGGCTCGAAAGTGAACCTCGACGTGACCCTCGGGCAAATCCCCGAGGATGTCCGCGCGCAGTGGATCGGCAACCACATGATGGACCATGCCGAGGTGCAGATGGCCTCGGCCGAGTAACACGGGTCCTCGACAAATTACCAAGCCGGCGCTCGAATGAGCGCCGGCTTTCGTGTGTCTTCCAGCCTGCAAATCTCACCAGGTTTCGTCGCGAGGGCGGCGAAGCGCTACTTGGGGGCTTCAGGTCTCAGGTCTCAGGTCTCAGGTCGCAGGAAGCAGGCATCAGGATTCAGGTTTCACAAATTAGGTTTCAGAAAACGCTTGACGTCGCAGGAACCCAACCGACGATTCTTGTGCGACTTGCGATGTGCGACCTGCGACCTGCGACCTGCGACCTGGTACCTGTGCCCTGCGGCCTCGTACGCCATCACGTTCATCGCCTACGACTGGACGGTGATCAAGCAACGGTAGGCCCCGACCGGTCTACGACGGGTGGTACTGGCGGACGTAGACGGTGGTTCCCCGCCGGGCCACCTTGACCTTGATCTTGTAGGAGTCACCGAGGTCCGGTGGGGGCACGATCGAGAGCTCGTAGTAGCTCGAGATCACTCCCGTCAGCATCTTCATCGCGTTTTTTGGGAAGGTGTAGGTCTTGACGTAGAGGCCCCCGGTGTCCTCCGCGACCTTCCTCTGCCCCAGTTCCAGAGAGTGGAAGTCGGCGTCGGTGAAATCGAGTGAGAAGACCGAGCATCGCGCTGTGGTCAGCGCCTGCATCGCCCTGTCGTAGCCGTCACCGATCGTGATGGCTGGCCCGGCGCTCATGCGTCCGAGGCCGAACCCGAAGAAAATCAGGGACTTGGTGCCGGGGATCGGCTTTAGGGCGTTGCCGATGACCTCGAGGGCGCGGCTCATGCTGGCGGCGTCCCGAGCCTCCTCGAAATCGAAGTGGTCGGCCAACGAGGGCGACGAAGGTCCCAGCCGGTCCGACCGTCCTCGGAGCACCTCCTGCACGTTGAGGGACTCGGCGATGGACTCGTGGTCGGCGGTGAAGTCCGAGCGCAGCTCGAGGTGACTGCCGAAGACCAGCATCGCAACCCGGTCAGCCGGACCGAGGTTGCGTACGAACTCGGCCGCGAGCGGCGTGATCTTGACGAGACCGACGGTCCGGGCGTGCCGCGGCGCCGGATCGGTCTGGAAGACGATGACGATCAGCCGGCCTTCGGTGGTCGGTGGTGTGTCCTCAGTCCAGGGCTCGGCGGCAGTCGTCTGCGACATCGGGGAGACGGCGGTCCCGGCAACGGCCGGAATCCAGGTGACGGACTCCACCTCCACCCTGCTTCCGTCGATCGTGACCACAAACTCCTCGGGACGGAGATCCGGAACTGGCAGATGATTGCGGTCGACCACCCGCACCTCGGTGAGGAGACGGTTGACCTCGATCGCCGTTCCGTAGGGCGTCGGAATTTCCTGTGCGGCGGCGGCCGAGAGGCTGGCGGCCAGCATCACAAAGACCGTCACGATCCAAGTGCGGGCGGGACGCCCGCACCACAAAGGCTCAGAGCCGGTCTTGTGGTGCGGCCGTCTCGGCCGCACGATGGCGCGGAAATCATCGGGACGAGCCATGCCTCCCTGACGCGATCACCAGGCCCCGGTTCGAGGATCGTCTTCGAGCGTCGCCAGCAGAACCTCGACCGCACGCTCGAGCTGGGTGTCGGCGTCCGCCGAGCTGTCTTCAGCCGGTGGCTGCCACACGATGACGTCGGGCACGGCGCCGTTGTTCTCCATGTTCATGCCGGTGGAGGCCACGAACCACCCACGTAATGGTAGCCGCACCAGGGCGCCGTTGAGGAGCGTCGTGCCGCCGGTCGAGATCACCGCGCCGAAGGTTGGGGAGCCGACCAGTGGGCCGCGCTCCAGCGACTTGAATGCGTGGGAGAAGATCTCGGCGTTGGAGTATGAGTCCTCGTTGCACAAAGTGGCAGCCGGTCTCGTCCACGCGGCCAGCGGCAGTCGGCCCTGCGGGTAGGCTCGATTTTCCGGGTCTCCGTCGCGGGGCACCGTGAAGGCGTGGCGGCGGACCATGAGCACCGCCATCAAATAGTCGGTGGTCCAACCGCCGCCGTTCGAGCGAACGTCGATCAGCAGGCCCTCCTTGCCGTCCGCGGCCGCATAGAGATTGCGCTCGAACTCCTCAAAGGATGGGATGCTCATGCCCTGGATGTGGAGGTAGCCGAGACGCCCGCCAGACCACCCTTCGGTGAGCCGGCGGCGCTCGCGTACCCACTCCTGGTAGCGCAGCCCTCTCTGCCCTCGGAAGTCGATCGGCTCCATAACCACGGTCCTCTTGCCGCCATCGCCTGATTGCACCGCGATCGGAGTGCGCTGTCCGGCGGTTTCGGCAAAGAGCCCGAAGACGTTGGTGTTCGTCGTGATCTCGGCGCCGTTGACGGCAAGCAGGCGGTCTCCGGCACGCAGGCCCACGTCGGTTCGTGCGGCAGGGGAATCAGGCAGGACCTCCCGGATCAGGATCCCCGGCCCGCCGGCCGCCGGGGCGAAGGTGACGCCGAGCCATCCGGTGCTCTCTCCTCGCCGCGGATCGCTACGCCGGGTTCCCGGAGGGTAATAACCCATGTGGGATGCGTTGAGCTCGCCGAGCATCAGGTTGACCACGTCTGCGAAGTCCGCCTCGGTGGAGGCCTCGAGGGCCCAGGGCCGGTACTTTTCGCGCTGTGCGGGCCAGTCGACGCCGTGGAAATCCGGGTCGTAGAAATTCTCGTTGAGAGCACGCCAGGCCGCTTCGAAGATGGCCGCGCGTTCCTTCCGCGAATCCACCTCGTAGCGGGCCGCAAAGGGAATGGCGTCGCCGGCCTTGCCGTCCAGACCCACCCGCTTGATCTTTCCCTTGCCGTCGAGGTAGAAGATGGTCTTGCCCTTGGGGCCGAACTGCATGTCCTCTGGCTCGGCGCCGTCCTTCGTGAGGCGCTTGATGTCCTCGCCGTCCCAGCGCACGCTGTACATGTCCTCCTCGCCCTCGTGCTCGGCGGTGAAGATCACCGTCTTGCCGTCGGGGCTGACCCGGGCGGATCCCTCGTCGCCCTTGAGATCGGTGATGGCGTGGGCCCTTCTCCAGAGGTCGTCGAAGTCGATGCTCACCGTCGGCAGCTCGGGCTGCTTCTCCTCGTCATCGGACCCGTTCTTGTCGTTGGTCTCCTCATCGTCGCCATTCTTCTTCTTGGGCTCGTCCTTTCCGTTCCACACCTTCAGCCACTGTGCTGCCGTGCGCTCATCGTCGGCGCGGGTGAGCCACACCCCCCAGACGTCGAAAGTGTCGGCACGGCGCTTCGAAAGCCAGACCAGCCGGCGCCCGTCTTTGGACCAGTGGGGGCCGAAGTCGTCGTCCGGGTGACGGCTCACGTTGTAGGCCGTGCCGCCGGTGGCGGGCACGATCCAGACCTCGGAGTTGTAGCTCTCGTCGGGAGTGGAGTAGGCGATCCAGGCGCCGTCGGGAGACCAGGCGTAGTCGGGCGTTGTCCAGTGCTCGAGGAGAACCGTCTCGGCGCCGCCCTCTGAGGGCATCACAACCAGGTCGCCCTTGTGACGCACGAAGGCCACCCGATCGCCGTCCGGCGAGAACCTGGCGAATCGCTCGACGGCGGGTGAGTCGGTGAGTCGGCTGAGGGTGAAGTTGAAGCTGTCTGTCCAGGGCGTGTCCTCGTCGGCCGGCCGTGCGATGTAGAGATCGATGTTCGCGTCGCGCGCCGAGGCGAAGAGCAGGCGCTTGCCGTCGGGGGACCAGCTCACGTGCTCCTCCCTCTCCGGAGTCGCGGTGATTCGTACCGTGGGTGGTTTGGCGATCTCCTGGTCCTCCTTGGACGCAATGCCGGTGACGAAGACGTCACCGTGCACCGTGAAGGCGGCCAGCTTGCCGTCCGGGCTGATCGCCAGCTCTCCGGCCTTGTCGCTCGAGGTGTGTCGCTGGACAGGGTTCACCAGCTCCTCGGCCGGTACCTCGATGTGGAGCCGGACCGGTGTCCCACCGTTGGGACGCACCGTCCACAGAGCGTCCTCGAATTCGTAGGCGATCACGGCGCCGTTCGCGGAGGCGCGGGGAAAGCGCACGGCCGATCCCTGGTGGTTGGTGAGCTGCCTCGCTTCCCTGCTGTTGGTGTCGAACAGGTAGACGTTCTTGCGTCCTTCCCGATCGGAGAGGAAAGAGAGGGTCCGGCCGTCGATCCAGGAAGGCTCGTCGTCGGTGCCCTCAAAGTCGGTGAGCCGGGTGTAGGTGTCGCCCCCCTCGCGCAGCCACAGATCACGGCTGGCGGCGCCGCGGTAGCCGCGGCGGGCCCACTTTGTGTTGCCGCGAACGAAGACGAGGGTCGCCCCATCTGGAGAGTAGGCGGCGTGCTCGCCGAAGGCGTCCTGCGCCATGGCGGGGGTGCCGCCGTCCAGCGGCACGGTCCACAGTTGGGGTCCCCAACGCACCCCTTCGGCCCGATTGGAACTGAAAAGCACCGCGGTGCCATCCGGGGTGAAATCTTCCGGTGTGTCGCCGGTGGAGGCGAAGGTCAAACGCTTCGGGGCGCGGCTTCCATCGGCCGGTACGACGAAGACGTCGTCATTGCCGTGGCGATTCGAGGCGAAGGCGATGTGGTTTCCGTCCCTCGACCACGCCGGGAAGCGTTCGGTGGCGGGATGAGCCGTCAGGCGCCGCGCTTCGCCGCCATCGACACCGACCAGCCAAAGGTCTCCCTGCCAGGAGAAGGCGATGAGCTCTCCGTCGGGCGACGGCGCGGGGTGCCGGGGCAGGGGCGCCTCGATCGCGGCGGCCGGCAGGCACAGGGTGAAGGCGAGGACGGTGGCGGACAGAAATTGCGGTTTCATCGGATCTCCTCCCGGGGGGTGTTTACGGTTTGGGGGCTGCGGGGTTTTTTCGGTTCGGGCCGCAGGCCGAGACCGAGGATAGCAGAAGGACCCCGGACCCTGGGGGTGTCGTGATCGCACCGCGACCAGTGGAAAATCCTGAGAAAGGAGATCGAAGGGTTGAGTATTAGTTCTCAATTCTCAATTCTCAATTCCCAATTTTGAATAGTTGATGCCTGGCAGGTGAACCTTGTGGGGATGTTCATTGGGCGAGGCCGGCAAAGCGAGCCCGGCGGGTGAAAACAGCTGAGAATTGAGAATTCAAAATTGAGAATTCCCCGGCTGGAGGGGTTGCAGCCGCCAGCTGGGGTCTATGTTAGGCTGACCGCCGACTGGCGCTAAAGATGGAAGCTCGCCAACGCAATGCGTGGTTGCCGCGGATGGGATGGCTGCTCGTGGGCCTGCTCCTGGTCCTCTTCGTGTGGGGCTTGCGCCATCGCGCCCAGCTGGAAGCGAGCGGCCAAAAGGCCGTGCAGATGCTTTTCGTGCCGTCGGTCGAGCAGGGGACGCTGGTGCGGCGGGGCGACGAGCTCGCTCGCTTCATCCGCGCCGACAGCGGCCTGATCCTGCGCTCGCAGGTACCCACGAGCTACGCGGCCGTGATCCAGGCCCTGGGCGCGGGTCAGGCGGACGTGGCCTGGATCCCGGCCTTCGCCTATGTTCTCGCCAACGCCCGCTACGGCGCAGAGGCGCGTCTGCAGGTGGTGCGTTCGGTGGACCGGTTCTCGATCCTGGTTACCAGGTTGGGCCCGGGAGAGCCCGATCGGCCGGAGGACCTCGCTGGCAGGCGGGTGGCGTTCCCGGCCGACCTCGCTGGCCCTCTCCGGGCGGATCTCGTACAGCTCCTCGACGAGCGCGCGCCGGAGTGGATCGAGGTCTCGGTGGCGAGCGATGTCGAGGCCGTGTTCCGCCTCGTGGAAAACCGGGATGTGGAGGCTGCGGCGAGCGGGCAGGTTTACTCGGCGCCGCGCGATCTGGTGGGAGACGGGCGCAAGGCAATGGAGTACCGCCGTCCCGGGACCCTGCGCGAGACGCGTATCGTCCACACCAGTGCGCAGCCGAAACCCGAGCTATCGAACGTCTACTACGGCTGCGTCCTCGCCCGGTCTGACTCGGGCGTGAACCGACTCGAGGATCTCAACGGGAGGAGCTTTGCCTTTTCCGACGAGACCTCGACGTCCGGCCACATCTTCGCGCGGGCGTTGCTGCAGAGATCGGGCGTCGCTCTGGGCCACGTGCTCTTCGCGGGCGGACACCCCAATGTGGTCCAGGCGGTTCGTGACGGCAAGGTCGCCGCCGGTGCGACCTTCTACTCCCCGCCGTCGGCGGCAAATCGGCGCGACGGCACGCTGGTCGGCGACGCGCGCTTTCTGATCCTCAAGAACATGCAGACGGCTTCCGAGCGCGCGGCCCTCCTCGACGAGGTGCGGATCATCGCCCTGACCGACCCCATCCCAAACGACGTGTGCTGTGTGCGTCGTGGGTTTTCGAAGACCGTTTGGGAGCGCTTCGAGGCCTCGATGCAGCGGTTCCTCGAGACCCCGGACGGGCGGAGCGCCTACTACGACCTGGTGGCCGGAGTTGCCGCGGCGCCCTGCAAGGACGCCGACTTTGACGAGTTCCGCACCGCCCTCACCGAGACCGGGGTCAGCGCCACCAAGCTGCTCGAGGCGGCGGAGGAGAAGCTCAAACGCCGGCGGGCAAAAGAGGGGAGCGACTCGTGAGCGCCGATCCCGCGGTCCGCACCGAGGACCTCGGCATGGTCTACCCCGGCGGGGTGCGGGCCCTGGCCGGCGTCGATCTCGAGGTGCGGGAGGGTGAGTTCCTGGCGATCCTGGGTCTCTCCGGGTCGGGGAAGTCTACCTTGCTGCGCTGCATCAACCGCCTCATCGATCCCACCGAGGGCCGGGTGTGGATCTTTGGCGAGGAGATCACGGCGGCCTCCGGAGGTGCGTTGCGCCGCTTGCGCCGGCAGGTGGCGATGATCTTCCAGCAGTTCAACCTGGTGCGGCGCCAAACGGTGCTCACGAATGTTCTCTCCGGGGCCCTCGGGCGAAGCCGGCTCCTGCCCAGCCTCGTTCTCTCTTTTGCACAGAGCGAACGGGAGCGCGCGGTGGCGAGCCTGGGCCGGGTCGGCCTCGACGACCGCGCCGGCAGCCGGGCCGACACCCTTTCTGGTGGCCAGCAGCAGCGGGTTGCGGTCGCACGGGCTCTGATGCAGGAACCCCGACTGATCCTCGCCGACGAGCCGGTAGCATCCCTCGACCCGGCCCTGCGTCACTCGGTGATGCGCCACATCGAAGCCCTCAATCGGGAGGAGGGCCTCACCGTCATCTGCTCCCTGCACGACATCGACCTGGTCGAGCGCTATGCGACCCGCTTGGTGGCCCTGCGCGACGGGAAGGTGGCGTGGGGGGGGCGGCCGGAGGAGTTCGACCGCGACACCTTCCGCGAGATCTACGGCGAGGAGGCCGAACCCGCCTCCAACTCGGGGTTCTGATGGGCAACGGACGCGAGATCACTCCGGGCGTCGTGGCATGGCGCAAAAACCTCTCCCGTCTGCAGGCCGTGGGCATCGATGCAGCCTTGATCACGATGCTCATCCTGATGGGCGAGCTCCTGGTGGTGGCGTTCTCGGGCCGGCGGGGCGACACGGGCCTCCTACTCTCGGCCGAGCAGATCCTCGATCTTCTCCACTACGCCTGGGCCCTCTTCGCGGGCCTCGGCCTGGCGCTCGTGTGGAATCTTTTCTATCGCTTTCTCGGAGCGTCGCCCGGCCGCGCCCTGGTTTCAGGTGTGCCCGAGTGGGAGCGCGACCTCGAGTGGACCCACACCCTGCGGGGATGGTTCGTGGCCGTCTTCATCGAGCTGACCTTCTTCGCGGGCTGGCTGATCACCGAGCTACAGCTGGTGACCTTTCTGACCAAGTTCGGCAAGGCTGCCGACATCGTGCGCGGTCTCATGCACCCCTCTGCGAGCGTGCTCCATGAGGGTCTGGTGCTGTTGGTGCAGACGATCTTTCTCGCCTTCATGGCCACCGCTTTCGCCATCCCGGTCGCCTTCGTCCTCGCATTTCCTTCCGCCCGCAACTTGACCCGGGGGTCGGCGGTCGCCCGGCTCGCCTACATCGTGTCGCGCACCTTGATGAACTTCGTTCGCGCCGTCGAGCCGCTGGTTTGGGCCCTGATCTTTATCACCTGGGTGGGCATCGGGCCCTTTGCAGGCGTGCTCGCCCTCTGGGTTCACTCGGTGGCGGCTCTCACCAAGCTCTACTCCGAGCAGATCGAGTCCATCGACACCGGCCCCATGGACGCCATCACCGCCACCGGCGCAAGCACCCTCCAGGTCTTGCGCTACGGGGTGGTGCCGCAGGTGATCCCGCCGTTCCTATCGTTCACCATCTACCGTTGGGACATCAATGTCCGCATGTCGACCATCATCGGCTTCGTGGGCGGCGGCGGCATCGGCTACATCCTCAAGCCGCGGGTCGATCTCGGCGAGTGGGGCGAAGTCGGCACCCTGGTGCTGCTCATTGCCGGCACCGTGTGGATGATGGATATTATTTCGGCAAAAATTCGGGAGCGCATCGTTTAGCAATTCTTGCCCCGTGCTGCCGGCGGCTTTTCAGCCGCCGACATCCCGGCCGAGAATTGCTGTTGAAGAGAGGTTTTTCAGCAATTCAGCCCGGCGCAGCCGCCAGCTGCACCGGGCTGAATTGCTACCAGTCGTAATACCAACCGATGCTCAAGTAGGTCTCTTTCTCCCACAGGAACTGGCCCATGACCGAGCGTCCGGTGCCGAACTCGAGGGCTAACCGGTGGACGCTGCTGCGGGTTCCCACTGGGATCCAGTAGCCCACCTGGGCCGTGAATCGGGTGCTCCAATCGGTCTCCTCGTAGGTGCGAACGTCGACGGCAGCGTACCTCGACGCAAGCCCCTTCCAGTGCTTCTGCTTGCCGATGAACTGCAGGCCGGCTTCCAGGCGGCTGGTGATGGAACCGGCGATACCGTTGCCGACGCCGAGCTCGGCGTAGGTCGTCCAACCTGGCCGGAATCTCCAACTCACGCCGAGCGCTAACTCCTCGCGCGTGTAGTGGATTCGCTTGCGGCCGGTCCGTTCGGAGTACTCGTCGCCGATGTGCGAGGAGTTGTGCTGGCTGCCGATTCGAAACCCGAGGTCCGGGCTCAACATCCAACTCAGGTAGAGACCGTAGAAGCCGTCCCATCCCGTGTTGTCCCAGCTGTACTCCATGTCGAACTGGCCGGCAAAGCCGCCTTCGAAGCTCAGCTGCCAGCCGACGTCAGGCTCGCCCTCCGGGTGCCAGCGGCGGATGCCCAGGCTGCCGCCGAGCCGGAGGCCGAATCGTGCGGCTCCGGTCTCGGGAATCTCCGTGTCCGCGATCCACTGGAGGGTGAGGGCGCTCTGCGGCCGGATGGGGTCCGCGATGTAGCGGGGATAGAAGTCAGTCGGTGGAAACCACACTCCGACCTTTTTCTTCTTCTCGGGGTTGTCAGTGGGATCCTCGTCGGCCGCACTTGCCAAGGGCACTGAAAAAAGGAAGGAGATGAGGAGGACTGCCGACCCGATGTACAACGAACGCCGCATAGCTCGGGAGTGTACCGCAGCTTTTCTGTTGCGCGACCAATTCGTGAATCTCATCGTTTTCGAGATGGAAATTCTTCAGTGCGCCTCGCCTGAGTACATCTCCCCGGCCTCGATGGGCGCCTCGAGCATGTTCTGGGGCGGCGGCAGCGGGCAGGTGGCGTATGGCGTGAAGGCGCACGGCGGGTTATAGGCGCGGTTGAAGTCGAGGACAGTGGTGCCGCTCTCCCCTGGAGCGTCGGCGGTTAGGAAGCGGCCGGCGCCGTAGGTGGCCTCCCCGCTGGTGCCATCGCGGAAGATGAGGAAGAGATGCTCGTCCTCCGGGCTCCCGACGTAGGGCTCCAGGGTCTGTTCGCGTCCGTCGACGGTGAAATGAAGGAGTCCGGTGGCGAGCATGGTGGTGTCCTGGCCGAGAACGGTCGGTATCGCGACCTCTCGCGGTGCTTCGTAGGGCTCGAAGCGGGCGGTCACCCGATACTCCTCGTCGATGGGGAAGTTCTCGATTCCCGCAAAGGATCTTCGCGCCTCGTTCTGCGGATCCTTGACCCGTGCCCCAAGGCGCCCACCGCGGTCGATGATGTAAAAGGAGACGCGGCCGGCAACGACGATGTCGGGCGCGTTATTCGCGTCGGAGTGCAGCTCGGTCGTCGTGAGGTCTTCGCCGTTGACCTGCACCCCTGATTCCGGCTCCGCATGGGCCGTGACCGTGTTGTCCGGACCGACAACCAGGAGTCCGGCAATCGCCGGGACTGCTGGGTCGGGGAGCACGACCCTGCTGTCAGCCGCCGAACCGAAACGGTTTTCGCCCGGCTCCAGCCAGTGCAGCCCGGTGAGGGTGAGCCACCCATCCTCGGCGGTCAGCCGCTCGAGGCGCCCCGCGCGCCACTGCTCGATCTCCGCCCGGTAGGCGGGGTCGACGGGAGCGGGTGCCTCGGTGCATGCCGTCACAACAGTCAGCGCGGCGATGATGATCGGAATTCGAGCGGTGAGGGGAGTGAGCTTAATCATCGGGATGTTTTAGCATATCCGCTCCCGGGTCAGGTCTCAGGCTCCAGGTCACAGGTCTCAGGTCTCAGGCTTCAGGTCCTTGCAAGCACGGAGGTCGCGAAGGAAAGGTCTAGAAAAGAAAAGAAAATGCTTGACATCGCAGCGTCCAAATCGACAATTTCGCGGCGACTTGCGACCTGAGACCTGAGACCTGCTGCCTGCATCAACTTTCGCTGATCGCCTCATCCAGGCGAGTCTCGAAGAGTGCTCCCAGCGCGGCGAGTGAATTGAGGTCCGTTGGCTCGTCGGGGAGGAGCGGGATCTCCACCACCGGGTGGGATTTCCCGACCAGGTCGCGGAGTTCGGCCACGCCCTCGTGATCGCGGCGGCCGAGCCAGGCCAGCAGACGGCGGCCGTCACTCAGGGCTGAGTCTGGATCGACATTCTCGAGCCGCGGGTGGACGCGGTTAACCACGATCGGACCGAGGTGGTAGCCGGCCTCTTTGAGGCGACGGGCGAAAAAGAGAGTGTCGGCAACCCGACCGCTGCCCGGTCCGCTGACCAGGACAAAGAGAGTCTGCGGAGACTTCAGGAGGTCCTGCACTTGGAGCGCCCGCTCGCGGAAGCCGTCAAATAGGGGAGCAAACGCCTGGAAGAACTCGGCCATGTCCCGCAGCAGCTCGAGGCCGACCATCCGGTCCAGAAAGCTCTCGACGTTGCGGCCGAGGATTCCGAGCCGCGAGGTCGCCTTGAGCTTTCCCTGATCGTCGAACCAAGGCTTGAGGGCGATTCGCAGGGCGCCGCTGTCGAGGAAGCTGACGATGCGTTCAGGGGCGCCAAGGAAGTCGAGGGCCTGGCGGGTGGGCGGCGTGTCGAGCACCACCCGATCGTGGAGGCCCTCATCGGCCACCTCGAAGAGGCGTTCCGAAGCCATGTACTCGAGCGC
>Ga0209013_10003148_pt1 | contig 14773 bp, 16 predicted proteins | sample Cruoilmetagenom2_FD_187291 | JGI IMG/M metagenome (GOLD analysis project Ga0209013, IMG submission 187291) | Oil polluted marine microbial communities from Coal Oil Point, Santa Barbara, California, USA - Sample 2 (SPAdes) (version 2) | ecosystem: Environmental > Aquatic > Marine > Oil seeps ... | reverse complement strand
ATTTGTGAATAGTTGGTTTTTCGCTTCCGTGCGATTCATCGCAGTAATGACAGTGGAATTTTTTGCACTGACGATTAATGCTGCTTGGTCCATCAATACTAGTGAGTCGTTCACACCTCTAGAGCGTGCTTCTGAAACTTTTTCACTTACTATTTGCCATTCTGCATCTGAAATATATATATTTCTTTCTTGTAAGCGTTGGTTTGCATGTTTGCTTACTTTTAGTTCTGTTTGGACAGATGCTTCGTGTAAATGCTGTAAGAAAGAGTGTTTTGGTGAAGCTACCTGATTTGATGTGATTGGTTGACGGATTTTTGTATGCAGCGGAACTCGATTGATCGAAATATTGTCCATTGCAAGTCTCCGTTCTTATTGAATAGATATAAACTGGTCGGCTTTGATCGACACGTCTCCACCTAAATTATATACAACACTTCCATCTTTTTTAGATACTGATTGCACTACACCTGAGCTAATAGCATCTCCATTTTGATAACCTACTGTTTTACCAATGAGCATGCTTGCTTCTACTAAACTATTAGAGTTAGAACCTCCAGATAAAACTTCTGAGATATTTCCTGGGTTTATCGTCTTTCCATCAGCTAGTGTGAATTCTACGCTTCCTTCCACAAATTTAATACCTGTAATAGATCCAGTACCTTCGTTTGTAATAGGTTTCCCATCAGCATCTAATTCCTCTGTCAGTTCATGCCACTTTACTTCTTTACCTACAAAGTTACTGAACTCGATCATTTGACTTTGTTCTTGTACATCTGCAAATTCTTCAAATGCTTTCGTTAAGTTAGTCATTTGTTCTAAAGATGAAAACTGCGCCATTTGTGATATAAATTGTGCATCATCCATTGGTTTTGTTGGATCTTGGTTTTGAAGCTGTGTCATTAGGATTTTCAAAAACGCATCTTTCCCTAATTCGCTACTACCAGTGGTTTTTGTTGTTGTTGCTTTATTTGATAAAAACATTCCTTTTGTAATTGGGGTCATATCTGCCATCTGTTAAACCTCCATATCTGTTAAAAAATCGTCGAAGGAAATTGGTTCTTCCTTACTTTCCATAGTTGAATCTTCTTGAGTCTGTTCTTGCTGTTGTTGTTTAAAAGATTGTTGGAAGTTTTGGTTTTTCTCTTGTCTCTGTGAGTCTTGTAAAGCTTGGGTAATTTCTAGCTTATCAAGTTGAATGTTTTGTCCTGCCATACCTTGTCTTAATTGGCTCGAGTTAGTATCCAACATTTCTTTTCCTAATGCAGTTGAAGCAAGTATTCTTGCTGTTAACATACCATCTTTTTGAATTAACTCAATTCGAATGGTACCAAGATGCTCAGGAAACAACTTAAGAACGAGTCTATTTACTCCGCCAGCATGACCAAACTGCACTCGGTTCATGACTTTTTGTAATTCTTTTATAAATTCTTCTGACTGACCAGCCTTCTCTGTTGGTAAGGTTAGAGAAACTGATTCTACTTTTGTTTGAACTATAGTAGTGTTACTACCTTGTACGTTTGTTGTAATTTCTTTTGTTTCAGTCACTACCTCTGATTGTAAAGAGTGAACAGTTTGTTTTACCACCAACTGAGTATGAATAATCGGTTGTTTTAATAGTTGTGGTGAGGAAAGTGTTTCGTTGATAGGCATTTTACCTACAATTTCCTTCACATTTACAAGCAACTGCTTTATATCAAAAAGTGTAGATTCCTCTTTAATGGTCAGATCTGATTTATTTCCGATTAACTGAACCGTTTTTAGTAACTCTACAGCTTGTTTTGCGTCAGTTGGGTTACTTGGTCCTTGTCCATTTAAAGAAGAAATAATTCCCTCTATTATTTTAGTAGCCTGTTCATTTATACCTGCAAGTAAATCCCAGACATTCGAATCTTCTAGTTCTTCATTAGTAATTGCATCACTGTCGGCACCTAATAGTTTATCTAACAGACCTTTTAATTCCTTAGGATTTACCGTTAATTCTTCTGAATTCACTACTAACTCAAGCTCTTCTATAGATGTTGCATTAAGAATTGCCACCAAATCTTGTAGAATATTTCCTTCCGAGTTAACTGGTGGTGTAGCAACAGGTTGTATTTGTGAATTGGATAAAATTTGTCCAAATACAGATCCAAACTTTTGACTGTTGTTTATGCTCATTTGCATTTTACTACTTGTTTGAGTGGATGCGTTCACACTTAAATTGACAGGCAATGCGATATTCACGTTTATATTCACCTCCCTTCAAATAGAAATTTTTACTTCGTCATTAACTCCGTATACTTAGCAGCATCTTCTGGTGTCATTTTTTCATAAATACTTGCTACTGTATCTGGTTTTAGACTTGTCAAAATGCGTAAAGCTTCTGCATCACTCATTTTAGTTATGACTGGAGCAGCTGTTTTAGCAGACATCTTTTCAAAAGTAGAAACAATTTCTGCATAATCTCGTTTAGCACTTTCTTGGTTCCTTGTTAATGTTGCAATTTCCTCTAATAGACGTTTTTGTTCGGTTATTAGCGCTTCTTTTTCTGTTGCTGAATTGTCTAGTTCTGTTTGAACTTTATCAATTTGTGCTTCTTTTTCTTGGATTTCAGCTTGTAATGACACTACTCTTTCTTCAAGTACTTCTGTTTTTTTATCTACTGTTAAAACTTGTTCCTCACTGAAACCAGTTATCTCTTTTGCTTTTTCAAAAACATTTATATTTGCTATTTGAGCAATTACCAGCAAGACAAGTAAAGCGAATAAAACAGGAATGATAAACCAATAAAAGAAGATTTTTATTTTACTTATACCTTTTGTTTCAGCCATGCTACTACTCACCTAATCTCTTTGTTTTGAAACTTTAAAGAAGATATTTCATCTAATTGAATCGTTTCTAATCTTTGCTGCTCTTCGTTAAACTGTGTTAAGTCTTTTTCTTTTATCTTTTCAAACTTTTTTACTTCTAATGACTTCTCAAGCAGTTTATCTTCCATCCAATTCATTTTAGATCTTGCTTGGATAACTTCTTTTTGAACAATATCAATTCTTTTTTGAAGTCCCTCGATATAATTCGAATAATGATATATATTGTCTACGGAAAGGCCTGAAACGAGAAGACTATTCTGAGTATCCATTGTATCTTCTTTCTTTTTCAACAAACTATATAGTTCAGTTGCAACTTTTTCGAAAGCCGATACGGATTCTTTGTAAGCCAATTCTGTTTCGGATTTTTCTTGTTCACGAATTGTCAAAACTTTAGCAAATTTAAATTGATAAGCAACCATTTATGAAACACCACCTGATAATTTCACTAATTCATCGACAGAGGAATCCAACGATACTTTATCCAAATATCCTTGTTTTAAAAAAGAAGTAATTAAAGGTTCATATTGTATTGCTTCATCAATTTCACGAGATGTCCCACGTTTATAAGCTCCAATATTGATAAGATCTTCCGATTTATCATACGTAAAATACAAATCTCGTAATCTTTCCGCTGCTTTCACATGTTTATCGTCTGAAATATGATTCATCAATCGACTAATGCTTTTTAATACATTAATTGCTGGATACTGTCCTTTGTTAGCTAGCGAACGATCCAACACAATATGACCATCTAAGATCCCACGAACTGTATCAGCTATTGGTTCATTCATATCATCACCATCTACCAGAACGGTGTAAAACGCTGTAATAGTACCATTTTCATTTGTTCCCGTTCGTTCAAGCAATTTAGGTAGGATAGAGAAAACAGAAGGTGTATATCCTCTTGTAGCTGGCGGCTCTCCAACTGCAAGACCGACTTCACGTTGTGCCATTGCTACACGCGTTACAGAATCCATCATGAGCATAACGTTTAATCCTTTATCACGGAAGTACTCCGCAATTGCTGTGGCTGTAAAGGCACCTTTAATGCGCATTAACGCAGGTTGGTCAGATGTTGCTGCTACTACAATCGATTTTTCTAATCCTTCTTTTCCTAGGTCTCTTTCGATAAACTCTCGAACTTCTCTGCCACGCTCTCCAATTAGTGCGATGACATTTAAATCTGCGTTCGTGTTTCTCGCAATCATTCCAAGCAATGTACTCTTTCCTACACCAGACCCAGCAAAAATACCTACCCTTTGACCTTTTCCGACAGTCAGCATTCCATCAATTGCCTTTACACCCACTTCAATTTGCTCTTCTATAGGTGGTCTAGTCAAAGGATTAGGGGAATCTTTTTCAGTCCCAACTGTCATTAAACCTTTTGGTAAAACTGATCCGTCAATAGGATTTCCCATTGAATCTAAAACTTTTCCAATAAGCTCCGGTCCTACCTTAATCTCTAGTGGGCTATCCGTTCCTTCGACTAAACAACCCGTAGATATTTCTCTAATGTTCGTGTAAGGCATCAAGACGACAATTTCTTCCTTAAAACCAACGACTTCTGCGAGTATAATGGATGCCCCTGTTTTAGTGGAATTAATATGAATTTTACAAACATCACCAACTGAACTTTCTGGACCTTGTGATTCAATCATTAATCCAACAACTCGACTAACTCGACCATATTTTTTAAATGTAGTTATATTCGGAATTTGTTGAATCAAATCTAATGCTTTCATCACATTCACTCCATATTGTCTAGAATATCCACTAGCTTACGTCGTAATTCTTTTACTTGCTCATCAATACTAACTACGATTCTTCCGTGATTGGTTTCTATATAGCAATCAGTTTCATTCATATCTTCATCAACAAAAACCATAAATGGTACATCTACAGGAAAAATGGATGAGAGTTCTTCTCTATTATTTGATACTAGTTCAAAATAAGCGGGAGAGACATATAGTTTAATCTCTTTCATTTCTCTCGCCTCTTTTAACCCTCTCTTAACAATAGATAAAAATAATTCTTCATTATCTTCAAGCTTTGTTCCAATAATTCTCTCAGTAGTTCGTAAAGCAAGTTCTAATATAACCTGTTCTTGTTGCTGTAAATAACTTGCAGCATTCTCGTGAGCAGTTGTCATCGCATCGTTGGCAAGTTTTAGTGAATTTTGCATATCAGCTTGAGCTTTTAAACGGCCTTCTTCTAACCCTTGCATAAAGCCTTCTTCATATGCTTGTTGCTGATAAGTTATTTTCTCTTCTTCCCATGCATTCAGCTGGTTTTGCACATACTGTTTAGTCTCATCGATATCTTTAGTTAATAAGGATCGTTTTGCTGCTATTTCTTCACTTACTTGTTCCATCATTTTATTTCGTTCTTGTGTAAGAATATCTAAAGTTAACGGCTCGTCTGTGTTCATCATTTCTTGAACATATAAATTCCTTATTTGAATGGGTTTGGAGTTTTCCTTTGTTTCATCCAAATATACATTTCGGAAAATCTTAGACAATGATGTCATCTCCTCCACCACGAGCAATTATTATTTCGCCAGCGTCTTCTAATCTTCTAATTACTGTCACTATTCTAGATTGTGCTTCTTCTACGTCCCGCAGACGAACTGGACCCATAATTTCCATTTCTTCTTTAAATGTGTCAGCCATACGTACAGACATATTGCGGAATATAACGTCTTTAACTTCTTCACTAGAAACCTTCATAGAAAGGAGTAGATCTTCGTTTTCACAATCACGAATAACTCTTTGAATAGAACGATTATCAAGCGTAACAATATCTTCGAATACGAACATTCTTTTCTTAATTTCTTCTGCAAGTTCTGGATCTTGTATTTCTAAAGCGTCCAGAATTGTCTTTTCTGTAGTTCTATCCACACCATTTAAAACTTCTACGACAGCATCGACACCGCCTGTTTCTGTATAATCCTGTGTTACAGTCGAAGAAAGTTTGCGTTCAAGCACTGATTCTATTTCACTAATTACTTCCGGTGAAGTTGAGTCCATTGTTGCTATTCTTTTAGCAATATCAGCTTGCATTTCCTGCGGTAATGAAGAAAGAATGATTCCTGCTTGCTGTGCTTCTAAATAAGAAAGGATTAAAGCTATCGTTTGTGGATGTTCGTTTTGGATAAAGTTAAACAGCTGTGCAGGCTCTGCACGTCTAGCAAAATCAAATGGTCTCACTTGTAGAGATGAAGTAAGACGATTAATAATTGCCTGGGCATGATCATTGCCTAACGCTTTTTCCAAAACTGTTTTAGCATATCCAATACCGCCCTGCGATATATAGTCTTGTGCTAACGCTATAGTGTGAAATTCTTCTATTATATCTTCTTTAATATCAGGTTCTACTTTTTTGACCCCTGAAATTTCAAGAGTTAAACGCTCAATTTCTTCTTCATTTAAATGTTTATAAATAGAAGCAGACACTTCAGGTCCCAGTGAAATTAATAAGAGCGCGGCTTTTTGTTTACCACTTAAATCTTTTTCTTTCTTGATCATAGCCGTTCCCCCAATCAATCACGCCTCCGCATATTTACGTCTAGATTTTGAATCCGATAAGTCGGCAAACATAATTCAAAATCTTTCACTTTCGCTGGAGGCTTTAACTTTATCCTATGACGATAAAGTTAATCCTCTGCTATCCAAGTACGTAATAACTTGGCAAATTCTTCTGGCTTATCTTTCGCCATTTTCTCTAGTTGTTTTCTTCTGAGAGTCGATTCCGTTTCTTTTTCTTTGTTTATATCATCGACATTAAATTCCTCACGTTGCTCTTCTAGAATAATCATTTCTTCCTCATCGGTTTTTCTAGAGCGAAGTAAAGATATTACTAGAAGTATTATTGCAACAAGTAAAATTCCGCCGACTACATATACCCACCATGGAATAGCCGATTGAGTCGTATTAACCGAAGTTGCTTTTCCATTAAACGGTTGAACAGATACCACAATCTTTTCTTGCAGTAACTCTTCTGTCAATTCTCCGCCTGCCTCTTCATCTATAGAAGTGCGAATTATAGTTGCGAGAATTTGTTCTATATCTTGTTCTACCCCATCAGGCATAGTAGTAACATCCTCAGGATTTGGTGGTTCTACCATAACCTGAATACCTATGTCTCTAATTTTATAAGGACTTTCGACTATTTCTTTTTTAATTCGATTTACATCACTATTAATAGTATCTTCTATTCGTTCATAGTCTCCATTTGAAGTTGAACCTTCAACATAATTTGTAAAATTATCAGTTGCATCCTCTGTCGCTGGAGTTCCACCTGCAACAGGATTCTCTCCGGTAAAGGTTTCAGAAATACGTTGAGCACTGATTTCAATTCCAGCCATATTTTCTTCGTCAACAGGTTCTACTAAGTTTTCTTCTCGATTCTCCTGTTTAAAGTCAATATCTGTAGTAATGGAGACAACTACTTTATCTTGTCCCATTAAAGTTCCTAGCATTGTTTGTACCTGTCGTTGTAAATCACGCTCAATTGTTTTCTTTATAGACATTTGATCGGAAACATTTGCACCTGCTGTATTAGCATTTGCTTGCTCCATATCAAAGTACTCTAAGTACTGATTTCTAATACTAATGTCTTCAGCAGCTAAATTAGGAATTGACTTGGATACTAAGTTATATAAGGACAAAATCTGCGAATCTGAGAATTTGTATCCAGCCTCTGTATTCAAAACTATTGCCGCACTTGCAGTTTCATTGCTTTGAGAAAGAAATACACCTTCTTCCGGTAACGTTATCATTACCTGTGCATCCTTTACTCCTTCCACACCTTTGATCAATTTCGCTAGCTCCGTTTGCATAGAAGCAAGTTTTAATACATTAAACTCGTTATCCGTCATCCCAAATCCAGCATTTTGAGAGAAGAAATTATAGTCAATCATACCTGATTGGGGATAACCCTCTGCAGCTAGTTGTACTAATAATGAATCCACTTGCTCTGCTGGTACTAGGATGGATGTTCCACCTGGAGCAATTTCATTGGGAACACCTTGTGCATCTAATGTCTCTTTAATCCGGCCTATTTCAGATGGAGAAACATCTGTGTATAGCGGAACAAAGTTAGTTCTATTCATCATTAGTGTAATAACTATAGCTAAAATGATAACTGCTAATAAACTACCAATCATTGTTCCTTTTTGCATTTTTGTGCGACTTTTCCAAAATGTAGTTACATCGCTAGTCATTTTTTTTATTCGTTCATTCATTGTTATCCTCCGGTTATGGTGAATATTTTTGCCCTATATAGCGATAACCGAGTGAGGTTACACTTGCATACGCATAATTTCTTGATATGCCTCTACTACTTTGTTTCTGATTTCTAAGGTCGCATTTAAGGAAATGCTAGATTTCTGCGAGGCAATCATGACATCATGCAATTCAATATTGCCACCATTAATTAGTTTTTCAGTAGCAACGTCAGAAGCCTTTTGGCTTTCATTAACCGATTGAATAGCTGTTTTTAAGAAATCACCAAAGTCAGCTTGTGCTTCTGATGGACTTAATTTCGAAGTCGTCGAAACTGGATTTATTTGTGAAGGATTAAATAATGAAACAGATTCTATTGCCATATTAAACTATACCTACTTTCTTATTTACCTATTTCTAAAGCTTTAGATAACATCGCTTTGTTTGCATTAAAAACTGTTACATTTGCCTCATAAGATCTAGTAGCTGATATTAAATCCACCATTTCTTTTAAAGGATCGACATTCGGCATTTCCACGTACCCATCTTCATCTGCATCAATATGTGTCGGATCATATACTAATTTAAAAGGAGTTTCCGTATCTTCTTTTACATCACTCACCTTTACTCCATTTCCAACACTTCTATTGTCCGAGGAACCCATGGCTACATTTAGAAAATTCGAGAAATTACCATCTAAAGGCTTCAATGTCACAGACTTTCTTCTATATGCTTGCCACTCACCATCTACGAGCTTAGCTCTTGTCGTATCAACATTCGCCATATTAGAGGAAATTACGTCCATTCTAAGCCGCTGAGCGGTTAGTGCTGATGCTGTTGTATTCATACCATGAAATATGGACATAATTAGCTTCCTCCTCGAATAACAGTTTGTAGTGAATTAAGTTTCCCACTCATTCGATCTATTAAAGCATTATAGTAGATTTGATTGGTTGCTAAATTTGCTTGTTCTTTATCCATATCTACTCCATTACCATTATGGTTATAGCTATAATTAGAGTAATCGAACACACCCGCTGTACTGGACTTTGTTTGAAAGTCTATGTGTTTTGTCTGGGTTCTATATGCTGAGATAGTAGATTCTTTAGCACTAGATAAATACTCATTAAAACTGACGCTTTTTGCTTTATAGTTAGGAGTGTCGACATTTGCTATATTTTGCGCAATTGTCTTTTGTTTTGCAGCAGAAAAGTCTAGACCTTTCTCTAAACTGGAAATAGCCCCACCAAATATACTCATTTATTTCACCTCATTATTTAAATTCGACATAATTCTTAGTATTTTTCTTTTATTCTTCATAATAATCTTATTGTAATGATAATGTAACATTGTGTCTATTAATTTCTTCACAAATTAATAGGACTATTATCCTTTTTATTTTGTAATTATCGATATTACGTTTCAATCCTAGTTATAACAGAGCTTTCTAATAGCAAAATAGGAAATAAATACTAATAACATTCACTATTTTTGTCCCATAAAAAAAGCCTTCCCTCATAAAAGAGGAAAGGTAAGTTACTATTATTTCAATTTAAGTTGAGCTAATTCTGCAAGAAACTTATCATTAAGTACTTTGATATATGTTCCTTTCATCCCAAGCGACCTTGACTCAATAACTCCAGCACTTTCTAATTTACGAAGTGCATTTACGATAACAGATCTTGTAATTCCTACACGGTCAGCAATTTTAGATGCTACTAATAGACCTTCACTGCCATCTAATTCTTCAAATATATGCTCGATTGCTTCTAATTCACTATAAGATAATGAGTTGATAGCCATTTGAACGATTGCTTTACTACGAGCTTCTTCTTCAATTTCTTCCGATTTCTCACGAAGTATTTCCATACCAACAACTGTTGCACCATATTCACCAAGTATCAAATCATCATCTTCAAATTCTTGTTTCAGACGACCTAAGATTAATGTACCTAAACGCTCACCGCCACCAATGATTGGAACAATTGTTGTTAGACCATCTCTAAATAGTTCACGGTTTTCTTCTGGGAACACAGAGTGCTCACTGAATACATCTAAATTTGAAGATGTTTCATCCACATGAAACAGGTTTTTTGTATATCGTTCAGGGAATTGACGTTCCTCCATCATTTTGATCATACGTTCATTTTCAATTTGTTGATGAACTTCAAATCCTAATAATTTCCCTTTTCTAGAGACGATGAAAGCGTTACTTTCAATTACTTCACTTAATGTAGCCGCCATTTCTTTAAAGTTTACTGGCTTACCTGCAGATGCTTGAAGCATCGAGTTAATCTTTCTTGTTTTAGTTAATAAATTCATGAATTGAATCCTCCATTTAATTTTCCTCTTTATTTTAATATTCTAAAGGTTTTTAATTGTTTTAGATACTAATACGATTTCATTTTACAAAATAAATTGCGATAAATCTCTATTTTTCACAATATCGTCAAGTTTTCCGTCAATATATGCAGGAGTAATCTGTATATGAGCTGGAGAAATGTCAGATGCTTCAAAAGAAAGCTCCTCCAGTATCTTCTCTAGAATTGTGTGTAAACGTCTTGCTCCTATATTATCGGTCTCTTGGTTGACTTCATAAGCTATTTCACCAATTCTTTCAATGGCCTCTTCAGAAAACGTAATAGTTACTCCTTCCGTTTCCAATAGAGCCTCATATTGTTTAATGAGGGATTGGCGCGGCTCTTTTAATATACGAACAAAATCTTCTTTTGTCAGTTTTTCTAATTCTACACGGATTGGGAATCGACCTTGTAATTCAGGTATTAAGTCTGAAGGCTTAGCCATATGAAAAGCTCCTGCTGCTATAAACAAAATATAATCGGTTTTTACTGCACCATACTTTGTAGTAACTGTAGATCCTTCTACGATAGGGAGGATATCTCGTTGAACACCTTCTCTCGATACATCTGCGGAAGATCCCCCACTATTTTTACTCGCTATTTTGTCCATTTCATCGATAAAGATAATACCTGTTTGTTCCGTTTTTTCAATCGCTATTTGAGCAAGTTCATCTTTGTCTATTAACTTGTTCGCTTCCTCTTGCATTAGTACTTTACGAGCATCTTTTACTTTCATTTTACGTTTTTTCTTTTTCTTTGGCATTAGATTTGATAAGGCATCCTGCATATTCATGCCCATACTTTCCATACCGCCTGGTTGTAATGCATCAAAAAGAGAGGGAGCTTGTTCAACAACTTCCACTGTAATAAACTCTTCTTCCATTTTCCCATCTCTTAAATCTTCGGCAATTTGTGAGCGTTTTAAACGTACATCTGTATCTTCTACATCTGTAGTATCTTCTTCTTTTCCACCAAATAATGCTTCGAATGGATTCGAATTAGTATTCTTTTTCTTTAAAGAAGGAACTAGCAATTTAACTATTGCATCGTTCGCCAATCGAATTGCCTGGTCTTTTACTTCTTCCATCTTTTCTTCTCGAACAATTCGAATAGCTGCTTCTACTAAGTCTCTTACCATGGACTCCACATCTCTACCGACATAACCTACTTCAGTAAACTTGGTTGCCTCTACTTTTATAAATGGAGCTTTTGTTAATTTAGCAATCCTTCTAGCTATCTCTGTTTTACCTACCCCAGTAGGTCCAATCATTAGAATATTCTTTGGAATAACTTCGTTTTTCATCTCATCATCCAGTAACTGTCGACGATAACGATTTCTCAGTGCAACGGCAACTGCTTTTTTTGCTGCTTCTTGCCCAACGATGTATTTATTTAAATGCTCTGTAATTTGTTTTGGGGTTAAGTTAGTCTCTTTCATTCACCTAATACCTCCACAATAATTTGATGGTTTGTAAAGACGCATATATCTGCTGCAGTAGTAAGTGCAGCTTTGGCAATTTCTTCTGCAGTCATATTTTCACCGGCAAATTGCTTTAACGCTCTTCCAGCCGCTAATGCATAGTTTCCACCAGAACCGATGGCTAATAGACCATCATCTGGCTCAATTACCTCACCGGTTCCAGAGACAAGTAATAGGGTGTTTTTATCCATTACTAGTAGCATTGCCTCTAATTGACGTAGCATTTTGTCTCCTCGCCATTGTTTAGCGAGTTCGACAGCTGCTCTTTGTAAATTTCCGTTATATTCTAAGAGCTTACCTTCAAACATTTCAAATAGTGTAAAAGCATCTGCCACAGAGCCCGCAAAACCTGCGATAACTTGACCGTTAAAAAGTCTTCTTACTTTTTTTGCAGTATGCTTCATCACTACTTGGTTACCTAATGTCACCTGGCCATCTCCGGCCATAGCATGGCTTCCTTTATGACTAACTGCAAATATCGTGGTTGCATGAATATTTCCCATTGTAATTTACCTCCAATATTTACGCACGCGGATGCGCATTCATATAAGTTTTACGTAAATGCTCTTTTGTAACATGTGTATATATTTGTGTGGATGATAAGCTGGAATGCCCTAATAGCTCTTGTACGCTCCTAAGATCTGCACCATTATTTAATAAATGAGTAGCAAATGTATGTCTTAACATATGTGGATAAATAGTTGAGTTTATCGCGGCTTTTTTTAACATTTGGTTTAAAATATATCTTACGCCATCTGTTGTTAAATGCTCTCCTCGACTATTGACAAATAAAAAAGAATGCGATGTTTTCTTCATTAGCTTTGGTCTACTATTTTGCATATAATCATCTATCGCTGCTAAAGCATAATCACCGACCGGAACATATCGCTCTTTTCGACCTTTACCCATTACTCGCACGACTCCATAGCTACTATCTATATGACGCAGTTCAATCGATGTAAGTTCACTCACACGTATCCCGGTAGCATATAGCAGTTCTAATATAGCAATATTTCGTACAGAGAGAGAATCTGTTCCCTTATTTCCTTCAAACAATTGCACCATTTCTTCTTCATAAAAGAAATGAGGGAGCTTTTTTTCTCTTTTAGGATGAAACAAAGATTGAAATGCATCATCTCGAACATTATATTCTTTGTGTAGGAATTTATAATAAGAGCGAATCGAAGATATCTTCCTCGAAATAGAAGTTCTCGCTAGTTTTTCATCATATAACTTTGTCACATACAATCTTGCGTGAATATACTCAACCTCACTTAAATCCTTAACTCCCTCGATGTTTAAAAAAGATAAATACTGCTTTATATCTTTTTCATACTCCTGAACTGTATGATTCGAATAATTTCTTTCTAATTGTATGTATTCTATATAAGCATGAAGTTCTTCTAATCCTATAATGATTATCAACTCCACTCCAGTATATCTCCATTGTAAAAGCCTCTAAAAGTATACAACTTTTAAGAGGCCTTTAGCAATTATAACGCAGTACTTTTCATAAAATTTTGAATTGTTGCCAACGCACGATTTGCTAATTTTTCTACTTTCACCTTTTTATCTCTAACTTTTGGTTGTAATTCTGGGAACAAACCAAAGTTGATATTCATAGGTTGGAAGTTTTTCGGATTTGCTTCTGTAATGTATCTTGCCATACTTCCAAGTGCCGTTTCAGCTGGAAATACGACTAACTCTTCACCTTTTGCTAACTTTGCAGCATTTATACCTGCTAGTAACCCGCTACCAGCTGACTCTACATAACCTTCTACACCCGTCATTTGACCAGCAAAGAAAATTTGGCTATTTGCTTTTAGCTGATAGGTTGGTTCTAGAACATATGGAGAATTAATGAACGTATTACGGTGCATAACCCCGTAACGGACTATCTCTACATTTTCAAGCCCAGGTATTAGTTTCAACACCTCTTTTTGTGGTCCCCATTTTAAATGCGTCTGAAAACCAACAATATTGTATAGCGTCCCAGCACCATCATCTTGTCTTAGCTGAACTACCGCATAGGGACGTTGGCCAGTTTTAGGATCTTCTAAACCTACTGGTTTCATCGGACCAAATAATAATGTCTTACGACCACGTGCAGCCATTACTTCAACTGGCATACAGCCTTCAAAGAAAATTTCCTTTTCAAATTCTTTTAAAGGTACTACTTCCGCTGCTATTAGTGCATCATAAAAACGATTGAACTCGTCCTCCGTCATCGGACAATTAAGATAAGCAGCTTCACCTTTATCATATCTCGATTTCAGATAAACTTTATCCATATTAATACTATCTTTTTCTACAATAGGAGCCGCTGCATCATAGAAATACAAATAGTCTTGGCCAGTCATTTCTTTCACTTTTTCAGCAAGTGCTGGAGAAGTTAATGGACCTGTTGCTATAACTGTTATACCTTCTGGGATTTCTGTTACTTCCTCATTGACAATTTCGATTAACGGATGATTACGTATAGCATCTGTAACTCTCCCTGAAAAATCATGTCTGTCAACTGCAAGTGCACCTCCAGCAGGTACACTACTGTTATCTGCTGATTGTATAATAATCGAGTCCAACATACGCATTTCTTCTTTAATAACGCCTACAGCATTAGTTAAGTTGTTAGCTCTAAGTGAATTGGAGCAAACCAATTCAGCAAATTTGTCCGTATGATGGGCAGGTGTTTGTTTAACAGGTCGCATTTCGTAAAGACGAACTTTTATCCCTCTTTTTGCAATTTGCCACGCTGCCTCGCTTCCTGCTAGTCCTGCACCAATAACGTTTACTATTTCAGTCATGTCGTATCCTTCTTTCTAACTTTGCGGATCTTCTTTATAATCACACGCAACACATTGT
>Ga0209013_10003147_pt1 | contig 14775 bp, 16 predicted proteins | sample Cruoilmetagenom2_FD_187291 | JGI IMG/M metagenome (GOLD analysis project Ga0209013, IMG submission 187291) | Oil polluted marine microbial communities from Coal Oil Point, Santa Barbara, California, USA - Sample 2 (SPAdes) (version 2) | ecosystem: Environmental > Aquatic > Marine > Oil seeps ... | reverse complement strand
TGGACGTGTAACACTTGCTGAAGGTCAAGCAGTAACATTTGAAGTTGGTGAAGGTCAAAAAGGCCCACAAGCTGAGAACGTAACTCCACTCTAGTAGTGGCTTGCAGGCATCTCGCCTGCAAATTTATCCCCTTTTTAAACTATCCCCCCTTTTAATAACTCACTTTTAAATCTTTATCATAAGATATTTCAAACAATACTTCTATCTGGTTTTAATTATAGAACGCATATAGAGCAAAGCTCCATATTGCTACGTTAACACTATGTTTCCTTCAGCAGGAGGCTCACGCGACTGGTCACGTTATAACCCCTTTTAATAACTCACTTTTAAATCTTTATCATAAGATATTTCAAACAATACTTCTATCTTTTTGTTTTCATGTGCAGCCAGTGTAAGCTTCATCTCTATTTCACCATCTTTTAGAAGTCTATAATTTACTTGTCTTTCTGACCTAACCTCTAAAAGTTTTACTTTTATCTCTTCTGTTGTAGAGGTAGGTATACGTTCTGTTACAGTCAGTGTTTTGGCTTTATCAGATTTATTGGTTACTTTAACAGTGAATCCATCTTTTTTACGTGCAGTACCACCAAATATACCCGTTGTTTTCTCTCTTTGAACAATAGGCTTTCTTTCGACTTTTATATCTAATTCAGCTTCTGTATAGAGTATGTATTTACCCTCTCTATACTCCCCTACTGCCTTATCATTAATGATGGTTTGTGCTGTTTTTACTTTCCATTGATTACTATCTATCTGAAATTTTGGTGTAAAGCTACATGTATGAAATGCCGTTGTATTCCTATAGGGAAACACACGGACAGCACATTCCAATGGTGCCTCCCATCGTGTCACTTGCACATCTATCGGCGTACCCGTAGAAGGAAGAGAAAGATTTTCGATCTGATACTCTCTTGCATTCAGATACTCTGCTACTGGTGCAGGAGATTCTACTGGTACCACTGCCATAGCCTCAACCATAGGTTCTGCATCCATGGCAACAGCTCTTTTTGCTTTTGCATAGCTTCTTATGGGTTGTGGCTTGTATTTACTTACGATCCAGGGAGAAAAATGTATAGGTCGAATATAACGATGTGCAGGACGATAGAAGAACATTGCATCATCAGCTTGCATATCAATACCACTTTTGTTTGTAAGAGATAGATATTGCGTGACAGTAACACGCTTCTTATCTATAATATCAGCTTCATAAAAACTGGAAAAAGAGAGCTGTCCATAAGGGAGCGTAAGTTCCAGCTCTTTTTGACAAGATTCTGCCACGCTAAGCGTATTTTGTGTAGGGGCTTGTTGCTTAAAATCTTTTGATCGTAATACCAACTCTTGTTTAAATATGGATTCTTCCAAAGAAAGTTTTGCCTGTTCTGTACCAATTATTTTTGCTGACTCTATCCAGGCATTGGCATCAAAGGAGGTGGGTTGAGGAAGTGAAATAAGGGTATTTAATACTTTTATGTTTACTTGGGTAGCTTTAAGTTTTTGTGCTGTTCCTTTTAACGCAGTCAGTTCCTGGCAAAGTCTATCATCACTTGGACAGGTAGTGCTTTCCTTAAGAGGAATAACATTTCCTTTGCACTTTACTTCTAACCCTTTTGCAAAGCCTATAAAGGATGTTTTAGGTTGAAATGTATAAGTAGCACTGTCTTGATAGATAGCCAAAGAGGAAGCATAACTCAAGCCTCCAGTCAAAACCAGTGTTGTGAGCGTTTTATATAGTTTCATGGATTATCCTTAAAAGTGATATAGATAATTATAGCCTATTTACTCAACTTTCACACATATCGTCGTCCTCGTGCTTGATACGGGGATCCAAAAACCCATAGAATACTGTAAAAAGTTGTATGCAAAGATAGAGACAAAACCTTGTAGATTCACAGTCAAGCTGAGAATGAAGATGGAATCACATGTACAAAAACAGAACTATTTATTTACTACTGCTATTCTACTTTAATGATTCCAGATAGTTTTCATTTTTCTTTTGCAGATAATCATAGATAGCTTTTACTTCTTCATCTGTCAAGTAATAACGTGGCATGATCTCATGATAACTGTTCACACTGTTAATCATGACTGGGAGACTTTTTTTACGTATATCAGAGCCTTTTATCGCCTGTTTACCATGAATATCACGAAACTCTACTATGGTTGTACCAGCACCATCTTTTCCGTGACATTGGGAACAACTTACTCCTCTGGGATTGTTGTAAAGCATTTCACCATATTCATAGTGGGAGATAAAATCTTCATTTGCTCCCAGCAGTAGTGGCAATACAAATAATAATCGTTTCATGATAGTGTAATACCTCTCCTATGGGGCTACTCTCTAACCCCTAAACTATTTTTGATATAATACCTTAAAAATTTAAAGAGAGTATTATGCAACTCATTGATGGTAAAGCCTTAGCCAAGAAAGTACAAGATTCTGTAGCCACTGAAGTCGAGCAACTTAAACAAGAAAAGAACATTGTTCCCGGACTTGCGGTACTTCTCATAGGTGATGATCCGGCGAGTCATGCCTATGTGAAAATGAAAGCAAAAGCTTGTGAAAAAGTCGGTTTTTACTCTATCACTCACAATATGCCTGACAGTATTTCTCAAGATGAGATCATAGCAACCATCGAAATGATGAATAGCAACCCTCGCATTGACGGTATTTTAGTACAACTTCCTTTACCAAAACATATAGATACAGACAAGATACTCGAAGTCATCGATCCTAAAAAAGATGTAGATGGTTTTCACGCTTACAATGTCGGCCGTTTAGTAACGGGTCTTGATGGTTTTGTAGCATGTACACCACTAGGTGTGATGAAAATGTTTGAAGAGTATAAGATTGACCTTAAAGGTAAAGATGTCTGTGTAGTAGGTGCAAGTAACATCGTAGGTAAACCTATGGCATCTTTACTTCTTAATGCAGATGCTACAGTGACTGTCACACATATCTTTACTAAAGACCTCAAGGCACATACGAGTAAAGCTGATATCGTTATTGTAGGTGTGGGTGTACCTGGACTCATTAAAGAAGATATGGTTAAAGATGGTGCTATCGTTATCGATATCGGTATCAATCGTATAGAAGATGGTTCACTTGTAGGTGATGTGGACTTTAAAAACGTAAGTCCAAAATGTTCATATATCACTCCTGTACCAGGAGGTGTTGGACCGATGACCATCGCTATGCTTCTTTCAAATACACTAATATCTGCAAAACAAAGGGCTTAAGTGAAAAAATTCCTCTCAGTACTCTATAGATTTTCAAGTTCATGGACGGGTACGATCATCATCGTACTTTTCCTCATCTTTTTTGTAGCTCAGTCTTTTGTCATTCCAAGTGGCTCGATGAAAAGAACACAACTCATAGGCGATTTTCTTTTTGCCAAGAAATTCTCTTACGGTATCCCTACCCCTTATCTACCTTGGCTGGAAATACCACTTTTACCAGATTTTAACGATAATGGTCACCTCATAGAAGGTCCAAGACCGCAAAGAGAAGATATCGTCATTTTCCGTTACCCTCAAAACAACAAAATACACTATGTAAAACGTTGTGTAGCTGTAGGTGGTGATGAACTCATCTATGCAAACAAAAAGCTTCTTATACACTTCCATGAAGGAGATGAGTATATTAAGAAGCACTACCCTAAAGAGAAGATCATCTCTCTTAGAGATAAACTATGGGTAGAAAACCCGTATATGAGCAAGTATCCCGGTATCCAGTATGTTCCAGAAGGTATCGATATCTTTGAAGCACTTCTTCGTTACTACTCGTATAACAAAGAGATAGACATGACTCCAGTGATGATAGAGGGACTCAATACACCTGTATTTGAACTGGGAAGTAAAGCTATCAATGCTCTCTATACAAAAATAGAAGATGATCATTTTTATATGGTAGGAGATAATCGTGACAACTCTAACGATAGCCGTTTCTGGGGTGCAGTACCATATAAACTTATCGTAGGGAAGCCTTGGCTTATCTATATGAGTTTAGAGCATCGTTCTTATGAGCGTGTCTTTGGTGGTGAGCACAATGGTGAAGGAGGCAGAGACCATGCTGGACTTAAACGTGTCTGTGGTGATGTAGCCATAGATTCTAAAGAATGTCAAGCATTATGGAAAGATCAACAATACACTGTTCGTTGGGGACGTATAGGACGCAGAATCGAGTCTATCCAATATGAACAACCTATACAATAAGGAATATTAATGAAATTTTACATTGCAACAGACCATGCAGGATATGCACTTAAAGCGTATGTTAAAGAGTATGTACGTTCTTTAGGACACGAGATCATCGACCTTGGTCCAGACTCTGCAGATAGAGTGGATTATCCCGACTTCGCTAAAAAATGTGCAAATAAAGTGATAGAAGACAAAGGAAGTTTCGGCATCCTTATTTGTGGTACAGGTATAGGTATCTCTATCGCTGCAAATAAAGTTCCAGGCATCCGTGCAGCACTTTGTCACGACCATTACACTGCAAAGCTTACCAGACAACATAATGATGCAAACATCCTCTGTTTTGGTGAACGTGTCGTAGGTAAAGGTGTCATAGAAGATATGATATCTGCTTTCTGCGAAACAGAATTCGAAGGCGGAAGACATGCAGGACGTGTTGATAAGATAGAGGGTTGTACTTTTGGAGCAGATTTAGGGTAATAATTATTGGTGCGTTGGCAAACACACCCTACCTCTCTCCCATTAATCACACGAAGTGTGCCTGTCACTATGAACGACCTTGAAAGCGAAGCAATTCGAGAATAGTGACGATTTTTTTGTTTCGTTTTTTTCTAAAAAAATGAAAGAGAAACAACGCCACAATAAAGACAAAAGGAAATCCATGAAAACTCTCTCAACAGAAGAAAAAGAAATCATCTTAGGAAGCATCAGAGACATCCCAGACTTCCCAAAACCAGGCATCATCTTTAAAGATATTACAACGATGCTAGGTAATCCTCAAGCATTTAATACACTTATGGATCATTTAACCAATCGTTACCTTGGATATGAACTTGACTACATAGCAGGCATAGACGCAAGAGGTTTCATCTTTGGTGCTGCACTTGCAGATAGACTCGGTGTAGGTTTTGTACCCGTACGTAAAAAAGGTAAGCTCCCCTACACTACCGTAGCTGAGAAGTACAGCCTAGAGTATGGTTTTGATGAAGTTGAGATACATATCGACGCATTTGGGGAGAACGGACTTTGTACTACCGGAGAAAGATCAAAAGTCTTACTCATAGATGACCTCATAGCTACAGGAGGGACAGCAAAAGCTGCTGCAAGCCTCATAGATAAAGTAGGTGCCCATTGTGTTGAAGCATGTTTCATCATGGAACTTGAGTTTTTAAACGGAAAAGAAGGTATAGAAGCCCCTGTCTATTCAGTTTTAGAAATAGACTAAACATTCATGAGAAGTTCAGTACCGAACTTCTCAGCATCTTCCGGTTTGGTTCTATCCCAACTTGCAAACTCTTTTTTCAAAACATTTTTATAAAAATTATCTAAAAGCTTTCTATCTTTTTCACTCAACTTCTCAATGATCATTCTACCACCAAAATGTCTCTTCAAAGCAGGCTTAACATCCAATGGTTTATGGAAGCGTTCAAAATAGCCCTCTATTCTAGTTTTACCAGCTTCATCTTCACCTGTTGTCCCACAAACAATAAACGAAGCAATGATCTTTTGCTGAATTTGCTCTTTATGTGTAGAAAGAAGTTCCATTAAACGCTTATGTGCTCCATCTATCCAGATACCTGAACCGATAATGAACTTATCATACATATGTATGGTTTCATCAAAATTAATGGTTTCTATATTGAGTACATCTACATTACTACCGATCCCTTTTACGATCCACTTTGCAGTATCTTCTGTCGCACCATATCTAGTGCCATAAATCAATGCTATTTTTTCTGACTTATCATCTATCAACGTTTTTATACTATTACCAAAACTATATGCAGATGCTGATGCCAAAACAATCCCTACATTAAGTAAAAAATCTCTTCGATCCATTTTTGTTCCTTATATTATTTATTATATCAAAAATATTTACTTTAGAGGTCTCCTTAACTTTCATTAGATATAATCTAATCCATAAATAATACGAGAGAAACATATGAACTTACACAAAGAAATATATATCCCAAAGCCTAGTCCTCATGACCCGGATGATTTAGGACATTTTGGCAGCATAGAAGAAGGGAAAAGAGGCTTTGGCGGGCGGTTTGTACCTGAGACACTTATGCCTGTACTTGAACAGCTTAAACTTGACTATGAAGCAGTACGTTTTGATAAAGATTTTTGGGCAGAGGTAGACCACTATTATAAAAACTATGTAGGTCGTCCCTCTTCACTTTATTTTGCAGAAAATCTCTCTAAAGAGCTTGATGCAAAGATATATCTCAAAAGAGAAGATCTGAACCATACAGGTGCTCACAAGATAAACCACTGTGTAGCACAAGCCGTACTTGCTAAAAGACTAGGAAAGAAAAAGATCATCGCTGAAACAGGTGCAGGTCAGCATGGGGTAGCTACAGCTACTGTGGCTGCTCTTTTTGGACTGGAATGTGAAATATTCATGGGTGCCAAAGATGTAGCACGCCAAGAGCTCAATGTCTTTCGTATGAAACTACTGGGTGCTAAAGTACACTCTGTTGAATCGGGAAGTAAAACACTCAAAGATGCAATGAATGATGCCATACGCCACTGGGTAACACATGCAAGAGACACCTACTACCTCATAGGTACTGCTGCAGGTCCTCACCCTTACCCTATGATGGTTCGTGACATCCAGTCTATTATCGGATGGGAAGCAAAAGCACAACTTGATATTGTAGAAGGATGTCTGCCAGACAAAGTCATCGCCTGTATCGGTGGTGGTTCAAATGCATTGGGTATCTTCAACCACTTTTTAGAAGATGAAAGTGTAGAATGCATCGGTATAGAAGCTGGTGGATTTGGTCTGGATTCTAAACATGGCTGTTCTCTTGCTAAAGGAAGTCCTGGTGTACTTCATGGACAGCTTAGCTACCTCCTTCAAGATGAAGATGGACAGGTACAGGAAGCACACTCTATCTCAGCAGGACTTGACTACCCGGGAATCGGACCTGAGCACTCATTTTTGAAAGAGGAAAATATCGCTACTTATGATTATATCACCGATGATGAGGCGATGGAAGCCTTTGTATGGCTCTCACAATCTGAAGGTATCATCCCTGCATTTGAGAGTTCTCATGCCATTGCATACCTTAAAAAGATGAAACCTGAAGAGGTTAAAGGTAAAACGATTTTAATCAACCTCTCAGGTCGTGGTGATAAAGATATGATACAGGCCCAAGATATATTTAAAGAACAATTTAACTAATTATCCACTAAACTTCATTCCATTTCAAGAAAGATGAAATGAGGTTTGGTATAATCAAAACAAATATTTTAGTATTTTAAAGGAAAAACATGAATTTCAATATTACAACAGACAAGATAGCAGAGATCAAAAGTGATCTCGAGATCATTATCGTTATAGACAAAGACTTAAAGCATCGTTTCGTTTCAGATAGAAAACTTCTTAAAAAAGCCGGTTTTTCTGCCGGGCAGGATGAAGTGTGTCATCTTATAGAAAAAAACAGACTTTATGTGGGTGCAGACTCCCTTAAAGGTGTTGGTGTTCGCCCTGCTGTCGCAGCAGCAATCCGTTCACTCATAGGTAAAAAAGCCTACAAAACAATCAAGATCGCTACATACTTAAGCCACCCAAGATGTACAGCATCGCTAAGAGCAGTGGTAGAAGGTATCGTACTTGGTAGCTACAGTTTTACTACGTATAAAAGTAAAAAAGTAAAATCATCTATTAAAAAAGTTGAGATCTCTTTAGAAGGGTACAATGAACATGAGATCACTCCAGAGATCGCAGCTAGAGCTGTACACAATGGTGAGATCTCTGCAAATGCTACGAACTTCACTAGAGATATAGTCAACACAACTCCAGATGACTGTTACCCTGAGATCATGGCAAACATCGCTGAAGATCTGGCAAAGAACAGCAGTCTAAAATGTACTGTTCTTAAACCTAAAAAACTCAAAAAAGAGAAGATGGAGACACTTCTTGCTGTAGCACGTGCAAGTCGACATAAGCCAAGAGTCATCCACCTAGCACATAAGCCTAAAAATCCTAAAGCGGTTATCTCATTGGTAGGTAAAGGTCTTACTTACGATTCAGGAGGATTAAGTCTTAAACCATCGGACTTCATGGTAGGTATGAAATCAGATAAAAGTGGTGGGTCTGCAGTACTTGGTATCATGAAAGCTGTCTCTGAAATGAATTTACCTGTAGAAGTACACGGTTTTGTAGGTGCTGTCGAAAATATGATAGGCGGTGACGCCTATAAGCCAGATGATGTGCTTACAGCCAAAAACGGTAAGACTATTGAGATACGTAACACAGATGCTGAAGGTCGTTTAGTCCTTGCAGATACACTGTGTTATGCGCAACAGGAAGTGAAAGCAGATTATCTTTTTGATTTTGCCACACTTACCGGTGCCTGTGTTGTAGGTGTAGGTCACTACACTTCAGGTATTATGGGTAATAATGACGAGATTAAATCACTTGCTGCCTATGGTGCGACATCATCAGGTGAACTGGCAACAAAACTTGACTTCAACTCTTATCTTAAGAAAACCATTAAGAGTGAGATAGCAGATGTATGTAACATTTCCAATACTCGTTATGGTGGTGCCATCACTGCAGGACAGTTCCTTTCTGAATTCATTGATGATGATCATAAAGATAAATGGGCACATATAGACATTGCAGGTCCTGCTTTCGTAGAACATGCTTGGGGAGAAAATCCTCATGGAGCTTCAGGTGCAGGTGTTAGAATGACGATCAGACTCATCGAAAAGATCGTTCGTTCTGCAGGGAAATAAGAGTATACACCAAAAGGTTATGTACCCTTTTAGTGCGCTTTTTACTACTTTAAATTAAGATGACAGGCCAATGCCTCTTCTGCCAACATATCAGCAATGGTATCACGACCATTGATGATATGTTTGATATCTAATTCTGATATCACCTCTTCTTCTGCACTGTTATTAACCTTTACAATACTGTTGATCTGTGGATCAAACGAGGCTATATTTTCACAAATAAGTTGTCTTTGTGTTTCATTCTCTATAGTCACGATGATTGCACTGCAGGCATTGACATTAAAATGGCTGAGAACCATTTTTTGTGCAGCATTTGCAAAATAAATGGCTTCTTCACCCTTGGCGATGACGTCATCAACCACTTTAACATCATGCTCAAGTATAACATAAAGCAGGTTTCTCTCTTTAAATGTTTTAACCAGTTTTCGTCCTATAGGACCATATCCACAGACTATGATGTGATTTTGATAGGTAGAACCTATAAGTGCACGATCACGTAATCCTTCAGGCTCTTTACTTAACATATCTGCAAATTTTTTAATGTTTTTCAATACAAAAGGGGTAATGATCATTGATAAGACAATAGTAATGATCATGATTTGATTGAGTTCATCAGAGATGAGATCGTGTGAGCGTGCAAGCGCAAAGACCGCCAAGGCAAACTCCCCCACCTGGAAAAGTGCCAATGATGTTTTTAGTGCTGTTCTTTTTTGTACATAAAACTGCAAGATTGTAAAAATAAGCAAACCTTTTAGTAACATAATACCTACAAGTAAGCTCAATATCACATGAGCATAATTAATAATAGAGTGCCAATCAATAAGCATTCCTATCGTCACGAAAAAGACTCCCAAAAGAATATCTCTAAAAGGAACGAGGTCGGCTTCTATACGGTAGCGGTATTTTGTTTCAGCCAACATCATCCCGGCAATAAAAGCTCCCAGAGAGTAGGAAAATCCAAATACTTCCGCCAGGAACGAAGCACTCATCACACCAAGCAGTACAGCTACAAGGAATATCTCTTCTGAACCTGCTGCCATGATCCAGTCAAAAAAACGTTCAATAAAGTACCTGCCGACAACAAAAAGTATCAGGAAAACAACTATCGCACTTGCCAGTGTCTCCAACAAAAGTACAGAGACAGATGATGACTCTGAGGCAAAGAAAGAGACCATTAAAAGTATCGGGATGACTGCAAGATCTTGAAAAAGCAGGATCCCAAGTGTTGTACGTCCATAACCGGAATGAATTTCATTCTTTTCATTTAGTACTTTAAGGACAATAGCTGTAGATGAGAGTGCAAGTGCAAAACCTATTATAATAGCACTTTTGATCTCCAGTCCAAAGATCCATGATGCCAATCCGCTAAAGAGTATGCCGGAGAGGACAACTTCCAACCCTCCATACACAAAGACCTCTTTTTTCATGTTTTTGAGATGATTGACTGAGAATTCCAATCCGATAGTAAACATTAAAAAGACGATCCCAAACTCTGCAAGATGAGACAACATCTCTTTAGAGTCTTCCGCAAAATGGAAAATAGAAGAGATAGTAAAACCTGCAAGGACGTATCCTATCACAGTCGGGATATCAAATCTTTTTAAAACAACATTCAGTATGGTTGATATACTGATGGTTATGATCAATATCAGTAAAGCATTTTCCATTAAATTTATCCTGTTTTTATTTATAGCACTACTATATTATACATTGATTATGATGATTATAGAGTTATACTAATCCCCTCTTCACCAATATTTCGATAAAATCGCGTTAATTAAATAACAAATTATAAGGAAATACCATGGGACTAGGAATAGGACTTGTTGGACTACCAAATGTAGGTAAATCTACGACTTTTAACGCACTGACTAAAGCACAAAATGCAGAGAGTGCAAACTACCCGTTTTGTACGATAGAGCCAAACAAGGCTGTTGTACCTGTACCTGACAAAAGACTTGAAGAGCTTGCAAAGATCGTAAACCCTGAAAGGATCCAGCATTCTACACTGGACTTTGTAGATATTGCAGGTCTTGTAAAAGGTGCAAGCAAAGGTGAAGGTCTTGGAAACAAGTTTTTAGGAAACATTCGTGAAACTGAAGTGATCTTGCATATCGTAAGATGTTTTGAAGATCCTAATGTTGTACATACTGAAGGTTCCATTGACCCTATTCGTGATGTTGAGATCATTGAGCAGGAACTTCTTTTTGCAGACATCGATGCGGTACTTAAACGTATAGAGATGTTAAAGAAAAAAGCAAAAGGCAATGACAAAGATGCCAAAACACAGCTTGAAGTGGCGGAATCACTACTCACACATATAGAAGAGGGGCACCCTGTTTCAACTTTTGATGACCTTGAGAGTGACGGTTTTAAAGCAATGAACAAAGACTTGCGTCTTCTTACAAGCAAAGAGATCATTTATGGTGCGAACGTAGATGAAGATGGTCTTGAAGAGGACAATGAGTTTGTACAAAAACTTAAAGCCTATGCAAATGAAAGAAACTACGAAGTGATCAAGCTTTGTGCCAAAGTCGAAGAGGACATGGTAGACTTTGATGATGATGAAAGAGATGAAATGCTTGCCGACCTTGGTGTAACAGAGTCGGGACTTGAACAGATCATTCACAAAGGCTTCGATAAACTTGGACTTATGAGTTACTTTACTGCTGGTGTTAAAGAAGTTCGTGCATGGACTATCCGCAAAAATACAATAGCACCTAAAGCTGCAGCAGCTATCCATAACGACTTTGAAAAAGGGTTTATCCGTGCAGAGGTTATCTCTTATGAAGACTTTGTTGAGTTTGGTGGTGAACAAGGTGCAAAAGAGGCTGGTAAAAACAGACTTGAAGGCAAAGAGTACATCGTTCAAGATGGTGATGTGATGCATTTTAGGTTTAATGTATAACATTATGAAAAAATTACTTTTAATTGGTATAGTTGGATTTGTTCTACTTGGATGTGATAGTAAAAAAGGTGCCTTCCTTGAAAGTATAGAGAGTCAAAATGATGTACCTACAGGGGTAAGTAAACTTGTAAAGCTCATCAAAGAAAAAGGCTTAACCCATTTTCAAACCATAGATCATGCACTTAATGCCAAAAATGCCGATATGAGACTGAAACCTGAAACTGTTGTTGTTTTTGGTAACCCTAAGATGGGAACACTACTTATGCAGTGTAACCCTTCTATGGGACTTGATCTACCACTTCGTATACTCTTTTCTACAGATTATGAAGGTAAGACGACTATCACTTATACCAATCCGGAATATTGGTCACTCAAGCATAACATAAAAGACAAGAAATGTTTAGGTATCATAAAAAAAGCAAATGTTGCCATGCAAAACTTAGCACAAGAAGCTGCTAAAAAATAATATATAAATCAATAAAGGAATCTTCATGAAAAAAGTTCTTCTCTCACTACTCACCCTCTTCTCTATCTCACATGCAGCAACCGGCTGTGTCCTTGTTCAGTCAGGCGATATGAATGTTACATGGAAAGCCTACAAAACATTGGCAAAGATAGGTGTAGGTGGACAATTTACCTCTGTAGAGTATACACCCATAGCCAAAGAGGGTAAAAACTTTAGAGAACTGTTTGTAGGGTCTAAAGTATCCATCGATGCAACAAAAATTAATACCGGTAATCCATCAAGAGATGATACTTTGGTAAGAATGTTTTTCAAAAAACTCAAAAACAGTACGATCGATGCTAAGATCGTTGCTATAAAATCAGATAAACATGTCAGAGGCAAACCACGTACAGGTATCATGGATACTATGATCACACTAAATGAAAAAACCTTGGGTATTCCGATGAAGTTCCATTATGAAAAAGGCCACCTTACAGCAACCGGTACCATAGACCTTTTTGATTTTGCAGCAAGAACACCTCTGGCTACTATCAATAAAAGCTGTTATGACCTTCATAAGGGTAAAACATGGAACGATGTCACCATAGGCTTTAGCACTGCGATAGAAGCAACACTTTGTAATGTTGAAATAAAAAAATAGGGTTCATTTTGAAAACAAACGATATATTATATAAGATCCAAAAAGCTTTAAATCTAAGTCAGGAAGAGATGCTGGAAGCTTATAAGCTTACTGACTATAAAATGGATGCTTCACATCTTGACTCACTGCTAAAACGTCGTCAGGACGAAGGTTCTAAGCTCTGTTCTTATGAAGAGTTAGGTGTCTTTTTGGATGGCTTTGTTATCCTGAAACGTGGTCCAAGCCCCAAGAAACCAGATAATGGAAAACAAAATGATGATGCGGTAGAACTCACCAACAACCTCATACTCAAAAAGCTCCGTATCGCGTTAGAACTCAAAGAAGCAGAAACGGAGATCATCTTCTCTCTTGCAGATGTAGAACTAAGCAAGCAACAGCTTGCTTCCCTCTTCCGCAAAAAAGGACATAAGAACTTTAAAGAATGTTCAGATGAACTTCTGATGGCATTTCTTGATGGTTTGGATGAGTTTTATTTTACAGGTGATGAGATCTAAATACTATGAAGCGAAATGACTTTCTTAGATCGTTGCAAACGATTAAAAAACATCTTGCAAAGACAAGTAAAGAAGATCAGAATATTGAACATTCAGTGAAAATAAAAACAAGAAAAACTTTCTGCATCTGCAAAGATGCTCAAGGCAACCCTAAAAACCTCTACATATCACAAAAAGAAGCCCAAAAAGAGCTACAACATCTCCTTGAAACACAATACATATCTTTAGAAGTATACCCTTGTCCATCTGAGAGCGGATGGCATTTAACCAAAGGTTAAGAGTGCTATAAGAGGCAATCATAACTTCCAGTACGCTACAATACACTTATGACAATTACTCCAATATAAGGAATACTCCCTCTATGACTAAAAAAATATTTTCATCACTGCTAATGCTGATGACTCTTTTTATACTATCTGCTCAAGCAGATGCTACACATAAAAAAACAGATGCTACTTTTGATTATAAACTCAAAGCAACCAAAGTAAGTGATAATGTATGGTGTTTCCTAGGTGCATTAGAAGAACCGAACAAAAAAAATGCAGGCAATATGGTAAACACCTGCTACGTAAAGACAAACGATAGCTTCGTAATCATCGATAGCGGTCCATCATACCAATATGCAAAACAAGCCTATGCCGTGATGAGTAAGATACAAAAACTACCAGTAAAAACACTCATTACAACACATGATCATGATGATCACTGGTTAGGTAACTCTTTTTATAAAGAGAAGTTCAATGCACAGATCATAGGGCCCAAATACATTAATGACAATTACAAAGAAGGAGACAAAACAAGAATGTTCAATGTACTTTCAGAAAATGCCATCAGAGGTACAAAGATCGTTAAAGTAGATAAAACACCAAGTAAAACATATACATTTAACGTTGGAGGTGAAGAGTTTGAGATGATACCTGTCAGTGTAAAAGCACATACACCTGAAGACTTTTTTGTCTATATGCCTAAAAGAAAAGTGCTATTTGCAGGGGATTTGGCAATGAATGGTAGAATTACCTCAAATCGCCATGGCTCACTACTTGGGCAACTTAAAGCCATTGAGATGATGAAAAGCAAGGATTATAAAGTATTTGTACCAGGGCATGGTTTTAACACGAGTAAAACAGCTATGAATGACGCAGAAAAGTATTTTACACTACTGCATCAACGTATCGTAAAAGCTTTAGAGGATGATGTAGAACTCTCTGAACTCTCTGAGGTCATTACTATGAGTGAGTTTAAAGACAGAGCAATGTTCAATGCCCTCAATGGACGTAATGTTGAAGATGCCTTTACTGAGATCGAGTTGGTTTCAGAGTAAAA
>Ga0209013_10003146_pt1 | contig 14775 bp, 8 predicted proteins | sample Cruoilmetagenom2_FD_187291 | JGI IMG/M metagenome (GOLD analysis project Ga0209013, IMG submission 187291) | Oil polluted marine microbial communities from Coal Oil Point, Santa Barbara, California, USA - Sample 2 (SPAdes) (version 2) | ecosystem: Environmental > Aquatic > Marine > Oil seeps ... | reverse complement strand
CATGTAAATGGAAATAAGATATGTTTAAAATTTGACAATCTTGAAGTCTCAAAATCAATAAAAACTGGGCGTTTAGATATTTTAAGCGATAGAATAATGGGGGATCACGAATTTGAAAAATTTGGTGGCGATAACATTTTTGTATTTTTTCCATCAATTAATACTCTAGTAAAAATTGATGAATTATTAGATAATGATGTTTATTCTATTAAAAATGTTTGGGATGAAAGTATAAACCTTGGTAGAGAATTAAATATAGAATATTATTTATTCTCAGTTAGAGATATTGCTTTGAAAGATGAAGCTATGATTTTACTTGGTAATGAGTCAATAAAACTTGCGGACCATTATGGTATTCAAAGGTCATATTCATGGATTCAACCTGGTGGAAATTTCCCAAATATGTCATCACAGAAAGTACATGCTACTTTAGGAAACGAGCTTGGGTACTTATCTGGTGAAGTTTATTCATCGAATACTTCCTTAATGACATACAACGAATATAATCCACTTAATGATAGACGATATGCAATGCTTTGGGGAAACTTTCGCGAAGATGAATGGACTGTGGAGGAATCTAAAGCTGCAATTGCTGATTTTGTAGCAAAAAATAGAGTTGCAATTAGTCACAGTTATTTTGCAGGAGAATATTTATCCAATACAACTTCTTTATTGGAATGGTGCCAAATTAATGATATTCCAGTTGCTACACATTCAAGGTGGGCAAAAATAATTTATGATACCAAACAAAATCCATTTATAAATATCTTTCCAGAATTAAATGTTGACCTTGATGAAAGTGGTTTTGCTGATGGATATGAAGAAAATGATTCAATATTTGTAGGTACCATTGATAGAACTGACGGTGCACCCCAGATTGATAATTATAGCATGAAGGTTGAAGGCCAAACTGGTATCTGCCTTATTAATGGATTAGGCGGTGTTGAAAAAGGTGAAAACACATTTGAAATCTATACAAAAGGAAACACTGGAAGTTTTATTACTGTCACATTTACTCTCGGAAATCAATTGCAACAATTTAAATTTCCAGCAGAGACTCCTAATTGGACAAAATATGACCTTTCATTAAGTATAAATGAAAACAAATCACTGATTATTCCTGATTCTATTTCATTAATTGATATTGCAATAAGATGTTCAGATTATACATCAGGTGAAGTAAAAATAAGTGGGATGTCTCTTAAATCAGCACAAATTGATGAGTTACCTCCAAGCATACCGCAAAATGTGGAAGGAATAAATTTAGAGACAAGTGCAAAAATTTCATGGCTGCCTAACCTTGAGGAAGACATTCAATCATATTCTATTTGTAGATCTACAGATCCTCAGTTTGATCCTGATACACTTACTATTTTCATTCAATCAACAACTGATACTTTTTATGTTGATACCGATGTTGAAATGGATCAAACATACTACTATAAGGTTTCAGCATTTGACTTTGCAGGTAATACAAGTGAATATTCCCCTACTGTTTCAGTTTTTATCACGACAGACCTGACTCAAAATGAACTTACTCCTGAGAAATATGAATTATTTCAGAATTTCCCTAATCCATTTAATCCAACAACAAAGATTAGTTTTACTCTACCACAAAGATCCAATGTAAATTTATCTGTTTTCAATACAATTGGTCAAGTGGTTGCAGAACTAATAAATTCTGATATGTCAGCAGGGACTCATACACTGAATTTTGATGCTTCCGGTCTGAGTTCCGGATTATATTTCTTCAGAATTACTGCAGGAGATTTTGTTGCTGCAAGAAAAATGATGCTAATTAAATAATTGATACTAAGTTTCTGAATTGAAAGATCCCCCTACTCAAGGGGGATCTTTTATTTAAAAACAATTATTTTATTCGTAACATTAAAGTTAATATTATTGGTATAGTAATAATTATCCAAATTTTTATTTTAATTTTTCACCACGGAAGTAAACTTTAATTATGTTTTGGAATTTTGAAAAAAATATTTTAAATAGAACTGCTCTTATTGATACCAATAATGGGACAGAAGTTACCTATAAAGAATTAGATAGAGATTGCAATCGAATCGTTCAGAATCTAAAAAATAATAAAAAACAATTAGCATTTCTGCTCTGTGAAAATTCCTATTCCAGTATTTTATCGTATATTGCTTTACTAAAAAGCGGATGTGCAATTCTGCTGCTCGACTCAAAATTAGACTCCGAATTATTAAACAACCTAATTGCAAAATATTCACCAGAATTAATTTTTAGTTCAAATCAAAAAGATATTTCAAATTACTCAAGTTCAATCCATATTAATGGAATTAATATTCATAGAATAAAATTGAATCAAAGTAATTCTGATCTTTATGATGATCTTGCTGTCCTACTCTCCACATCAGGTACTACAGGGAGTTCGAAACTTGTACGTTTGAGTTATGCAAATATCCAATCTAATGCTGAATCAATTGCAAATTATTTAGATATTACTAAAAATGATAAACCCATCACGAGTCTTCCAATGAGTTATTCATATGGTTTGTCAGTGATTAATAGCCATCTGTTAAAAGGAGCAACAATCATACTTACAAATGGTTCTATTGTATTACGAAATTTTTGGGATATATTTAATAAATATAAATGTACATCATTCGCTGGAGTTCCATATAGTTATCAACTTTTACAAAGAACACATTTTGAAAAACTTGATCTTCCTACATTAAAAACTCTAACTCAGGCGGGAGGAAATTTAAGTGAAAGTTTTCAGAAGTATTTTGCTGAATATTCCGAAAAACGAAATATTAAATTTTTTGTTATGTACGGTCAAACGGAAGCTACTGCAAGGATTTCATATGTACCTCCAGAAAAATTAAATTATAAATTTGGTTCTATTGGAATTTCGATACCTGGCGGAGAATTAAAATTATATTCAGAGAATAAAATTATCTCTGATCAGGAAAAGGAGGGTGAAATAGTCTATTCAGGAAAAAATGTAATGTTAGGTTATGCAGAAGATAGGAATTCACTTAATAACGATGATCAATTAAATGGAGTTCTTTATACAGGAGATCTTGGAAAGATAGATTCAGATGGTTATTTTTATATCACTGGAAGGGTAAAAAGATTTATTAAAATATTTGGAATGAGATTAAATCTTGATGAGGCGGAGAGGATGATTGAAAACCATATTAAGAGACCAGTAGCTTGTATTGGAAATGATGACCAGTTAAATATTTTAATTAAAGATAATAATGAAGTATTAGAAATTGAAGTAAGAAAGAAAATAAAAGAACTTTATAAGATTCATAATTCTGTTATTCGAGTAAACGAAGTAAAAAGTATACCAGTTACACCTTCGGGGAAGCGTGATTATAAAAAAATGTATGAATTAATTAGATAATGTGTGTTTTTGAGGAAATTATTTTATAAATTTATTTTTAATCTTTCTTAATATGAGACAAATTCTCTTGAAATAATTTTATCGCATATTTTAAGTAATTTTATCAGTACTTTTTAACAAAATTATTAAATTTTGATTGGCATTTTTATTGATATTGATTTCAGGAAACATAAATTATTAACAATGAAAGGTAGAATTTTCCATGGATAGTAGTGTAGATATTAAAGAATTTGTTGTAGAAAATTTTCTTTTCGGGGATGGTGACAAATTAGAGGACAATACTGATTTTTTCGAAAAAAGTATAATAGATTCAACAGGAATATTAGAACTCGTCTGTTTTGTTGAAGAGACATATAATCTTACTATCTCTGATGAGGAGATTGTGCAGCAAAATTTTTCTTCTGTGAATAATGTGTCATCCTTCATTGAAAAAAAGCAACTTGAAACTTCTGCACAATAACCATGTGTGGAATATCTGGAATTTTAAATCTCAAAACACCTCAAACAATTGAGATAACTCAGCTCAAAGAAATGATATCCGTTTTGGATCACCGCGGACCTGATGAAGTGGGGGCATATAGAGATAACTGGGCTGGTTTAGTACATTCGCGCTTAAGTATAATTGGTATTGAAGGAGGTGTTCAACCTATTCATAATGAGGATAAATCATTGTGGATAATTTTCAATGGAGAGATTTTTAATTATCCTGAATTGAAAGAAAACCTCGTTAAACACGGACACCAATTTTATACAGCAACAGATACTGAAGTTATAATTCATCTGTATGAAGAGAAAGGGATTGATTTTCTCAAAGAGCTTAACGGTCAATTCTCCTTCGCAATTTGGGACTCTAGAAAAAAAGAAATGATTTTAGCAAGGGATAGAGTTGGAATTCGCCCACTGCATTATACAGTTTCAAATAATCAATTATTTTTCGCCTCTGAAATAAAATCTATATTCACACAAAAAGGAATTAATCGTAGTATTAACCAATCTACTTTGGATCAAATTTTCAGTTATTGGACACCACTCCCAGGTGAAACAATTTTTGAAGGAATAAAAGAAATCCCTCCTGGTTCATATTTAAAAATTTCAGCGGGAAAGATTTCTTTGAATAAGTACTGGAGTTATCCATATTATTCTGAGGATGAGCAACTTGATTCATCATTGAGTAATATCACAGAAGACATTAAATCTCTCCTGTATGATTCAATAAAATTACGGCTCCGAGCAGATGTTCCAGTAGGAGCATACTTAAGCGGAGGATTAGATTCTTCAATAATTACATCTGTTGTAAATGAGAGTTTTGATAACCATTTAAATACTTTTGGAATTAGATTTGAAGATAGAGATTTTGATGAGGGTGCATACCAAAAAGAAATGGTGGATAAGTTAAAAACAAATCATTATGAAATTGTTGCCAAGAATGACGAGATAGGATTTAACTTTCCAGATGTATTGTGGCATATTGAAAAACCTGTGCTACGAACTGCTCCTGTACCTTTGTATCTACTATCTGGTCTTGTTCATGAAAATGGATTAAAGGTTGTATTGACTGGTGAAGGAGCTGATGAAATATTTGGTGGTTATAATATTTTTAGGGAGGCAAAGGCGAGAGAGTTTTGGTCACGCAATTCTAATTCAGAGATTCGGCCTTTATTACTCGGTAAACTTTACCCTTATATTTTAAATGATCCGAAATTAAGACCAATGCTAAAATCATTTTTTGGTGTTGGAATTGACAATCCAGATTTCCCATATTTTTCACATCAGATCAGGTGGCAAAATACAAGGAAGCTAACTAACTTCTTATCAAAAGATTATGTTAATGGTACAGAGCAAAATTTTTATGATAGATTTAATTATTTCCTTCCTGAAAATTTTAATGACAGAGATTCATTATCCAAATCACAATACTTAGAGATTACTTCATTTCTTAGCAACTATTTGCTCTCATCTCAAGGAGATAGAGTAGCCATGGCTCATTCAGTCGAAATTCGATTCCCATATTTGGATCATCGACTTATAGATTTTATGGCAAAAATTCCTTCGAAATATAAAATATTTGGTATGAATGAAAAATTTCTACTAAAAAAAGCATACCGTGATGTGGTACCGAAAAATATTGTTAACCGTTCAAAGCATCCGTATCGAGCACCAATAAAGCAGAGTTTGTTGGATGAAAGGAATTCCAATAACTTCGAGAAGTATTGTTCAACTGAAGCAATAAAAAATGCTGGAATATTTGATGAAATAAAAACAGAGAAACTTTTCAAAAAACTATCTAAATTTGAAAACTCGAATGAATGGGATAATATGGCTTTGACTGGGATATTCTCTACTCAGGTAATTTATAATAAGTTTATCGAAACAAGTCATTTTAAAAATAACTCGAATTTGGAATTTGATCTATTGATTGATAGAAGAAATTAAAATTTAATAAAGTAAGATAATTGGAGAAATAATGAATAAAATTGAAGATCTAATAAAAATAAATCCAGAAAAAGAAGTTGAAAAAATCATAACAAAGATGAGAAATGATGTATCCAAAATTATAAAGAAAAGAGGTGCAGTAGTTGGTATTAGTGGCGGAATCGATTCATCTGTAATACTAGCTTTATGTGCCAAAGCTTTTGGACCAAAAAAAGTTATCGGTATTATGCTTCCAGAAAAAGAATCTAGCAAGGATAATTATATGCTAGCCAGAGAACTTACACTCACTTTTGGAGTGGATTATATTATTGAAGATATAACAGGAGCATTAGAGGGATTTGGAGTTTACAGAAGAAGGGACGAAGCTATTAAAAGAGTTTTCCCAGAATATGATCAAAGTTATAAGGCTAAAATAATTTTACCTAGCAACCTTTTAGAAAATAATACTCTTAATATTTTTCAGATTATGATTATTTCACCTGAAGGCGTTGAACAAACAAAACGTTTACCCGTTAATGAATATCTTGAAATTGTTGCTGCTTCAAATTTCAAGCAGAGGTCAAGAATGAGTATGCTTTATTTTCATGCAGATGCAAAAAACTACGCTGTAGTTGGGACAGGTAATAAAAATGAACACGAGCAGGGTTTCTTTGTAAAATATGGAGATGGAGGTGCTGATCTTAAGCCTATTGCACATCTGTTTAAAACTCAAGTTTATCAATTGGCTGAGTACTTAGGAGTTCCATCAGAAATACGCAGAAGAGTTCCAACAACTGATACATATAGTGCGGAACAAACTCAAGAAGAGTTTTTCTTTAGGTTACCATATAAAACACTTGATATAATTTGGTTTGGATGGGAGAAGGGATACTCAAGTGATGATATTGCAGATCAACTGGAACTTAATTCTGAACAAGTTGAAAATGTGATTCAAGATATTATTCACAAGAAGAACACAACTGAATACCTTAGGATGGAGCCGATATAAATTTACTGATTATATTTAATAATTAAACTTAAATTGATTTTCAATTTTCCTAACGCTCCATTCAAATAAATTTCTAATAAAGGGTTTCATATCATCAAAGGCAAAAAGAGGTGAACTTATAGAAAATTTAACTTCTCTAAGAAGATCTAAGATTTTATTCTCTTTTTTCATAATCATATGCGTTAAGGACAAAAATTCTGGCCAAAAGTAGACATGGTATTTGTTTTCTTTATAATTATCAATTTTCTCAGTATATCCTAATGCAAGATCATCGTAAAGCATCTTTACAATATTGATACCGCAGATTGAGGGAAACATGTTATACCACCAACTTCTAGCGTTTATCTCTATAAATTTATAGGTATTATCTCTATCATCAAATTTTACTTCTGCACTAAATATTCCATGATAATTAAGTTTTCTCAACAATTTATTTAGATCATTTATAGCTGGTTTAATTTGGTCGGGAGAAATTGAAACCATTGAAGTACTGTTTCCCCAATCCAAAGGATACATATGAATTCTTCTTCTAGCAAAAATCGCTTTAGGTTCACCCTTAACATCACAGTATCCATCAATAAAATAATGATTATTCGAATGTCCAGGAATAATCTCATTAAGCATAACTTGAATAGAGAATTCCTCCGTTAAGTTAATTTTTTCTCTTAATTCACTAAGATTATTAATCGTAAATCCTTTCTTACCATTAAATCGGGCTCTGAATTCATGTGATTTATTTGGCTTTAAAAACATTGGAAAACTTAACTTACCAGAAAGGGATTCCAAACTTTCTTCATGATTTGGGAAGAATGCTTTTGGATGTGGTATTTTAAGTTCACGGAGTAAAGAATAAAATTTGCCTTTATCAATTAAAGTATCAACAGTTTCTACATCTGGTATGTTTAATAAAAATTTTGAATGAAGTTTTTGCATATTTAATGCAAGCAGTTGTAAAATTCCATCTGAAACTGGCATCAATATGTATTTGTGATATTGAAATTTACCAGAGACATTTTGGAGTGTCTCGATTAAACTATTAGTATCTTTGTATAAATTGGGATTAATCACTACACTTCTACAAAATCGTGATTTCCCACTATATTCAACCTTATCTACAATACTAATAACATCAATGCCAATACGACCAATATTTCTAATTATTCCAAGACTATTAATCCCCCCTCCAATTACAATTACCGCATTATCACTCATAAAAAGACCACACCTATAATATTATATATTTCCTCTACCATTGGTTTAGGTAAAATCAATTATCATTAAATTAAACTATAGTACCAAAATTGATTTTTTAAAATCCATAACTAATTTCAAAATAATCATGAATTTGGATATTAAAATGGCTGGAAACAAAAATTACAACAATAAGTAGAATTCGGAATAAGAAATTAAATCTGCTTACGATTAAAAACAAATTTGAGATTCAGAATAACTAATTATATCAACAAATTACAAAGAAATATTCTACACATTTTTCTTTCTACCTTTTTGAAGGCTCGGACTCTCTCGAATAATGACTCGCATATTTATAATAGTAAGATCCATAATTCTTTTTAAGATTAAATTTATTCAGCAGAACACCTTTAAATGTAGATCCTTCTGCTCTTTTAAGCTGCTCAACTGATTTATCTAAAAGTTCCAAATCAGTCACGCCAGAAGAAGCAACAAGAATAGTTTCATCAACAAGTCTAGATAGGATAACTGCATCAGCAAGAGTAGTTAAGGGTGGTGAATCTATAATTACAATTTCAAATTCTTGACGAACACGATTTAAAAATGATTTCATCCCTGAAGAATCTAAAAATTCTGTAGGATTTTGAGGAATGGTACCGACGGGTATCATGCTTAAACCTTTAGCCTCAGTTAATGATATAATATCTTCATATGTTGCTTTCCCATAAAGGTAATCAACTAATCCTGGTACACGTTTTTTATTAAAAATTGTATGTACTCTTGGTTTTCTCAAATCACAATCAATTATTAAAGTTTTCTTTTTTGCTATAGCATAGCTTCCTGCTAGATTACATGATATTACTGATTTACCTTCAGAAGGAGCGGAGGAAGTTATCAATAAAACTTTAGCACTTCCTTCAGTTTGTGAATAATTCATAGTAGTACGTAAAAATTTAAAAGAATCACTAGATATTGTATTCGCATTATTCGTTATAAAAAATTCTGAAAACTTCCCATTAGTTCCAAATTCATCAATCTGCGGGATCCAACCAAGAAGTTTTATATTTAACTTTTCAATATCTTCAGGTGTCTTAACAGTTTTATCAAAATATGTTAACAATAAGGCAAACCCAATCCCTAATACAAGTCCAAAGAATAAACCTGCAATTATAATATTCTTTCTATTTGGTTTTGATGGAATTTGAGGTTCTCTTGCATGACTTAGCACCAAAACATTACCAGTTATTGCCTGCTCATTTAGCAACGTCTCCTGATATTTCTCCTCTAGCAAAACAAATAGTTTCTCAGATGACAATCTTTCTCGCTCAATTCTTGCCAATCCAATTGACGCTTTCGGTAAATTATCAAACTTATTCTCATATGCTTTTATTTGACTATCTAATTGAGCATAAGAGGCTGATAAGGATTTCAATTTAACATCTTCCTCAAATATCTGCTGAGATAATCCTCTAATTTCCTCTGGACTTGAGGCCATAATAGACGCTCTATATTCTTCAGTTTTTTGACTTAATTTTGTTTTAAGATTGGTAATATCATTGTTGAATTTATTAATTAGAGAATTATTATTTTCTCCATTAGTGCTGTTTGCAATTGATATGTCCCTTTGAGCTTCTAATGCAGCAATCTGTCTTTGTAAAATTTCAAGATAAGGTTCACTAGATTTTGATTCCAAATACCTTGATACTGATAAATCTTTTCTTTCTAATTCTTTCGTATATTGGTCCAAAGACTTTTGGGAAATTGACATTTCAATAGAAACGGAATTTTTTTGTGCTTCTAGTGTAGCAATTGAAGAAATTAGAGAAGTTGCTTGCTCATCTAACACTAATGCCTTTCCCTTCATTTGATAGTCTTTATATTTTTCTTCAATCTCTAATAGATCATTATATTTTTCATCTTTTTGGTTTTTCAGAAAATCCTTAACTGCAGATACTTGCTTTCTATTATCTAATAAATTAAAATTTCGATAAACATTTGCATATGTATTAACTATTAATTGTGACTCGTATGGTGAAGGAGACTCAACCGAAATTTCAATAAAATCTAATCCTTCCTTCTGATTGATCTCTACACCTAATTCGAGCATTGCGGCAATAGATTCTGATGATTTAATTTTCTCTATATTATCCTCAAAATATTCTCCATCCTCAAGAACTAAGGCGAATTTCTCCTTTTGATCCAGAGCAGTGTAAGACTCGACTATTTCTTTTGCAACATATTCTCTAATGCTTATATTTTTCATAGTCTCAATTTCATTTGCAATAAATCTATCAGATTTTGAGTCGCCAATTTGAGTTAAAACAGAAGTGTCAAGTATATTCCCCTCTGGAGGTGAAATTTTTAATACTGTTATAGCATTATAAATATTCTTAGCATTAATAGCATAAAATACTGAAGCTGCGAACACTGTAGAACTAATCAAAATCACAATCAACAGATGTGATCTAACGATGTTGATATAGTCCTTTATAGTTTTGGTCTCTAACTCAACTAAATAATCTTTTTTTCTGTTCATTAAAAATTTTTCCTTTTTAAAAATGTTTAATCTTAACTAACAAATATAACAATTACTATGCCACTTGGAAATAGAGATGTGCAAGCATTATAAATTAAATATTATCTAATGATTTTTTCTTGTGGGGTATAAGTTATAAACTTTGTGTATCATTAAACGATACACAAAATCTGAAAATGAGATTTAAAGAAGTGTATTAATTGCTTCGAGCATTATTAAAGAAAATATTTTTAAATATTTTGAAGAAATAAATAAAATCAGTTTTAATAGGATTCTTATCATATGATATTAAATATTTTTCTTCGGAGTTCATAATCTCTTCAATAGTTTCAGGTAAATCGGCATAAAATGGAGGTACTAATCCTGGTTTATGATTATACCTTAGTTTACGTAAATCATCTCTATAAAGACTTAAGTAGTGAGCACTTAGGGGTCTTACACCAACTAATTTTATATCGCCTTTTATAAGATTAATAAACATCGGAACTTCATCAATCCAATACTTTCGAAATAATTTTCCCCACAAAGGTATTCTAAAATCGTTTTTAAATTTACCCCCCTTTTCCAGATTATTATTCTTATAAATATAATTTTGCAAAAATTCTGAATATGGATGCATAGTTCTGAGTTTATATATTCTAAATGGCTTTTCATTTTTACCAAATCTGTTCAACTTAAGTAACGGACCGTACGATGGATAAGTATTAATAATTGGTTCACTTGTCTTTTTTGTAACAAAGTAAGTTAGATTATCAATTCTTCTATATTCAATAGTCTCAAAGCCACAAGATGCAAGTCGACCTAAAGTCTCAGATAATGATAAGAAACGATTCTTACCTTTGGTTGTTATAAAAAATAATCTTTTGGTCAATAACCATTTTGGGCAACATCTCATAAATAAAAACTGTCCAAAAATATAAGGGAAATACAAAACCTTTGGAAATTTTTTATAAATTTTCTGACGTCTTTCTTCATTGGCTTCAACACACCCAATATAATATCCGCCTATGGATAATTTGGAATTCATCTCTTTCAGAAATTGATGAATATATCTAACATCATTAATTCTACTTAAATTGACTATTGATTGAATTCCATTTTTATAAAATGTATTCAAATCATCCAATACATTAGAAAAAATTATTTTGGATGTTCCGTCTGTTAGATTAGAAAATTTTGAGAGAAACTTTACTGTTTCTTCATTAATATTATCCTCAACTTTATGAGGGATAACTTCAACTTTCTTCTGTTCTCTATTAAATTGAGTTGAAATATTGTATGGTATTTTTTGAGCAATTGTAGTCATAAATTCATTCTTTCTATATCTAATTAAAACTCAGAATTAAATTAATATGTGTTTTGTTAAACTAACAAATATTTTTTTTCTTTGATAACTTAATTTTCAATTAACTTCTTCTAATAATAGTTATTTAGTATTGTTATATATAAGAAAAATCCTAATTAAAAAAAAGTATTTTTAGCTGGACAAGTATGAATACAATTTTAATACCAAAATAAATGCTATTTTTTTAACCAATTTATACCTTTTGAAAATTATTCAAGTTAAATATTTTAACTTTTTATAAAAATAGTTTACTAAATAATTTAGTTATTTCTTTTTTAATAACCTAAAAAACTAAATGTCAATGTAATATTAAGTCTTCACCGAAGACATTTGGCTTTACTCGAAGTTATAAAAAACCTAAACAAAGAATAATAGACTATATTTACATTGGTTATTAGATATTCGATTCAAACGAAAAAGCAATAATGGGAAAATTTCTAAAAGATTGTTAAATTAATCTAAGGAATTCCATAGTAAAACATCAGGTTAAAAATATTATTTTTCCCTAACAAATATTTTGGAGTTCGATTACTATCTTCATCTGAAATATTGGAATAAATCAAAGAAATCTCTATAAATAACTCATGAATTATTTCATAATTAACATTCAAGCCAATATTTTGATCCTTTCGAAGAGGGGGATATAAGAAAACTTCACTATCTTCACCTAAATAAGCATACTTAATATCTTTCTGTCCACCTTTTCTAATATATTCTACCCATAACTTAAATTGTAATCTAGATATGGGTTGAAAATTAAATTGCACTTTTAGTTGATCTGCATTCTGGCCTATCCAATGTCCCAAACTATATTCTAAATGTTTATAATTAGTTAAACTTCTATATTTGTGTTCGTAAACCCATGGATTAACCTTTGTATACTCAATAGTTAAATCCAAATTACTTACAAAGAGATCAACCTTCTTACCTCCAAGAGTAAACCCATACCAAGCTTTATTTAAGAAAGTACCAAGACTCCCCTCTTTACTATCAACATCGAAGAACATAGTGGAATAGAATTTAAATGTTGAAGGGAACCTCAATGAGATATCAAAATAAAAGGTTCCATTACCATCTTCAAATATAGCTTTTCCTGTATTCCGATCCATATATTTAAAAAAATTAAAAGGGATAAGCATTTCGGGACGAAAATCACCAGCATATATAAATGAGTTACCAATTGAAAAATCAATCCAGCTAACAGGTGTGAGAGTGAGCATATTGGCAACTACATATTTCTTTACAAACCTTTCATGATATACTTCCGGTGCATCTCCAGGATTTACAATTATGGTTCTGCTTGAATCAATTATTCCTGAATGAAGCCAACCAATCATATAATTAAATCGGAACCATTCAGCAGGTTTTAATTGAAAAGACAAGTGAGGATACGAGGGTGGTTTATCAGAAAGGATTAAATTGCCAAAGTAACTATTTCCCCACTCTATATAGTCCTTCTTAAGAGAAATAACACCCCAATCCCAATTAAGATTTAATTGGGCTCTAACATCACTATATTCTATCCCATCTGAATGGTAGGTCCCAATTTCATGACCTCTCTTGGGAGAGAATATTTTCTTTTCATCAACAAAATCACCGAACTCTCCAATATTTCTCATATCAAGCATACCACCAAACCAGTTAGAAACTGAAATCCACGTCCGGACACCTATCTGACCAGAATAGTTCCTTCCCCCATCCAAAAATGAATAGCGAACTCCAGCAATTGGTGAAATATTGAATGAAAATGTGGTATCCTCATAATTGAACAACCGCCACCGATCTTTAATGTCAATTTTATTGTCAGCGTTAACTCCCTTTAACTTTGCATGAATTTTTAATAGTTCATATTTATACTCTGATTCATACCAAGCCAACAAATCCTTATCAATTATATTCAAATTCGTAATTTTCTCTCTTAAATCTGATAACTTTTCTGCAATATAAATTCGAGAAAAAGGTTTAACCTCAGTATCTAAGTTAATAAATCCTTTTATATTCATTCTATCAAGATATTCATACACATTATCGTTAATTGGAACAAATACAACTTGTGAATAAATAGTAAATCCATTTAACAAAAGAATGCAAAATATTAAAATTGGTTTTTTCAATTATTTTTTTTTGTTTTTAAGAAAATGAAAGAGCGATTTTTCACCAACGTATGCTAACATTAATTTTTTATGAAAAGATTATTATAAGTAAGGCTTAAATGCTAAATAAATTTAGTAATGGATATTTTCTCTGAGTAGGGTAATAAACTTTAGTTTTGGAAAAAATTGCTTAAATATTAGTTTCATTAAAATTTAAATGATAATCAGGATTTATTTCTAACATTAGTTTACTCAGTGAATAGTTTTCGAAAAACCAAGTAAAAAATCCTGAAACATCAATATTATCAGTTATGAATTTCTCGCTTCTTTTCTTCCATTCTTCTTTAATATCAGGGTGGGCTAATAATTCGTCTAATTTTGATAACAATAGATCTGCCGAACTAGTTTTAAATCCAAAAGTTAAACCATATTTTTTTTCTAATTCTTCAAGTACACTTAGCTCCCCAACAAAATCATTGAAGCGTATACTAGGAGTTCCAAGAATTGATGCTTCGGTTGCCATTGATTGGCTATCCCCAATATATAGATCACTGAAATATAATGCATCATGCATCTGTTCAGGCTTTATTTTTATTCTATATTTTTCAAACTCTGCTTCCAATTCTCTTTCTGAAGAGATATAGACTGAGCCAAACTTTTCAAGTTTGCTAATAATTTGTTTTGCCAAATCGGTTGAAATTCCACTTCTACCAAAATCATGATGTGCACTAAGTTCTGCGAATCTTAGTATAAAATATCGAGAAGAATTTTTGAAAAGGTGTTCAATAACTTTCCTATTAG
>Ga0209013_10003143_pt1 | contig 14783 bp, 9 predicted proteins | sample Cruoilmetagenom2_FD_187291 | JGI IMG/M metagenome (GOLD analysis project Ga0209013, IMG submission 187291) | Oil polluted marine microbial communities from Coal Oil Point, Santa Barbara, California, USA - Sample 2 (SPAdes) (version 2) | ecosystem: Environmental > Aquatic > Marine > Oil seeps ... | reverse complement strand
TACTGCGGGTACGCCTTCGTCGCCCGATTCCCGAAAAATCCAACATCTGACTACCATTCGCCGCCCTCGCTACGAAACCCGGTGAGAAATGCGGGCTAGCCCGTCGTTTTCCTCCGGCCACGCAGGAGGACACGGCCAGGTGTATACTCTCGGGCCGTCAGCCCCCGGGGAGCTGCAAGGATTTGTACATGCGACGCTCCACCATCCTGACCGCCGTCCTCGTCACCTGCCTTCTGCTGGTTGCGGCCCTGCTTCTCCTGCGCCCGCCCGGTCGGGTCGCGGAGGGCGCCTCCTCCTCCCCCCTGCACTACTTCATCGCGGACAACCTCTTCGGCGGCGAGGTCCTGCGGTGCGACCTTTCGTGGACGGCCGATCGGGCAGAAACGCCGGAGGCGTGGGACCAGCCGCTGCAGCCGTGCAGCCTGGGCACGGGTTGGATGCGCCTGACGCGGGACGGAGCACGGGCGTGGGGCCCGGGTTCCGATCTAAGGTTTTTCCTCGAGAGGACGGACTGGGCGCGACTCATCGTGACCGCCAGGGCGGTGCCACTCACCGACTTCGAGTACAAGCGGGCGATGCAGGTGTCGGTGAACGGGTGGTCATTGGGCGTGGTGGAGATTTCTTCGAGCTGGACGACCATCGCCCTCGAGATCCCACCCGACACCCTCGAGGCCGGCCTGAATCGGTTTTCATTCTCCTTCGCCGACCACGGTCTACAGGAGAAGGCCGGCACGACGAAGAGGAGGGCGAGGCCGGTCGCCGCGAGCGTTCTCGAAGTAGCGCTGGCGCGAAGCCTCGGCGCAGATGGTTCTCCGGCAGGGCTCCGCAGCTTCCTCGATACCTCCTCCGATGAACTCCCACCGCCGACCCAGGTCTTCGACCGTAAGAGCGGCCAACTCGTCATTCGCAGGTCGGGTACGTTGGTGCTGCCCGTGGAGCTCGAAAACGACGCGCAGAGCTTGATGATCGAGGTGGGCGCACCCTGGGGCCTCGACCGGCGGCGGAGCCGCCTGGCCCTGCGACTCGAGAATCTATCCAGCGGCGCTGTCCAGACCCTGCGTCTGCCCATCGACGAGAAAGCGTCCATCTTCGCCCGGGGCAGATTGCGCTGGGAGATTCCGCTGGACGGCTTCGCGGGCGAGCCCTGTCTCATCACCTTCGAGGCGGACCCGCAGCCCGAGGGGGCGGCGATCGAAATCGCCCCGCCGCGTCGGCTCACCCCCAAGGAAATGGAACGATCCAGCCGAGCGCCCCCTGCAGTACCGCCAGCCGAGCCGCCGGACATCGTGCTGATCACCCTCGACGCCGCCCGCACCGACCATTTCTCGTGCTACGGCTACCCCCGGCCCACGACGCCCAGCATCGACCGTCTGGCCGCTCGGTCGCTGGTCTTCACCAACGCCTTCGCCCTCGCTCCCTACACCTTGTGTTCGGTGCCTACGATGATCACAGGGCTGTCCTTCCTCAATCACAGCGTGCTCACCCGCGAGCACGTTCTCGGGCGTGAGGCGACCACTCTCGCCGAGCTCCTCAAATCCGAGGGCTACCGGACCGTCGGCTTCTCCTGCTCACCCAACAACTCGCGTGCCAGGGGCGCGGCACAGGGCTACGACGAGTTCTACGAGCTGTGGACAGAGGTGCCGCGAGATCAATCGCGGGTTCCCACCTACCTCTCGGGCCGGGTCGTGGAGTGGCTGCATGAAAACGACGACTCTCAGCCCCTCCACCTCCAGCTCCACTTCATCCCCCCGCACACGCCGTACGCGCCGGCACCCGAGTTCGACGTGTTCACCGATCCCTCGTACGACGGGCCGTGCGACGGCGAAAACCTGACCATCGCGGCCCTCGATACCGGCAGGCTTCGTCCCACACCGGAAGACCTGCAGCATGTGATCGACCTCTACGACGGCAACCTCCTCGCGGCGGACAGCGCGGTGCAGCAGGTGCTGCTGGCGCTGCAGGCACGCCCACGGTGGAAGAACACGGTGGTACTGATCACTGCGGACCACGGTGATGCCTTTCTCGAACACGGGCGAACAGGTCATAACAGCACCGTCTTCGACGAGATGCTCCGGGTGCCGTTCATCCTCCGGATGCCCGAGGAATTCGACGGGGAGGGCGTCGACGTTGACCGTCTCGTGACCCTTGCCGACATCGTTCCCACCCTCCTCGCAACCATCCCCGCACGCGCGAACACGCCGCTGGACGGAGTCGACCTCACCGAGGTCCCCGAGCCAGGTCGGAAAGAACCTGGACGGCTCTTCGTCGCCAGGACGACCAGTGACTTTCCGGTAGTCGCTCTGAGGACGGAGCGCTGGAAGGTCATCCTCACGGACTGGGGCCACGGGGAGCTCTACGATCTGCACCGAGACCCCGAAGAACAGCACGACATCTCCCTGGAGAACCGGCCGGTCTTTGTGGGCATGTCCCAGCTCCTCGCGCGTCGCCTTGGAGCGCCCCCGCTGTTCGAGCCCACCAACCAAGGGTCCGAGGTCAGCGATGCGGATCGGGAGATGCTCGAGGCGCTGGGTTACACGGAGTAAGTGCGGGCTATTTTGACCGCAGCGCGGTGAGCACCCGCTCCGGCGTCAGCGGCAGAGTGTAGAACCTCAACCCGATGGCGTCGTACACGGCATTGGCGATGGCGCCCACAGTGGGAATGACGGGCAGCTCACCGCAACCCCTCGGCTGCGGCTCTTTGACCTCGTTGGAGAAGAAGGCGAGCTCGATGGGCGGTTCGTCGGAGAATCGCGGAATGCGGTAGTCGCTCATGCTCCGGGTGTGGGCAGTGTGCCCGTCAAGGTGGACCTCTTCAAAAAGGGCGTAACCGAGGCCCCAGATCATGGCGCCCTGGGTGTTCGCGGTCAGGGTGTTGAGGTTGATCACCAGCCCGATGTCGAAGGCGCCGATCAGCCGCTCGACCCTGATCACACCGCTGGCTCGGTTCACCGCGACCTCTGCCGCGACCGCGCCGAGCTGCCGTCCGCCGTGATGGCAGATGGCGAATCCGATGCCGTGGAGTTCTGGAACCTCGCGGCGGCCGTAGCCGATCATCTCAGCACAGGCGTCCAACAACGGTCTGAACGAGGCCATGGCAACGTTTCGCTTGCGGAACTCTACCGGGTCGATGCCCGCCCCTTCGGCCAGCATGTCGGTGTGACTCTCCACCGCGAAGCAGGTCTGGACGAAGCTGGTGCCGCGCATGGTGCCGTGCCGCGCCGGCATTCTGGCGCGGTAGAGCCGGGTCCGAACGTGTTGAATGTCGTAGGTGCCGGTGGTTCCAAACCCTTCGTCCTGATAGAGGTCGACGGTCCGCGCGACGAGCTTGCCGCCCGCCGACACACCGCTGGTGATGTCGGCGACCACCGCCTCCTTGTAGCGCCCCCGGCCGACGAACTGATGTGCCCGGCTGAAGACGAGCTTAACCCTCCGACCGGATGCACGCGCGAGCTGCGCCGCCTGGTGGGGGGCCCGGGTGTCAACCTTGACGCCAAAACCGCCGCCCACCGGCATGGAGATGATGCGAACGTTTTCCTCCGGGATCTCAAGCCGCTCGGCCACCCGTCGCCGCGCCTTGAACGGCGCTTGCGTGCTGGCCCACACCGTGGCGCGGTCACCCTCGAGTTCGGCCACGGCGGTCTCGGTCTCGATGGGAACCTGGCTCGCGTACTGGGTGGTGTAGGTCTCGGCCAGGGTCAGGTCGCTCGTCGTGAATCTCGCCTCCGGATCGCCCCTGTCCTCGATGGTCTTTTCCAGCATGGCGCCGCCGCGGATCTCGGCTTCGACGTCGAGGATTCGCCCACGTTTGGGGATCTTCCAGCGCGGTGCCATCGCGTCGAGACCACGCTGGACGGCACGATAGCTGTCGCCCACCGCCAATGCCGTCCTACCAATCCGCTCGACGTGCTCTACGCCGGGCACGTTCGCCGCGGCCTCGAAATCCGCGGACCTGGCCCTGGTGAGCTGGGTATGGTACTTCGGCAGGAGGAACGCCCCGTACGAGCACTCCCCGGGAAAGAGATCCCCCACATAGGTCAGGGTCCCGGTGACGATGGCCTCGCCTTTGACATTCGCCGTCCGCCGGTCGACGTACGGCGTCTTGCTGGTGTAGGGAGCCTCGGGATCGATGGTGGCGAGGTGGACGGTCCCGTCGGCGAGCTCGCCGATGGCCAGCCGCAGGGCGGGGTCCTCACGGCCGACAACGGCGCCGTCGCGATAGAGCAGCTGCTTCGGCGACACATCGAGGACTTCGGCGGCGCGCTCGACCAGGTGGTCGCGAATCCTTTCGCAGGCACGCCAGTAGCCCCAGCCGACGATCCGGGTCGCGCTGCTGCCCTCCGTGGGTCCGTCGTCGGGACACGTTCCCGTATCGCCCAGGACCGACTCAACCTTGTCCGGCGGGAGCTCGAGCCCCTGGCTGATCACGTTGCTGAGGACCGTCTTGAGCCCCTGCCCCATGTCGATGCGGCCGGTGTGGGCCGTTACCGATCCATCCTTGTGGATGAAGAGCCACTCGGTGTAGTCGACGAAGTAGCGAGCCTCTTTCGACACTGCCACCGCCGTCTCGTCAATATCGCCGGCGCCACCCGAGCACGAGAAGGTGAAGGCGTAGACGGCGCTGCTCCCGGCCAACTCGAGGAAGGTCCGTCGCGTCAGGCGCATTCAGCTCTCCGTCTTCCCGTTGGTCCCAGCCACGCTCTGGATGGCATCGACGATCTTGGGGTAGGAGGCGCACCGGCAGAGGTTGTCGTCCATGGCGCCCACGATCTCGGCTCGGCTGGGTCGGGGGTTCCTGCTCAGGAAGGCCTCGGCGGTGACTATCATCCCGGGGGTGCAGTAACCGCATCCGAAGGCAGTGTGCTCGATGAAGGCGGTCTGGAGCTTCGACAGCTCACCCGGTCGGCCGAGACCCTCGATGGTGACGATCTCTTCACCCGAAGCAACCTCACCCACGGTGACCGCGCAGGAGCGGTAGGCCTCGCCGTCGATGAGCACCGAGCATGCGCCGCAGACTCCCTCACCGCACCCGAACTTGGTGCCCGTGAGCTTCAGGTGGTCACGCAGAACCCACAGCAGCGGCTCGTCAGAGTCAACCGTCACGATGACGTTTGTGCCGTTGACCCGAAGCTCGTGGCGCCGCCCAGCCCTCAGCATTATTTGCCTCGGGGATTCATGGGCGCAGGATAGCATCGACGCGACCGAGAAGGCGGCAGCCTATCCTCAAGATCAATGGACGTAGCCGAGTGCCCGCAGATGGGCCGCCTCCTCTTCGCTCAGCTCCGCCTCGATGGGATCAACCGGGGAAGCCTGGTCCAAACGCCGCTCGAGCTCCGCCCGCAACTCAGCCAGCAGCTCTGGACGCATCTCGGCTAGGTCCTCGAGCTCTCCAGGGTCGTTCACAACGTCGTACAGCTCCTCCCAGTCGCGCTTGCCGGTCCACGAGTGGATGTACTTGAACCCGTCGACAATTATCGCCCGCTTGTCCGAGGCGGATTCCGGCGGGTAGGTGACGGCGACAATGGGTCGCTTGGGCAGGGACTCGCCACGCATGAGCGGCGCCAGACTGACGCCGGAGGCATCCGCGGGCGACTCGAGGCCGAGGAGGTCGGCGATCGTCGGGAACAGGTCGACCAGGCCCACCCGCTCATCCACGACGGACCCCGCCGCAAGCCGGCCGGGGAACGCAACGATGAGCGGCACCCTCAGGAGGGTATCGTAGAGCTGGCTGATGTGGCCGACGTGGTTGTGATCGCCGAGACTCTCACCGTGATCCGAGGTGAAGATCACCAGCGTGTTCTCGAGCAGCCCACGCTCCTCCATCTCGGCCATCAAGATCCCTATCTGGCGGTCGACAAATGCCACCTCCAGCGCATACCGCTCCCGGATCTCTCGATTGGTGAGCAGTCGCCTGCAAGCCGCTCTGAGCACCACCTTGCGCGGTTCAGGACTCGGGTTCACCAGCTCGAGAATCGCCGGCAACCTCGTCTGAAAGGCGGGCCGGCCGACGCGTTTCTCCCGCAGTGTCCAGCCTTCGGTCAGCCGAACCTCCACATCCCGCGCGTCCACCTGCAGGTTAGTGAAGCGGTAGGTCCGACCCTTCTCGGGGTTGCTAGGAATGAAGCGAATGCGGTTCGTCCCCGGGCTCAGGGTCAGTAAGAAAGTCCGGCCGCGGCCGCGGGTCGTCAGCTCGCCTACAGTCCGACCCTCCGCTTCGACCGCGATGCGCTGGTAATTGAGACCGGGCGGGGTGTACGGTTCGTGCGGGTCCGAGTAGTGGACCCAGAAAAAGAACGGCTCGCCCAGACCGCCGCCGACCAGCTCCAGAGCCTCCCGATTCACCTCCTCAGCATCCTTCATCCAGTCATGGCCGAAGGCGTCGAGGTAGGTATCGAAACCCCGGGCGAAGCCGAACCGCCGCTTCAGCACGCCGAGGCTGACGACGCCCAGCGTATTTCTGCCGGCGCGGTGGAGAACCTCCGCAAGGGTCTGCAGACCAGCGGTCTGCAGACCAGCGTCCAGGATCTGGCCGTTGTTGTGCACGCCGTGCTCGAAGGGCAGCCGGGAGGTGAAGAGCGTCGAGTGGCTCGGGCCGGTGATCGGGATGTGGGCGTAGGCCCGCCTGAAGGTCACGCCCCGCGCCGCCAGGGCGTCGATGTTCGGAGTCGGCGCCTCCCCGCCGTAGACTCCCACGTGGTCGGCCCGCAGCGTGTCGACGACGATCAGCAGCACGTTGCTGATCAACTCGACCCGGCCGTCACCGGCAAAGAGCCGCGGTCGGTGCAGCACCAGCGATCCCGCGCCCATCGGTCCGTCAGGCCCAGCGGGCGAACCAAGAACGATCTCGAGCGGGCCCTCGCCCTCCTCGAGCCGGTAGGTCCAGCTTCTGCCCTTCATCCGGCCAACCGTTCCCGAGAAGAGCTGTCGCGGCGGCGCCTCCCCACGGCGGGTCCAGATGAGGGCCTCGGAACCGGCGCCCCTCTCCGCTTCGTCGGAGACCGGACCGAGGTCGAGCACCACCTCGCCCTCCGCCATCACCATGTACGACAGTCCGACGCCCCGGGGGATGACCACGACGTCCTCCCGCACTTCGGGCCGTCTCTTTCCGGTAACCCCTTCAACGACCACGGGCGCCCCGTGAAAGCCGATGGAGTCGAACGCCACCGCGAGGGTGCGGCGATCGCCGGATCCCCCGGGTAAATCAGCTGGCCGCTGAACATAGGCGAAAGCGAGGTCGATCCGGTTCCGACCTGGCAGCAGCACTCCGTCCGGAACCCTCACGGAGTACTTGGCGTTCCCGTTCCTGAGCTTCAAGGACCCGAGGACGGTTCCGTTGATCCGGACCTCGACGAGCTGTGGCGGCGCATCGTCCCAGGTGAAGGGCCAGCAGTGCAGATCGAGGGCCTTGTAGTCCGTACGCAGGAGAAAGGTGTCGAGCGTCGCGCTCGGAGATACGGCCCACACGAAGGTCGTCTCCGCGCCCGGAACAACCTCGGGCCGGCCCCAACCGGAGCCCAGGTAACGCAGGGAGGAGGGCGCGCCCAGGTCGACGGCGGCGACCTCGTGAATGACCCGTGCGGAAGGAAATTTCTCGGCGAGGTCGAAAACCGGCCTCAGCCCTTCGAAATCGACCTCGTCCGGGAGCGGCCCGGCCTCACCGCACCCCCAGAGGGCGACGCCAAGAAGCAAAATGCTCGCTCCGGAGCGGAGACCCTTCATGGCCTGGCAGTGTACCGCCCCGGCTTCAGTCCTGCTCCGGTGCCGAGATGTAGCCCTGGCGTTCGAGGTAGAGCAGCACCTCGCGGGTCGCTTCCGCGGGGGAAATCGACGAAGTGTCGATCACGACCTCCGCATCGGCCGGCTCCTCGTAAGGATCGGAAATGCCGGTGAACTCCTTGATGATGCCGGCCCGGGCCTTGGCGTACATGCCCTTGCGGTCGCGCGCCTCGCAGACCTCGAGAGGGGTCGAGACGTGCACCAACACAAACCCGCCGCAGCGCTGTGACATCTCGCGCACATCGCGCCGCACAACGTCGTAGGGTGCGATTGGGGCGCAGATGGCCACACCGCCGGCACGGGTGATCTCGCCGGCTACGAACCCGATTCGGCGAATGTTGAGATCGCGGTGCTCCTTGGAAAAGCCCAGCTCGGACGAGAGGCTCTTACGCACCAGATCACCGTCGAGGAGGGTGACCCCTCGCCCTCCGAGCTCGAGCAGCTTGACGCGGAGAGCGTTGCCAATCGTCGACTTGCCGGATCCCGAAAGGCCGGTGAAGAAGACGGTGAACCCCTGGGTTCCGCGCTTCGGATGTGTACGCTGCAGCTCCCGGGCTACCGCCGGGTAGGTGAACCACTCGGGAATCTCCCGCCCGTCGTCGAGGCGCCGGCGGATCTCCCCGGCGTCGAGCCGCAACACCCGCCCGTCCTCGGGAACCTCGTCCGCCTTCACGTACCGTTTGCGGTGCTCGAGGTAGACCACCTCCTCGGTGGGTATCATCTCCACACCGAGTTCTTCCGCGTGCTGGGCGACGATCGCCGCCGCCTCCTCGGGTCCATAAGACGGAGCGCCGGAGGTCTCGAGCACCGAGCCTGCGCCGTCGAAGTCCACCATCAGGTGGCTGCAGCCGTGGTTCTTGTGCACGATGGCGTGCAGCAGGGCCTCCTTCGGCCCCCCGCCGCGCACCGCCAGGGGAAGGAGGTTGAGCCGCGCCATGAACTTGGGATAGTGGGGCATCAGCGCCTGGTAGCAGCGCACGCGGGTGTAGTGGTCGACGTCTCCCGGCCGATTGAGGCCAACCACCGGGTGAATGAGCAGGCTGGCGCCTGCCTCCTGCACCGCCTCGATCATCATCGCATGTTGGCTGCGGTGTATTGTGCGATGGGTCTGGAAAGCGAGCACGCGGCGCCAGCCTAGGCGCTTGAACTTGCGCCTCAGCTCGAGAGGCGTCAGGCGCAGCTCACGGTAGTCGTGGTGGGCCGGGAGCTGCAGCCCTTCGACCCGTCCCGCCACCGCCCATTGGTGGGTCCGCTGCAGGTGCTGCGCCACCCCTGGGTGCGAGGCATCGTCGGTCCCGAAGAGAGCGCGCACCTCGGCCTTACGATCCGGCTGCCACAGCTCCTCGATGCGGAGCACAGCGATCATCACTCCCTCTTCGTCCCGCAACGCCAGGCGGTCCCCATTCGCGAAGCTCTCCGCGAGCTTGGCCGGGACATCGAGGGTCACGGGCAGCGGCCATAGAGTGCCGTCGGCGAGATGCATCCCGGCGCAGACCGACTCGTACTCCGCCGACCCCATAAAGCCTTCCAGGGGCGAGTAGCCTCCGTTGAGGAGCAGCTCGAGATCGCACAGCTGCCGCTGGTCGAGGTCAACCGAAGGCCAGTCACGGGACTGTTCCCGAATCTCGGCCGCGCGCTCCTCGTCCACCAACAAGTCGACGAGATGGGATCCGTGGGGGGCAATGAGGTTGTCCAAGGTCGTTCTCCGTGGTTTCTCCCACCGAACTCAGTGGGGCGAGGGATTGTAGCCCGTTGAAATTCAGAAGTATAGGGTTCTCTCCCATTTCGCATTCTCTGCCCTAGCCTTTTTTCTCGGCTCGAGCCGTTGGGCTCGAGCCGAGAAAAAACTACGACATCACCGGCAACCTCCACGTCGGCGTATATTCGAAGATCAGCCGGGTCTGGATGTGGTCCACCTCGGGACGGGTCGTGAACGAGTCGAGGGCGAGGTCGCGCAGATGGTCCGAGTCCCGAACCGCAACATGAACCAGGAAGTCGTCCCCGCCTGTCACGTGGAAGACGCTCCGCACCTCGGGGAGCTCCACCACGTACGCCCGGAAGGAGTCCACCAGCTCCCGCGAGTGGAGGCGCAGCCGCACCGCGATCATCGCCTCCAGCCCCACTCCGAGAGACCCCGGAGCGACATCGGCATGAAAGCCGCGAAGCACTCCCAGACGTGCCAGACGGCGGACCCGCTCGAGGCAGGTGGAAGGCGCCACTTCAACCATCTCGGCGAGGCGGTTGTTGGCGACTCGAGCATTCTTTTGTAGAACCGCCAGGATGGCGAAGTCGATTCGGTCGAGTTCGTCTGAACTTTTCATAATGTGAATTATATTCGATTTCTTGATTTAGACAGGAATCATCTTCTAAACTTCGCACTGGAAAGGAATATTCAACCAATTGCGATGGGCGCTCAGCTGTTCTCGGCTCCCATTGCACGAACGCGAGGAGGTCCCATGAAATTCGAGCTTCTCTCAGGTAGTGATCTTCAGGCCATCGATGCCCTCAAGGAACACTTCGGGGGCGCGCAGACGATCGTGGACAGTATTCGCCAGAAACGGGACCTCGAGACCCGCAAGCAGATCCTCGCCGAAAAGGGCTACGGCGGGATGATCGAGGACGCCGAGCGCCTGGTCCAGCAGTTCTCCAGGGTCGGCGACTTCGAGCGTGAGCTCGCACCAACATACCGCGACGACTTCGGCACCGCCACCGCCCAGGTCTCGGGCTTCCAGGGCGCCCGGGTCACCCATCGCGCGATGCAGCGGATGGCCGAAAGTGCCGGCACCGACGAACCGTGCTGGACGCCCTCGGAGTTCATCTCGGTGGTCGCCCTCACCGAGCACTACGTCTACTCGGGCGACCTCATGGCTACCCTGACCATGGCCGAAAACATCATGCAGGCATCGAAGTTCTGCAGCACCAACTTGATCGGAACACCGCTGCCCGCGAGCCGCTTCCAGACCCTCGAGGGGGTCACGGGCAAGACCTTCGAGACGGCCGACATCGGCGACGGCATGGCCCAGATCATCCTCAAGAACATGGGCACCGCCTTCGGTAACCTCGGCGGCGTCGAGGTCGCCAACGACAACCACCTGGTCTACCTCGACGGCATCACCCGCGCCGCCCTCGAGACCGGTGGGGACTTTTTCCTCAACCCCTCCTGGTCCTCGATCATCGCCGCCTGCTACTTCGGACGCGACATCCCCAACCTCCACTTCAAGATCTCGATGCTGCTCTCGACCCAGAACCTGATGCAGTTCCGCATGCTCATGAACATCATGAGCGAGTACCTGCGCGACGATCAGACAACGCCGATCTACGAGGTCAATATCGGCAACGGAGTGTCGCCGGAGACCTTCATTCTCTGCGCCGAGGAGCTCGACCGCAGCGGTATCAAGGGTATGAGCCTCGCGGCACACCTGCGCATCAACCCCGACCTCGGAATGCCCGACTTCGACTGGACCGATAACGCCTTCAAGGTATTGGAGAGCGGCACCGACCTGACTTTCAAGTACGAATCGGACGGCACCGCTCGCGAGCTCGACACAATGGCGGCGTACTTTCTGCCTGACGACGAACGCGACGCGGCAGCCGAGAAGATCGGCGATGTCATCTACTACAAGGCACTTCGCGCCTCCAAGGACGGACGGGAGATGATGCGGCGGGGCATCCGGACTCGGTTCGGAGGGGCGTCGTACTGACGGGCGGAGCGGGCTGTGTTTGAGGAATTGGTTTCGGCACTCGGCTTCGGATCTGAGAATTCGGAATTCGGAATTCGGAATTCGGAATTATCGGCGCGGGGGAACAATCGGGTAACTCGAAGCGCGATGCCCACGCCTTCGCGCTCTCAATTCAAAACTCAACACTCAAAACTCAAAACTTACCACCCGCGGGAGACTTGATGAGAACCAACTGGCCCTCGCGGTTCGCCGAAAATGTCCGCGACTACCAGGGCTATCCCATCGGCAAGACTATCAAGTACCTCACCGACCCGGAGATCATCTCCCTCGCGGGCGGCCTGCCCTCTCCTGACGTCTTCCAGCGCTCGGAGCTCCGGAAGGCCACCGAGCGGGCGTTCGACACCGGAATCGATCGCATCATGCAGTACTCCCCCATCCCGGGCGAAGCGAGCCTGGTTCAGGCGGTCCTCCGGTTCCTCGAGCGCGACAATATCCACATCCGTGAAGAGAACATCCTGATTACGACCTCGGGCCAGCATGGGCTCGATCTCCTGGGCCGCCTCTTCCTCGAGCCCGGGGATGTGGTTCTGGTCGACCGGCCGACCTTTGCCGGCGCGCTGGTGGCCTTCGAGATGCAGCGTCCGCGCTTCGTCGGTGTGAACATCGAGCCCGACGGCTCCGACGTCGAGGGCTTTGGCCGCAAGCTCGAAGAGCTGGCCCGCGAGGGCATCAAGCCCAAGTTTATCTACGTGGTGCCGGACTTCCAGAACCCCACCGGCATCACCATGAGCCTGGCCAAACGCGAGGCGCTCCTCGATCTCAGCTACGAGCACGATGTTCCGATCGTCGAGGACAGCCCCTACCGCGACCTGCGCTACGCGGGAGAGACGATCCCCGCGATCTACAGCCTCGACCAGAAGCGCGGGGGCGGCCACGTCATCGGGCTCTACACCTTTTCCAAGCTCTTCTGCCCAGGCATGCGGGTGGGCTTCAACATCGGCCCTCCCGAGGTCGTGACCCGCATGACCCACATCAAAGAGGGCAATATCCTCAACACACCCAAGTACAACCAGGACATGTGCACCGCCTTCCTCGAGGAGATGGGCTTCGAGGAGCACATCGCGAACTGCCGCAGCTACTATCGTGAAAAGCTCGACGTCTTCTTGGAGACCCTGGCCGCCCATTTCCCGCCCGAGACCGGCGTCCGCTGGACCAGGCCGGAGGGCGGCCTCTTCCTCTGGGTGTCGGTGCCCGAAAGCATCGACACCGCCGAGCTCTTTTTCGACGCCATCGAGCACAAGGTCGCCTTCGTCCCGGGGGAGCAGTTCTACGGCGAGAACCCCGAAAGCAACCACATGCGAATCAACTTCTCCTTCGTCTCGAAGGAGGATCTCACGGAGGCGGTGAAGCGCCTCGCGGAATGCATCAAGAAAAAGCTGTGAAGGAGGATCAAATGCGTTTACTTTTTGTAGGATTCGGCACCGTCGCCCAGGGCCTGTCGGAGCTGTTGATCGAGAAAGAAAAAGAGCTGTCCGAGAAGTACGGCTTGGACTGGAAGGTCATAGGCATCGTCGACATGCTCAAGGGCTCAGCCCATAATCCGGAGGGACTCGACCTCGGGAGAATCATGGCCATGATGGCCGACGGCCGTTCGATCTCCGAATATCCAGAGGGCGGCTGCGACTGGGACGCCCTGACAATGATCGGGCACGCCGAGGCCGATGCGATGCTCGAGGCCACCTACACCGACATCAAGACCGGCCAACCGGCAACCGACCACATCCGCGCCGCCCTCGAGCGCGGAATGTCGGTGACCACCACCAACAAGGGTCCGCTCGCTCTTTTCTCCAACGAGCTGGAGGAGCTCGCCGCAGCCAACGGCGTGCACTTCCTCTACGAAGGCACTGTGATGGCCGGCACGCCCCTGCTCAATCTGCTGCGCGAGACCCTGGCCGGCTCCGAGATCTCGGAGATGCAGGGCATCCTCAACGGCACCACCAACTACATGCTCACCCAGATGGAGGGCGGCATGGACTACTCGGCCGCCCTCGAGCAGGCCCAGGAGCTGGGCTACGCCGAGGCCGTGCCCGATGCGGACGTCCTCGGCTGGGACGCCCTGGCCAAGGTGACCATCCTCGCCAACACGGTCTTCGGCGCCTCGCTCAGCCCCGACGACACGCCCTGCGAGGGCATCACGAAGATCACCCCCGCCCAGATCGAGGCCGCCGCGGCCGACGACAAGCGCTACAAGCTCATCGGCCGGGTTTGGCGGGACGGCGACGCGGTACGCGCCTCGGTGGCCCCCCAGCTGATGGACCTCGGCCATCCTCTCGCCGGGGTCGGCGGCGCCACCAACGCCATGACCATCACCACCGACACGCTCGGTGACGTCACAATCGTTGGGCCCGGGGCGGGACGCCGGGAGACCGGCTTCGCCCTCCTCATCGACCTGATCACGATCGCCACAGGGAGTCCATCATGAAGATGCTGTTAGGCCGGGAGTGGGTGGACCGCGCGGAGACCATCGACGTGCGCGATCCCTTCGACAACTCCCTCATCGACACCGTGCCCTCGGCGACGGCCGAGGACGTCCAGACTGCGCTGGCCACCGCCTATGCCGCCCGCGAGACCGCGCGCCGGATGACCACCTATGAGCGTAGCCAGGTCCTGCTCAAGACCGCTGCGATCATCGCCGACAATCTCGAGGACTTCGCCCGTACCATCGCCCGCGAAGCCTCCAAGACCATCAACGAGGCCCGCGGCGAGGCGCGACGGACGGTCAACACCCTGACCATCTCGGGCGAGGAGGCCAAGCGCCTTCTCGGCGAGACTATCCCCTTCGACTCCTTCCCGGGCGGCGAGACCCGCCGCGGCTACTTCGAGCGGGTGCCCATCGGTGTGGTCCTCGCCATCACCCCGTTCAACGACCCCCTCAACCTGGTCGCCCACAAGCTCGGACCCGCGATCGCCGGCGGCAACTCGGTGATCCTCAAACCGGCGACAGTGACTCCCCTGTCCGGCCTCAAGCTCACCGAAGCCTTCATCGAGGCCGGGCTGCCCCCGGGCGTGCTCCAGTGCATCACCGGCCACGGCGCGGTCCTCGGCGACGCCATGGTTTCGGACAAAAGGGTGCGGATGGTCTCCTTCACCGGTGGGCTCGAGGCCGGCGAGCACATCTCAAACCGAGCCGGTCTCAAGAAAATCGGCATGGAGCTCGGCTCCAACTCGCCCGTCATCGTGTGGAAAGACGCCGATCTCGAGTGGGCGGCCGAGACCTGCGTCTCCGGCGCCTTCTGGGCCGCCGGCCAGAACTGCATCGGCGTCCAGCGC
>Ga0209013_10003142_pt1 | contig 14784 bp, 11 predicted proteins | sample Cruoilmetagenom2_FD_187291 | JGI IMG/M metagenome (GOLD analysis project Ga0209013, IMG submission 187291) | Oil polluted marine microbial communities from Coal Oil Point, Santa Barbara, California, USA - Sample 2 (SPAdes) (version 2) | ecosystem: Environmental > Aquatic > Marine > Oil seeps ... | reverse complement strand
AACAGGGTTATATAATTAATGGTGGGATCATTAACTCTCGCCCGAAGTCGATTGATGTCCTCACCTGGCTGAAGTTTACAACCTTAAGCGCTCCCTTAAACTGACATGAAGAGTCATCAATCCCGGGGAAGAATAATGGGGAAACGCGAATCACAAGGATTAAAATTACTAACCATCTTGATACTCATTGCAGTGACAATTTGGGTCACCCGTTTTTGGCATTCACCTCAATTCGGACTCTACGAGGACGACTACACGATGATCCCTCAGGCATTAGCGATGACGGGATCCGAGCTTTGGCAAATCATCGTCCAGGCTTTCCGGCACTTCGTCGATCATGGGAAACCCCTCCACCCAACGCTCATTTATTCCCTGGCTCTCATCGGTGGAAGGATCGGAGATCTCTTTGGTGTATACATCATCGGCTATCTAATTGTCACAATTAATGCGTTCTTGTTTTATTGGTTGATAAAGCGAATATCAAATCAAACTTTCGCATTAATCAGTGCGCTGGCTTATTGCCTATACTCCGCAGATACAACACAGGCCTTTATTACGCACTCATTGGGTCTCCAGCCATCCTTGACATTCCTTCTCCTAGCTATGCATAGCTACCTTTCAGATAAGAAGGTCCTTTCCTACCTATTTGTCACAGGGATACTACTCAACTATGAGACGCCATTTCTAATCTTCCTTGCCGCACCCCTTCTCAAGAAGACTTGGGACAAACGACTTTTAAGAGAGCTTGCATTGAATGCAGTGATATTAGGGGGAATCCTGTTTAGTGTTCTTCTGATTAGGTACTTCATTGGTGAAAGCCGTGTAAGCAGTTTAGATTTCCCTGAGGTGGTTACCACACCTATTACCCACATGATTCAAGGACCTCTTGTGGCTTTTGGATCCTATTTCTATCGTCCCATCCAGGCCGTCCTAAATCTTAATGCCGAGATGGTTCTCCTCATGGCTATCGCATTCCCCATTTTTGCCTGGATCCTAATAAAAGCGATATCTGGCAAGAAGCAGAATCTATCTACCGAAGGCGATTCCCAACTCCTTCAGGATCAAGATGAAATCGTCAGAATCCCAAAACTGAAATTTGGCGAATCGATAAACTTAGGGGAATACTTCTTGCCAATCAAACTCGCCCTCACAGGCTTAGCTATGTTGATCCTGGCTTACCCCCTGACTTTCACAATCCGGGCATATGCCATCAGTGGACGGGATACACGAGTTCATTTCGGAGCTGTGCTGGGTGCCGCGCTACTATGGGCAAGTATATGGTTTGCCGCATTAATTCTTGCAGAGCGATATAGAGCGAAAAAGGCAGTAGCTTTAACCTTGGCAGGATTTTGTTCCTTGCTTCTTGGGTTCGGCCTTGTCGTCCAATGGGACTACCAGAAAGCCTGGACATTGCAGCAAGACCTTTGGTCCGATATTGTGGAATTCGTGCCCGACTTGAATGATGGCACTGTGATTCTTGTCGACCCGGAGGGCTTGGTCGACACGAAGCATATCGACGCCAATACCTGGAGTATGCCCTTGGTGATGCAATATATCTACGAATTCCCAAGTACCTGGCAGAACGTTCCTCACGTCCACCGCTTGCTGCCAGATTGGGAAGAAAGAGTCCTCCATAACTCGCATGAAATCAAAGCCGTTGATTACAAATGGGAATATGTCATCGTGCCCTGGAAAGACACCGTAATTCTTGAAACTTCCGAAGGAAGAGTTGTAAACAGGCTCGAAGAATTTCAGATCGACGGTGATATTTATAAGCTACAAGAGATTGAGACCGATCCAAGTGTCCAGTACCCTGAAGGTATTCTTTATCAATATTTAATCAGAAGCAAGCAGTGATTTTGGATCGGCACCCACCCTAACACCATAAGGGATTCGATTATCTATAGCCATCTTAGAGTGCAATTGGATCGAGATATGGCAAAAACTCCGGGAAAAACGTTCGGATGATGTCATAAACAATATAAAATGTATAGATCAACTGGGGCCAAGCGTACCAAACCATCATCACCAGCATCGAGGCGAGCAGGAAAGCAGCCTCAATTCGGCTAATCGTTCGAACTCTCGATGACATAGAGATTTATCCCTCGTTCCCGAATTACATCTCCGGCATTGGCGCACCTTTGAAGCAGCGATATTATTCCATCCTCACTATGCACGGGCGCGACCATCAAGTAGCGAGTCCCGCGCACTCGCATTTCGCTAGCGATGTCTTCGCAACTATCGTCAAGCCTAAAAGGAATATAAACCAAATGCTGGGAAAAATCAGATCGATAGAGAGGGTAGACAAAGCCGTTTACGTGAACGTTATAACCTAAGCGCTCATCTGACCCAACGATCTCAAGCGCATTGGAGTATTCATCGGGCATATATACATCTATTAAAGCTGCATCCCGTTCCCAAACGGATCTACTTAACATCTCTTCAAATGTCCTTATCGGAATCAGGTTATAGGTAACTGTCATCACCAAATTAAACACTAGGCAAATGACAAACAGAAATGAAAGCCCTTGTTTCGCAACCTTCAACTCATCAGGGAACTTATCAAACACCGCCGCCAGCGCCAGGCAGAGCAGGGCTGGAAACCAAATAACATATCTCATATTCCAGGGGCTGGCGCGATTCGAGATCATAATGGCAAGAAAAGAGACTAAAAATCCCACAGCCAGGACGCGGATGCGCCTATTCCGAATAACCCCCCAGACAAGCGCCGGCAAGCCCATCCCATAGACAACCCACCCCCAACCCGTTGTGTTTGGAAGATCCGGAAGGATACGGTTTTGCTTATCTCCAAATTTCTCAACAAAGAGCTTCAAGTTATGCCATAAGTTTTCAAGGTCGAAAGGGACTTTCGCGATGTCCTCCTGAACAAATGGCGCATCTCCGATAGAGATACCATAGGGGTAAAAAGGATTTCCGATTAATACCCAATTTCGGATATACCAGTATGACCCCAGGAATAGCCCTGAAATCAGCAAAACCACTACCACAATGCGGATAAAGAAAGAGCTTGGAAAAAATGCCGCAATCGACTTCCACTTATCCTCATACCAATTCCTGGATCGCCTGTCCTGAAGTAGAAAGCCTCCCCCGATGACAAGCAAGCCTGCTGATAGATGCATGATGTATGGCTTGGTTCCTAACGCTAAAAGAAGAACAAGGACAAGGCTGAGCAACCTCCCATCAAAACTCGATCTTAATGTAGCTACTCTCCTCGATGATAAGTCGATAATTAGTGCTACTGCCAGCAGATAGAGGGCTGCCATCATTGGGTCGTTTTTCGTCCCTGTCACCGCGAGTAAAAGTGCCGGTGTCGAGAGATATGCGATAGCCCCCAATAGCGATGCCCACTTCGATATTTTGAGAGACCGCGCGATGGCATAGACCGACAGCCCAGCAAGCAAGTAAGCTGGCAAACCCGCCGCCTCGACGACAACATCGTGATGTATGAATACGGTGAACCAGGCTGCAAACACCTCGTAATTTGCGGGTGTATAGATACGATCTACAGGTGTGTCAAATATAAATATTCGTTGATCCTGGACCCACTGGGCGACACGAGTTAGATGATAGGTTAATGAATCCCACACAAAGGGGGGAAGCGCCCAGACAAGGAATACGATCCGGATGACACTCACAACTAAAAAAACGATTGCGACAATCTTCACCCACCGAGGCAATTCTTCCCACCAAACACGTAGAGCCAAGCGAAGTTGGTTAAGGTCGTACTTGAGGAGAAGGAGGGATTTGCGAGTCGAAGGGACAGCGAGGAGGAATGCCAATCCGATAAGGGAAAACAACCCCAAAGGCAATGGTGCCAATAAACCCGTCAAACCAGCGATAAGTAAAAAGAGGGTAATGAAGAATATCCAAAGGAAAACGTAGATGGTCAGATCAAGAATCAAACGGCCTGACCGCATCTGGCGGGAGACCAAATAGGCGACGACAAGAATGAATGCTAAATTGATAACCCAGTAAAAGCCGCCGGAAAGCATGCTTACTGCCTCAACAGTTCTTGCTGTTGGCTCCGCGATCATCATGGGTTCCATTTCTCACTTGGACTTTTTGTCATACCTGTTTTTTAACCACCCACTCGAAAACCTGATTTATTCAAGTGAATATTATAAGATAATGAAGTTTACCTAATCCATACCTCTCACCTACGTTTAAAAATATGCATATGGGAAATAACCCGGGACATATTCAATCCCATAATTTGCTCGAAGAAGTAAACAACCCCGCAGCTTACTGCGGGGTATTCTGGGAATACTCATAAATATTCTTATGCTTACAGACATCAAACGCTGGTCCCTAACTTCTTTCGCCCTCGCCACTTAGTTAATAAAGTGATTAATACAACCACGATAGCACCCACTGTAATCGCGATTGAAATCCCCAATACTATTGTATAAATCGGGTCAGAATAATTCGCGATTCTAATATCTTCGACCAACATCCACTCTGGGACGGGAAGCGCCCGCGCCAAATTTTCTAACCGCCACATCCGCGCATGTTGCAACAAGTCATGCCCAAGAATGATAAGGAAGGCCACCGACACAATTCGTTCCTTAAGACTCCACTGTCTTCTCATAAGCCAATCTTGTGAGGAAATGCACGCCATGAAAATCAGCATGACGATGGGCATTATCATAAAGCGGGATGGAACTCGCTCTAAACTAAATAACGGAATTGGTAGACTTTGGATCGGCAGGTAGAGATAACCAAAGGACAATATTGCAAACACACCCGCGGGGATGAATAACAGTGTGTATTTTCTCAATACGCCAACACCTTGCGTCTTACTGACAAATGGATAAACAGTGAATACCAGTATGAAAGCTAACCCAGAAAGCCCGATGAACATGTCTAGTTCCCACCACCCACTTGGCCTCCCTATTATTGCTTCATAAGGAGAGACATCTGCGATCAACCCTCTGATAGCATCCGTGAGGGAGAGATATCCAGGGAAGAAAGCGTGACTAGAAGTTCCGTACTGGAGTCCTGCTGGAAATAATCGGAAGGCTGAGAGAAAAAAACCGACAACTAATGCATAAAAGATTTCGGATCGGTGCTGTTTAGAGAAGAGCCACAACAAAATGAGGAAAAAACCACACCACACGAATATGTGTATTGACCCCTGAAGGATAATTCCAAAGAGAACCAGAGCCATCCAAATGGGCCAATTTCGACCCTGATCATTTTCTAAGAGCCGGAATAGCAGGATGAAGAAAAAAGGCAGGAAGTAATAACCAAGCCACATGGAGTGACCTATGCTCAAATGCGTCATTATGTGGCCGTTAAAGCCGAATAATAAAACCATAATTCCAAAGATAATGGGTGACAGTCGATAACGTATCCCAATGAGGACACATCCAAGAAATCCAATAGAATAAAGAAAGAGCGTATTAAAAAGGACAAATCCCCCTTGATCTAAGAACATAAGAAGGAATATTTGTGGGGATAGAACGGTTTCCGGAAGGGCTAAAAATCGATCCGGTGTAATCGTAGTCGGAGAAAAATGAAACGGAATAATTCCTTCTGTCACGGCTTGCTTAAGGATTGTGTAGTACTGCCATTCCTTTGGCCAATCTTGGATCTCGAACGGAATACGTCCGGAATTTAGAAAAAATGTAAACACGGCGCATCCACTAAGCAAAAATACCAATACCCATCCCCACTGGATCAGTCGCTGCCGACCAGACATGGATGAAGTGATCGGTGTAAATAAGGGATCGATCAATCCCTCCGCAATGGAATGGAAAAATTCCTCGATTCTTGCGCTCCAAATCCCCATGAGATTGTGAACCTTTCTTCGGATCCAAATTTAATCAGTTCGAATTTGCGCCGATTGATCCCCCTCATAACCTTAAGAAAAAGTGATAACGCTTATGAGGGAGAATCATCAAAAGGATGTTCAAATTAAATGACACATTCCTGTAGTTCGATAACAGTCACTACGTAATCCCCAACCCTCTCCAAGATGTGTGAATATCACCGAATAAAATGTTCGCGCCTACCGAATATTCATTTTCTTAATCCGGTAGTCGATCTCTTCGTTGAGTCTGCGATTCCTGGCGATGAGATCACCTAGTAGGCCAACCAGTATGGTAATAAATCCCAGAACCATGAGAATCGTAGCAGCGATGAGGGACTGGATATGCCCTTGCCCATCGCCGATGAGGGTGTAATAACCGAACCTGCCCAGGAGAAATAATCCACCCAGTAGGGGAACCACACTTAGCCCTAAGAAAACACGCAGAGCTTCATACATGAGAAAGATACGGATGATGGTGATCGCCGATCTGGTCACATACTGAAATGTACTATGAATAAGCCGGGACTCCCGTAGAACCTCGTTCGTCTCCACCGGCACTGATGTGATCGAGATGCCCTTCTTCCCAGCCTGGATGATGGTTTCTAAAGTGTAGGTATATTCAGAAAAAATGGACAGACGAAGCGCCGCTTCTTTCGAGAAAGCTCGAAAGCCGCTGGTCGCATCCGGAACATTTGTCTTCGATGCCCAACGCACGATCCAGCTACCGAATTTCTGAAGAACTTTCTTAAATGGGGAGAAATGTTGAATAGTATTGATTTGCCTATCCCCCACTACCATTTCTGCATCACCCTTTAGGATGGGCTCAACGAGATCCCGAACACAATCACCGCGATATTGGTTGTCACCATCCGTATTAACAATAATATCCGCCCCCATCTGGAGGCTCGCTTCAAGACCGCGCGCAAAGGCGACTGCTAATCCTTGATTTTGCGAAAGGCGGATTATGTGGTCCACACCCAATTCCTGCGCGATTTCAATGGTTCCATCGGTGCTGCCATCATCGATGATTAAGATCTCAACTTCATCAATGCCATCGATAGTCCGTGGCAAATCCACTATCGTTGCCGGCAGTGTTTCCGCTTCGTTATAGCATGGGATCTGCATGATGAGCTTCGTCACAGACGATCTTCTCCTTATTCTTTAATCAGGCCTACTTTGGAAGAAACAAATGATAGGTCTGTCAATCACGCGGGTGATTATTGCTCCTCACCAAGATACTTCTCAAACATGAATAATATTACCAGCGCGATTAGTACTACTACAAGAAAGATTAAATTCGCCGTTAAAACATCCATATCCAGTGCGATAAAAGCAATGAGACCTAAAAGAATTGCCGTAACCTGCATTCCAGCAACGGCTCTATTGGGTTTGAATCCAAATCGTACAAGCCGATGATAAACATGGTCCATGCTCGCCTGATAGATAGGTTTGCGTTTCCTGAGGCGCGAAACAACCACCAGGGCCATGTCGAAGATTGGCACGCCCAGAACAAGAATCGGAATAAACCAGGAAACGCCTTGCGGCAGTCCGGCTTGCGCAGGAGTGTAAGCGATACCGATCGCGGCCAAGGCGATCCCTAACGTTAGAGCCCCTGAGTCTCCCAGGAACATCCGCGCTGGTGGGGCGTTGTAGAAAAAGCAGCCAATCATTGTCCCCATGAATGCGGCCGATAGAAATGCCAATTCTGGTTGAGCGGAATCGAGGGTTACCATCATAAAGAAAGCCGACGCGATTCCAGCTAAACCCACTGCAAGTCCATCCATACTATCCACGAAATTAAACGCATTGGTTATCCCGATAAACCAAAAGAGTGTTATTAGAAGATCAAGCCAGTCAATTTTCGTGATGTGGACTTGCACACCGAAGCCAATAATTATTAACGTCGCAAGTAATTGTCCGAATATTTTATAAGAGGCGCGGAGATTGAAACGATCATCAATCAAACCCCATAGCATCATTACTAATGTGCCAAGCAATATTCCTCTAGCTTCGCTCGAGAAATGCAGTCTATGAAACCCCAGGGTAATCATCAGAGCAAACAATATAACCAAACCACCTGCGATGGGGGTTTCCACTTGATGTCTCTTATGAGTCGCAGCCCCGGGCGTATCTAGCAAATGAATTCGCCGAGCCAAGCGAATCATTATCGGACCCGCAACTAGTGCACATATAGTCGCAGTCAGAATGACGATGAAAACACTTGAGAGGTTAGTGACCATTTGTACTTTCTCGCCTTAGTTTACTGTGATCGAATCGTCATCCATATCAGTGCGGCAATCGTCGTAACAAGCCTTATTCAAGGAAGACCTGAGCGAAGTTGATCGTTGGCTTGCTCCTGCACGTCCACCTTAGAGGATAGCTGGTTTCCCCAACCTAATCCAGCCGTCACAAGGCCGAACAAGACCCAACTATGTGGAAGCGCATAGGTATCCATGCTGAATCCCTCCACTACGAACGTGATTATACCGATTAATCCTGCAAGACCGATTAGCCGAGAATATCCTCCTCCTTTTCGCCAAAGATATCCGGAGGTAATCCCAATTAAGCTTAGCCAGATCGTGAAACACAAGAATCCAACAATTCCGTTCTCAGCCAAAAAACGCGCCCAGAGATTTTTTGGGTTTGGGAAACCGTATTGCTGGAGATTGAGGACGTTCTGGATCTCGGTGAGGTTTCGTCCATAGGTTGGCAAGTTGTTTTCAAAGTAAAACCCCGAATTACCCGGTCCTACTCCCAGGATGGGGTGCTCGCTGAAGGTCCGAAAGGCAGCAGTCCAATAAACTGTACGCTCCGCGAACGCGAGGCGATTTGCAGCTTCATGTACTTCTTCATTTGGAAAGAAGTAATGGATCTCGGTTATCCTCTCAGGTATAGATAGAAGGTTCTGCATCCTTTCATCCACTTGACCCATAATCCATCCAAACCCGAGCGTAATACCAACTATGCTGCCCAGGATAATAATCAGTGTTAGCAGTGGGATGAGCTTCCGAAGGTGTCCAGTGTCCAGACGACTCCTCTTCCCTATCCACGCTTGGATCCTTTCAGAGAAACGCCCACCCGCGAAAAGGAATGAGGCCCCGATTACCATCAGTAAAGCCAAATAGCTGATTCTTGATTGTGTCAAGAGAAGGATGAATATCGTCCACAAGAAGAGTACTAGCTCAATGGTAATAAATGAACGGATTGATGTAAAAACAGAGCGTTTTTGAACTACACTGGCGAAAAGCAATGGAAGATATAGAACCGTTAATTGTCCGCCGAGCCACGATGGTTCGAAGGACATTCCCGTAACCCGGTCTGGAAAAGGATCCCGAACAGAGAATAAATGATGGATTTGAGTTACCACCAATGGAACTCGATCTGAACCATCTAAGACCAGCCATGCTTGCACTGTGGACCAGATCAACATTAGGAAAAGTCCGAAATATATCGCTCTGATACTCCAGATGGCCTTGCGCTCGGTGCTCGGCAGGGTGGACGCGGTCAGATAAAAGCCAAATCCAATCGTGAGCGTCAGGAGCGCCCGAGTTCCGCGGGTAATGGGTGTCTGCCCCTTAAAGGGCAAAACAGGAAGCATTACTGCAAGTACTGCAGAGAGAAGCGCGAATAGAAAGAAGGCAAGTAAAGGCCACGAGATCGCCGGTAATTTACCCCCTCTCAATAGGTAAGGGACAAACCATAGGAGCAATAACCCTAATAGAGGGTAAATAGAAAGCGGGCTGACCGGTGTTTCCCCTCCGGAGAACCGCGCGATAAGTGGAGAACTCGTCACCGGAATCGTGACCAACAGCAGCAGCCAGAGATACCATGATATTTTCTGGCTCAATTCACTCCATCGAGAAAGAGAAGGTTTCAAATCAGTCTACCTTGCATTGAATGCATTTAGATGTGCTGATATTAACCAGCGCCAATCTATATCGCAAGCTGCGCCCCCTCATACGATAACCCTGGATCAAACCTCGTGAAAGCCCGTTTATTCCTGCTCAAGAAGGTGGTCTAAGGATAGATAATCCTCAACAAGAAAACCAAGCTGGGAAGGATAACTCGGGATGGAAATTATCTTATTTTTCACACTTGTAAAGATTTACCCCGACGAATCCAAGAAATAGACCGACTAGCGCACCAGCCAGGATGAAACTGCCCTGACTCCAGGCAATTGGATCCGTGGGAACCTGAGCTTCCTGAAGCAGTGAAAATGTGAAGATTGGTAGGATACCTCGCGTTTGTTGAACCTCTTGGAGCAAATCATCGGCTAATTCATCAGGGTCCAGATCTGGTCGGCCTGAAGCGCACAGCCAGACTACCCTCTCCGAGTTTCCAGGGTCTGCGGATAGTTTACATCCAGCTTTATAGATCTCTGACTGGAGTTCTGCTGCCCGGATTGCGTGTCCAATCGCCTTCTCTGTCTCTTCCAATGCAGTCTCGGCCCATGCATTCGCAGCAGCAGAGGACTGCTCCGGATCTTGACCATACACGATGAGTTCGAACCCCCCCGGGTAACGTGAGAGCTGTATCTGTGAACGTAATTCTGCAGTATCGGCAAAGATTAATTCCCCACCGGCTCTCTCTTGAGTAGCATCCAGCGTAGCCTGGAGTGTCCCATCTGCAAGCAACATCCTTCGAACTTGCTCATAGGCTTGGTGGACGGTAATGTCATCCATATGAGCTGTGCGCGAATAGTCGACCGCGTACTCAATAAACACCGACGCCTGATATAAAGGTAGTCTTGTGAACGAAATCAGCCACCCAATAATCGCGCCCACTAAACCAGCCAGTAGGATTACATACCACGAGGTTATTGCCCTGTGAAGCATTGCCGCGGTATCTATGTCTCTTTTTAGCAAGATATTTACCCTGTTCCCCCAATTCACACTTCTCACTACGGGAAAATTCACGAAGTATATTTCCAACGATGATTCAATTCACAGACATTTCTATCCCCATCATTTTAGTGCTCGTTTCCAGGATCGTTTTGAAGCATACTTCACCTGCTAGGGAGTCTGCTTTACTCTTTTTTCTAATGCAAACTTCCATTTCCAGAGCGCCATCCGCAATGGCATAATCGGTTCGAGGATGCGACGGAGAAGGTACTTCGCATACAGAATCGAAAACACGCTACCACCATCCCGGAAATGAATGCGGATGATCTCCGGCCAGCAGCGATGCGCCTCCTGCATCGATTTAGATGAGTTCTGCAATCGGAAGTTAGCCCAGAGTCGTGGGTAGTAATCAATCGTAGAGACGCTAGATATGCGAATCCAAAGGTCATAGTCCATAGCGTAGTAGAACGAAGGGTCCAGCGGTCCAACCATTTTCCAGAGGGTAGATCGGAAGAACGCTGCTTGCTGCGGAATCGTTGAGTTTCCTCGCCGCAGTTTATAGTAATCCGTTTTAGCTGTGGGATATTGGGCAACAACTTTACCCTCTTCATCGATATAGAAAGCATGCCCATAGACCATTCCCACCTCAGGATGGTCATTAAGGTAATCGACAGCCTCCTGTATCGCCCCGGGACGATAGGTGTCATCGGAATTCAGCCATGCAAGGATTTCCCCATTTGCGTAAGCAAATCCCTTATTAATCGCATCTGTCTGACCCAGATCGGGCTCAGATACCCAGTAGTCTATGCGATCCTCATAACGCTTAATAATATCCACGCTTCCATCCGTTGAGCCGCCATCGATGATGATATGCTCCAGGTTTGGATAATCCTGGTTCAGGACTGATTGGATGGTTTCCTCAAGATACAATCCCTGATTGAAGGAAGGAATTACGATAGAAACCAATGGTTTGTCGGTTTTCAACTTCGCCTCGATGAATTAGTTTCGATTCTTGCTGCCCGCATGGAATTAGTCAGCATGGTTCGATCGACAGAGTTCAACGCAGAACCTGCCCTATCATAACGGCTCTATGCGCTGCGTGCCATAGGTTATCCTGCGGCGTGTAGTCCGATACCATTCGAATAAACCTGGAAGACCTATTGCGCTCAGTCCAGCCTGGACTACTTTATACCAGTACCGCATCACAGTCGGCGGATGCTCTATCAAGGCTTGCATCAGATATCGAAATGCACGTTTGTACTCACCGGAATCGATCAGGCGCCGCCCTGCAAAGACATGCAAACCTGCCTGGATCCGCTTTCGCTCTCTACGAACTAAAACTCTAAGTTCCTCTGTCTGACTTGCCCATGCTATCAGACGCTGAGCTTCTTCAACAAACCCCCTCGCCTGAGAAATCGTCTTAGCCTCAGCATGTGTTCGCTCAAGAGCCCAAAAACTTTTAATGTGAACTATTGGATAGCGGCTGGCGATACGAACCCAAAGCTCATGGTCCAGGATCAAATGATAATCATCGTTCACCCAGCCAACCTGTTCGAGTGCTGCTCTACGCATGAAAACGGTTGGTTGAAGCAGCACCTCAAAAGAAAGAAGGTCCACAATACTGAGTGACGGGTAATAATGACGATCCAGCAAAACAAGATCTGCGTCAACCATCAAACCATCCGCATAGACCATTCCTGCATCCAGATTATCCTTCAACGCATTTACAGCCTCTGTTACAACCCCAGGCATGTAGACGTCATCAGAGTTCAGCCAGGCAACGATATCCCCGCGGGTAAGGCGAAACCCCTTATTAATCGCATCCGCTTGGCCCTGGTCTGGTTCTGAGATGCAGTGTGCCATTCGATCCCGATATCGGTCTAGGATCTCCTGGCTGCCATCTGCCGATCCACCGTCAACAACGATTAGCTCAATCCGCGGATAGTCCTGCTCAAGCACACTGCGAATGGCATCCTCCAGGAAACGTGCCTGGTTGTAGGATGGCATGACAATAGAAACCAGCGGTAATTTAGTGTTCATAGGAATAGGTATTATATGTGTGCCCGAGAGTTACGGCGCAGAGCCAGCTTTCAATTCGCCCTGCCTGAACCAACGGATGGCCCTTCTCTCCAACATTGATATCTTCAAGCCGACACCTCATTTTGCCACAACTGCGCCCACCCCGTACGCCTGAGCCACACACCGGTTTATCCATTCATTTGAGTCATACCCAATCTCCGCCAGAAACCCCATGTGTCTCAATGACGGCACTGGAATGGGCTCATCTTGGTCTTCAGTGATTGTTTTCAGAGTACGGTCGCGTTTATCCCAGGCTTGGGCATATTGGCGCGCAATCGGAACCTGGCCAGCGAGAGTCCTGGCCGAAACAAATCCGAATACCAACAAGGCGCATACAGATAAGCCGAAAGCCAGGCTGGTAATCGACAAGACCCAATCCCTTTGAATGACAAATAACGACCGCAAGCGAGTTCCCAGTGATAAGCCCCAGAGCGTCATTCCGAGAAAAAGAAAGTATGCAGGCATGATCAATACCCGGTCATCCGGATAGGAGGAGATGGCATACTCCGAAGGCATAATAGAAGCCAGGATCAACCCCGCGGTCAAAACCGGGATCACAACAAGCGGAAAAAGCCACCGAGCCCAATCGCCCGAGCACAAAGGTTTATTAGGGTTGGGGCCTTGATATGTGAGGAAACCAGCGAGTGCCGGCAGGATTATTGACAATGCAACAACATACGGCTGTCGTCGAAAGCTTATGACTGAAAAGATATAAACATCATAGAGGGATTTCTTGATAAGCTCCAATGGGGCTGGCGATGGAGGCATCAAGCCTCGTCTGATCAAATTGCCTGGCGCGATGACGATCACAAGCATTGCCAGAAGCGAACCAACGATCCCTGCTCCTAAGAACGCATTAACCTGCCGTCGCTTCTTCCCTCTCAACATGATCGTCGATAGGATGAATAGTGCAATGAGCAGCGCTGTCTGTACGCTTACATAGGTCTCCGAAAAACCCCCAAACACAAAAGCTGCTATTCCACTGGCAGGGATTGCCCAGGATTGTCGGGTTTTGTCAGGAAACCCGTCTGCGTAAAAGAGCAACCACCCCAGGTACGCCGTGAACAGGATGAGGGGCAGCGTATATGTCAGCATCCCTGTTTGCCAATACAACGACTGGTAGACATTCGGAGACCCTTCAAGCGTCGCATAGATAACCAGCCCGGAAAGTGCAAATGCTAGAATGATGGAAGCGGTGGTCTGCAGCCAGCGCTGCCAGCGGAGAATCAAGAAGATGACCGCTAGAAGCCATAACGCTAAGGCGAGAGCGGGCAGGATCGGTGTGAGTTTTGCGCCAGCCAATTGTGTCAGATTAACAATGAAGGTGAATGAAAATCGACCCGACCAATTTTCATACCAGTTCACCTGACTGCCGAAGAATCCTAATCTACGCAATGTACCCAGCGTACAGAAATCGTCAGCGATGTACCGTGCGAACCCGCCCAGGTATGCGTGCACACCAAGTGGGATCATCATTAAGGCACCGAGGACGATCCCCGCCCACATAATTATCCTGGAAGGCATTTTCGATGCTGCTTCGGTACTCTTCATACACCTACCTAATTCAGGTTATTGGAGCAAGATTCATTTGCTTCCTTATGCTCTGATGCCCCATGGAGCACTGCGCAATAATGCACGGTCATCGATTACATAAGTTTGCTGAACCTGCCCCCTAGAACAACTCCATGTAGTTAACCTTAGGGAAGACATCAAGCTTCCCGCCAATCGTTGCATCCAGGATCCTTCGATTGGACGCTGTAAAAGCTTCACGCGCCATTCGATATGCCCTTTCCGAGGCTTCAAGATCAGGGAGCTGCCAGCGGAACCCTTTGCCGAAGTATTCGGCGGAGAAATGGTTCGGATCCTTGCCGTTGGAGACTATGGTTACGTTAGGATCTCCTTTCGTCGTGAAGCTATGGTCGACCCCAACAAGGATCACTTCTTCGATACCCATATGAAAAGCAAGTTGCATTGCCGCGTAAGATACTGTCGACCCCTCGAAAACCCGGCCAGAAACATCCTTGGAGAAAG
>Ga0209013_10003141_pt1 | contig 14784 bp, 15 predicted proteins | sample Cruoilmetagenom2_FD_187291 | JGI IMG/M metagenome (GOLD analysis project Ga0209013, IMG submission 187291) | Oil polluted marine microbial communities from Coal Oil Point, Santa Barbara, California, USA - Sample 2 (SPAdes) (version 2) | ecosystem: Environmental > Aquatic > Marine > Oil seeps ... | reverse complement strand
CTGGTCGAGATGATGGAACTATCCATGAAATGCTGTGAAGTGATGAACCGGGTTTATACACCGGACGGTTTCAACATAGGCTTTAACCTGGGTCAGGTTGCAGGAGCGGGCATTGTTGCGCATTTTCATATGCATATTGTCCCTCGATGGCAGGGGGACACGAATTTCATGACTATAGTGGCTAACACCAGGGTCATTCCGGAATCACCGGAAGAAACCTTCAAAAAGTTAATACCTTATTTTTCTTAATCTTCACATCTTCACCCTTTCAGCGAGACCTGCCACCGTATATGCGTCTCCCCGATGGCGTAAAAACCCTCTGAAGCGGACTAACCCGCATTTATCACCAGCTTTCTGCTACAACGCCGAATATGCCCGCGTATACTGCGTTGCGCTTGGTCCCCCGTTCTCCCGTCGCACGCCTTGTATACAGAGGCATCTCAGGTGTTTCGCGATAACACCTGGAGAGAAATGCGGGCTGGGACACATGCAGAGCATAGGGTTTTCACCCGTTTCAGGGATTTTCCTTGACACAAACAGATCTCTCCTGTTAATATCAGTCGCATTTTTGCGATTTGGAAGCCCCTATGTATAAGGATAATAAAGATAAAGAGAGGGAAAAATGAATTTTGAAATTTCTGAAGAACAGTTAATGATACAGCAAACCATACGCGATTTTGCGCAGGAGCACATTAAGCCACTGGCATCGCAACTGGACGACGCCATAGAATATCCCATAGAAAATATGAGGAAGCTCGGCGAATTGGGTTTCCTCGGCATGGGGGTACCGGAGACATATGGCGGCCCCGGGCTGGATTATATCAGTTACTGTCTTGCTGTCGAAGAAATTTCCAAAGTATGCGGTGCAACCGGCATTAACGTCTCGGTGACTAATTCACTGGTATGCGATTCCCTTCTTCTATTCGGCACGGAAGAGCAGAAGAAGAAATATCTGCCCCTTCTGGTGACCGGGCAGCAGATCGGCTGTTTCTGTCTGACCGAGCCGGAAGCAGGCAGCGATGCGGCCAATCAGAGATCCACAGCGGTTCTGAAAGGGGACAAATATATTCTGAACGGCTCCAAACAGTTTATCACCAACGGGGAAGTTGCCGGGATCGCCATTATTTTCGCAATGACCGATAAAGAGGCAGGCACCAGAGGGATCAGCGCCTTTCTCGTGGAAAAAGATTTTCCAGGGTATAAAATCGGAAGCATCAAAGAAAAGAAGCTCGGTATCCGGGGAACGGGGACCGCGGAGATCTTCTTTGAAGATTGCGAAGTACCGATAGAAAACCTCATGGCGGCCGAAGGGAAAGGGTTTAAAGTCGCTATGGGTACCCTGGATTGCGGGAGAATCGGTGTCGCAGCCCAGGCCGTGGGCATCGCCCAGGGAGCTCTCGATATCGCTATTCAGTATGCCAAGGATCGGGTTCAGTTCGGCAAGCCCATCGGCAAGTTGCAGGCTATCCAATGGATGCTTGCAGATATGGCCACCGAAACCGAGGCTTCCAGAATGCTGACATACAAGGCGGCCGCTGCCAAGGACGCCGGGAAGAGATTTTCAAAAGAAGCGGCCATGGCGAAGTGTTTTGCATCGGATAGAGCCATGCAGACCACGATCAAGGCGGTCCAGATTCTCGGTGGTTATGGCTATATGAATGAGTATGCTGTGGAAAGATACATGCGGGATGCCAAAATCACCCAGATCTATGAGGGAACCAATGAGATCCAGAGATTGGTAATCGCAGCCAATCTCCTGGCTTAATATCGCTTTTTCAGGGGAAAGTACCTCCTATTCGCGTGGAAAGCAATCCGGGACAACCCAAACAGATAGATTGAAGGAAGGGTCCCATGAACTTTCAGTTTACAGAAGAACAACAAATGGTCCGGGACATGGTTCGGGATTTTGCGGAGAAAGAAATCAATCCAAAAATCAGTGAACTGGAAAAGAAAGGTGAATTCCCGAGAGATATTCTTAAAAAACTCGGAGAATTAAATCTATATGGAATGGTCATTCCGGAAGAATATGGTGGCGCAGGGCTGGATCATATCAGCTGCAATCTGGTGATCGAAGAACTGGCCAGAATCTGTCCATCTATTGCGGTTACGGTGAGTGTGACGAATTCTGTTTACTGTTATCCCGTCTGGAAATTCGGAACCGATGAACAGAAGCAGAAATTTCTCCTTCCCTGCGCACGAGGAGATTTTCTCGGCGCTTTTGCCCTGACAGAACCGCAGGCAGGTTCAGATGCAGCCAATCAGAAAACCAAGGCCGTTCCTGATGGAAACACATATGTACTCAACGGTGTCAAAGCATGGGTCACCAACGGGCCTGAGTCGGGCATTGTACTTGTCATCGCTGTTGTGAATCGCGGGGAAGACAAAAAAATCAGCGCCTTTATCGTAGAACCCGGAACAAAAGGATTTGAGATCGGAACCGTAGAAGATAAACTGGGGCTCCGCTGCTCGTCGACTTCGGAAATCGTATTGACGGATTGCCGTGTGCCGAAGGAAAATCTTCTGGGCGAAGAAGGAGATGGCCTGAAAATCGCACTGCACTCTCTGGACGCTTCCCGGATCGGAATAGGCGCGCAATGCGTGGGGATAGGGCAGAGGGCTCTAGAGCTGGCGATTCAGTATGCGAAAGAAAGAGAACAGTTCGGGAGACCGATCGCAAAGTTTCAGGCTATTCAATTCATGTTAAGCGATATGGCCATGGAGCTCGAAGCGGCCAGCATGCTGGTCATGAGAGCCGCCTACTTGCTGGATCAGGATCGGAAAATGACCGCAGCGGCATCGCAGGCAAAACTCTATGCTTCTGAGATGGTCAACAGGGTGGTTGGCATGGCATTGCAGATTCACGGGGGGGTGGGATATTCCAAAGAATTTGATATTGAACGGTTTTACAGAGATGCCAGGGCGACGACCATCTATGAAGGGACTTCAGAAGTGCAGAGAATCGTGATTGCACGGCAGCTACTATCCTAACAGGCCCTTTTCAAGATAAAAAGCCAGGGATAGCGACAACAAGGCAAGGACAGGAATGGATGCAAAAAAGATAAAACAGGAGAAAGAGCGGTGGCGGAAGGAGCGGTACGAAAGTGCCACGGAAAAAGCCCCTCTCAGGGACTATGACTTTACTACCGTTTCCGGCACCTCCGTGGATCCGTTATATACGCCGGATCAGATTGCAGAGCAGAATTATTTAAGGGATTTGGGTCTCCCCGGGGAATATCCCTACACGCGGGGAGTACAGGCCACCGGATATCGCGGCAAGCTCTGGACCATGCGGCAGTTTTCCGGGTTCGGCACGGCAGAAGAATCGAACACCAGGCTGAAATTTCTGCTGGATAAGGGACAGACCGGGCTCAGCATCGCCTTCGATCTCCCCACCCTGATGGGCCGGGATTCAGACGACCTCCTTTCACAGGGAGAAGTGGGAAAATGCGGGGTTGCCATCGATTCGCTGGCGGATATGGAAGTACTTTTTTCCGGTATCCCCCTGAACAGAATTTCCACTTCCATGACGATCAATGCACCCGCGGCGATCCTTCTGGCCATGTATTTCGCAACCGCTGAAAAGCAGGGCGTTCCCAGTCAAAAGCTTCGTGGCACGGTTCAGAATGACATCCTGAAGGAATACATCGCTCAAAAGGAATGGGTGTACCCGCCGGCTCCTTCGATGAGGCTGATTATCGACACTTTCGAATACTGTATGAAGGAAGCGCCCCTGTTTAATTCCATCAGTATCAGCGGCTACCACATCCGGGAAGCAGGGTCCACGGCGTTGCAGGAGCTGGCCTTTACCCTGCGTGATGGGGTTGAATATGTGGATGAGGCGGTCAAACGCGGCCTGGATGTGGATCAATTCGCGCCGCGCCTGTCATTCTTTTTCAATGCCCACAATGACCTTTTCGAAGAGGTTGCCAAGTATCGGGCGGCACGGAGAATCTGGGCGAAAGTCATGAAAGAACGGTTCGGAGCCAAAAATGAGAGGTCTCTCTGGCTCCGTTTTCATACCCAGACAGCCGGCTGTTCCCTGATGGCACAGCAACCGCTGAACAACATCATTCGAGTGACCGTTCAGGCGCTGGCAGCTGCTCTGGGAGGCACGCAATCACTTCATACAAACTCTATGGATGAAACCCTTGCCCTTCCATCAGAGAATGCTGTTGAGATCGCCCTGCGAACGCAACAGGTTCTGGCTTATGAGAGCGGCATCGCCAATACGACGGATCCCCTGGGCGGTTCCTATTATGTGGAATACCTGACCGGGAGAATGGAAGAAGATTGCTTTAACTATTTTGACAGGATAGATAAACTGGGAGGCATGGTCGCCGCTATTGAAAAAAGTTTTCCCCAGAGAGAAATTCAGGACAGCGCCTTCGCCTACCAGATCGCGATCGAAAAGAAAAGGAAAATTATCGTTGGCCTCAACGAGTATCAGGTCGAGGATGAAGAACCGATGGATATTTTGAAGATCGACGAGGATGCAGTGGCAAAACAGGTTGAGAAGGTGCAGCAAATTCGAAAGGACAGGGACAATGAAGAATGCAACAGGACGCTGGATGCGCTCTATAAAGCTGCTGCGGATGAAAAAAATCTGATGCCCTTCATCCTCGACAGCGTAAGATGTTACTGTACCGTAGGCGAAATCGTCAACAAACTGAAAGAAATCTACGGGGAATACTATGAACCACCCATGTTTTAAATGTAATGTGTTAGAAAGATTATGAGTGAAAAGAAAATCAGAATTTTAATTGCAAAGCCGGGACTCGACGGGCATGACCGGGGTGCAAAGATCGTCGCCCGTGCCCTGCGGGATGCAGGCATGGAGGTCGTCTACACCGGATTACGCCAGACTCCCGAACAGATCATTTCTGCAGCCGTTCAGGAAGATATTCATGCTATCGGGGTCAGTATCCTGTCGGGAGCACATATGTATGTTTTTTCGAGACTTTTGGAATTGGCCCGGGAGAACAATCTGGAAGACGTGATGATTTTCGGAGGAGGCATCGTCCCGAAAGATGATATCAGGCAGTTGACGGAAATGGGAGTGTCCAGGATATTTACGCCCGGAGCCCACACCGAGGAAATAGTAAACTTTATAAAGGAAAATATTGAAAAAAAATAAAAAAGGAGTGGAACATGAGCGAGCAAATTAACACTTTTACAGATGAGAATTTTCAGGAAGAAGTTCTGGATGCTCCGGTGCCGGTTCTGGTCGATTTTTGGGCCACCTGGTGCGCACCTTGCAAAATGATCGCACCGGTGGTTGAGAGTATCGCAGAGGAGTACACGGGAAAAATAAAAGTTGGAAAAGTCAATGTGGATGAGAATAATAGTGTTTCCATAAAGTACGGAATAAAAGGTATTCCCACGCTTCTTCTTTTCAACAAAGGTGAAATCAAGGAACAGGTCGTTGGGGTAACGACAAAAGAAGCAATTTCCCGAATGATTGAGCAGCATCTGTAAAGCATGAGATACTAAGGATTTTCTGCACTCCATATCCAGTTGACAATAAAACGTTAAATGCTATAATTGGCGTTTTCATGGAGGATATTATGCCGAATCCCAAAAGGCGCCATTCTAAATCTCGTCGCAACAAAAGACGGTCTCATGATCATCTCGCAACGCCCGGCCTCTCGAAATGCCCGCAGTGCCATGAAGAGAAGCTTCCTCACAGAGTTTGCTCTCATTGTGGATACTACAAAGGGAAGGAAACCATCGAGGTTGTGGAAACCTGATTGGCAGGTTTTATAACAGGTGATGTTTTTTCATGAGAATCGCAATCGATGCCATGGGTGGCGATTACGCGCCTGAGAATATTGTTGCCGGCGCTTTGGAAGCCATCAAGGAACACAATATTCAGCTCTTCCTTGTGGGGATCGAAGAGGAGATCAGAAGAATCCTCAAACGACACTCCACAGACAGCCTTCCTGTGGAAATTATCCACGCACCGGAGATCATCGCCATGAATGATAGTGCCTCGGTGGCTCTGAGGCAGAAGAAAAACTCTTCCATCCGGATTGCCGCCGACATGGTCAGAAACGGGGAAGTCCACGGAATGATATCTGCAGGCCATACGGGTGTGGCGATGGCCACCGCAAAAATTGTCGTAGGGTCTCAGGAAGGAGTGGAAAGACCAGCTTTGGCAACCGTACTGCCTACTATGAAAGGACTGGCAATCCTGGTGGATGTTGGCGCCAATATCAATTGTAAACCCGTTCATATCCAGCAGTTTGCAATTATGGGGCACATTTTCGCCCGGGAGATCCTTGGAATTCCCATTCCCAGAGTAGGGCTGTTAAGCATCGGGGAAGAAGAAACAAAGGGGACAGAACAGACCAGGAGTGCATTCGCGTTACTTCGCGAAACCCCGATCAATTTTCATGGAAATCTGGATGCGAGAAACGTGTATGACGGCACCGTTGACGTGATCGTATGTGACGGTTTTGTGGGGAACATCGCACTGAAGATCAGTGAAAGCCTTGCTGATTCGCTTGAAAGAATCCTGAAGAAACATCTGAACGCCACAATTCTGTCACGGTTCGGAACGTTGCTATCCTGGAAGGCATACAAGAAAATAAAGAAGATCACCGATTACTCGGAATATGGCGGGGCGCCCCTTCTGGGACTAAGAGGCATCTGCATCATATGCCATGGAAGATCCTCTCCGAATGCCGTTAAGAATGCAATCAATATGGCGATTGAATTTCAGAAACACAATGTGAATGAATCGATTCGCAATGAAATTTTAAAGATCCGTCAGGGATCGGAACATAGAACGAGCGGTGATGCATGAAAAATATTCGCGCGAAGATTATCGGAACCGGGGCATCTCTTCCGGAGAAGATCCTCACAAACGCTGATCTGGAGAAAATGGTCGATACCACGGATGAATGGATCATGACGAGGACGGGAATCCGGGAGCGACATATTGCGAGAGAGGATGAATCGCTTTCAACATTTGCCAATGAAGCGTCCCTCAGGGCGATTGAAATGGCCGGAATCCGTCCGGAGGAAATCGATCTTATCATCTGCGCCACGGTCACGCCCGACATGCCGCTTCCCGCAACCGCCTGCTTCATTCAGGAAGCGCTCGGAGCAAAGAATGCGGCCGCTTTCGACATGTCCGCTGCCTGCTCCGGTTTTATCTTCGCCATTTCGATTGCCAACCAGTTTATCGCAACAGGGAAGTATAAATATATTTTGATCATCGGTGGTGAAGTTCTTTCAAAGTTCCTGGACTGGCAGGACAGGGCGACCTGCATTATTTTCGCCGATGGTGCAGGAGCCGCCGTGTTATCACCCACGTCGGGAGATAAAGGAGTGCTGGCCACCAGTATACATAATGACGGTCAGTATACGGATTTTCTGCAGGTGCCGGCCGGCGGTACGGTGAAACAGACATCCCATGAGACTGTGGACAAAAGGGAGCATTTCGTAAAAATGAAAGGGAACGAACTTTTTAAGGTCGCCATCCGTTGTATGGAAAGCGTATCCCGGGAAGTGCTTAAAAATGCCGGTCTCACGACCGAGGATCTGGATCATTTTATTCCGCATCAGGCGAACGAAAGAATCACCCGGGCGGTAGCGAACAGGCTTAAAATTCCTAAATCTATCGTGTATTCAAACATCGCCAGAATCGGCAACACCTCTTCAGGATCCATTCCCATTGCGCTCGATGAAATGGTGAGAGATGGAAAAATCAAAACGGATGACCTGATTATCATGTCATCCTTCGGGGGAGGCGTCACGTGGGGAGCCGGACTTGTGCGCTGGTGAAAAAGACTCCGGGGGCATATTATGGACTATTTTTTATCTGAAGAGCAGATTGAAATACAAAATCTTGCGGAAAAAATAACCAGGGAAAGAGTCAGGCCGGTACGGGCTGAACTCGATGAAAAAGAGGAATTTCCCAGGGAAATTATGAACATTCTCGCCGATGCCGGCCTTTTCGCCATCTTCCTTCCGGAGGCATATGACGGGCTGGGCGGCGGGATGCTGGAACTTTCTCTGGCTACAGAGGAATTGAGCCGGGGTTGCCTCGCTGTTTCCACGTCCTATGCGGCGAGCGCGCTGGGCGCATTTCCCATTCTTCTCAGCGGCTCTGAAGAACAGAAAAAAAAGTACCTTCCTCCCATCGCATCGGGCAGTACCCTGGCGGCATTCGCGCTGACCGAGGCGGAGGCCGGCAGCGATGCCGCCGGAGTGAAGACAACGGCGGTGCGGGACGGCGATGCGTATGTGCTGAACGGCACGAAACAATGGATTACGAATGGGGGAGAGGCCGGAATCTATACGATCATCGCAATAACAGATAAAAGAAAGGGGGCTCGCGGAGCCAGCGCCTTCATAGTTGAGCAAGATACCCCCGGTTTTACCTTCGGAAAAAAAGAGAAGAAGATGGGGATCCGGGCTTCCGCCACGAGGGAGCTCGTCTTTGAGGATTGCCGTATCCCGGCCGAAAATCTCATCAGTCGAGAAGGGTTTGGCTTTATTATCACCATGAAGACGCTGGACAAAGCGCGGGTCGGCGTGGGGGCCCAGGCGGTCGGTCTCGCTCAGGAAGCACTCGACCTGGCGGTTCAGTATTCCCGGGAACGTATTCAGTTTGACCGGCCCATATCCTCCATTCAGGTTGTACAGCACATGCTTGCGGATATGGCAATCGGCGTTGAAGCGGCCAGGGCACTTGTTTACGCCACATCGCGTTACATCGATTCGGGTGCCAGGGACTTTGCCAAAGAATCCGCCATTACAAAAGTTTTTTCTTCTGATCTTGCCATGAAGGTGGCGGTTGATGCGCTGCAGATCTTCGGCGGATACGGGTACATGCGGGATTATCCCATTGAAAAGATCATGCGAGATGCAAAAATCCTTCAAATCTATGAAGGGACCAATCAAATTCAGCGGAATGTCATCGGCCTGAACCTGATCAAAGAAAGCGCCAGAAAGAAGAAATAGGTGCGACATATGGCTAAGAAACTGGCTTTTCTCTATCCGGGACAGGGGTCGCAATATCCTGGAATGGGTCTTGAAATCTATGAATCCTACCCCGAAGCCCGTGAGGTTTTCAGCAGGGCCGATGAGGTGCTGGGAATCGCTTTGAGCAAGCTCTGTTTCGAAGGGCCTGAGGAAGACCTGAAAAGAACGAGCATTACCCAGCCGGCCATCCTGACGGTCAGCGTCGCCGTCCACAAAGTATTATCCAAAGAGGGGGTCAGGCCGGACTATGTGACCGGGCACAGTCTTGGGGAATACAGCGCGCTGGTTTCAGCGGGAGCCCTGCAATTCAAGGATGCAGTCCGGCTGGTGCATCTGCGGGGCCGGTTCATGCAGGAAGCGGTTCCGGAAGGGAAGGGATCTATGGCCGCCGTAATCGGTCTTGCTCCTGAAGAGGTTACCAAGATCTGTGAAGAATTCAGGGAGGACGGGGTTGTCTCCCCGGCAAATTACAATTCAAAAGAGCAGACGGTCATTGCAGGAGAAAAAAAGCTGGTAGAGAAAGCAGCCCGGAAAGCGGAGGAGGCCGGTGCGGTTAAGGTGGTCTTTCTTCCGGTAAGTGCACCATTCCACTGCGCCCTTATGAAGCCGGCCGAGGAAGAACTGGCCGTTGAGATCGCTGGAGTGCCTTTTTCCGACCTGGAATGTCCGCTTGTGACGAATGTTGATGCCGTGCCCATAACCCGTGGCGAAGAAGCCCGGGATGCGTTGATCAGGCAGGTCTGCAATCCGGTGAGATGGGTCGATTCGATTGAATTCCTGTCCGGGCAAGGTGTGGAGGTCGGCCTGGAAGTGGGTCCCGGAAAAGTACTTTCCGGATTGACACGCCGCATCAACCGGGGAATCGAAAATTTCAGCACAAGCAATGAAAAAAGTTTGAAAAAATTCCTGGAGCATGGTAATAAATAGCAAATGAAACAGGAGAAATCAAAAGTAGTTTTCATCACGGGAGCAGCCAGAGGAATAGGAAAAAGTATTGCTCTGGCCCTCGCGCAAGAAGGGATGGATCTTATCCTGACGGATATCGATGCGGAAGCTCTGAAAGAGACAGAGGGCGAACTTTCCCGGTTCAACGGCATCCGAAAGATGGTTGAAATGATGAATGTTGCGGATTTTGAAAATGTGCGGGATGTTGTGGATCGAACAGCCAAAACCATGGGAGGCCTCCATGTGCTTGTGAATAATGCGGGTATAACCCGTGATGCCCTGTTTATCAGGATGAAAAAAGATGCCTGGCAGCAGGTTCTGGATGTCAATCTCACAGGGACTTTCAACTGTTGCAGGGCGGCCATAAAATATATGGTAAAACAGCGTTACGGAAGAATTATAAACATCATTTCCGTAGCGGGTTTGATGGGAAACGTGGGACAGGCGAACTACGCCGCGTCCAAGGCGGGGGTCTTCGGCATGACTAAGACGCTTGCAAAAGAGTATGCAGCGAGAGGCATCACGGTGAATGCAGTTGCGCCCGGTGCCGTGGAAACTGAAATGACAGCCGCCCTCGATGAGAAAGTCCGTCAGGAAATTCTCGAGAGTATCCCGATGAATCGCTTTGCCGCTGTGGAGGAAATTGCCGGCTGTGTCCGGTTTCTGGCATCCGACGCAGCAGCTTATATCACGGGACAGGTTATCAACGTAAACGGCGGCATGTACATGTAGATTATTCTTTACCTGAGTGATTTTTTAAGCTAGAATCTCGCCAACTTCATTTAGCAGTTGGAGGATTAAAGGCAGGGTAAGAGAAATAAAAATAGGGGAGGTGAAAGCAAATGAGCGCTACAGAGAGAGTGAAAAGTATCATTGTTGATCAATTAGGAGTAGATGAGGAAGAGGTAACTCCTTCTGCCTCGTTTGTGGACGATCTTGGTGCGGATTCTCTTGATACAGTGGAGCTGGTGATGGCATTTGAGGAGGAATTCGACATCGAGATACCAGATGAGGATGCGGAGAAGATCACAACCGTTAAGGAAGCAGTTGAATATATAGAAAAAAATACGTCTGATTAAAGCCTTTCCCATCGCGGGAAAACATTGGCGGAACAGACACTATTTTTTAAGGGAAAGCCAGCTTTGGAAAAACGTCGTGTTGTCGTAACAGGAGTCGGAATTGTGTCTCCGGTGGGTATCGGCACCCAGGAAACCTGGGATGCCATGTGCCAGGCGAAGTCCGGGATCGGGAAAATCACCTATTTCGACACAACAGATTTTCCTGTTCAGATTGCGGGAGAGGTAAAAAACTTCGATCCTTTGGTCTTCATAGATAAAAAAGATATTAAGAAAATGGATTATTTTATCCGTTTTGCCATCGGAGCCTCTACCTTTGCTATAGACGACGCACAGCTCAAAATTACAGCCCAGAATGCTGAAAGGGTCGGTGTGGCAATTGGATCGGGTATCGGGGGACTGCCTTCCATCGAAAGACAGCACAGCCTGTTCCTTGAAAAAGGACCCAAAAAAATTTCGCCTTTTTTCATTCCAGGTCTGATCGTAAATATGGCATCAGGCCAGGTCTCCATAAAAATAGGAGCCCAGGGGCCGAATATTGCTACATGTACGGCCTGTTCCACGGGAACCCACGCCATAGGAGATTCCTACCGGATTATCGCCAGAGGCGAGGCGGACGTCATGATCTCAGGCGGCACGGAAGGGGAGATTACACCGCTGGCTGTTGGAGGTTTTGCCGCAATGAAGGCCATTTCCACCCGGAATGATGAGCCGGAAAAGGCAAGCCGGCCTTTTGACCTGAAACGGGACGGTTTTGTGGTCGGCGAAGGAGCTGGTATCCTGGTTCTGGAAGAACTGCATCATGCCCTGGATCGGGGTGCCGAAATATATGCGGAATTGGTTGGTTACGGTATGTCGTCGGATGCTTACCATATTTCGGCCCCGCCGCCGGACGGAGACGGGGCATACCGTGTCATGCGGAATGCGATGATGGATGGTGGATTCGATTCATCCTGCATCGATTACATCAACGCCCATGGCACATCCACTCCATACAACGACCGGATCGAGACACTGGCGATCAAGAGATTGTTTGGTGACCACGCCCGTACACTGGCGATCAGTTCCACGAAATCGATGATCGGCCACCTGCTCGGTGCGTCGGGAGGCGTTGAAGCAGCCGTAACGGTGCTGGCCATCAAACACCAAATCATCCCTCCCACGATCAATTACGAATATCCCGATCCTGATTGTGACCTGGATTATGTCCCCAATGTTTGTCGTCCCGCCCGGATAAATTTTGCCCTTTCGAATTCATTCGGGTTTGGCGGTACAAACGCGTCCCTCACATTCAAAAAATTTGAAGAATAAATAATGTCTAACCGAGGACAGGGAGCATTCTATGAATATCATCGCTTGTGTTAAGCAGGTACCTGATACGGAAGCACGTATTAGAATCGCAGCGGACAAGGTATCGATTGATGAAGCAGAAGTTTCCATGGCGCTCAATCCTTTTGATGAGTACGCCGTTGAAGAAGCATTGCGATTGAAGGAGAAGTTTGGCGGAGACGTGACTGTCATATCAGTCGGGGAAGATAAGGCCGTCACCGCCCTGCGAAACTGTCTCGCCATGGGAGCAGATAAGGCGGTCCTGCTTAAAGATGGTGCGTTTTCAGGCTCAGATTCCCTTGCTGTTGCGAGGATCCTTGCCGCAGCCATCCAGCCGCGGGATTATGATCTGCTTCTTTTCGGAAAACAGGCTGTGGGGGAGGATCACTGCCAGGTTGGCCCCCTGGTTGCTGAAATATTGAATCTTCCATACGTTACATCGATCACCAGGCTGGAGATACACGAAAAGGCTGCTGTCGCCCACAGAGAGATCGAAGGAGCCACCGAGGTTTTTGAATGTCCGTTGGCGGCCGTTTTTACGGCTCAAAAGGGATTGAATGAGCCGAGATATGCTTCGTTGAAAGGGATCATGATGGCCAAGAAGAAGCCGATAGAAACGCTGAGCCTCGCAGACATCGGGCTATCAGCCTCTGATGTCGGCGCCGAGGGGGCCCTTACGAAAATAAAAGCGCTCTCGCCGCCTCCCGTACGGAGTGAAGGTAAAGTCATAGAAGGGGAACCTGCGGAGGTAGCCAGAGAGCTGGCAAAATTTTTGAGCGATGATGCAAAAATCATATGATAATAATTTTAGCTTCAACGGTTGAGGGGAAAAGGTAAGATATATGTCAAATGCGATTCTCGTTTTTATCGAACAGCGGAACGGTGAAATAAAGAAGGCCTCTCTGGAGGCGCTTTCCGAAGGAAGGCGACTGGCAGACAAGACAGGCGGGCCTCTGGTCGCACTGATTATCGGTTCCGACCTTGCGGGACTCACAGACAAAATTGCCGGTTTCGGACCGGACAGGATCATGCTCGCGGATTCGCCCCTTCTTGAAAAATATTCCAATGAAGGCTATGCTTCCCAGATTGCGGAAGCGGTCAAACAAGCCGCTCCCACCATTCTGATCATGGCTTTCACTGCAATGGGATTCGATCTCGCTCCCCGTGTGGCCGGAAGACTGCAGGCGGGACTCATTACAGATTGCACCCACCTGGAAATGGGGGAAAACAATCTTCTGGATGTCACGAAACCCCTATACTCCGGTAAAGTCGTGGGCACTATCCGCTTTACCGGCAAGAAATTACCGCAGATTGTGGCTCTACGGCCGAATGTCTTCCCCCTGCTGGAGGAGAACCTCCATAAAGAGCCGGAGATACTGCAAATCGATACCGGAGTGACAGACGCCGATGTTCGGTGTAAGATCAGGGAGATTTTGAAGCCCGAAGCGGCAGCAGTGGATTTAACAGAGGCGAACATCATAGTTTCGGGCGGACGTGGCATGAAAGGTGGGGAGAATTTCGGCATGCTTCAAGAGGTGGCGGATATTCTAGGCGGCGCCATCGGAGCGTCCAGGTCCGCGGTCGATGCGGGGTGGATAGATCATCAGTTCCAGGTGGGGCAAACCGGAAAAATCGTTTCACCCACCCTCTATATTGCATGCGGGATTTCAGGCGCGATTCAGCATTTTGCAGGAATGTCCTCTTCCAAATATATCGTGGCGATTAATAAAGACCCCGATGCGCCCATTTTCAAAGCAGCTGATTTCGGTATTATTGGTGACGTTTTTCAGGTTCTCCCGGTATTGAAGGAAGAACTGAAAAAATTGAAGGCGGGCTGATACCCTATTACCATGAAATTGCTTGAAGTTTGTGGCCCATCCTTTGTCCTCAAAAGGTGACAAAATTAGGCAATTTGTCTGGCATTTTTTTTGCAACAATAAAAACCCGGACAAAAATGATCCAGGAGGGATGTCATTTCGTATTAAGGGGTATGCCATTTGTCCGCATCCTTCTGAATTTACAATTGTCATGAATACCGGTCATTACGGCTCCGAATGAGATACGAATTTCAGATAGCCTTCCGCTATTTAAAAGCCAAAAAAAAAGATTCCTTTTTATCCGTTATCACGGTCATTTCGATCCTTGGCATCATCGTAGGGGTCGCCTCTCTTATTCTTGCAATGGCTTTATCCACAGGTCTCCACAGTGATATTCAGGCGAAATTGCTCGGAACAAACTCTCACATATACGTTTTCAAAGGAGCAAACCAGCCGCTCAAAGATTATCAGAGGGTGATGGAAATTACCGATAAAGTCCCCGGTGTCAAAGCCAGCGCCCCTGTCATTTTCTGCAATCTGATGCTGGTAGGAACCATCTCTTCCCGGGGGGCTGTCGTGAAGGGTGTGATTCCGGAAATGGAAAAAGAGGTCACCACCGTTCTTGC
>Ga0209013_10003140_pt1 | contig 14785 bp, 3 predicted proteins | sample Cruoilmetagenom2_FD_187291 | JGI IMG/M metagenome (GOLD analysis project Ga0209013, IMG submission 187291) | Oil polluted marine microbial communities from Coal Oil Point, Santa Barbara, California, USA - Sample 2 (SPAdes) (version 2) | ecosystem: Environmental > Aquatic > Marine > Oil seeps ... | reverse complement strand
GTGGAATCTGTGCTGCTTTCCCTGACGGGCATTGCCACGCCACCGGTGAATGGTACTGCTGTAATCGTTGGCAATACGATTGTCTACACGCCAAACCGGGACTTCAACGGGACCGATGGCCTTGTCTACCAGGTGAGTGACGGGGTGGACACGGTCACCGGCACCGTGAGTATTACGATTGATCCGATAAACGATGAGCCGGTACTGGATCTCAACAGCGGGACTGCTGGTAGCGGGAATATTGTGGTTCACACGGAAAACGTTCCGTCCCCGGTCGCTAACAGTCCGACTATTATTGATGTCGACAGCGCGGGTTTATCCACGCTGGTTATTACCATCGACAATGCCGTGCCGATCGAAGACCAACTGGAGTTTGCCGCCGGATTTATACTACCGCCCGGGATGTCGGCAACCGCACTGCCTGCAACCAGTCTGACCCTGAGCAGTGCCACCAGTGCGGTTGCGGAGTTTGTCGGGGCGCTCGCTGCAGTCCGGTTTAACAATACCTCCGATACACCGGACACTGTTACACTGAGAACGATATCGGTTGTGCCAACTGATGCAGTCGGTCTGCCAGGTAATACGGCCATTGCGCTGGTTACGGTTAACGCCGTCAATGACCCGCCGGATACAGGAACCGATACCTATTCCATTGACGAGGATATTGCCAATACCGTCCTGCCGGTATTTGCCAACGATACGGATATAGACGGACCCGGGCCGTTGGCCTTCCAGGGCATTGATACGTCGCCTCCGAACGGGTCGGCAATCGTCATTGGCGATACGATCTCCTATACCCCGAATCCGGACTTCACGGGCACAGATACCCTGACCTACGCGGTTACCGACGGAGGGGATGTCAGCATCGGCACCGTCACCATCACGGTCGATCCGATAAACGATGCACCGGTGCTGGATATTGATAGCGGGACACCGGGCTCTGACTTTGCAGCAAGCTTTAGCGAACTCAGCGGCACCGCGGCGCCACTCACGAACGGGACGGTGATCAGTGACATAGACAGCACCACAGCCACGAGTGCGATCGTCGTGCTTGCCAACGGCAATGTGGGTGATGTGTTGTCGATTGACGGCGGAGCCGGGGCGTTGCCGGCCGGTATTATCGTCACCAGCCAGAACAATACCCAGATCGGTCTTGGCAGTACCTCAGCCGTTGGTCTTGCTGACTGGGGCGCCGCACTGGATTTGATGCGCTTTGACAATACGATCTCCGACCCGGATCACGCCTTGCGTACAGTCCTGTTTGTGCTGCTTGATGACCAGGGTGATGCCAGTAATGCGGCCAGTGCCTTTGTGGCGATGGATCTGGTGAATGATCCGCCCACCCTGGACCTGGACGGGGATGCTGCCGGTACCGGGTTCGATGGTCTCTTCGAGGCGGGTAAACCCGGCGGCGCTGTTCCGATCGTCGATACCGATATTACGATTACCGATGATGGTGTCAGTCTTGCAGGTGCGAGCGTTACTCTTAATAACTTCCAGCCAGGTGATGTGCTCAGTTCGTTAGGTGCTCTGCCAGCCGGTATCGTGCTGGATCCCGCATCGACCGCGACCAATATCATTTTTACCGGTAACGCGAGCACGTCGGACTATGAAGCGGCGCTAGCATCTGTACGTTTCGATAACGGGCTGGCAAACCCCGCGACGGTAATACGCGATATTGGCGTTCAGCTTACCGATGATGGTGCGCTGCCTGCGACCGCAACGGCGCTGATTTCAGTCGAATTCGCGCCGGTTATTGATTTGAATGGCAGTGATCAGGCCGGTGAGGCATACCTGACCAGTTTTACGGCTGGTGGCTCTACGCCGGTGACCGTGGTCGATGGTGATGTCGAGATTATCGATGCTGACAGCACAGAATTGCTCACAGTTGTCGCAGAGCTGCCAGAACCGGCAGCCGGTGACAGTCTGTTTATTGATCCAGCAGATATCACAACGATCACTGCAACCGGGATCACGGTCTCCACTACTACAACGACCAGCAGCATTCGCTTGACCCTGACAGGTCCGGCTGATCGGGCCAGCTTCGCCAGTGCCCTGACGTATATTAAATTCAATAACACGGCCGAGGCGCCCAACACGCAGGCCCGTATTATCTCTTTCAGAGCGACCGATACCTCGAGTCTTACCGGCCGTGCATCACTGGGCAGGGTGGCCATAGGCAGTAGCTTTGCCGTTGATTTTGAACCCATGCCGGAAATTGCCCTGGCTGACCGTGACCTGACCTATACCGTCAACATTGCGAACGCTGATGTGACAGCGCTTGCCGATGTAGTGCTTACCCTGGTGCTCGATGAGGAAGTGTTTGTGGTGGACAGTGTCAATCCCGGCTGGGATTGCGGTGACTTCCAGGCGGGAGCGAATCCCACGGTTATTTGTCGACGGTCCAGCCTGGCGGCTGGCGAAACCACGAGTGTGGATGTCACGATATTAACGCCAACGGAATCTCGCCGGATTGCGGCGAATGCTGTCGTTGTAAACAGTGATCCGGCCTCGGGTACGGCTACCGCCTCCCAGGAAACCCTGGTTGTGGCCTTTGACACCAACGGGTTCCAGCATGGCGAGAAGATCATAGACAATCCGCAGGCGGAAAATGCCTCTTTTGGTGATGCCATTGCCTTCTACGATGACCTGCTGGTTGTGGGTTCACCAAATGATCAGGTTGCCGGGTTGGCATCAGGGTCGGTTTCGATGTTCCGGTACGGGCAGGGTGGCTGGATTCGGATACAGCTTGATGGTGTGGACAAGCTGGAGAAACCGGGGCTGCAGGGCATCGACCGGTTTGGTGCGGCAGTTGAGTTTGATGGCAGTAACCTGTTGGTTGGCGCCCCCGGTGCTGCCGAAGCATTCCTCTACGAGGTGGTATTCACCGACCCATACAGCGCCACACTCACCGGACAACAGTTGGCCAACAGCGGCGCTGTGTCTGACGATCAGTTTGGATATGCGGCGGCACTTTTCGGTGACCAGCTGGCGGTCAGCGCACCGGCTGCAGACGGGTCGGTTGCCGATATTGGCCGTGTGCATTTCTTCAGCAATAACGGCTCCGCCTGGGTAGAAACCCAGGTACTTGACCCGGACGGCTTGCCGCCGGGCGTAATGGGCGTACTCCAGTTCCAGCGTTTCGGCCATGCCGTGGATTTGAACGGCAGTATAGCGGTAATCGGTGTGCCTGAAGACACTGGCGCCATACCGGAGAAAGCGGGCAGGGTCTTGATATACGAACGGGACAGGGGTGTATTAACCTACAAGCAGAAACTTGAAGATACTATTCTCGCCGAGTTTAACGAGTTCGGGCATACACTGGCGCTGGATGGAAAACTGCTGGCAGTTAGCTCGCGTTTCCACAGCCCGTCTGCTGCGGGTTCCGGAGCTGTCACTATGTGTGAACGTGGCATCGAGGACTGGACTTGTCGGCAGCGATTGACTGCCTCGGATGCAATTGCCGGGGAAGACTTTGGCGGTAGCCTGGCACTGCAGGGCAATACACTGATCGTTGGTGCGCCAACCGGACTGACGGCAGAAGCCGGCACCGCGGCATCGGGTACCACGTATGCGTTCCAGTTTGCGTTGGGTGCCTGGACTCAGCAGCAGAAACGCAGCGCACCGGACTCTGCACTCGGCGATCGTTTTGGCAGTGCCGTGGGATTGTATGCCGACATGATGGTGGTGGGTGTTCCGGCTGATGATGACAATCTCATGGATTCCGGGGCGGTGTTCAGTTTCAGGGTGTTGCCTGCAACCGAGATCAAGCTGACCGCTTTCGACCCGACGACGGATGCCCGCTTTGGTGTCCAGGTGGCGGTAAGCGGTGACACGGTAGTGATTGGTGCGCCGGGTGCCAGTGCCGGTGCGGTATATATTCACCAGCGTGATGGTCGTGAGTGGCCGCTGCAGCAGAAGCTCACCGCCAACGGCGGGGTTGCAGGTGATCTGTTCGGATCCAGTGTAGCCATTGATGCTAACCGGCTTGTTGTCGGTGCGCCCGGTAAGAATGCCGGTGACGGCGGTGCGGTTGTGTTCTTGCGCAGCGGCACAGTCTGGTTCGAGCAAGCCGTATTGCTATCGGATCAGGCTGACGTTAGCGGCGATGCCTTTGGTTCATCGGTGGCCGTCAGTGGCGACTGGATAGCCGTCGGTGCCGAGAATGATAACGATCCGGGTATCAATGCCGGTTCCGTATTTGTCTTTGAGAATGACGGTTTCAGCTGGATCTTGCGCAATACGCTGACAGCCAGCGACCCGGCGGCGGATCGCCACTTCGGGCATACGACCAGCATGGATGGTGACTCGATGGTCGTTACTGCGAATGGTGTTGGCGGCGGGGCCTATGTGTTTACCCGCAGCGGGTCACTGTGGCCGCAAGCGAGCAAACTCACGGGTCCCGTCGGGCAAACCCTGTCAGCGGCCGCCATATCCGGCGATACGATCATTGGTGGTGATCCATTTGACGCGACCTTGTTCACGAACGGAGGCGCAGCACATATCTTTACGCGCCCACCCGCCGGCTGGTCGGCTCATGCAGGAACACCGGATTCTACCCTGTTCCCCAGTGATGCCGCTCCGGAACACTATTTTAGTTCGGCGGTTAGTATCTTTGCCGGCGAGGTGATGATCTCTGCGCCGGGTGACGCCCATGCCGGCACCAATTCCGGCGCTGCCTACGGGTTCCGCCTTAGCGGCGGAATCTGGCTCGAACAGCAGAAGTTCATCGCCAGCGATGCCCAGGAAGGTGATACGGACGGTGTCAATGCCAGTAACTTGACGGTTGCCATTAACCGTGATGCCAGGGTGATGGCTCTGCCCCTTGAAGACGGCTTTAATGTCGGTACCGACGAGGGCGCTGCGATACTGTTTCCGTCTGGCACGGTGGCCTCGTTGACTGACGGTTTCTATCCCGGGGAACAGACGCTTGAACTGTTTTGCTCGGCTTGTGATCAGATACTCTATACGCTGAATGGCGAAGAACCGGCCAGTGCAGCTGGTGGTTCAACATTGCTGTACACCGGTCCGATTGCATTAACCACGGCGCTGGAAAATGCGCTTGGCACGGTGGTGGTCAAGTACAAGTCGGTTGATGCATCAGGTAATACTGAAACTACCAAGATACTGACAATCGAGATTGATACGACCGACCCGCTGGTGGCAATTACAGCACCACTGGATGGCGAGGTTGTCAGTACCCCGATAACAGTGTCTCCCATCAGTGGCACGGCCTCGGATGGGGTGTCTGGCGTGAAGACAGGTTCCGGTGTGTCCCTGGTTGAGGTCAGAATCCAGCATCTTTCCTCGGGCCAGTTCATCAACCTGGATGACAGCGGGGTGTTCACTGGCCTGACCACCGAACCACGCTGGCTGGAGGCTAGCACGACGGATGACTGGGCCACATGGTCGCTGGTGGTAAATGGTGCGAACCCGCTCGATGAGGAAGGAACCTACCGTGTGGATGCAAGATCGGAGGACGTTGGCGGTGAGGCCAGCATAATTGCAGATAGCACCTTCACCTTCTTTACCGGCACACCGCTGTTCACCACCACCAACCTGAGTCTGGCCAGTTCGAATATCCAGTCTGGTAGTAGCATTGGTTTGACGATGGATCTCAGTGTGCTGGCGGATCTTGGTGCGGACTTGAGCAGCCACGATATGTGTCTGACACTTACCGCACCGGATTTGACGGTGACGGAAGTGTTGGCACATACCGATGCCGTAGGGTTCATTACAATTTCTGATCTGAAGGCGACGATAAGAGCCCTTCAGGGGGGTAGTCCGGATTTTGATTTTGATCAGGAAGGCACGTACGGATTCAATGCCGAATTCACGGCTACCCGAACGATTGCGGCAGCGCCGGGCAGTGTTTCCGGGCTTTCCTGTGCCACCGGGGCGCTGGGCACACCGGTGGTAAGTTTGCAGACCAGTTCATCGGCCAAAAATTTGCTTGTTGGCAGTTCCCCCGGTTACGTCATACTGGTGCAGGGCCGTGTCGCGGGTGACGATCTCGGTCTGCGTTCTCATAACCACACCACAAACCGGATTTATGAAGTACTCAAATCGCGTGGCTTTGACGATGCGAATATCTTCTACTTCAATCACGACACAAATCAGGATGGTGGTGTTGACCTTCCGGGTGGCGGACCAAATACGACCACGGGGATTGATGAAGTCCCGACCAAGGCAGCACTGCAGGCGCTGCTGACAGATACTGCGTCAGCACCGGGCAGTCTTGCGGAAGCAATGAACGCGTCACCCGGTCCGCTATACGTGGTACTTGTAGATCACGCCAGTACGGACGGTGTAAATGGTACTTTCTACATCAACCCGGACGATCCGGATGTGCCCAGTCGTACCATCACGTCGTCTGAGCTTGCGGGGTGGATAACCACCCTGGAAGACAATACTGCCAATGTTGATCCGGTTATACCGATGATTGGTGCCTGTTTTTCCGGTAGCTGGATTGAGGATCTTTCGGCACCGAATCGAATTGTTATTACCAGCTCAACCGCGTTTGAGGAATCCTATCGTGGTCCAAACGAACCGGTTGCGGTTTCTGTGGAGCCAAGCGGCTTCCTGCGAACGGGTGAGTTCTTCTTCGAGGAGTTCTTCAAGGCTGCGGAGCAGGGTAACAGTCTGAAGCGATCCTTTGAGGTTGCCACGCTCAAGACAGAAGAGTACACGCGCCGTGACAGTTCTGGATCTGTGGGTGGCCAATTCCCCGATAACGCGGCACAACATCCGTTGCTCGAAGACAATGGTCTGTTTGATCCACTGGATCTTGGCAGCAATAATTTACTGGTTGCGCCGAGCGCCAGCGAACCGAATCCGGATGGCGTGCTTGCGGATACCCTGTTCCTGGGTGTTCCACCCGGCGCAGGCTTTGCGACCAGTACCAAGGGTCCGGTAGCCCAGGTCTCCGGCATTTCGGATACAGGGTTCCTGGGTGTTGGTGAGGATTCGATCTTCCTCGCACTGACAACACCTGATGATTCACTGGTACAGGATGCATGGATTGAAGTGCGTTCGCTCAATCAGATACTCCCTGCAGGTTCGGGTGGCATAGCCAGTGCGACCTTCCAGGTTGATAATGACGTCCTGGTCGGTGGTGTGCCGGCATCGGTTCGACTGCCACTTACCCATTCTGCCCCGCTTGGTTTTGTGGCCGCTCCTTCGGTATTCAGCGAACCCGGAAAATATCGTGTGTTCTATTATGTGCAGGATGTCGTGACCGGAGACATTTCACCGACCCGATCATCGATTGTGTACAAGGACAGTGGTTCGAACACGGCGGCACCCACGACACCGATACTGAGTCTGCCAGAGAACCTGCCAGCACCTGCCGGCACAGTGACCAGCCCCGATATCGTGTTTGACTGGAGCGACAGCACGGATGATGATGTGGATCCATTCACCTATAAGCTCGAGGTGGCAACCGACCCGGGATTTGCTGCAGCCACTATAAAACTGGAACGCGATGAGATTGCACAGTCCTATTACTTCCTGGATGAGGCCGAACAACTGCCGGGTGGCGATATTTACTACTGGCGCGTGACGGTGACTGACGTGTTTGGCAAGTTCAGCGTAAGTGCGACCAGCAGTTTTGAAACCAACTACACCAATGCGGTTCGACCAAAGGCCAATATCACGGTGTCTAATGCACTCACTGAAGTTGAGCTGGACGGTGCGGTCGTGGTCGCCCGACAGGTCGTGGACAGCGCCGGCACGTTGGGGGCTACAGTTTCAGCGTTGTCGCATGACACCCTCTCGGCCAGCACTATGTTCTGGGAGTATCAGCTCGGGATTTACCATATGACCATCATGCCACCCCCGGGAATAGGTCTGGGTGCGGTTGTGGTCTCATCGGTCGATCTGACGTTATCTAATTCCGATTTCGGGATTGCTTTTCCGTTAGACAGCGACGGCGATGGTCTGGGCGATAATCAGGAAGGCGGCGCGGTTTGGAACTCTGTCGTGGGTCAGTTTGATACGGATGGTGACGGCCTGGTAGACGGTTATGACGGCTTTGTCACTGTGGCGGCTTATCCGGGTGGCGTAGATGCAAACGGTGACGGCTATGTGGATGGGGAACGGGATTCTGCCATCCAGACCGACCCGGGTAATCCTGATTCTGATGGTGATGGTGCGTCGGATGGTGCAGAGGTGGCAGCGTTGACAGATCCGAATGATTCGGGTTCAGGTGCGGCACCGTTTCTCCCGGGTGATATCGCGCCACTGGGGTTACCTGACCATATGATCAATGCTGCGGACTATCTGATTGCTGTTCGTTATGTATTTGGCCAGTTGACCGTGACGCAGGATACGCTTGACCGTCTTGACCTGAACAGCAACTCCGGGATAGATGCAGGTGATCTGGTGTTGTTGCAGCAGCTGATTCAGTCACAATAAAAACATTTCTTCAGGGATGTTGCATGTTGCATCTAACAAGCCTTCCGAATAAATTATCGGCGATTGCGGGGCTGGTGATGTTGGCCTCGCTTGGTGTATATGCGCAGGCCAGCGACCCGCTCGCAGAGAGCAGGGCGCTGGCGCAAAACGCCGAGATATCCCAATCACTGGGTAAATTCAAACTTGCTGTTGATCAATTGCAGCAGTCATTAACGCTGGCAGAGCAGGGCGCGGACCCGACCTGGCAGGCAGTGTTATACGGGCAACTCGGTGGTGCCTACCTGTCACTGCAACAACCGGATGCGGCCGAGCAGTCGCTGCAGGCGGGTATGAAACTGGCTGCAGGTTTGCAGGATCCCGCGCTGGAGGCCTCATTACAAAATAACCTCGGTCATGTGCGGCTGCGCCAGGGGAAATTTGCCGAGGCACTGGCCTATTTTGAAATGGCGGCCGGACTGGCAGGAAAGGCGGGTAATCACAGCCTGCAGGCGAAGGCAGCACTGAGTGCTGCCGAGACCGGCGTGCAGTCGGGCGCAGCGGCCGGGGGCAGTATTGCCTGGCTCGACCGTGCCTGGCTGGCAACGCAGCGACTCCAGACCTCCCGGCCCCGCGCCTATCTTGAGGTCAGGAATGCGCAGCTATTACGAGAACTTGCAGGTGATACTTCAGAGAAGAGATCAGGTCTGCTCGTGACCGCTGCCGAGCGCCTGCAGCAGGCTATCAAGACAGCCGACGCCAGTGGTGATCCGCGGGCGGCATCGTTTGCCTATGGTTATCTTGGTGAATTGTACGAACAGCAGGGGCGCTATGCCGATGCACTGAAACTGACCGATACGGCCGTGTTTCGGGCACAACAGGTCTATGCCCCTGAGCTGCGCTATCGCTGGGAGTGGCAGCAGGGACGGATCTATCGGGCACAGGGTAACAACCCGGCGGCCATTGATGCCTACCGCCGTGCCAGCAAGACACTACAGTCCATTCGTGAGGAATTTACCGCCAGTAACGAGATCATTGCCGCTTCCTTCCGGGAAGATGCATCGCCATTGTTTCTGGGGCTGGCCGACCTGTTGTTACGCCAGAGTGAAACAACCACGGATGCAGCGCAGACCCAGGTGCTTTTAAAAGAGGCGCGCGAAACCATTGAACTGTTGAAGACAACCGAGGTGCAGGACTACTTCCAGGACGACTGCGTGGCTGCGGTGCGTGCCCGGGTCAAGGAACTGGATGACACCATTGTCGCAGGCACGGCCTTGCTGTATCCCATCTCCTTGCCGGATCGGCTGGAGCTGCTGGTGAGCCTGCCTTCCGGACTCGTTAAATATACTGTGCCGGTAACTAACGAGGATCTTGTAAGGGAAGTACACCTGTTTCGCCAGCGACTGGAGAAACGCACCACGCGCCAGTACATGCACCAGGCCCGGCAACTGTATCAATGGTTGATCAAACCGATCGAAGGCGAGCTGCAAGCCAACGATGTCAACACCCTGGTCGTTGTGCCTGATACCGCATTACGTGCGGTCCCCATCGCGGCGCTGCACGATGGTAAAGACTTTCTGATCACTCATTATGCTGTGGCCATGACACCCAGTCTGCGCCTGACAGACCCGCGCCCGATCAAGCGTGAGAATGTCTCGGTGTTACTCAACGGGCTCACCGAATCCGTGCAGGGTTTTCCGCCGCTGGTCTTTGTTGGCTCCGAGCTGGATTCCATTCAGAACCTGTATGGCAGTAAGGTATTTCAGGATACCGCCTACCAGAAGGCGGTTGTGAAACAGGAGCTGGCCGACAATCAGTATTCCATTGTGCATTTCGCGACCCATGGCCAGTTTGCCGGCAAGGTGAGGGATTCGTTCATTCTCACCTACGACGGCAAGATCAGCATGGACGACCTGGAGGATTTTGTCGGTGTCAGCATGTTCCGGGAAGACAATCCGGTTGAGCTGTTGACACTGAGTGCCTGTGAGACGGCTGCCGGTGATGATACGGCGGCTCTCGGACTTGCCAGTGTTGCCATCAAGGCCGGTGCCCGCAGCGCGCTGGCCTCGCTGTGGTCGATCAACGACGAGGCTAGCTCCGAACTGGTTTCACTGTTCTATGAACAGTTGCAGAACCCGAATATCTCCAAGGCTGAGGCCCTGCAGCTGGCACAGGTCAGCTTTCTGGAGGACCTGCGTTACCGGCATCCGAGCTACTGGGCGCCGTTTTTGCTAATCGGTAACTGGCTGTGAATGTGAATATTCACGGTACTGAGGGGTAATAGTTTACTGCAGCAGGAGGGGTTTTGTTCTAGGCTTAAAGGCGAGGGGAAAAGATTAAAGAGTCATCTTGATTTTGCCTCCCCCCTCGCCCCAACCCTCTCCTGGCGGGAGAGGGGGCAAAGAGGATAGTAATGATGATTAATCGGCGAAAAATACACAGGGCAACACAACTGCTGACGGTAGCGCTACTCGCCGCCGTATCTGTCCATACGCTCGCAGAAGTCGTCACCGACGGCACGCTTGGTGTAGGCCGGTCCCTGTCCGGTCCGGATTTCGCAGTAACCGCCGACCTCGGACAACAACGCGGCGGCAACCTTTTCCACAGTTTCAGTTTCTTCAATATTAATTCCGGCGAGTCGGCAAACTTCTCCGGTCCTAACTCTGTGTCCAATATCATCAGCCGCGTCACCGGTGGCACGGCATCCTCGATTGACGGTGCGTTGAATTCCACCATCCCGGGCGCCAATCTGTTTCTGATCAATCCCAGCGGTGTGATGTTCGGCGAGAATGCCACGCTCAATATCAGCGGTTCCTTTCATGCCAGTACCGCCGGCTACCTGGTGTTGTCGGGCGGCGGTCGGTTTGATGCGGTGACGCCGGGTAACTCGGTGCTTACCAGTGCGCCGCCCAGCGCCTTCGGTTTTTTCGATAACCCGGCAGCCATTACCGTGCAGAGCAGCAAGCTGCTGGTAGAGTCCGGCAAGACCCTGTCAATTGTCGGCGGTGATGTCACTATGGATTCGGCTATTCTGTCTGCGCCTGGTGGCAAGGTGCAGGTGGCCAGTGTGCAATCAGCCGGTGAAGTGAGTGTTGATGTATCCAGCCTGGATGTCGACAGTTATGGTGAACTCGGCACCATTGATGTTTCGCATGAAGGTGACTTTTTCTCCCGTGTTGTTCCAGGCGTCGGCGTGTTAGGTAATATTGACGTTACTGATGAAGACGGCGGGACGGTGGTCATTCGTGGTGGCCAGTTTATCGCTGATAGCGCGATAGTGTTTGCAGATGGCAACACAGGAAACGCCGGCCAGGTAGATATCAAGGTGTCCGATACCGTATATGCATCAAATGGCACTCTCATCACGGCTGACCAGTTTGGTTCCGGTCTGCCTGGTCAGATGATGGTTGAGGCCAAACGGGTCGTACTGGAGTCCGGCGCACGATTGCAGGTCGATAACTATGGTTCGAGCACTGGCGGCAACCTCAATGTTGTTGCCGATTCCATTGAAATTGACGGGCGCAGTGCAACCGACATCCCGATTATCGGTGATCAGCAGAGCGGTCTGTATGCTGCGGCCTTTGGTTCGGGTGAGGGCGGAAGTATCACGGTCAATACTGGTGATCTTGCAATCGGTAGCGAAGGCAAGATTGAGCTGAATGCCATCGCAGGTGGTGGCAATACCGGTGACCTGTCCCTGACGGCGGATAACATTGATATACATGACGGCGGCACCATTCAGCTGGACACGCTTGGTGCCGGCAATGCTGGTACTGCCACGATCAATACCCGCGTACTGGAAGTGACCAGCGGCGGCAGCATTGCAACCAAATCACTCGGGGAGGGGAGCGCCGGCAATCTCAATATTTCTGCCACGGAATCGGTCACTCTCACAGGGCAGGGTGAACTGGATCCAAGCGGGATCTACAGCAATGCCTTTAGTGCCGGTGACGGCGGTCAGATCCGGGTGGTGACGCCTGATCTGACGGTGACGAACGGGGCCCGCATACAAGCCGGTGTTGGTGTAAACCCGGATGCCACGGGCTTACCACCCGCAACAGCGATAACACAGGCCGGCACGATTGAATTGCAGGTGGAACGCCTGAATGTTTCTGGTGCGGCGCAGATCTCTACGCAAAGTGAGAACGCCGGGCAGGCAGGTGATATCAATGTGAATGCCAGTGATGCGGTAAATATCAGTAGTTCTTCCGGGCCGGTACAGAGTGGCCTGTTCAGTACGGCCTCAGGGACCGGTGCCGGTGGCAATATTACGATTACGGGTGGCGCACTGAACATGTCTGGTGGTGCGATTAACGTGTCTTCGATAAATACAGGCGATGCCGGCAGTATTTCAGCAACCGTTGACTCGGTATCCATGGAGGACGGTGCGCAAATCAGTACCAGTGTTGACGGGACTGGAAACGGTGGCCTGTTGCGCGTGGCGTCCAGTGGTGAAGTAAACCTCGATGGACAGGCTGGGGACGGTTTTCAAACCGGTCTCTACAGCCTGACGGAAGGCGCAGGCACTGGCGGTAATATTGAAGTCAGTGGTTCAAAGGTTGTGCTCAAGGATAACGCAACGATTAATTCGGAAAGTAACGGCAGTGGCAATGCGGGTAATATTGATGTGACGGCGGTGGGTTCCGTTAAACTGAAGAATGCTTCTATCAATACTTCGGCAGACAATGCCGATGGCGGCAATATCAAGATTACCGCGACTGATAAGGTTGATTTGCAGAACAGCGAGATTACCGCTGCCGTCGGCGGTGGCGAAGGGGATGGTGGAAACGTCAACATTGATCCTGAATTTGTCATCCTGTCGAGTAGCCGGATTCTTGCCAGTGCCATCGGCGGCGATGGCGGCAACATCACGATTGTGACCGACCACTTCATTGCCTCGCCCGACAGTGTGCTGGATGCCTCGTCCGAGCTGGGTGTTGATGGCACCATCAACATTCTTTCGCCGGATGAAGAAGTCACCAGCAACCTGGTTGAACTCCCGGCCGCCTACCTGGATGCATCCGGCCTGTTGCGTGAACGCTGCAGTTCGCGCCACCAGGCCACGGGCAGCAGTTTTGTCGTCGCCGGCAGGGACTCCCTGCCAACGACACCTGGCTCACAATACTCGTTACTCTCAAGTATCTCCGACGGCGTCAGCGGACCGGCGGCACTGACCCGTGCTACGTCACCCGCACAACAATTCATGGCAGCCAGTCTGGCTGCTAGCACCTTCGGCTGCAGCCTGTAACCGCGCAGAAAATTGCAATATCATCCTGTGCGTTAGTGACCGTAGACGCGCTTCGCCTGCAGGGATGTAGGTGAAGGGCGTGAGCAGGATGCGGAAGCTTCGCAAGCTCAGCACATCTACGTTTTGGTTGGTTTCTGCGCGTTGTCTTTTAGTTCTCGTACCCACATCGCGGTCGCGCCTGCCACGGAAACCGGCATGGCGAGGAAATTCACAAACGGGATCATGGTCATCAGCAGTGAGCTGCCGCCAAAGCTGTAGGAGAGGATGCGGCGCTGGCGCAACAGTTTGCGTTGTTGCGAGAAATGCAGCAGGTGATTGGCCATCGGGTAGTCAATGTATTCAATCACCAGCATCCAGGCGCTGAACAGGGCCCATATGAAAGGTGCAGCCAGATTGATGCCGGGTATCAGGAACAGGATGCCAAGGGGTATTGCCCGGAGGATGAAATACAGCAGTTTGCGCAGCTCGGAAACGATGCTCGGGATGATGTCTTTTGCCAGGGCCTTCCAGCCACCGGTTTCTATGGGTTGTCCGGTGAGGTGTTTTTCCACGGCCTCCGCCAGCATGCCGTTAAAGGGGGCGGCGAGCAGGTTGGTTATCAGCGAGAAGGTGTAGAAGATAATCAGCACCCCGGCAATGGCGAACAGGGGCCACAGCAGATAACGCAGCCAGTCCAGCCAGGATGGCAGGTAGCCGAGCATTAAGTCGATCAGCATTTCCAGCCAGTGAGTCAGTCCGAAGATAGCCCCGGCAAAAACAGTCGTACTGACGAGCAGGGGAATGGCGACGTAGCGGCGCAGACCCGGTTGGCGGATGAGGCGCAGACCCTCGAGGAGGTAATGCATGCCGGTTTTGTTGTTGCTCATATTGATGTTCCTGTACGTAAATGAAATTTATTGCGCAGATCAGTTATGAAATCATATTGTGGGAGCTGCGTCTCGCCGCGAATCGCGCCGGGGACGGCGTTTATGCTCGGTACGGGTGCTCCCACAGGACAATGCTCATGACGGGCTTTATGACTGTCGTGCCAGCAATGCTGCTCCGTAGGCCGCTTCCTGGTGATCGGCGGCAACGACGGGGATACCCAGCAGCTGTGAGCGTATTGTACGCCATGCAGTGTTGACGGCGCCGCCGCCGGTGGTGATG
>Ga0209013_10003139_pt1 | contig 14788 bp, 10 predicted proteins | sample Cruoilmetagenom2_FD_187291 | JGI IMG/M metagenome (GOLD analysis project Ga0209013, IMG submission 187291) | Oil polluted marine microbial communities from Coal Oil Point, Santa Barbara, California, USA - Sample 2 (SPAdes) (version 2) | ecosystem: Environmental > Aquatic > Marine > Oil seeps ... | reverse complement strand
AGGGCAGGAAAGGGCCCCGCCGGCGTCTCGTAGTACTTGTCCACGCCCTGCAGATCGATGAGGTGCTTGCTTCCACTCTGGTAATCCCCGTTGGAAGACCCATTTTCGGATCCCTTGCGCTTGAACAGCCAACCAACCATCCGTACCTCCCCAGAAGACAGTTTTCACCCGCTGTTATCTTGCAGAGCCGGTGCGGCGAAAGAGAAGCACTTCGCACCCGGCGAAAACCATCATCCATGTGACTGCTTGAACGTGGGCCGAAGGACCATTATCCGTAGTCGGACACATCCCGCCACGCAATCACATGCGAATAATACCACGGCCTGTGGAGCTTTGGAGGACCTGACCCTCCCGGCAACCTGACATTTCCATGCCGTGGCGGGCGTGCCTCTCACTCAATATACGTCACTCCGCAAAGGGAGTTGCCTGCTGAGGGCAAGGAACCCGTGCAGAATGCGCCAGGGTCAGTATACAATGGAACGGGTTTCGGCGCAATGGCCATATGGGGGATTTCGCGATTGGCCAAGTGGCCAATCTTCACCACGCGAGAGCCAGTGGAAAAAAGACCCCGAAAGCGAGCGATCCAGATCTGGATGCGAACCTGGATCCCGCGCCTTCGGGGTCGAGGAAAGAGACACAATGCTTGGCAGGCGAAAGTGGTATCTGTGTGCTCGCCAGACCTCCAAGCTGTCCAAACCCAGTATACAGCAGGCGCTGTGCCGGCGCATCGGCCACCTGGCCGATTTGATCTTGGCCAAGTGGCCAGTCTTTTGCTGTTTCTGTTGGCCAAGGAGGCGGGGTATCAGGCAGGTTCAACGGGGGATTGCCCTGGAGCTCCTCTGGGCAGCAGGTGGTTCAGGAGAAGCCCCACTCCCAGGAAGGCAAAGGCGGTCACGCCGAACATGGGCCGCAGGCCAATCGCTTCGGCCAACAACCCGCTTAACCAGGGACCGACAAAGATGCCGGCGGCGTAGATGGCCTGGTGCAGGCCCATGGCCGTGGTCCTCTGGGCATCCGGCACGTACTCGATGCTCATGCCCATCAGCAGGGGAAAGATGACGCCATGGGCCAGGCCCATGACCACCTGGGTGACAAATAACAGGGCGAGGGAAGGCACAAGGGCCGTCGCCCCGAGGCTGGCAGCCATCACCACAATGCAGAGCGGTACCAGTCTGCCTGCTGAAAACTGCTTGACCAGGAGGGCCGCCAGGAAATTTCCGGCGGCAACCATGGCCAGATGCAGGCTCACCAACAGGCCCACCCAAACGTCAGAGGCGCCCAACTCGGCGGCTCGTATCGCCAGAAAGCCAAGAGCGATGGCCCAGACGACGTATTGGACCGCCGCATCGAGCAGGGAGGGGACCAAGACGTCGCGCCGGCTGATCAGGCGGCCGATCCCGGAGAGCGATGGCCGTTGTACTGGCCGGGGCACTTCGGGCATGGGCAGCATGATCAGAAAGGTGACCACAGCAATGGCCGCAGCCAGGAAGAAAGCCAGGGCATAGCCCCCCAGGCCGTTGAGCAGGCCGGTAAGGCTGGGCGCCGCCGCGCGCCCCACGGAACTGACGGCGGTCACCATTGCCGTGGCCCGTACCGCCTCGCGGGCCGGATAGAGGCTGGTGAACATCACGACCATCGGCACCCAGGTCGCGGCCGACACCCCAGCGACAGCCCGGCCGACAGCCAGCCCCGTAGCGCTATCCGCAGTTCCCGTTAACCAGGCCCCCAGCCCGACCAGGAGTATGCCCACCAGGATGAACGGCTTGCGCCTGCCCAGCCAATCGGCAGCGATGCCCAACGGCAGCCGGGCAAGGGCCAGCCAAAGGCCGTACTGGGCCAGGATCAGGCCAACCATGGCCATGCTCCCTGTCTTGCTCTGGATGTAGAGGGGCAGGGTGGGCAGGTAGAGGTAGAGGGCGATCCAGAAGAAAAAGACGACCAGGATGAAGAGGGTGACGGAAGTTCGCCGGCCGTGGGGCGCGGGCATTTGAGTCTCCAAGACCGGAGCCATTTCAGGGTTGGGGTTTTGCCTTGCGCTGGGTGAAGCGCAGGCCGGACCAGGTAGCATCGATAGCCGCTACCTTAAAGTCCACGAGGCCTGCGGCCAGGCCGGTCTCGCGGACCACGGTCTGCGACAGGTCAGAGACGACGCCCGACGCCTTCTTGGGCCAGACGATCCACAACCCGCCATTCTTGGCGGCCGGGAGCATCTCTTCGATGCGAGCCGCCAAATACCCCTGAGATGCGGGGAACCAGAGCGTCACCTCGGCGCTAGCGCAGGGCTCTCTGACCAGGGCGACACCTGCGGGCAGATCCCCGAGAGTCTCTTCGAATCCGGCTGGTGCGCCAGCCAAGGCCACGGTCGAGTTGGGCTTGATGCCCAGCTTTTTGGGGAGCGGCGTGCCGGAATAGCCGGCCATGGTCGACTCGGGCACGACCGGATCGACGGGCGGGTTTTCGATGGCGGCTGGCAGCGCGGCGCCGATCTCAGCCCAGGTCGTATAGACCGTGTCGGGCAGAAGCTCCCGGATTCGGGCGACTTTTTCCGGGGAGCCGCCAACAAAAATGAGGGGGACGGGGCGCGTGGCCTTGTACTTGCGCAGGTTGAGGCCCAGATCCCGCCCCTGGGACGGCACGCGGCTCAGGTCAATGACGATGGCGCTGGGTGGATCCTCGCGCAGGGAGCGCAAGCCCGAGGCACTGAGCGGTTCGTGCTCTACCTCATAGCCAGTAGTTGACTGGAGTTGTACTGCTCGCTCCCGCGCCTCCTCAGCCTCCCAGTGGATCAGGCGGACTCGCTGCATGGTATCCTCCTAAACCGGGTTTTCTGGCGCAAACGCGCAGAAAATAGGCGACAACCTGGGCATCTTGTAGGTTGGGATGTTCCTGAACAAGCGCATCGCTGGGCCGTGGCTCGCCGATCCGCTCAAGACTGAAGCCAGTATCGAGGAGCAGGTTCAGCCACTGGCTCAGGGTGCGGGTGAAGCGCGGGGTCTTGAACAAGGGCAGCCCCAGGGTCTCTTTCTCTGGCGCGGCGCTAAAGATCCACTCGCTAACGTCGCCCTCCAGGTTTTGGAAATAGTCACCGACCTCGATAGCACAGGTGTTGCCACGCTCATCGCGCAGGTTGCGGCGGTGAGGCGTATCAAAGCAGGGGTGGCTGATGGAGAACTGGAGGAAGCCGCCGGGTTTCAGGACGCGGTATGCCTCGGCGATGACAAAGCCGGTCTCGGGGATGTCCATGAAGCTCATGAATGCAGTGGTAAAGTCAAAGGCCCCGTCAGGGAAGGGGAGATCCACAGCGCTGGCGACGCTGTAGCCGATGCCCACCGGTTCCTGTAGCTCGGCCCGGTGGGCATGGCTTGCAAAGATGCTGGCAATGTCGATGGCGGCTAGCCGCACCCCCCGCTGGGCCAGCAGCCTGGCGTTGTACCCTTCGCCACAGCCGATATCCAGCCCGCGCTGACCGGCCACGCCGGGCAGCAGGTCCAGGAAGGCGGGGGTATTCAGGTGATCCCGGTAGGTGTCATAGCCCGCCCTAGAGAGCCTGGTCCAGGCCCTGGCGTTGGCATTCCAAAAACGACCGACCTCCCTGTGATCCATTCCAGACTCCTTGTTCCAGGCAACGCGAATCGCCGGGTAACCAGAGGGGCTCTGTCATGGTATCAACTGGAATTCTAGGCGCCGCATTCGCCGCTCAGCGCCAATATGTACCTATAGACAGTATCGCTCCGGTAGAAACTAGCGGTTTGGAGCAGGGCATCCATTTGCTGCGGTCATCAGAGCATCCCGTTCCAGGCTGCGCGTGGCACGTATCGGGCTCGGCCTGGCTACCGTGATTATACCATCCTTCGAGACAGAGAGCAAAGCCCAGTGTGAGGAATCGCGGGTGACGCTCTGACGAGAAGTGGTCCAGAACTACGAGGCCGCTACCAGCCATTCGCTGGAAGTGGGTGGCGCACCTGGCGCCGGCCCGATTCCGCCCCCTGGAGTGGGGATGTTGGGCGGTGTACTGCAAGCAACACGGAATGCTATTAGGCCAGGCGTCTCATCAGAGCAGGTGGCAGGTCCGAACTGCCTGTAACAATGCGATTCGCCAGTATCAACCAGCGCTACTAGGAAATCGACAGCACGTCATTCTGAACCAAGTAGATAATCTCAGCTGGGCATAAAAGAGATCCTTCGCTGCGCTCAGGATCACGGCCTACCCGGCATCTAGCTTCCTCCAAATAGAGTGGCGCCCTGCGCCATGGGACACTCGCAAATGCATGGTAACCACGGGACGTGGTTCGGGGCATCCACTGCCGGGTGGACCACTGCCAGCAGGGCATCGATCCTTGTTCCTCGCAGATTGCCTTTGCGTTGACTTCTATTGACAATCATGATAGAATCAATCGAAAGTAGGTGTAGCGCATTGGGGAATGGTGTGTACGTCTAGCCTTAGGTATGAAGAGTGGCAGTGCGTGCGACCTTCAAGAAAAGACATAGGGAGAGTTAGATGAGCAATGTAAGAATTCCGACAGTTGAGTATCGAAGAGGTATCTACTACCTCACCCTCGACGGAAAGACGCCCTACGAACGGGGCTACCAGCACGGCTTCGCCCTGGAGTTCCCCATCAAAAAGGCGCTGCGCCAGTTCAGATTTTGGACGCGGGACGTCGTGGGCCTGGACGAGCCGGAAGATATGATCCAGGACTTTGCCACGAGTACGCCCTACATGGCCTCGGTGCAGTCCGACGCACCTGATCTGTTCGAGGAGATGCAGGGCGTTGCCGAGGGAGCCGGTGTGGACCTGAACCAGCTCTTTGTCTACCAAAGCTTTGACGAGTTCTTTATCTTCCTGTTGCACTCCGGCACGCTCGAAATGGGGACCACCGGCCACTGCACCACAGCCGGCGTCTATGGGCGCGCTGACAAGCCCAACTATGTCGGCCACAACAACGACATTCCCACCTACCATGAGGAGCTGGTCACGGTACTCCAGATTAGGTATCCTGATAGCGATCTGGAGATCCTGCAGAGCGCCTTTGCCGGCCAGATCGGCCAGAACGGGGTCAATAACCGGGGCGTGGCGGTGGGCATCAACACCCTGGCCAACCTGCCCGGCGGTGACGGCCTGCCCGTCTCGTTCCACGTGCGCAAGATCCTGGAAAGTGCGAACCTGGACGAAGCGGTGGCGTATCTGGGCGGAGCCCGATTCGCCCAGGCCATGAATTACACGATCGGGGATCGGGACAAGGTCGCTTGCGTGGAAACCTGGGCAGACCAGGCTCTCGTTCTGGACATCTATCACGGTGACTGTGCCGTGCACACCAACCACGCCCTGGGTGAGGGGACGCCCAAGACCTTCGAGATGACGTCCGAGATGGGGGGCGGCTCCTACGGGCACACGATAGAGCGCCTGGCGCTAGGCATCGAGCTTCTGTCCGCAGACACAGCCGGCGTCACGCTGGAGTCTTTCCAAGCGATGTTCAAGACCCGGCCGATCCTGGTCTACCCGGGCAAGCCCACGGGGCGCACGCTGATGAACATGGTCGCCGAGATACCGAAACAGGGGAGCCCGGTGCTGTACCTGACGCCGGACTCGCCTAACGTGTTCGGGCACGCCCGATTCACGTTCTGAACACCTGTTGCCTGGCGGGGAAGGTGGGACCCTATATGAGTTGGCAGGAAGCTTTGCCACCCTAGCAAGCCTGTCATGACGGCTCGCGAGCGAAAACGGGAGTTCCTTGAACCAATGGGAACAGACCCTGGCAACACCAGGCCGATGTCGCACTATTTATTACGAGGGACGGCACCATGAGCGGCGATCAATCAAAACATGCCGCGTGTCAGGTACTGGGAAGTGGATTGGCGTACGGCCTGGGACTTGTGTTGGGCCAAACGCTCGGCTTCCTCGTGGCCGACAGTTTCAGCCTGGTGGCAAGCCCTGATCAAGAATCCGGCACCAGCTTTTTGCTGGTTGGCATCTTTCTGGCACTTCTGATATATGGTCTGTCTGGCGCCGTTGGCGGATTCGCCGGTGGTTGGTCGCTGCCTCTCGTGTCCAGGCAACCATCTGCAGGCAACCGGGAGGGCGCAGTCAAGAAAACAAGACGGTGGGGCTACGCCTGGCAAGGCGCGATCAGCCTGGGTGTGCCCTATGGTACTTTTCTCCTAGTGGCGACCCTCCTTACCTCACTCCTATCCTTCTACTACGTTTCCGAGATACCTCGGGCCCAGTTTGCGACACAGTTCATGCTGGTTGGTGCCCTCTTTGGCGCCTTGAGCGGGCTCCTGCTGGGCATCGTGACAGTGGGCTGGCGTCGTTCAGGCCGCGTCGTGTTGGCGGCGCTAATCGGTTTCGGCCTTGGGGGAGCGCTTCTGGGGCTTGGACTCCGGGGCTTCCTGGTTTCGGTCACTGCCGGCGATCTGGCCAGCGGCCGTATCCAGTTTCTGGTCCTGGGCCTGCTGAGCTTCGGTTTCCTGGGCGGCAGCGCGCTGGGACTGGTCTACAGCCACATGTCCAGAAGGCCAGCGACGTCCAAGCTCAACGCGAGATCCCGCCTGGCAATGTTGATTGCCGCGGCCGTTGTCGTGATCTCGGTGGTCCTGGTGTTCAATGCTATGCGCCCAGTACTGGCCCAACTGCGAACTGTGCTCGCACCGAGAGACGCGGGTCATTCGAACACGCTGGCCTCGGACGCGGTCGGCACACACTGGTCAGACCCGGTCACGATTGCCAGCTCCGATGGCAAGCTGGTGCAGCCGGCACTGGCCGCCGCGGCTGACCACGTGGCGTTGGTGTGGTTTCAAGAGAATGGAAATTCCACCAGCCTGGTCTACCAGTCAGGTACCTGGACGGCCGACAATGGGGAAACGCGACGGGCTTCGCCTCTGACTGTCCACGACGGCAGCGCGCAGACGAGCGCACCTCAGGTGGCGCTTGACGGAACTGGTGCTTCTCACATCATCTGGCGTGACGGGGCGCTCATCCTCTACGCCCGGTGCCAAGCTGGCAGGTGCGAGGAACCGGTTACCCTATCCGCTGGATCGGAGCCAGGCTGCGAGGGTGCTCTGCCTGGCGCTCTGGACCCTCTAGAGCAGCCGCCGGCCATTGGTCTCAGCCGGGATGACAGACTGATGGCGGTTTGGCACGGCACGGAGGGTGCACTGCGCTATGCCAACTGGCCAGCCTCTGGGTCACCTGGGCTCGGTGCCAGCGGCTGTGTCCTGGCCAACGGTGTGGATTCAGCCGTTGGGCTGCAACTGGCCGGTGGGGCAGATGGCCGCTTCACCCTCGTCTATGGTCGTGACGAACTCGGCGGGGTCATTCATGCCCTGACCTATCCTGGCAATGCCTGGGAACAGAGCGCACAGGTGATCGGCGAGGGGCACTCTCCCCAGGCGATGGTGGACCCACAGGGAGGGATTCGCATCGCCTGGTGCGGTGAGGATGAAGAGGTACGGTATTCCCAAACTGGCACCACGCAGGTTGCGGCCGAGCTGCCCTGCCAGAATCGCCCAGAACTGGCGTTGGACAGCAATGGCCGTTTGCATATTTCCTGGTATTCGGACGTGCTGACCCGGACGACGGGGATGACAATCCAGGCCCCGGTCATCTACGAAGTCATCGAAACAGAAGAAGGCTGGTCCGAGCCAGCCATTGTGGCCCATCCCGCGGGTCCGTTCCAGCCAGCCATGGCCGGCAGCGAGCATGGCACGCTGCACGTGGCCTGGAGCGACAACCGGCCAGAAGAGCAGAGCCTGACCTATGCCACGCAAGTCCAGTACGACTGTGAGGGCGCTCCGCTCTCGCGTCTGGCCCAGGTCGCCTACGAGGTGGCACAGCGGCCTGACTACCAGCCGGGGGGCGACATCGTCCCCTATTGCCAGAATCGATTCGATCGCTTGCTCCATACACCTGGCCCGGATCCGGCCTTCAGCGCCGAGCCCCAGACACCCAGTGGGGGCTTTGACGTGCTGGCGGACCTGATCAGGACCGCCGAGTACGAGGTCCTCATCTCCACCATGGAATACAGCGAGGATGAGGGGGATGACAGCCCCGGCAGCGTGATCGCGTCCGCGGTGGCCGACCTCTATGAGCAGCTCAGCGCCGACCCATCTCGCTATCCGCGCGGACTCACGGTGCGCATCCTACTCGGCAATCGGCCACCCCTGGAAACGCTGGAACTGAACAGCCTGTTGTGGCGCGTGCTGTCCGATCTGCGCGATGCCGGCGTGCCAGAGATGGTCAATACTGAGCTCGGCTGGAGGCTGGAGGTTTCCAATTACGAGGGGGCCTGGCCCCACAGCCATGCCAAGATCACGGTGGTGGATGGCAAGACGGTCGTGGGGGCCGGATTCAACATGGAGTACCACCATCTGCCCGCCGATCATGCCTCTGGTGAGGGCAAGGGCACAGTAGACGTGGCGGCTCAGGTAACCGGCCCGGTTGCCCAGGACGGGCGACGTGCCTTCGACGAGTTGTGGGAAGGCGCCACCCAGCGTCACTGCAGCGAGCTTTTCCCTGCCTATCGACTTTGGCGGCTATCCTGCCGCGACACCAAAGCGACTGTCGACCACGTGCCGGAGGTGATGCGCTACTACCTGCCCGGCGAAGGCTCGACGACATTCTCCTCGCTGCGAACCGCAGCATACGATGAAGCAGACCAACAGGCAGTGGCCGTGATGGCCAAGGCAGAGGAGCGCATCGATGTCATGCACACCATGTTCACCATGCCCTCGGTCTGCATCCTGGACTATCTGATCGATGTTTGCTCGCCACGGGACGCCATGCCCTTCATGCGCAGCATTCTTACTGCAGTGGAACAGAACGGTGCCCGAGCGAGACTGCTCATTGACCAGGCACCCATAAAAGGGGTGGAGAATGTCCTCGCCCTCGATGAGCTAATGGCTGAAATCGAGGATCGCGGGTTGGGCGACCGCGTGGAGATCCGGGCGTTTCCTGGCCCCGTCCACGCCAAGACCACACTGATTGACGACCAGTTCCTCATCGTCGGCAGCCACAACTTCCACTGGAGCGCCTTCGGGCCGGGGGAGGGCCTGGCCGAATACAGCCTGGGTGTAACGGATCCACAGGCCATCGCAGAGTTCCAACGACTGTTCGAGTATCACTGGCAGAAGGCTGCTCCGAAGTAAGAGACGCCACAGCTACTTTCCATCGTGCCTGGGCTCTCGTTGAGTGCTACCGGCAAGAGCCAAACCAGCGAAAAGAAGCCAGGGCAGCCCGAAGCGGACGTGGCTGCCCTTGTAGACATTGGGCCAGTTTCGAAACTGGCCCAATCTGCTGCTCGACACTTCCAGATCTGCCTTGCAAGGGTCTGTCACACACTAAACCTCTTGAGCGGTCTCCTGGGCAGCCTCAGACTCAGTGTCTTTCTCGCTAAGCTGTACGTACTGGCGAATCTCGGCCATCAGCTCTCCCAGGTTCAGGTCAATCCGGCTCAGGCCCCAGGCGCCGAGGACGATAAGAATGACCATCATGATGGCGTGCAACACGACGGCATAGGCGGTCGCCGACTCGGCGCTTAGCCAGTTCAGGGTCACCAGCGGGGCGATCAGTACGCTATGAAAGAGGCCAGGCATCATCGGCGAAGCCGGCGGCACGAGAAACAGGGCGCCGATGGCCACGACCAAGAGGGGAACACGACTCTCAACCCCCAGGCCCAGCACGGCAAGGTAGTAGAAGACCAGGGCGCAGACCCAATAGGCGAGGGAAATGAGCAGAGCGACGGCAAATTGCTTCGGCGTGCCGGTGCCCGCCAGGAAGTCGACGATCGCCGATGAGGCGCGCTCGGCCCGCTCCTCGCCGACGCGGGGCACGCGTGCCAGCGCGCGGGTCAGTGGGGGCGCGATCCGCTCTCGTTGGCTGACGAGCAGGAAGAGAGCGGCCACCATTAGGATGACGGCGCCCGCGCCGATGAGCAGCGTGTTCTCCGAGCCTCGGAGGTTGCCGAGCAACAGCACCGTGCCCAGTGTCAGACCGATCAGCCGCAGGATAAAGCTGTCGAGGTACTCGACGGCGATGGACGACGTGGCCGTGGTGGCCTTGACGTCCGTCGTACGGCTGATAGCGACCACGCGGAAGGGCGAATTGGGAATGGGGGTGATGATGCTCAGCATCATGCCGCTGAAGAGCACATGCTGGGTTTCCTTCAAGGTGGGCGAGTTTCCCAGGAGGTAGCGCCAGCGGATCAGAAGGAGGAGGTAGCAGAGGAGCAGGAAGGGCACGCCGAGAAGCAACAGCCCCCAGTTGGCCTGGCGCAGCATGTCGATGACCGCACCCATGTCCACCAGCAGGAAGAGGAGGATGATGAGCAGGATCACCAGGCCGACGGTGATCAGCAATTGTCTGCGCGGGCTTCCTGGCTGCATACTGGCCTCCTGATTGTGCTTTTGGAATCAACCGGTGTCAGTATACCATAGCGGGTTGGGGATGTCCAGCAGCCCGGTTGAGCCACAGATTGCACAGACTGCGCTCTAATGCTGACAATGCGCGTTACGCCGAGTTGAGCCGAGACGGGCACGTTTTATGGTGACTTGGGCTTTGACCCCGGTGGTCAATCCTGTGCAATAGGGAAGTGGGAAGGCTTCGAGTCACAGCCATCCCACTCTTGTACTCTCAGGGCGGACGGCGCCCGGAGCGTGTAGAGAGCCTGCCGTCCATTTACGACTATCTGTGATTGGCCTGGTTCGCCGGTAGGAGGCGAATGAGGACCAGGGCCGCTGCCAAACAGACAGTGGCCGTTACGCCCAGCATGGGGCGGATGCCCATGGCATCGGCCATCAGCCCGCTGAGCCATGGACCGGCGAACATGCCGACCGAGTACACAGATTGGTGGAGCCCCATGGCCGTCGTTCTCTGCGCATCGGCCACGTCCCGGATACTCAGCCCCATCAGTATCGGATAGCCCAGCCCCCGGCCCACTCCCAGGAGAAACTGGGCGGCAAAGACGAGGGCCAATGAGGGGGCCAGGGCGGTCAGGGCTGTCCCGGCGGCGAGAAGCACAAAAGTGATGTAGACGAGGCGCAGGGCGCCCAGGCGGCGGACGACTGCCGCCGCCGAAAAGCTGCCCAGGGCGACCAGCCCCACGTGCAGGGTCATCAGCATGCTCTGCGTGATATCTGTCGCCCCCAACCTGTTGGCCAGGATGGGCATAAAGCTAAAGGTGACAGCCCAGACGTAGTATTGGACAATGGCAGCAAGCAGGGAGGGCAGCAGCACGTCGCGGCGCGTGATCAGTCGCCCGATGCTGTCCACGGAGGGCTGCCGCGGTGGGTGGACCTTTTCGCGCGCGGGCACGACGAGCAGAGCAGCCAAGCCCGCTGTGGCGGCGGCCAGGTAGAAGGCCAGCGAGTAGCCGCCCGTCAGGTTGAGAGAGCCGGTCACGCTGGTGGCGGCGACCCTGCCCACAGAGCCGATGGCGCTGAGCAGCGCGGTGGCCTGCACCGCATCCTGGGCGGGAAAGAGGCTGCTAAAGACGGTGACGAGGGGTACCCAGGTGGCGGCTCCCAACCCGGTAACGGCCCGGCCGACGCCCAGGCCCCAGGCCGTGCTGGCAGAGCCCATCAGCCAGGCGCCCAAACCTGCCAGAACCAGTCCGGCGATGATAAAGGGCTTGCGCCGCCCCAGCCAGTCGGCGGCGATACCCACCGGCAGGCGGATGATGGCCTGCCATAGACCGTATTGGGCCAGGATGATACCCACCGAGGCCAGACTGCCGGTCTTGGTCTGGGCGTAGGTGGGCAGGGTCGGGGCATAGAGGTAGAGGCACATCCAGAACAACAGGGCGACGACGATATACAGGGCGATTAGGGGCCGGCGGCCCTGTACCAGGCCCAGGATGCGCTGGTTGGTCGTCAAGGATGCATCATCCCTTGTGGCTTCTATAGATGCTGGATCCATGCCCGGTGAGCCATCCTAGGTAGCGAAAAGACCCTGAGGTGTCGGGCTATGCAGTCCCAGTTTCCCGGATCCTCAGGGTCCTCGAATGAGCGCATTTATCCCAATGAGCTTTGACAACCAGATCAGCCAATAGAGCGGTTGCTGTTCGTAGTGCGCGCCCTTCCGGCGCTCAGGACATGCTTCAGCGCGCTTAGGTCCACAATACGGCGCTAAAGCGCCGACTACGAACCCTTGCTCACTTGCTGCAGAAGTGTCCTGCCCGTCCTACGGCTCGAGCAATGAGCAAAAAGGCCATAAGGCCGGCGGGTCAAAGCAGCCTCACTCTCATGCGTGGATCGCGCTGCCAAAGACGTCGTGCGCGGCCTCCATCACCGCTTCGCTCAGTGTCGGGTGGGCGTGGACGCTGCGGGCGATCTCGTCGGGCGTTAGTTCCCAGTTGCGGGCCAGCACCAGTTCGGGCAGCAGCTCGGTCACCTCGGGCCCAACCAGGTGGGCGCCCAGGATTTCGCCCGAAACAGAGTCGGCCACGATCTTGGCAAAGCCGCCCCGCTCGCCGAGGCCCAGTGCTTTGCCGCTGGCCAGGAAGGGGAAGCGGCCTACCTTGACCTCGTGGCCGCGCGCGATTGCCTCCGCCTCTGTGAGGCCAAAGCTGGCCACCTGCGGCTGGCAGTAGGTGCAGCGGGGCATGGCCTCATAGTCCAGCGACTCTGCTTTCTTCCCGGCGATGGTCTCCACGGCGGCGATGCCCTGGGCCGAGGCGACGTGGGCCAGGGCCAGCTTGCCGGTTACGTCGCCGATGGCAAATACGCCGGACACGTTGGTGCGCATGCCATCGTCTACAACGATGTTGCCCCGATCGATCTTGACGCCGATGGTACCCAGGCCAAGGTTCGCGCTGTTGGGCTGCACACCGATGGCCATCAGGACTCGTTCGGCCTCCAGTACCTGCTCGCCCTCGTCGTTGGCCACGCGTACCTGAACCCCATTGGCCGCGGACTCGATGGCCTGCACCCGGGTATCAGTGAGCAGCTTGACCTTGCGCCGCTTGAAGGCGCGCTCCACGACCGTGCTGACCTCCTCGTCCTCCAGGGGCAGCACCCGGGGCAGCATCTCGACGACGGTGACGTCCGCGCCGTAGGTGTGCCATACGTGGGCAAACTCCATGCCAATCGGTCCAGCCCCGACTATGATGGCCGAAGCAGGTAGATCGCGGAGCACGATGGCCTCGCGGTAGGTCAGCACCCGTTCGCCATCGGGCGTGACTCCGGGAATGCTTCGCGCTTGCCCGCCGGTAGCGATGATGATGTTGCGTGTATGGAGGTAACGCGTGCCCCCTGCGTTCAGCGCAACCTGGACATCCTGGGGCGATTCGAGCAGGGCGGTTCCCTCGACCACGTCGACCTTGTTCTTGCGCATCAGCACGCCGACGCCCTTGACCAGGCGGTCTGACACTTTGCGGCTGCGGTCGACGGCCGCGCCAAAATCTATCTCGAGCCCTGACAGGTTGAAACCAAACTGCTTGCCCTCACCCAATAGCGAGACAACCTCCGCGTTGCGGAGGAGCGCCTTGGTTGGGATGCAGCCCCAGTTGAGGCACACGCCGCCCAGACGCTCCTTTTCGACAAGGGCGACTTTGAGTCCAAACTGTGCGGCACGGATGGCGGCCACGTATCCGCCCGGCCCCGCGCCGAGTACCACAACATCGTATATTGTCTCAGACATATTCATGCTCCTCAAGAGTTCTTGGGGCTCTGGTGCGCGCGCCCCATGTCGCAAGCGACAGTGGATCTAAGCATGGTATGGGGTGATTGTCAAGTCCTGCAATGCCTAGATCTCGCCGTTTACCAGCCGCCGCACGCGGTCCGCGATCTTGCCTTCGTCAACCATGGTATAGTCCTCCATGTCGCGGGCAAAAGGCGGGGGAACGGAGGGGGCGCAGACGCGCTGAATGGGCGCGTCGATGTAGCCGAAGGCCTTGTCCGAAACCTGGGCGATGACCTCGGCGGCGAAACCGCCCCGCTCTACCGCCTCGTGGCTGACCACCAGCCGCGAGGTCTTTTGCACCGACTCGACGATGGTAGCGATGTCCAGAGGGAAGAGGGTGCGGGGGTCAATGACCTCGACGCTGATGCCCTCCGCCTCCAGCAGCTCAGCGGCCCGCAGCGCCTTGACCGCGGCCATAGAGGTGGCGACGACGGTGCAGTCGGTCCCTTCCCGCTTGACGTCCGCGCTGCCAAAGGGGAGGGTATACTCCTCCTCGGGCACGGGTCCGGTCATGTTGTAGAGCAGCTTCTGCTCGACAAACATAACTGGATCATCCAGGCGGATAGCTGTCTTGAGCAGGCCCTTGGCATCGTAGGGAGTGGAGGGCATGGCCACCAGCAGGCCCGGCATGTGGTGAAACCAGGCCTCCAGGCTCTGGGCGTGCTGGGCGGCCGAGGATCGTCCCGGGCCGCCCTGGGTGCGCAGGACCAGCGGGACCTTGGCCTGCCCGCCGGACATGTACCGGATCTTGGCCGCCTGGTTGGCTATTTGGTCCATGGCCATGGCCGTAAAGTCGATGTACATGTACTCTAGCACCGGTCGCATGCCGGTGATGGCTGCTCCTACAGCCGCGCCGGTGAATCCCTGCTCGCTGATTGGCGTCTGGATGACGCGGTCGGCGCCAAACTCCGGTGAAAGGCCCAGCGTCACCTTGTAGGCGCTGCCAAAGGGATCGGCAATGTCCTCACCTATGAGGAACACCCGCTCGTCGCGGCGCATTTCCTCCTGCAAGGCTTCTTTCAGAGCGTCACGGTAGGTGATCTCACGCATGGCTGTCTCCCTCCACTGGACCCGCGGCATCCACTGGTACAAGCGGATTGCCCAGGTAGTCAAAGT
>Ga0209013_10003138_pt1 | contig 14790 bp, 11 predicted proteins | sample Cruoilmetagenom2_FD_187291 | JGI IMG/M metagenome (GOLD analysis project Ga0209013, IMG submission 187291) | Oil polluted marine microbial communities from Coal Oil Point, Santa Barbara, California, USA - Sample 2 (SPAdes) (version 2) | ecosystem: Environmental > Aquatic > Marine > Oil seeps ... | reverse complement strand
CAGGCCAGGTTGTACCAGACCACCGCGTTGTCGTCGCGGATCATGAGCGACAGCTCGTACGACGTGGCGACCTGCGCGTAACGGCCCTGAGGCAGGTCCTCCAGCGGCAAATAGAAAGACAGCGCGGAGTACAGGCTATTGAGGCAGCGCTGGGCCGCCAGACCCTCCTCGCCCGGTTTTCCAGCGATTCGCGTCAGATCCTTGATGTGGAGGCTGCCGGCAAGCTGCCGGGGCGGCGGCGGGACCTCGGAGTTACGCAACAGCGCGAGTTCAGTGTTCCGTCGCTCCAGGCATTTGTCCTCGAATCCCCGCGCTCGCTTTGCCGTTTTGAGCTGGAAGCGATACTCCTCGCCCGCTTCGATCCGATCGGCAGCCACTTTCACCTCGGAGCTGTCGTGCAGACCAGAGTAGGTGCGTTCCATCTCGCGAAGTCGCCTTGCTGCGACAAGGGCGTGACCGTCCGCGGCCACCTTTTGCGCTTTTTCCAGGTCACCGAAGTACAGCTTGTCGATCAACTCCTGATCTCGCTTCCGGGTCCCCTGCCGCATCGCAATGAGTTCCATCCACTCAACCCCTTCCCGGGCCAAGGCAGGTGGCATCCAGGTGTGAGGTCCTTCGAAGATCACCAATCGGTGCGGGTTGCCCTGCTTCGCCAGGAATTCATCAAGCAGGTGCATCTGGCTGAAATTGAAATCTGTGTTGCCGGCTGTCGAGAAGAATGCCAACTGTTTGTTGTCAAACTGGTTATCCAGATTCAGCCCACCACAACCGATGATCCCCGCTACCTCACCGGTCGTCCTCGCAAGCAGGGTCGCTACCGCGACGCCGCCGGAGAAGCCTGTCGCATAGATTCGTTTGAAGTCAGCCGGAATGCGGGAATGGATCTCCGGCCACAGGGCCCGAATCGCAATCAGGTTTGGCTCCCACGTTGTGTCGGAACGGGTGTTGTCAGAGCTGACAATGATCCAACCGTAGGTTTCGGCCGCGTCGCGAAAGAGCTCGGCTGCAAGCAACGATCGCCCGCGGGGATCGAATACCAGCAGCACCGGCAACCGACGATCCCTGGTGTACGTCGACGGAATATAGAGGGTGTAAGTCTGGGTGGGATCGGAGTGGCAGGCGATACCCTCGACCATCTCACCGATCGAAACCTGGAGAGGTTCGATCTCGGCTGGGGCGGAAGCGGCGACACAGACAACAAATAGAATGATGATGAAGCGGCGCATGGGGGAAGTACGGAGAGGTCTTCATTTTGGTTTCTCCCTAGGGGCTATACGGCCCTTCGGCCCTTCGGCTATGCGGCTATGCGGCTATGCGGCCTTACGGCTTTTCGGCTTTACGGCTTTACGGCTTTACGGCCTTACGGCCTTACGGCCTTACGGCCTTACGGCCTTACGGCCTTACGGCCTTACGGCGAGAACGTTCGGCCGTTACCGAAGATCTGTCAAGTCTTTGAGGCGTCCCACCGTATAGCCGTCTACCCGAATAGCCGCATTGCCCCCGCAACTTCAATACAATGGGCGCGTGAGGATCATCACCACCCATCTTTCGGCGGATTTCGACGCATTTGCTGCAGCGGTGTGTGCGGTGCGGCTCTTCCCCGGCTCGAAAGTTCTCTTCCCCGGATCCCAGGAGGTGGCGGTCCGCCGATTCCTCGCGGAGTCCGAAGTCAGCTACCCCGAGGCCAGGCTGCGCCGTGCCCGCGCGGAAACGATCGAGCACGCGGTGGTTGTGGATACCAGAAGCCCTTCGCGGCTCGGAGAAGTCTACGATCTCATTCAGCGGGACAACTGTCCGGTGACTCTGATCGACCACCATATGGAGGAAGACGCAGACGACATCCAAGCTGAAGAAATCTACGAGCGTCCGGTCGGCGCCACCTGCACGATCGTCGCGGAGCTCTTCCGCAAGCGGGGCATCGAGCCAACCGCTGAGGAAGCAACCCTTCTTTTGATGGGCATCTACGAAGACACCGGCGGCCTCTCCTACCGGGAGACGACCCCGGACGATCTTCGCATCAGTGCCTGGCTCTTGGAAAACGGCGCGTCGCTCGAATGGGTACGACGATGGGTGCTCAAGGCCCTCCAACCGGAGCAGCTCGAACTCCTGAACGCAATGGTCGAGGCAACCGAAGAGGTGATGGTCGCTGGTTCTCCAGTGGCGCTGTCGATGATCGAGGTCGACCAATACCACGAAGAGGCGGCATTTGTCGTCCACCGGTGGGTGGAGATCTTTGAAATCTCCGTCGGCGCGGTCATGTTGGTCCAGCCCCCGAACATCAACCTCATTCTGCGATCACGCCTCCCCGGCCTCCACATCGGTCGGGTGGCACAGCGCTTCGGCGGCGGCGGTCACCCGACTGCCGCCTCGGCCAGAATTACCGGGATGATGCCGGTCGAGCTCCGGGAGACCCTCCTCGAGACACTTGCCGTCGAAATGCCACCGCCAACCACTGCTATCGACATCGCCGTTCGGACCATCTTTTCGGTCGACGACACCAACGACGTCGAGGAGACCAAGGACCAGATCAACCAACTGCGGGTCAACGCGCTACCCGTTCGCTCCAGTCAGAACGGATCTCTGATCGGCCTGGTCACCCGCCAGATCCTCGACCGCGCTCTCAGTCACAATATGGGCGATCGACCGGTGAGTGCCGTCATGCAACCCGAGCTGCCAGTCGTGTCGGCAGTGACGCCACTCGATGATCTCCGCGATCTCTTTCTCGAGCGTTCCTACCGTTTCGTGATCGTCGACGAAGCCGGCCGGCCCGCCGGGATCATCACTCGAATGGAGCTTTTCCGCCGTCTCTTCGAGCACCAACACGCCGCAGGTTCCTCCCTTGATCGCCGGATGGCGGGTACTCGCCCGACAAGTCAGCCGATCTCCCGGATTCTGCGCGAGGTTTCGCCATCCTGGGTACAGCGCCTGATTGCCGCCGCGCGGGAAGTCGCGGACAAGCTCGGTGCTTCCGTCTATCTTGTCGGTGGCATGGTGAGGGACATGCTCCTCGAGCGCGCCAACGAGGACGTCGACCTGGTGGTGGAAGGCGACGGCATTGCCTTCGCCGAGGCACTTGCCGAGGCCCTGGATGGCCGCGTCCATCCGCACCTGCCGTTTCTGACCGCAGTTATCACACTTCCCGACGGCCTGCGGATCGACGTGGCGTCGGCGCGCACCGAGTTTTACCGCACCCCGGCAGCACTTCCCGAGGTTGCAACCTCGCTGATCCGCCAGGATCTCTACCGTCGCGATTTCACCATCAATTCGCTGGCCGTTGTGCTCTCCGGCGAACGCTACGGTGAGTTGGTAGATTTTTTTGGTGGCCGTATGGACATTCAGCGACAAGAGATCAGGGTCCTGCATTCGCTCTCCTTCATCGATGACCCGACACGCGCCCTGCGAGCCGTACGCTATTCGCGCAGGCTCGGCTTCACGATCGCTCCCGATACCCGCAATCTGATCTCCACCGCACTCGAGGAAGGCGTATTCGAACGCCTCTCCGGTCAACGCCTGCGACGGGAGCTCGAGATTCTCCTCGCAGAACCGCACCCGACTCCCGCACTCGCCCTCATTGCCGACCTCGGGCTGCTTCCGGCGATCTGTCCCGAGCTCAAGTGGTCGGAAGAGGCGCAGAGCTACCTGATGGAGGTCGAAGGGCAGCTCGCCTGGTATCAACTCGAAGAACTCGGCGTACCACCTGAGCCCTGGATCCTGTTTTTGGGCGGTTTGGCCCTTTCCACAGGGAACGAGGCGATGCACGAACTCGCCGAACGCCTCCAGCTTGGAGGTCCGGACCGCGAGCTCTTCCTTTCCCTATCTGCGGCGGTTGACCAGATCAAAACAGTGGCCGATTCAGGATTGTCCCTTTCCCAACAGGCTCAGGTGTTGGAGCAACATCCCGCAGAGGCTCTACTTCTGGCGATGTCCGACCTACCACTGCGGTCTCGACGCAGCCTGGCGAACGCAGCTGTCGCCTCGGCACGGGTGCAGCTGCCCGTGAGCGGGCAAAATCTCCTCGACGGTGGAGTTTCACCGGGGCCCCACATCGGCCGCGCCCTCAGATTGACCCGGGACGCATTGATCGATGACATGATCGTGGTCGACGATGCGCTGAAGTGGGCCCTGGAGACTGCCCGTTCCCTGGAAACAGAGATTCACCCATGATCGTCCGTTCCATATTGCTGATGATTCTCTTGGTGGTCGCAGCCACGGCCTTGGGTCAAGCGCCTGTACCGGTCGTAGAGCGTACGGTGACCCAAGGGGAGGTCGCAACCCGGGTTTCACTCTTTTCGAACCGCGTCGTCGTGATTACCATGCGTCGCGGCGACGAGCAGGAATTCAGGCGGCGGATCACGATTCCCGACAATCAGTACATGGTTTACCTGGCGACCTTCCAAACCGCCGCCAACGAACTGGACAAGCAACCTGTCACTTCGCAGGTCGACACGTCAGAGGCCGAAGTCATGATAGTTCTGCATGTCGGACCGGACGCGCCACGGCAGATACGATTCTCGCCCATGTCCATTGTCAAATTGCCTCTAGGGAGAATTCAGGGGGCCCTCGACGACCTCCAGCACCAGGTCCTCGAGTCCAGCCCCTCGGCTGAGGCGTTGCGATCCTGGGAGCCGGCCAAAGGTGATCGCGTCGAAATGATGAACGGCACTACGGCAACGGTGGTCGAGGTTTGGGAAGAAGGCTTGCTGATGCTCGAACACGATTTGACTTACGTCCGAGAGGCAGTTCCGCCGGACATGCGTGACCAGGTCATCCTCCGCGTCGTGGAAGACGAGCTGTGAGAATTACCGCCGGAGAGTGGCGATCTCGGCGCCTGCAAGGGCCTGGAAAGAGCAAGGGACTGCGACCGACTCCGGATTCGATGCGCGAACGTGCATTCGCCGTTCTCGGAGACCGGGTCACCGATTCGCGCTTCTTGGACCTTTTTGCCGGTACCGGTGCAGTCGGCCTCGATGCCCTTTCGCGCGGTGCCCGGTCAGTAGTTTTTGTCGAGCGACACCGATCCGCCGCACATCTGATCGAAAAAAATTGTGCGTCCTTTGATCTCACGGCCGATCGGGCTGAGCTGTTGGTACGTCACGCCGACACCGCAATCAGGCAACTGGCTGGCCGCGGTGACAGCTTCGACATCGCGTGGGCCGATCCACCTTTCGAGATCTGGCACGAAGGACTCGAGGTAGTGGCGAAGCTCTTCGAGGCCGGCCTGTTGGACGCCGGGGGCCTGGCGTTTCTTGAATGCCCGTCCAAGGCTGACGTCGCCGGTTCGCTCCCCTCCGATCTCCAGATCACTCGCGATCTCGCCGGCAGCGCCTCGCGCGTCTTGATGATAGAGGCGATCAACCGTGAGAACCCAGCCTCGGCGTGAGAGTGCGGCTGGATTCTTCGATGCTCCGATGCAGGATGCAGGATGCAGGATGCACCAAGAGCATCCCCCGCTCTCGGACGGGTGGGTGGCTCTGCATCCTGAACCCTGGATCCTGTATCCGGGTGGGCGGTGGGCCTACGGGCCCACCGCGCGGCGAAGTGCACGAGCCTCGACCAACAGCTCCCGCGCAGCATCGAGAACCTGAGGAGGCGGAGGCTCCTCCGCACCCACGGTCTCGGTCTGTGGCTGATCGGGGTCACCGAGGCCGGCATCGCGCAGACGCTTGAGCCGCTCGAGGATCAGATCGCGAATCGCCGGCGCATTGTTGACGCCACGGAAGTAGCCGATATGGCCGCTTTTCTCCTCGCTCTGGGGGTCTTGCGAGTTGATCCGGCCGCCGCCGCCGGCAGTGCGGACCCGGAGGTTGGCGATCCCGAACAGTCGTTCGATTGGGCCCTGCCGGATCGAGACCTCCTGCACATTGGCGAAGGTGAGCGTCATCTCGCTGACCTTCCACACCCCCTCACGGATGCGCAGGCTGCGGTCGGTGACGATGTACCACCGCATCTCCCAGTCGAGGATCACCGGCACCAGGGACAAGGGGAGCTGTGCCAGAAAGCCGAGCACACCGACGACCTCGAACCATCCGAGAACCCTCAGGATGATCGGCCGGTGCGGAACATCCGACAGGACCTCGAGCTCACCCGTGCCGATGAAGTGCAACCCGACGAGAGCGGCAACCAGGCCAATGAATGTCAAGACCTGTCCCACTCCCCAGTTCAGGAGCTTGAGTTGGAGGTAGCGCTTCGAGGCACGGAATACCCTCGCGGTGTCGGCCGCCCCCGCCGGCAGATGCGGTTCGGGCGGCACCTTGAGGAGCCGCAGCATGAGACTCTTGAGCCGGCTGATCACGGCAATTCACCCCGTTCGCGGCTGTCGAGGGCCTCACGGACCGCTCGCAGCTCGGCCGCGACCTCGCGAAGGGTAAGGGCGAGGTCCTGCATGGCCGCAGTATCGACCCCGGCGCTCGCCGCCGGGACCCGAGCGGTCGAACTCCGCCGATCGTGACTCCCCCGCATGCGTGCATAGAGGTAGTCGCGGATCGCATCGAACTCGAGCAGGCCCTCGAGGGTCATCTCGGCGCCCGAGCTGCCGCTGGCCGTCTGAACCTCGATGCGCGCCAGGTTCAGCCAGCGCTCGACGAAGTTCGAGCGAAGGTGGATGTCCTGGATCCGAGCGTAGGTGAGGTTGATTTCGCGCCGGAAGAGAATCCCCCAACGCATCGAGATGCCCTCTTCATCAAAACGGTAACGCAGGGTGTGATAGCGGAAGTAGAGCGGAATCAGGAGGATGAAGAAGAGCGGCCCGAGAACGAATGACGACATCAGGTAGTAGGTGAAGAGGTTCGGAGCAGGGCGTTCGATGGCAAAGATGGCGGATTCGTCCATCGGTGGTGTGTTCATGGAGTGAGTTTACACCTTTGGCGGACCGTCTGGTTTCTTCGAATCAATCGGTCGCGATCGCTATCGGGATCGCTATCGAAACGGACCTCTTGAATTCGGCAAATCGATACCTATAGCGATTGCGATAGCGATAGCGATGGATGCGTTCGGAAAAAACATGGAGACACTCAGGAATCAATCCTGGTAAGATAACCGGCGGAGGTTCCCGATGTCATTGCTCCGACCGAAAGACCAACGCCGCACAACAAGCTTTCGCTCGTACACTGTCATCCGCTGCCCCTACAACGGCCACCAAGTCTCCTTCTGCCGCGGTTTTTGCGAGCCCATTGAAGGTTATGGTCACTGCGGCCGCCTTGCTGCTCACGCCATGATCGGTCGCCACCAGGCGGCGATCATGAGCTACAAGGCCAGGCCCCTCAAGTACGGGTCGGACTATTGAAAATTTCGGCTTTGTCAGCGCGGCGCCGGACCGCGCCGACCGTCAATCCGCCATCGCTTGATCGAATTCGACCCTCGGCCCGCGGAGGATTTCGGATGAAGAGTCCGAGCTCCCCCACGCCTCGAGAATGATGACGTGCGGGATATCCGGTGAATCAATGTATTGCTCGTGATGCTCGAGGTCTTGCAGCTCGGCGTGTCGACTCTCGCCATAGGTGGTCGACTCGACAAAACCGAACCCCGCCTCCCTGAGGGTCTCGGTAAGCGTCTGTTTGTTGTAGAGGAACTGGTGGCCCCAGCCACGGAACGCCTTGTTCATCCAGAAGCAATCCCGAACCGCCTCACTGTCGTCGTGCCAATCCCCATGGTGATACTGGTTCCGCCACACCCAGTCGAGGTTCGGGGTCGACAACCGAAGCACACCGGAGCCCTTGAGTACTGCCCGACAGTTGTGAAGAAACTGGAGCCCGGAGTCAAAGTCGAGGTGTTCGATAAAGTGCTCCGCGAAGACGAACTCGACATCGCTGAACGGCAAGCCGCTCCGAACGTCGAGCACCATATCGACCCCCGGCAGAGCGCGAAGGTCGACGTTGACCCAGCCATCAAAAATGGCGGTTCCACACCCGATATGGATCTTCTCAGCAGTCACTGAAGCCCAAGCCTATCATTTCGGCATCACGAACACCCACTGCCCTCTCACCTCGTCAAAATGAGCCTCGACCAGAGGATACGGCGGTGTCACACGAGAACTCCTCGGCCGGAATACCTACCACCTCTTGACGGCCCTCCACGCCGCTGACGACGTTGCGCCTCCTTGAAGTAGCCGTACTACGCCTGCGTCGTCGCGCCTTGTCAGCGGTGCGGATTGCTCGCCAACTGATGGAAGGTACTTCAGACGCAGTACACTAGGGCTGCAAACCTGGATCAATCTCTGCGGTGATGGCGGCACCGGTTTGGACTTCGAAGCCGTTCTTCAGATTGATCGCCTCCCCAGCCTGGAGCGTGAGATCGCCACCGGGAGCCGCTACGACGAGGGCGCTGCCAGCACGAATGACGGTTCCCGCTTGACAGGTCACGGCATTATTCACGGTCGCGTTAGCGAGATTCAGGTCAAACGGCGCCGTGCAGGTCGAGGTGTAGATCACCGTGTCGATCCCCGACGTCGCAACATCGGCGGCTGGTTCGAAGGTCAGCGGGATATCGTGCAGCGAGTCTTCGGCGGAGTTGGGGCAGTCCAGGGCCAGGAGCGTGGCTTCAAAGTGATCGGGCGTTTGTGAAGAGGCATCTACAGCCATTTGGAGAACGACAAAAAATCTCTTCGTTGACCCGAACGGCACCTGCACGTTGGCGTCTCCGTCCGTGAGGGAAATCGTCTCGATGCCGCCCGTGAATGTTCCGATGGTCGTCACCAGGCTGTCAACGCCGGATTCGAAGGTCCCCGAGCCATCGTCCAGATAGATGCGTAACTCGTCGAAGAGGGCATTGGCCTGCGGGGCGGTCAGGGCCGCGGCTGGCAAATCCTCAAACAACACCCGTAGGCACGCGAGTTCTGCGTCGCTGTCGCCGGCCCGGCCACGATGAAACAACTCGACAGAGAAGAGGTCCTCGACTTGAGCGTTCAAGAATACCCTTTGGGCGCGATCCACAATCGTAAAAGCGGCCTGGGCCCCCAGGTTCTCGTAGTACGCGAGCCTGTCGTCCAGGCTGGAAGCCGACAGCACATCGACGTCCCCGTCACAGTCCATGTCGGCGGCGAAAACGGCATCGGCCTGGTCAGCGTTCCCCTGAGAGAGGCCGGCGCCGTCCGGGTCCTGCGTGATGACGTGCTCGGTAAAGGTCGGCGTTGAAGCTCCGTTGCTCTCGTACCAGGCAATCTTGTCGTCGGCCTGAGAAGCCGAGAGCACGTCCACGTCGCCATCATGGTCGAGGTCGGTTGCGTAGACCGAAGCCGCTCCCGAGGCAACCGTCGAAATCGCGTGCTCGGTGAAATTCTGCAAACCATCGTTCTCGTGCCAGGCGACGGTGTTGTCAGATGACGCAGTGGAGAGGAGATCTACGTCACCATCCCTGTCCATATCCGTCGCAAAAACTCCCGAGAGACCGTTCGCGCTCGAGACCACATGCTGGCTCCCGAAGGTCCCCGCCCCATCGGTATTCTCGTACCAGGCGAGCTTGCCGCCGCTGCCCGCATCACCCTGGGACGCCGAGAGAACGTCGATATCTCCATCGCCGTCCAGGTCAATGGCGAAGACGTCCAGGGCACCCGCGGCCAGACTGGAAATCAAATGGTCGGTGAATGCAGGTGGATATGCTCCGTCACTTTCGTACCAGACAATTTCCCCGTCGGACTGCGAGGCCGACAGCGCGTCGACGTCGCCGTCACCGTCCACATCCGCTGTAAAAACCGCTGAAGCTCCGTCAGCAGCGGTGGAGATAACCTGCGGTGCGCCGAAAACCGCCAGTCCGTTGTTCGCATACCACGCAATCTTGTCATCGGCCTGGGAAGCCGAGAGCACGTCCAGATCGCCGTCCCTGTCCATATCCGCCACATGCACCGACTGGGCGCCCATTGCGGTACTTGAAATCGAGTGCGGCGTAAAGGCCAAAGGGATGCAACTTATGTTCTCGTACCAGGCGATCAGGTTGTCGTTGTTGAAGGCCGCCAGCGCGTCCATATCGCCATCACCGTCCACATCCGCCGCGGTGATGTCGACGGGAAAATCGGCAACAGTGCTGATGATCGACTGCTGCGGAAAGAGGGCGCTGCGGTGAATACTGAGGTTCTCGTACCACACGATCACCATGTCTGTGCGCGACGACGATAGAACGTCCAAATCGCCGTCGCCGTCCACATCGCCAGTTGTCACACACTTCGCCTCAACTGCAGACGCATCGATGACCTTCTCCGTGGAGAAGGTGCCAGTCCCGGTGGTGTTTTCGTACCAGGCGATCTTGTCGTCGGCTCTCGACGACGAGAGCACGTCCAGATCACCGTCGCCGTCCACATCCGCTGCGGACACCGAGGTTGCCAAGTCAGCCGTTGTTGAAATGACTTCTTCGATGGGGTTGAAATCATTGTTGATACCGTCATTGAGTCGATTCTCGTACCAGGCGATCGTGTCGTCGGCGCCGGAAGCCGAGAGCACGTCGAAATCCCCGTCACCATCTATGTCTGCAGCGTGGACCGAAAGGGCTCCATCCGCCGCCGTCGAGATCACCTGCTGGGTTGGGTTGAAATCGTTGTTGATCCCATCATTCAGCCGATTTTCGTACCAGGCGATCGTGTCGTCGCCATAAGACGCCGACAGCACATCCTGATCCCCATCGCCATCCAGGTCCGCAGCGAAAACCGAATTGGCTTCGTCCGCTGTCGTGGAAATGACCTGCTGGGTCGGGTTGAAATCGTTGTTGATTCCATCGTTCAGCCGATTCTCGTACCAGGCGATCTTGTCATCCTCAGTCGACGCTGAAAGAACGTCCAGATCCCCGTCGCCATCCAGGTCCGCGGCGAAAACCGACCAGGCTCCGTCCGCTGCCGTGGAGATGACCTGTTGGGCTGGATTGAAATCGTTATTGATCCCATCGTTCAATCGATTTTCGTACCAGACAATGTTGTCGTCATAGGAGTCCGCCGACAACACGTCCGGATCCCCATCGCCGTCCAGGTCCGCCGTGTGCACCTCCCTGCAGTTATGCAGCGCTGTGGGGATCACATTCTGACTTCCGAACGTCCCTGCCCCATCCGTGTTCTCGTGCCAGGCGATCGTCCATCCGCCGGTAGTGGCAACCGCATCAAGATCACCATCGCCGTCAAGGTCAACGGTCACGACAGAGGGTGCATTATTACCCGGGTTGGTGTAAATCACCTGCTGGGTGTCAAACGGAACATCCGCCGCCCAACTGTTCGGTACGGCCACCATGTGGAAAATTGTATAAAGAATCGCAAAAAGAATCGTGCGTTTCATCGGTAGACCTCCGCTTCTCGCCAGCGTGGTTTTGTCCGACTTCCTCCTTCGGCAGATGGTTCAGGAGGTTGCCGGGTCGCGTCCAGGCTCGACCTGAATGAAAGCCGGGTTGGTGTTTCATGACGATCATGCCGTCATGCTGAGCGTGGGTTTTCCATTTTCCGCGGTTGCCTACAATCGTTCAAAACCATATCACAAAAACGAATTTCATACTGAGACTGAGAAATCACTTCGAACTCGACGAACCGGCGATTCAATTTCAGCACGCCTCAGGCCGTGATCCGTCGCATCTCGCATCGCAGCGCAGAAAGGACCGCCTGACCGAGGGCAGAGTCGAGATGACCGCGATCGCCATCGGACGATACAGCCACCGCGTCAGCGACGTTGCGAACCCTGGTGAGAAGTACGGGCTCAAGTCACAAAGTGATACGTGTGCCACCAATGCGAAATCCGAAATCTCGGCACGGGTGGGCGGGGTCTATTTGCTCTTCTTCGTTTTCGGTCGCTGATTGGCGGGGAGGACCCTTTTCCGCACGCGAATTGCGCTCGGCGTGATCTCAACCAGTTCGTCGTCGTCGATCCACTCGATCGCACGGTCCAGGGTCATCCGTCGCGGCGGCGCCAACCGCAACGCTTCATCAGCGCCTGCTGCGCGCATGTTGGTCAGCTTCTTCTCGCGGGTGATGTTGACGTCGAGATCGCTGTCGCGCGCGTTCTCACCGACGATCATCCCCTCGTAGACCTCGGTCACCGGGTGGACGAACAGCGTGCCTCGCGGTTCGAGGTGGAAGAGTGCATACGTGGTGGTCTTGCCGGCACGATCCGCCACCAGCGCGCCGGTGGCGCGGCCCGGAATCTCACCCTGCCACGGTTCCCACCCGTCAAAGAGGTGGTTGAGAATACCGGTGCCCCGGGTGTCGGTGAGAAACTCCGAGCGGAAACCGATCAGTCCACGCGATGGGATCCGGAATGCCAGACGCACCCGACCGTGCCCCGGGTTGTGCATCTCGATCATCTGGCCCTTGCGACCACCGAGCTTCTGGGTCACAACACCAACGTACTCGTCAGGGCAGTCAACCTGGACGATCTCCATCGGTTCGTGCTGACCGCCTTCGATTTCGCGGATAACGATCTCCGGCTTCGACACCGAAAGTTCGTAGCCCTCGCGGCGCATGGTCTCGATCAGAATCGCGAGCTGCAACTCGCCCCTTCCCTGCACCTCGAAGGCGTCGTTTCCGAAAATATTGAGCCGGATGGCGACGTTGTGGAGGGCCTCCTTTTCGAGCCGCGCACGGATCTGGCGCGCCGTGACGTACTGGCCCTCGCTGCCGCCAAAGGGCGAATTGTTGGCGGAAAAGACCATCGACATCGTCGGTTCGTCAACGGCGATCCGTTTGAGCGGCTGCGGATCGTCGCGATCAACCAGCGAATCGCCGATGCTCACCTCATCGAGGCCAGCCAGTGCAACGATGTCCCCCGCCACCGCACTCTCCACCTCGACCCTCTTGAGGCCTTCGTGCGAGTAGACAATGCCGACCTTTGCGTCACCGATGCCATCTTCGCGGGCGATGCCGACCGTCCGGCTGGCGTACAGAGTGCCGTTGACGATACGGCCCACTGCCAGCCGCCCCAGATAGTCCGAGTAGTCGAGGTTGGTGACCAGAAGCTGCAACGGCGCGGTCTCATCACCCTGCGGCGGCGGCAAGGTTGTGACGATCTCATCCAGCAGCCGCTGCAGATCACCGAAGTCTCCCTCGATCCCGCGCCGACACAGACCCTTGCGGGCATCGGTGCAGAAAACCGGAAAGTCGAGCTGGTCTTCGTCGGCGTCGAGATCGATGAATAGATCGTAGACCTCGTCCAACACCTCGGCCGGCCGAGCGTCGCCGCGATCAATCTTGTTGAGGACCACAATCGGCTGCAGACCGAGCTCAAGGGCCTTTTGCAGTACAAATCGGGTCTGCGGCAAAGGGCCTTCGGCAGCATCGACCAACAGCAGCACCCCGTCCACCATTTGCAGAGTGCGTTCGACCTCGCCACCGAAATCGGCGTGACCCGGGGTGTCGACGATGTTGATCTTGACGCCGTTGTGTCGCACTGCGGTGTTTTTGGCGAGAATCGTGATGCCGCGCTCACGTTCGAGATCGCCAGAATCCATGACCCGTTCGGCGACCCGTTCGTTCGATCGGAATGTGCCGCTCTGCCACAGCATGGCATCTACCAGCGTGGTCTTGCCGTGGTCGACGTGCGCAATGATGGCGAGATTTCGAAACTCGGTCATATATAGGATCCTTATCTTCCCGCGAACGCGGGCGCGCAGTTGTAGCACTCAAAGGACACAGGGTCAACGGGAACGGAGCAAATTGGTGCGGCGGAGGTGCCTGAGAATCCTCTCGGGAACCGCCTTTGGAAACGGCCCCTTGACCACGGGGTTCGAAGCCCGCACACTGACCCCGCTGAGATCGCGGGCAGACCACCATCGCCCGTATCGGTCGGCCCACGCTTCTGGATGACGTAATACGAAGGGAGACGACAATGTCCAAGACCGAAGAAAACCTTAAGGCCGCGTTCGCCGGCGAAAGCCAGGCGCGCAACATGTACACCTACTTCGCCAAGGTGGCCCGAAAAGAGGGCTATCACTACATCGCCAAGATCTTCGAAGAGACAGCGATCAACGAAATGCGGCACGCAAAGGATGAGTTCGCCCTGCTCGGCGGTATCGGCGACACGGTCGCCAACCTCAAGGAGGCAATCGCTGGAGAGCACTACGAAACGACGACCATGTACCCCGAGTTTGCAGCCGCGGCCAAGGAAGAGGGCAACAAGGAGGCGGCGATGCTCTTCAATATGATCGCTCGGGTGGAGGCGGAACACCGGGACCGCTATAAGAAGCTTCTCGAGATGGTCGAAGATGGGACCGTCTACAAACGCGAGGAGCCCATCCGCTGGAAGTGCGCGGTCTGCGGTTACATCCACGAAGGCAAAGAGCCACCGAAGGAGTGTCCCTGTTGCAAGCACCCACGCGAATATTACGAGCCGGAGTGCATGGAATTCTGAAATTTCGGAATTCGGATTTCGGATTTCGGATTTTCCACACACCCTCCCGGACTGATTTCGGCGTGATTCAGAAAATGAGAGGGGTGGTGGGTGACGTTCTTCGAAGTATCTCGATGGTAGACTCCGGTCGCTCATGAAGATTCGATTGTCGCTCGTCTTGACGGTTGCTCTGGCAACTGCTTTGGCTGTGTCATCGGTGTCGTGTCGGGGTGCGAAGGACCCGACGCCGATCCACCCGTTCATTCTGTTTGGCGTCGACGGTGCCGACTGGGATGTCATCGACTGGATGTGGGAACAGAATCGCCTGCCTCATCTCAAACGGCTTGCTGATCGCGGTGTCGCGGCGCCGCTCGAGACCTTTCACCACGCATCGCCGGTGATCTGGACGACGGTCGCCACGGGGGTCATGCCGGATGTCCACGGCATCACCGAGTTCGTGGTGCCGACCATCAAGGGTGACCAGCCGGTTTCGTCCTCTCTTCGCCAG
>Ga0209013_10003137_pt1 | contig 14794 bp, 15 predicted proteins | sample Cruoilmetagenom2_FD_187291 | JGI IMG/M metagenome (GOLD analysis project Ga0209013, IMG submission 187291) | Oil polluted marine microbial communities from Coal Oil Point, Santa Barbara, California, USA - Sample 2 (SPAdes) (version 2) | ecosystem: Environmental > Aquatic > Marine > Oil seeps ... | reverse complement strand
GTTGGTGGGAGATGCAGCACGCCTGTAACTGCAATCCAGCCACCAAGGGGCGCATAACCAAGATTCAATCCTATAATGATATGCGACGCCCATGAAAATCTCTTGAGATACGGATACACGAACGATGTAATCAGCACAAGTGGTGAAAGGATAAGACATAGTTCATTTAACATGTACGCAGAGGCAAAGAAGACTGCATAGGATGCTGCGATAATCCCGTACACCTCCCTCTTATGGATTAAACCTGCAGGAAGGGGTCGAATGGCTGTACGCAGGTTTTTCCTATCAATATCAATATCAACAAGGTTGTTAATAGCCATAGCACCGCTACGAGCCCCTAAAAAAGCAAGACCAACCCATAACAAGATATAAATGGTTGGAAAGCTCTTTAAAAAAAGCATACTTGCAAGAAAAGCGCCAAGATACGCAAACGGGATTGCAAAGACAGTATGCTTCAAAACCACAAAATCAGCATAAATACCAATCCGTCCAAACACCATCAACATCACAACCGGGACAGATCACACTTATCCTTTCATCCTGATAAAACCCAACCCTACAAGACCAATAATAGATGCTTCAAGCACTAACACACACCCTGCTATGATCCATAAGTTCATAAAGCAAAACCGTTATTAATGGGAATGCATAAAAAAGACCTTTGTGCCAAGGTGGCGGAGCGGCTACGCAATCGCCTGCAGAGCGATTCCATTCCGGTTCGAATCCGGACCTTGGCTTTACACAGAAAGTGAGAAAATTGGACTACAATCGCGCAAACACCACACTCTTTCACTGTACATAAAGTATAACTTTGTGTTATCGATTACTTCATCTTTTTTACTTTGTAAAGAAGAGTTTCGAAGTTGACAGTGTAGAAATTGCAAAGTTTCAACCGCAACACCACGTGAATTGGCAGCCTATATTATATGACAAATTTCACATAACGGTTTTGGTATATCTGAAGTTTTGCGAAACGTAGTGGAGCGAAGCATAGCCAGATATACAATGTTATACGCTGTAAGAGGTTATTTATATGCAGTTTCACTTCTTTTCTCTATTTTTACTATCAGAACCTTCTTTCGTTCCTTTTCAACAGCGTAAAGTATTCTGTAATCACTAACCCTTTTCCTTCTTATATTTTCATAACCTCTCACTTTTATTATTCCTTTATGCCGCGGATCATTGCCAATTTCGTTAACAGCTTTCTTTAATCTCTCTTTTAATTTTTTATCAAGTGATTTTATCTGTTTATAGCTCTTGGGTTAAAAAATGACCTTAAAGCTCATTTAAACACTTCATCAAGCTCGTAGTAATTACCATTCTCTCTTTCGTTCATTGCTTCCAAAACATCTTCCATATCCTCTTCAGTTAAAATCTCATCCCTGTTCAGTATTTTTACAGTTATTATGTCTGACTCGATCTTTGCTGGTTTAACGATTCTAAGCGCACTTTTCTCATATATTACTTCTATTCCTTTTATTCATATACACCTATTAGTTTAATTGTGTTCAACCTTATTAATCCTGTATAGAGGAATTATCATATATTTCTTATGATACTTTACAGGATTAGGAAACATATAATGTTTCGTGGATAAAAGAAGTTCGCTTTGCGAATTTAGGGAAATCTTTGATTCCATTTTATCCGATGTTGTGCAATGTTTTTTTGCTTATTTTTAATCAATGAATATATCTGCACCTATAGCTATGAGTACTGCGATGACCACAGCGTAAGTGGTTATGCTTATGAATGAATATAATAGAAGCTTCTTACCATCCATTTTGAAGACTTTCATGGTAACGGTCATCACCCAGACTCCTATCCACGGAGTTACAATAAAAACAAACCAGAAACCATATTTATCAACCTTTTTTTTAAACTTTTCCGAAGTCAATTTTGCAAACCATCTATTGATGCGTTCACTTTTGATCATTTGTTCATAAATAAAATGTATAAGAATAACAGGCGTGTAGTTGCCAAAAACCGACCAGGTTACTGCTGAGAAGTAATCTAACCCCATTGCAATTGCCGCAGGGACTGCGACATATATTTCGAAATATGGAAAAAAACCGATGAACCAGGCTACAAATGCTTTTGCGATGTACTCAACCATATTAACTCCTAAAAATATCACTTAACGTCAGGGATATACGAAGTTTTTCTATAGCATAGCGAAAGAAAAATTTGGGTGAAGCCCGAGCTGAGGGCTGAACCGTGTATCCCTTGTTATACGCCCCAATGACTGAAAAGAGGGTAGCGCAGCGTGACTTGAGTTTAAAAATATTTTTCGTTCTCATTTAGCACATAGCCTTTCTTCTTTTCTTATAAATTTGATTTTTTCGTTTTGAAAAATGAAGGAGGGGTTAGGGGTGAATTCCATTTTTTTAAAACTCCTTATTTTTTATCTTTCCAATTCCACCATTTCAATTTTTCAGGATTAGGATTTTTATTTTCAGCAAAATATACAGATGAGCGACAAACACAAAGAACGCAACGATCAACTTGAATCCCTTGTTTAGCACAAATTTGCAAATACAATTTTTCAGGATTTTTACCTTTTAAATCTGAAACATTTTTGATTCCAACATCTGAGAGTTCTTTAGATAACTTTGGACAAACTCCTGGAATTATCTGTAATTTTTTGAGAGTGTTATCCATTTTGGGCTTCTGCAAAATAGATGATGTAGCCGTTTAAATCTTTAATGACAAACTCATCTGCACCATAAAAAGTTTTGTGCATATCTTTTATGATTCCAACCTTATCTTTTATTTTGTCGTAGAAACTTTTTACATCTTGCATGCTGATATACAGTGTAAATGTTCCGCCAATTTTCAATCCTTTAAGTTCTGGCAATTCTTCAATCAAACTATCTTCTCTTTGAAGCATAATTTCAACATCATCTTTTTTAATCATCGCCCACACAAGCGGTTTTCCTGATGCACCGTCTCCTTTTTCTTCATCTACAACCATCACTGCTTCAAATCCCAAATTATTTTTGTAATAATCAACAGTTGCGTTTACATCAGCAACCATGATGTTTGGTGTAATTTTTTTCATTGTTGTCTTCATAATTATTAAGTTAATTGTTAATATTTATAAATATATTCATTTTCGGAACAGAGTGGAGAAAACACAATATTATCCCCCTCTTTATTTTAGAAAAAATCAAATTTATCCCCCTTTTTAGAAAGCCTACCATCATTATTAATCTTAGAAAAATATTTTTTGAATTGCGTATAACATAGTTATATCTGAACTTACTTCGCATATCATCACAATTTTGAGATATATCCGAACAAGGTTATTTAATACTCCCTCTGAGTGAACTCTTCCATCTTTAGCTATCTCCTCGTCCTTTCATCACAAGACTATCCCGTGGACTTTTTCCTCTCGGTATCTTTGTTACTTTCGTGTGTGTATAATGTTTGTCGTCTGTATTGTTGTTCTTGCTGTGGTGTGTGAATCGATTTTTTATTATATATAAAGTATAACTTTGTGTTATCGATTACTTCATCTTTCTATTTTGAATCTCAGTAGTGCTGCCACGCCGCCGAGTCCTTCGAGCCTCTTACCGGGTTCGAACTCTGTACTGAAGATGGTAATCCTGCCACGGTGTTCTTCAACCCTTCGAAGGAAGCGATCGATCTCTTCGCCGCTCTTCTCTTCTCGTTGAACGCGCAGGTATTCATCCGCTATAAGCAGTGTTTTAATAGCGCCAAGATCAAGTGCGAAGCGCACTTCATCCCACCCGTAGGCTGCACTATCCTTTGAAATTTCGGTGAGCAATTCTTCCATCAGTCGTGTTTCTCTTGTAAGCCGGGTGGACTCTGTAATCCGATCTACAGCGCCGCGACGAAGCACTTCCTGAAAGCCCTGGATACCAATCGATGTGGTATCTTCCAAGACGCTCTTCTCAGCGATTGCTGGTATGCGGTTCTTCAGCACCTTGAAGAAGTCTTCCTTTGTGAAACCGGGTCCTGCAATCACAACGGCATCGGCTTTTTCTCCAACACCTGATAATCGTTTCACGACCTCATCGAAGAACTCCCCCCTATAGTTTCCTTCACCCTTGCCAAGCGAACCCCTTACATCTGAAAACTCTTCCACTGTGAACTGGCGCACAATACCGATTGCCGCCTCACCCTCCTCAATCGTGAGTATTATTACACGTGGACGTTTCGATTCCTTAACAGCATCTTTGACCCGTTCAACCTGATCTCTACGCCATGTTTTCACGATTGAAAGCGGTGTTCCATTCTCGATGTTCAAAGTGTGATAAGAACCTGCATCTATCCCCGATTCAATGATACCGTGTATACGTAATCGGTTAGAAAATCTGTGAAACTCCACGCTCTCAACTATCACCCCAAGCCGCATCGTCCTCTTCTCCATCTTCTCAGGACGCAGCTTATCGCTCGCCCCTTCAACCCTTCGTTTCGTGACAGAGAACATAAGGTCTCCTGCTTCAACTATATACTTCAAGTGCCACAGGTCGTCCAGTGATTCTGGCACAACCCCGATTTCTCCAACAAGACCTTTCAAATGACGCTTGGTAAGTTTCACACCACCAAAGTACACACAGGACAATAATAATCCTTCCCGTCCACAAAACCATTGAAGATCATCAATTATGCAGCTTTTCGCATATTCAGCACTCGCATATTCAGTAGATAGAAAGAATTGGTGGGTAGATTACTACAGTGTTATAAAGAGGTGGGAGAGTTGGTGTTTCTGAATTTTATCTCTGCACTACCTGTGATGTCTATTTTTTCTGGTAAAACACCTGTTTTTGCATTTAGTATCAGTTCTGCTATCTCACATGTGAGTATCTGGCTTATTGGTATGATCGAGGTTGTTGGCCTGGGATTGACATCTATAACGCAGGGCTGATCACCGTTCACGATGTCAACGCCTGTGTATCCTTTGCATCCAAGGGCTCTAACGGTCTCTGTTGCGATCTTCAGAATTTTTTCTCTGTTTTTAACTTCCCATGGTGTTTGGTTTCCGTGATAGGTGATGGTGTTGTCGTTCTGGTGTATGATCTGGTGGTTTATTGTGAGTGGGAGTGTCGTCTTGCCTGTTATCAGGCTTACGCTGATATGCTCTCCTTGGATGTATTCTGTTGCCACAAATCCTGGTGGGATTTTCTCTGTGCCTTTGACGTCCACCACTTTCACGTCTTCACCGCCGCAACCGTGTCTTGGTTTTATCACCCATTTTCCGCCTGGCACTTCGTTGATCATGGTTTGTGGCACCGGGATCTTGTGTTGTTTCAATATTCTGGTGCAGGAGAGTTTGTCGGCAGATCTACGCACTGCGTCTGGTGGTGAGCCAAGGTTGCAGGTGTGATCTTCAAGAACCTCTGTTGCTTCACAGAGCAGGTCATCAGGTGCTATCACGATCCCCGCGTCACACTTGTTTGCGTGTGTGAGTGTTTTTGTGAAGCCTTCATTGGTGAAGAATGGTCTTCCAACTGGGAGTCTTGTGCTCGTGGTTGGATAGTGGGCGATGTGTCCGCAGTGGTGAAAGCTTGTTACGAGTGTGTTTAGCATTGCGGAGCCTTCTTTTATCAGGTCTTGATTGCCTGTTGCAACCGCATACTCTGCGATGAAGATATGCATCGAAGCAAAAAGAGTTTTAGCTTATATTTGAACCTGTTGTTTCAGAGAGATTGTAAAGTTATTGAGTGCCCATGGTGGCGCCCCAACCATGCCCACCCCGGACTGAAAGTTGGAGGCATTTACGGAAATAATTCTGAAACGCCCCCGTATAAACCCCTCGATTGTCGGGGTGCAAAGATCATTCTTCTATAGGAATGATCCTCTTATCTCCTTCGTTCAGCATATCGAGTATGTTTATTAGCTTTGACTGGTCAGATACAACTATTTTTGTGTTATCCTCTAGTGATGCCTGTGTAACTTCGAGCTGTTTCAGAATCTGGGCATTTCCTATGAAGAACTCCTCTGCCGCCTTTGAGACGTCCTCAATCGCCTTTGCTTCACCCTCTGCCCGGAGTATTGCAGCCTCACGATCGCCTTCTGCCGTCAGTATCGCATTTTGCTTATCTCCTTCTGCTTCAAGTATCTGCTGCTCTTTGTATGCCTCTGCGCTCAGAATAGTGGCTCTCTTCTCTCTTTCTGCCTTCATCTGCTTGCTCATTGCATCTGCGATATCTCTTGGTGGATCAATCTTCTGAACCTCCACCCGAACTACCTTCACACCCCATTTATCGGTTGCCTCGTCCAGTGTCATTCGCAGCGCGGTATTGATCGTGTCCCGTGCGGTGAGTGTCTCGTCGAGCGACATGTCACCTATGATGTTTCGCAGGTTCGTCTGTGCCAGTTTGCTCATTGCAAACCTGAAGTTTGCAACCTCGTATCGAACCCCTTTTGGATCGGTCACAGCATAGTAGACGACCGCATCGACTGCTACTGCTACGTTGTCTTTTGTGATAACCTCTTGAGGTTCGATATCGATGACTGTTTCACGCATATCGACCCGTTGTGCAATATTATCGATAAAAGGTATGATGAACCTTAATCCCGGGTCCAAAACCTCCTTATATTTACCAAATCTCTCCACAATAGCTTTTTCAGACTGTACTACCGTGGTTACTGATTTTAACAATGTAACCACTGCAATAATGAGAATGATTATGCCTACTGTTGTTATAAACTCTAATACCATCTCTTTATCATTCCTTTTCTACGATCAACGTGACCCCTGTCACATCAATCACCGTAATCATATCACCTTCTCTTATATCGATGTTTCCCTTAGATCTTGCACGCCATTCCTCATTTCCGATCCTTACTATACCGCTCGTATTCTCACCAATGCTGCTTTTGACGACTCCGCTCCTACCAATTATCGCATCGACATTCGTCTTCGTATCACCAACTGCCATCTTTGCCTTAATATATTTTCTTCCAATGCCCACATACAGCACGCAGAAGGCACTTGCACAGATGGCAGTTACAAGCCACGAGTCGGCAAAACTTGTTAAGAGACCACCCAGTATCAGGGCAGATCCAAGCATCACAAGATCAAAACCGGTTTCCACCCCTATAAACAACTCTAAAAGAATCATCAGGAGACCAACAACCACAAATGCAGCCCACAACCACGAATCAAGAAGTTCAATCATTTATTTCACGTTAATCCTTTTATTTTAAATCCTCAGCCCCGACCTTCCCACCCCGCAATTAATTGCGGGGCATCCTTAGCGTTTCATTTCCTTCTTATCAAAAGATGTACTACCTGAAATAAATACGCTAATATGAATCATCGTCGTACAAATAATTTTCATCATTTTCATCATCTACATCAAATAAGATAAAGTCGATATTGAGATTGCCGACTCCTTCGAGTTCTATTGGATTTGGATCCTGCAAATTCCCCCAATCTGGATAACCAATCGCCAGATTATCATCCAAAACAGGATCAATGATAAATGCATACATAGAATATACACCTGGCCAGAAAGCCATCTCGTAGCCACTAAAATCAAATTCAGCAATGAATACCTCTCCATTATCTTCGTCAATGGTAAATAATAAGACAATCTTTTCATCATGTTCCAGGATTGCGTCAGTATATTCAATAAAAGATTCATCAGCGACAAATGTTCCGTTTAGAACTATTGGTTGTACTAATCTATCCTCTTGATAGACTGTACCCCACAATACTCCTTCTTCTTCGGGAAGTGTATTCATTCCACCATCTGCACCGATTGCAATGGCAAACCGACTTCTTCGACCTTGCCCCCAGTCGTTGTATGCTTGAACAACGGTATCCCAGATAATACTTCCAATCTTGTTTCCAACTGTTATGCCAATTGCCTCTAAAACTACCATTATTTCACTCCTTTGACTTATATTTAAAGTCACATACCCATGACTTAAGTTACGGAACCATAACCTATGACCCTTTATTTTACTCTGATAGCGTATAAGTCTTTTTAAGTCGGGGGGTTGTCACGCTATTCTGGTGTTGGTGTTGTTTTGAAGTTGTTGCTGTGTTTGAGCATGTTCTAAATCTTTGATCTGGGACTGCCTCTAATCTCCGATTAAAGGAATTGTGGATACTGCTTTGGGATTGAATTGGTATTTACTCCGTAAATACTTCCACTTTATAGAGAAAGTGTACTGTAGGGATTGTAGGGTTTCAACTGTAGCGTAACACCACGTGGGTTGACATCCCTGTTTCAGGTGAGGTCGTCCATCATTCGGAGTTCGCCGAGATCTTCTATCGTTGTGGTTGATTCGGTGAAGACTTTGTTGTTTACGAATATTGGTATGCCTGTTCGAATTGCTATTGCTATGCAATCGCTCGGGCGTGCATCGAGTTCGAAGCACCTGTTCTCGTTTTCGAGTATCATTTTTGCATAGTATATGTTTTGTTTCAATTCGTCGATGACGATCTTCTGGATCTCGTATTCGATGTTCTCGATCAGGGAGACGAAGAGGTCGTGGGTTAGTGGACGGGGTGGTATCTCGTTTTTGAGTGCCATGTGGATTGAAACTGCCTCGGAAGGTCCGATGTATATGGGCATTATCGCCTCTTCATCATCTTCAAGCAGCACTATGGGTACAGAACCGGCTCTGGTCTCGCCGATAAACACGCCTTTGACGTTGACTGGCACGTCATCACTACTCATCGTTGTATTCATCGTTATGTTGATTGGTCGGGTGGTTAGATAAGTGTTTCTGGAAATTAATTCTTAAAGTCTGGAGTAAAGGTTATCTTTATGCACATCTCTTCTTTAGCCCATGGATTATCACTCTCTTGGACTCAAATGCGGGATTGAGATTCACCAGCAGCTTGACACCAGAGAAAAGCTATTCTGCAACTGTCCGACACTGCTTCGAGACACCAGTGAATCAAACCTCGAGTTCTCTCGATACCTTCGGGCTGCCCCGAGCGAGATGGGGGAGGTTGACAGGGCAGCGGCTGAAGAGGTGAAGATACAGAGGAAGTGTATCTACAGGGCGTACGACTCCACCTGCCTGGTTGAGAATGATGAAGAGCCACCGAGGAAATTGAACCGCGATGCTGTCAGGATCGTGTTCACACTTGCAAAGATGCTTCGGATGCAGTCTGTGGACGAGTTTCACACCATGCGCAAGATCGTGGTTGACGGGTCTAACACTGCAGGGTTCCAGCGCACAGCCATCGTTGCAACCAACGGATTCATCGACCTGGGATATCGGGTGGGAATAGACGTGCTGTGCATCGAAGAGGAGGCGGCCCAGAAGATCGAGGAAGATAGTGAAAGCGTGACATACTCGCTTGATCGCCTTGGCATACCGCTGGTTGAGATCGGGACAGCACCTGATATCAGAACGCCGCGCCAGGCGTATGATGTGGCAGCATACATAGGGATGCTACTTCGCTCAACTGGCAGAGTCAAGCGGGGGCTTGGAACGATCAGACAGGACGTTAACATCTCGATAGCGGATGGTGCACGGGTTGAGATGAAAGGCGTGCAGGAGCTTGATCTCCTCCCGGTGATAGTCGAGCGCGAGGTTGAGAGACAGGTGAACCTTCTTAAGGTGAGAGGTGAGCTCTTAAAGCGTAATGCACGTGTGAAGACCGAGATTGTTGATGTTACAGATCTCTTTCTGGAGACTGCATCCAGGGTTCTGAAGCACACACTTGGCGCGGGTGGTGTGATACTTGCAGTAAGGCTTGAAGGCTTTGGAGGACTTGTTGGAAAAGAGTTACAACCAAGTCGCAGGCTCGGAAGTGAATTCTCCGACCACGCAAAAAAATCAGGCGTTGGAGGCATATTCCACACAGACGAACTCCCTCTGTACGGTATAACAGAAGAAGAGGTCGAGGGACTTAAAGATGCACTTGGCGCGGATGTGAACGATTGTATTGTGCTTGTGGCAGATCGTCCAACCAACGGTTGGAAGACTTCCAGGCAGAGCCAGGATGGGAAGCGAAGCCGTGCCATGGGTGCCATTGAGGCGGTGATGGATCGTGCAAGAGTCGCTATAAGTGGCGTTCCTGAGGAGACACGCCGCATCCTTCCTGATGGCGGTTCAGCCTACATGCGACCACTGCCTGGTGCTGCACGTATGTATCCTGAGACCGATATTCCGCCTGTAGCCATAACAGACGAATACCTTGGAGAGATCAGCATACCTGAGCTATTAACCGAGAAAAAAGAGCGTTTTAAGGATGAGTATAACTTGAACGAGGAACTTGCTCGTGTTATTACACAATCAGAATATGTTGGAGTTTTTGAAACGATAATGAGAGCTGTTCCAGAAGCAAAACCAAGCATAATAATAAGAACGCTCCACACCACTCTTGAAGAACTTGGGAAAATAGGGCACAACACCGACGTAATTACAACAGAAGAATTGATCGAACTCTTCAGAGAGAACGCAAGAGGAAATATCCCGAACGAAGCGATTGAAGACTTTTTGAAGAAGATCACAGAATACCCAACCCAATCGCTCAGAGAAGTACTGGCAGAATTCCAGTTTGGCGGTGCCGAGCGAGACAGTATCGACGAGTTGATAGAGCAATTGGTTGTAGAACGCAGCGAATTTGTGAGAGAGCAGGGATTGCGTGCAGTAGGTCCCTTGATGGGAGTGATCATGAAAGATCTCAGGGGTAAGATGAGCGGGGAAGAGGTTAGCAAGATACTTAAAGAAAGAATAGAAGCATACCTCAACCAGTGAAGAATCCCGCACTCGGTTCTCTCTCAGTTGCAATTATGTGATGCCTGATGAAGACGCTTGGCATAACCGCACTCGTACCACCCGAACTCGTATTTGCATGTGGCTTCAAGCCTTTTGACTTGAACAACATAGTGCCAACCTCCGATGCAAGACCAAACAACAAGTTATGCGCATGGACCGCTATATGGCGAGACTACATCATGAACGATGGACTGGATCTCGACGCACTCGTGGTTGTAGCTGGCGGCGATTGTCACAACGCACTCGTAGACGGACAGCAGGCAGCAGAGAAAATACCTGCATTCTACCTATTCTACCCATTCGACGGAGATCCAGAATACCTAAAATACCAGTTCGAGGAACTCTCAAGTTTTTTAAACGGAATAATCGATTCAAACATCATGAAAATCGTAAAATCAGTCAAAAAAAATCTGATAAAACTCGATCAAATGCGAACCCGTGGCATGATCTCATCAGAGCTTGGATTCCAATACCTGATCTCTGGTTGCGACCTCCGGGGCAACCCAATAGCCTTCAAAAACCAACTCTTCCACATCCCACGAATCCACCGCGACGACCTCCCAACCATGCACCGTGTAGCACTTCTCGGAGTGCCACCGATCCACCACGACTTTCACAGACAGGCAGAGAAACTCGGACTCCACATCGTTTTTGACGAAATGCCATTCGAATTCATCCGCCACACGGGAGTGAGCCTGAGCGAGCTTGCAGAGAGTTATGCAGATTATACATTCGCCCGAGACCTCAAATACCGCTTTGACTTCCTTGAACAAGAACTTGGAAAGCGACGAATCGATGCAATCATCCACTGCACCCAGTTCGCATGCCACCACGTCTTAGAAGACGGAATGCTGCGAGAACGACTCCAATACCCAACACTCACATTACACTCGGATCTACCCGGCCCGGTTCCAGAGCAGTTAAAACTGCGACTTGAAGCGTTTTCAGAAATTTTATGGAGGAAATAACAGATGATACGTTATGGAGTTGACGTTGGAAGCACCACAGCAAAGATCGTAAGCTTCACACCAGAACTCACATACAAGGTTACAGAGAGCCGAAACTGGGAAAAAATACTGAATGGAATACCCTCAGACGAAATAGCATCAACCGGGTACTTCCGCCACAAAATACCCCATAAAATCGCAGCCACAGAAATCACAACAGCCATCTACGGAGTCAAAGAATACATCAACGACCCGGAAGTGATAGTTGACATTGGAGGCCAGGACACAAAAGTAACAGACGTGCGAAAGAACAACTTCATTGTCAACGACAAATGCAGCGCAGGAACCGGCGCATTCCTCGAATTTATAGCTCACTACTTCGGCCTGAAAGTAACCGACCTATCAGAAATCCACCACAAAGCCACCCACACCATAAACATAAACCACACCTGCAGCGTCTTCGCACTATCAGAGGTAATATCCCGCCTCGTCGACGGACACACAATAGAAGACTTGATCGCAAGCATCCACCACGCCTTTGCACAACGCATAGCACAGATGATACCAGAATCGGAAAAAATCGTGCTAATCGGCGGCACAGCACAAAACAAAGGCATCACCGCATCACTCGAAGAAATACTCGAACAGAAAATACACACACCACCAAACCCGCAAATCATAAATGCACTTGGAGCACTACGATACGCAGAGGAAAAAGAACAATGATAAAAAACATAAAGAGAGACACCCTGAACTTCATACTCGAAGTCTCAAAATCCACAGTACCACGCGAATTCGCAGGACTACTGCGAGCCGAAAAAGAAACCATAATAGAAGTACTAATTCTACCAGGCACAACCTCAACCGAAGTATCAGCAGTACTCCACCTCTACATGCTCCCAAACATGCGCATCACAGGAACAGTCCACAGCCACCCCACACCAAACATCAAACCGTCACAAGCAGACCTCCAACTATTCGTGAGAACAGGCAACTGCCACATCATCGTAGGCGCACCCTACACAACCAACAGCTGGGCATGTTACAACAAAAACGGTACCAAACACGAACTCAAAATCACATAAAAACCCCAAAACCGAACTCCACGGTTATAAAAATAAGAGTGCGCAAACCGCTAATAAAAATATAGGTATTTAAATTTTATTATATTAATAATAAAATTTGAATTAAATTTGTTTCTAAAGCAACTGTCGCCAAAAATAAACCTCTCCAAAATCAAAGATTTTCCTAAACACACGTTGTAGTCTCCATCCAGATAGAGGATGCTTAATAAGGGATAAAAGGAAGATCTCTTGGCTAAAGATTCTCCCAAATTTTCCCGCTACGCTCCGAAAACTTTTTTTATACTGAAAACGTTAAGTGGAATTCTGAAACGTAGAATGAAATTTGTTATCTGGTGTGGGAAAATAAAATGAATACAAAGAGCAATGAAAAGGTTAGTAACCGCAAAAAAATTCAGTTAATAATGTGGTGGTTACTTCCTATTATCATCTTTGGTGGAATCTTTTGGCCATTTGCAGGATACCTTGTCTTGGGTATGATGTTATTCTTTCTCACATTGGCAATTTTTAGAGGGCGGTACTGGTGTGGATGGTTTTGCCCAAGAGGTTCGTTTCTTGAGAGGATTTTAGTTTACATTAGTAGAAATAGGAAAGTACCGACTTTCTTTAAAGATATTAGATTCAGATGGCTGATTTTCTCTATTTTGATAAGTTTTATGATCTTGAGGTTAGTTCAATCAAACGGTGCACCAGAAAAGATAGGTTTTGTATTTGTAACAATGTGTATTATAACAACCGCCATTGCCATTCCTATGGGTATTATCTTTAAACCAAGAACATGGTGTGCATTCTGCCCAATGGGACTATTACAGGGAATACTCGGAAAAAATAAGTATTTATTGCACGTATCGGAAAATTGTACTGAATGTGGAGCATGCGATGAAATTTGTCCGATTGGAACATCCCCACTATCATCCAAAGCTGCTGGAAAAGTAAATAGTGTAGATTGTCTAAGATGCCCAGACTGTATAGCCAAATGTCCAAAAAATGCATTAGACTTTGAATGAAAGGACAAAATAAAGTGGTGTAGTAGTTGTTCGAAACTTCACAATTATGATGCACTGGGAAAATTATTCTTCAGAAAGTAGCATACCAAAGCAAAGTTGGAATTTATAGTGATTTTAATATTCCTACATTAACCCATACTTTGGAATAAATGAGAAACGAGTTTAATAATAAATTTTTCCTTAAAACAGTGGTTATTGGAAAAATAATTAGATAGGTAAAGGAATTTGTAAAAAAAGAAACATGTTACATAGGGGGTTTTGTGGCTAAGTTTAGCGTATCATTGCTCGGTCGAGTGCCTGTGAAAGGTCTGCTATTATGTCATCAACGTCTTCTATTCCAACGCTGATTCTGACCAGTTCGTCTGTGAGTCCGAGGCCTTTTCGTTCTTCTTTTGGGACTGCTGCGTGTGTCATGGAGGTTGGGTGTTGTATGAGTGTTTCGACGCACCCGAGGCTCACGGCAAGAGTGCAGAGTTCAAGGCTATTTATGAGGGTTTCAGCTTCATCGTAGTTGTGCATCTCGAATGCTATCATGCCGCCGAATCCGTGCATCTGGGCTTTTGCAAGCCTGTGTTGCGGGTGGTTTTTTAGTCCCGGATAATGGACTTCTGCCACGGCGGGGTGTTTTGCGAGAAAGTCTGCAATTTTTTCAGCATTGCTGGTGTGGCGATCCATGCGCAGTGTGAGCGTCTTGATGCCGCGTAAGAGTAGCCATGCGTTAAAAGGGCTTAATGCTCCGCCGAAGTCTTTGAGTATGCGATGGGTACGTTCTATGAATTCGGCATCCGATATGATGACACCTCCAAGGGTGTCACAGTGCCCGCAGATATACTTGGTTGCGCTGTGGATTACCACGTCAGAACCAAGCTTGAGAGGATTTTGTAGATAAGGTGTCATGTAGGTGTTATCCACCATTGAGAGCGGGTGGTACTGTGAGATTTTTTTTATGTCGATAAGTTTCATCGTTGGATTTGCAGGTGTTTCGTAGAAGATGAGCTTGGTGTTGTCCTGCAGGTTTTCCTCGAGTTCATCAGTATTT
>Ga0209013_10003136_pt1 | contig 14799 bp, 13 predicted proteins | sample Cruoilmetagenom2_FD_187291 | JGI IMG/M metagenome (GOLD analysis project Ga0209013, IMG submission 187291) | Oil polluted marine microbial communities from Coal Oil Point, Santa Barbara, California, USA - Sample 2 (SPAdes) (version 2) | ecosystem: Environmental > Aquatic > Marine > Oil seeps ... | reverse complement strand
TCTGGCCCACATAAGATTGAGACCGCGTCCGCGTAGGTGCGTTTAAGTATCGGGGCTGCCGGTATGTCCAATGAGAAAGAGCTACGCCAAATTCGTCGTCTCCGCTTTTGGCACTTAGCGGACGCCTAAGTCACCTCTGAAAAGGTTCGCTCTTGGGGGTAAAGCGGACATCGCTAGCGCAAGACTAAATGTCTGCTTCTGACCCAAAGCGGACATTCGAGGTTCGATTGCTCCTAATTTCTGGGTGCCCCCTGATCTGGAATTTCTGATACCTGTGCGCCTTGGCTCGATCCGTGCGTCGAGCAGCTGGGTAGGAATTCGTACAGGAGCGTTCGGTCCGATGTTCAACAAGAAGAGTTTGCTAGCGGTAGGCCTGAAAACAGTCCTCGCATTCGCCGCATCGTTGACCTTGTCACTCTCGGCTCTGGCGCAAGAGGAAAAGCCGAATATCGTGTTCGTCTTCATGGACAATTTCGGCTGGGGTGAAGTCGGGGCATATGGAGGCGGGATCTTGCGCGGCGCACCAACGCCGCGGATCGATTCCATCGCCACAGACGGAATGAAGTTGCTCAACTTCAACGTCGAGGCACAGTGTACGCCGTCCCGGGCCGCACTCATGACGGGGCGCTATGCTATCAGAAGCGGAAACGCAGAAGTGCCCCTCGGCAGTGGCATTTACGGTCTCACCCAGTGGGAGGTGACAATCGCCGAAATGCTTTCTGATGCGGGTTATGCCACGGGTATGTTCGGCAAATGGCACCTTGGGGATTCCGAGGGCCGTTATCCAACCGACCAAGGTTTCGATGAATGGTTTGGCATCCCAAATTCTTCGGACGAAAGCTACTGGCCTGACAACGAAATGTTCGTCAAAGGCATCACACCTCAGGTGAAGTACGAATATGTGATGGAAGCCAAACGAGGTGAGAAGCCTCGTGAACTCGAAGTCTATGACAGCGCAAAGCGTCGGACTATTGACAGAGAAATCACCGACAGAGCCAAGGACTTCATCAAGCGCAAAGCGAAGGAGGACAAACCCTTCTTCACGTTCATCCCCTATACACAAACGCACCTGCCAGTGGAAACTGAGCCCGCCCGTAAAGGCGCCACAGGCAATGGCAAATGGGGAGATATTCTGGCGCAGACGGATGCCTATGTAGGTGAGCTTCTCGACATCATCGATGAGCTTGGCATCGCCAACAATACCATCTTCGTTTTCACCGCAGACAACGGACCCGAAGCGGCGATCCCCCATCAGGGCTTTGCCGGTCCTTGGCGCGGCAGCTACTTCACTGGCCTCGAGGGTTCACTGCGTGTGCCCTTCTTGATCCGTTGGCCGGGCAAGGTACCGAAGGGCGCGGTTTCAAACCAAATCACTCATGAGATGGATATCTTCGCGACCTTCGCGGCATGGGCGGACGGCAAGGTCCCGACGGACCGTGTGATGGACACGATTGACGTCTCCAATTTCCTGACTGGTCAGAAACCGGAGTCGGGGCGGGAAAGCGTTGTCGTCTATGTCGGCAAGGACATCTACGGCGTCAAATGGCGGAACTGGAAAATGATGAACAAGGAGTTGGATACCGGCTTCGGCCAGTCGGTCAAGGTGTTTCCGGTGCCCGCGTTCTATAATCTCTTCCTCGATCCACGGGAGGAGTACCCTGTGTTGAATGCGCCGCCAAACTTCTGGGTTCGTTATCCCGCAAGCGAAGTTTTGCTGCAGCATCTGGCGACGCTTAAGACGGAGCCGCCGATTAAGCCTGGGACGCCAGATCCATAGGTGCCAACAAGGTCGCAATGATTGGCGCGTCGTTCCTCGAATGACCGAGTGCTGCACAATTCAACGTGGATGTCTGCTTTGGGTCAAGAGCAGACATTTGAGGTCGCATTGTAGATGTCCGCTTTTCCCCCGAAGCCAGACATGCGGCCGCACGCGAAGAATGTCCGCCAAGTGCCAAAAGCAGAAATTGGCCGCGATCTTCCCTGAATTAATGGTGCGTTGAGTTGCTCGCGTGCAAACGCGGCCACATCGACTAAGGCGCGACAGCCGGATTCTCTCAGGAAACGTGGAAGCCGTTTCCGGGGCGGTGGCAATCACACTCGAACTTAGCTTCTCCCGCTTCGTTCCCATCGGTGGCCCGCGTGTCAGGTGTTGCCCAGGAACTTGCCTGTTACCTAGGGGACTGGCTCTCCAACAGATATGGGACATTGAAGCATGAACGGGTCCGGGGAGGTCGGGCCCAAGCGCCAAGTCAAACACACGGGAGAAAGATCATGTCAGAAAATTCGAGGCCAGGAAACGGTCAGCCAAATTTGGTCTCCGAGCCAAAATACGAACACGGCCCTTACGAGACCCAGGGCGAAAAGTTCAACGACCATCCGCTTGACCACCCGGCGCTAAATCACGACGAGCCCGAGCAGCTCGGCCTAGAGCCGGCACGACACCTCTGGTCCGACCATGTGGATACGATCGCCTAGATGCCGCAGGCAAAAGCGCTAAGTTGCCGACGACTTAGCGCGTTGTTGGCGCCATGTGGCCCAACGCCGGCGTGTCGCGGCCGCACACCGAACATGCCCTATTGCCGTTCGCGGGCCCGTGCTCAATCCCCCATAATTGGAACACCACCCGTTGGCTAAAGCCCTGCGCTTGCTTGGATGCCCGCCACAGTTTCTGGCACCACACGTGATCGTGTAAAGCCGCATGGTCGTTGCACCCATTTTTTAAGATCTCTGGAACCCAATGACGCGTACGCGCGTCTATGTGCAAACGTCATGACACATTGCGACTGAACGGACAGCGCCACTGTTTGATTTTACGGATTTCGAGGACAACGCCTCCAGGCCCTAGTGCAGGATGGCGTATTGCACCTCGGGATCGCGCGGCACTACCATCGCCGGCGCGAGCGACGCCTGTATCGCCGCGGCGCGCGACGCTTGTACCGCCGATGAGATTGAGCTTGACAGAAGGCGCTGCGTGTTCCGCTAAGGCAACCCCAACGCTCTAGCAGCTCCGCATCACGCGCGTTCGTAGGACCGCCGGCGCGCGCGTTAGCTCGCGCAGCCTCTAATTCCATTGCCGCTCCTAGCCCTCTAGCGGAGGCCGGATCCGCAGCTGTCAGCATGATTAGTGCAGGTACTACCAATGCCAACATAAATCGACGCATTTGCCTGACTCCAAAAGGATCCTCCATAAATTGCACTCGTGCAATTATAGGTCAACGGCGCAGACACATCTTCGGCGCGAACACGCGTGTCCACTTTACCCCCGAAAGCGGGCATTCCGAGAGAGGTTGTTTATATCCGCTATTGGTGCTTAGCGGACATTCGCTACCCGATCCTCATTAAGTTGTGTCGCATTCCCTATTCAGCTTCTATATCGAAAGATAGCTGCGACCGGGCTACCATTATCCAGCGCCTTACTCCTCATCGGCAGCACCTCACCACGCGCCCGAACAGTCAATCCCACAAGCTCGTCTAAGACGTCGTATGTGCTCGCGCTCGAATGATCTACCATTGCGATCTTTCCCGATTCTGCATCGATAGTTCCAGGGCATGATGCTTTGACGTCTACGAGGAGGGTCCCGACTTGGCCCCTCGCCGCTGCGCGGGCGATCTGCGCCAAATTGGTGCTGGTGAGACTCTTGCGTGAACCGTCGTTTACGATCTTCAGACGTTCCCCCACCACCTTCTTGCCATAGCGTGCGGAGATGCCACGTGCTTCCTCGGCCAGCTTGCGTTCCGTCATCTTCTCGGGATTCCCGGCAATTATAGAACGCATTAGGTAAGGGTAGCTATTGTGAGCCTGATATATGGCGGCCAACTCCTTGACCGTTGCAAGTATAAGAGGAGTAGTAAGGCCAGACAGTATCGGTCTCAACGCGCGATCGATCGTTCGGCAATACTGCCCCGTCAGCACTTTCATGCCTTCGCCCCCTTGCAGACGCCTGGCGGGGGCCCGATCCCGCGGAAGCTGGCGCTTCACGGCATCCGACATGTTCTTTGGAAGTCCGTTGACTTTAACCTGTTGAGCAATGCTCGAACTCACCTCAATAAGGCGTGTGGCTCCCTGTGAGAGCGCGAGTACGAAGCACGTGCCTGGAAATGCTAGTAACGGGACCAGAGGCTTCACGTGGAAGCGATCTGACACCTGCACCTCCGCAACTGGAGCAATAGGCAGCCGAAAGGTTCTCATCTCCTTGGGGGTCACAAACACTGCCAATCCTTCGGCCAAATAGGCCCAGTACGTCTTATCATCGTGGAGTTCGGTGAGTCTTGCTTCCACCAGTGCTACTTTACGCTTGTCCGTCTTAGATGACTTAAGCTGTTCCAAAGCATCGTTCGCAAGGTTCTTAAACAGAATTCGATCTCCCTCGGTGTTGCGAGTCACCGGAGTTGTCGGAAGGTAGATCGATACGCAGACATCCCCCCGTACCCCATCGAGGCCGCTGAACTCGTTTGCGGTGACGATGTCAGTGTAAAGCATTGCGAGCTCCTAAGTGATTTTCCGACAGTACGAATACGATTGGACCTTTTAACCGAATTTGACCACCTAGCAATGAGGCCAACACAGCACGTCTGCTGACGTCTAGGTCCGTCATTCGTGCTCGACCTATGGATCTGACGGACTCTAGCGGAAACAGTGATATAAATTTCGACTGTATGGGTGGCTTGGTTCGCCTGTTTTGTGCCCGCAGTTAATCTTCCTCTTTAGTCGCCTTGCATTCGGTGATGGTGCTCAACTAACAATGAGATAGGGGAGCCCTTTAGCACTTTCGTTGAACGTCAGGACGACAGCAATGTTTGAGTCTCAACGGTTAGACCACAAGATCAGCAAGTCGGACTTTAAAGCTGAGGAGCCGCGTCTTCGCGGAGAGCTGATCGACACGCAATTTGATCTTCTTGAATCGGGAGATTTTCCAGTCATTGTCTTGCTTTCCGGCACCGACGTCCTCGGACGTAGCGGCGCGGCAAGCCAGTTGATGAACTGGATGGATGCCCGGCATATTCAGTCCTACGCCTTGATACGGCCGAGCGAAGAGGAGCTAGATCGGCCGCGAATGTGGAGGTTCTGGCGTGCGCTACCACGCAAGGGGCGGATCGGCATATTCCTTAATGCGTGGTACGAGCAGCCGTTTAGCAATTACTTCCTAGGGCGAATTCCGCACGCACAGTACAAGGCACAAATTGACGAAATTTGTAACTTCGAACAGATGCTCGTGAACGACGGCGCACTCTTCTTGAAGTTCTTATTACTCCTTCCCATCGAGGAGGAACTGAGGGTGTTGAAGAAGCTCAAAAAGGAGCGCTTCGCAGCCTGGAAGGTCAGCAAAGAAGAAATCGAGATCGTCAAGCAATCTGCAGAGCGACACGATGAGGTTGTCGAGCTTGTGGAAGAGCTTGTTACCGAAACAAGCACAGCTCGTGCGCCCTGGATCCCTATTGCAAGTGCCAATCCAAGATATCGTGATCTCACCATAGGGCGCTCGCTACTTGAGGCTATCCGCCACCGCCTTTCAAAGGACACTCCGACGAAATCGGTGGGCATGCCAAGCGAATTGATCGGTGGGATGGGCCCCAACATCTTGGACACACTCGACCTTGGCAAAACTCTAAAGCGCGAAGACTATGCGAGCCGCCTTAAGAAGGAACAGCGGCGCTTGACCTCTCAGACACTCGGAAAGAAGTTTGAAGATCGCGCCCTCGTTGCTGTGTTTGAGGGAAACGACGCGTCTGGGAAAGGCGGAAGCATTCGCCGGGTCGTCCAAGCGCTAGATCCACGAATTTCCAGGGTCATTCCCGTCGCAGCACCTAGCGATGAAGAAAAGGCCCAACCTTATCTCTGGCGCTTCTGGCGTTACATACCAGGAAAGGGCCACGTTACCATTTTCGACCGCTGTTGGTATGGCCGCGTTCTCGTGGAAAGAGTCGAAAACCTCTGTTCCGAAGAAGAGTGGGTACGCGCTTATGAGGAGATCAGGACCTTCGAAGCAGAGCTATCCAATTACGGCATTATTGTCATGAAGTTTTGGCTCTCGATCGACAAGGACGAACAGCTGCAGCGCTTCAAAGAACGCGAGAAGGTCGGTTATAAGCGCTACAAGATCACCGAAGAGGACTGGCGCAACCGCGATAAATGGGATGCTTACAAAGAGGCTGTCCATGTCATGGTAGATAGAACAAGTACCATCAAAGCACCCTGGACACTTGTCGAGGCCAACGACAAGTATTTCGCGCGCATAAAGGTCATTGAGACGATAAACGATCGTCTTGAGGCCGAACTTTGAAGCAAATTTGAACGATCGCAAAGCGCCATTGATCGAATGCGCTAGGGCGCTGTAGCTGCCAAATCATCAATCCTCTGCAACAGGTCGTTGTAGTCCGGGGAATCCTCTGCTGCGTAATTAAGGTTTTTGAATAGTCCCGTTAGGCGGGTAAAATAGTCACGCGTGGCTTCCTTAGTCTTGAACTTGTAATCGCGGGTCACGAAGCCATAGATTTTATTGAAGGTACGCTTCTGCCGCTCCAGTTGAACAGATTGGTCGACCGAGTCGAAGGCGTCCTGTTGCAGGTAGACCATGTCCAGAAACAGCGCCTTCTGATGTGATACGAAGTCTTCCAACGTTACGCCTTCTTCACCAGTGACTTGCATCATCTGAAGCACCGCGTCGCCTCGACGAAGCAAGTCCTGCATTTGCTCCACCCGCTTTGTCCAGCCTGCCTCGACATGTTCCTCGAACCAAGGCTCCAACTGCCTGACGTAGCGAGACCATGACATCAGCGGGTCGACTGCCGGGTAAAAGCGCTTGTAGGCACGATCCGCTGACAGTCCAAGGAAACATTTCACTGTTGCTAGAGTGGACTGAGTAACAGGCTCGTCGAAGTTCCCGCCAGCTGGAGACACAGTGCCGATCATGGTCAAGCTGCCAACCGAACCATCATTCGTTTTCACCAAACCAGCGCGTTCATAAACACCCTTGATGGAGGACCCCAAATGAGCTGGGAAACCTTCTTCTCCGGGTATTTCTTCCAGCCGGCCAGAAGTTTCTCGCATAGCTTGCGCCCAACGCGATGTTGAGTCGGCGATCAACAGGACGTCATAGCCCATCTGCCGATAATACTCGCCAAGTGTGATCCCGGTGAAGATCGAAGCTTCACGCGCCGCAACAGGCATAGATGACGTATTGCAGACAATTACCGTTCGATCCATCAGCGTGCCGCCTGTCTTATGGTCGGTCATCTTAGGAAATTCGCTGATGGTCTCGACCACCTCGCCGGCACGCTCACCGCATGCGACAACGATCACGATATCGACTGATGAATAACGCGAGATGACGTTCTGGAGCACGGTCTTGCCCGCACCGAAGGGTCCTGGGATGCAAGCCATGCCGCCACGTGCTATAGGGAAAAACGTATCAATTAGGCGTTGAGTTGTAATAACTGGCTCATCGGGGTAGAGGCGGCTTGATAGGCTTCGTTTCAGCAGCTCTGCATTGAGTGTTCTGCGTACCGGCCATTTTTGCGAGAGAGATACTAAGCGCTCGCGACCAGATTTATCCTCTAATTGCGCCACGAATTCCCGGACGTGAAAATTGCCTTCCTGTATCCAGGATACGCGGTAGTCACCGGGCCATCCGAAAGGCACCATGATCTTATGCGTAAAGCGGCCTTCTTGGACGGTGCCCAAGGTGTCACCTGCGACAACCGTGTCCCCACTCTTTACTTTAGCAACGAAGGACCACTTGTTGGTCGTATCAAGCGCAGAAACCTCGGCGCCGCGTGGGAGGAAAATACCGTACTCTGCAGCCAATTTGGCAAGTGGGACCTGAAGTCCATCGTAAACTTGGCCTAGTAGGCCCGGGCCCAGTTCGACCGATAACATTTCGCTACTTTGTTCCACGGCATCGCCAACGGCCACGCCCTGCGTGCTCTCATAAACCTGTGCATCGGCGGTTCTGCCGCGCACACGCAGTACTTCGGCCTTGAGGCGCTCCTGCGCTCCATGCTCGTTCGGGATCCCGGGACATATGTAAACGACTTCATTCTTAATGAGCTCTGAGCGCACACCATCCGAATCTCCAACGGCCTCGATCTCGACGAGATCGTCTTGCACGGCCACAACCCGAGCGGTTGCGGAGAGGTTGCGCGCTTGTTCCTGGCCACGAGACGATCTTGCGGATTTGGGCTCGGCCCGACGGCCCAAAGCTCTTTTGCCTTTTGCCGCTTGAGCGCCGTTTGAAGTCTTACTCATTAGGTCTCCCCATCAAGAGACAACGTTGCGTAGGTCCCGAGGCCAGCATTTGTCAGATCCTCAAAGCGCCGTGCCGCCTCCTCCGCGTTATACCGACCCCAACGATCAACGATGCTCCACTTTAGTACGTAGATGACAACCGCTTCGAGATCGAATATGTGGCCTCCTGCCAATCTCTGAAGTTTCTTGTAGGACTGCTCTAACAGCAATCGTTCCACGGCATTCGCATCGTCCTGCGAGAGCAATCTGTCTGCCTCGCGGAGCCATGGGAAAACGCCGTCCAGACGAAAACTCGGCTCAGTCCAATTGCGGGTGATGTGACCAACCCAGCGCCCAAAGCCCCATTGTGTGTCGTGCGACGGAGGTCCTTCTCCACGGGAACGGTGACGCAAAGCCGCAACGCAAGTGCGAATCTCGAGCCTGTCCCGTACAATCCGCTGCAAGGTCGAATTCTCAACACCCGAAATCGCCTTGCGCCCCCGATCAATCACCTCGTCCTCTGTCATCGTCATTGGGAGCTGACGCCAGTTTAGCGCGTCCTCAACCAGTTTCAGGGCTGCAGCGTCTTGTTCGGTGAGCATAAGAAGACGCTGGTCGAGCTTCAATCGCGACAGGGGCGGCTGCTTGGCCAGAAACAATGCCTCCGGACACGGAAGGCTGGTGATAAGCATCACGTAGGCGTCTTGATTGCTCATCGCATCCATATCGAGCTACTTAACGATGCCCTCGAGGATTGCCCGAAAGCGCGGCTGGAGATGCTGCAGCAGCAATGCGGCAACCGCTTTCTCGGTGAGATCGAGAGTAATATCCTTGTCCTTCAGTTGAATTTGAATCCCGGCAGCTATGTCTTGAGACCCGGAAAATGCTACGCCTTCGCGCAGCATCTCACCCGTTAGGCCGAGAACAAATTTTGTCAGTCGGCCCTTGCGCAGCTCTTCCGGGTTGACCCTAAGCTCCTCTAAACCAACAACCTCTTCCGGCAATATAACTTCCAGCTCATCTGCATCGCCGACTTCGCCGTCTGCACGTGTGCGCCCGGCTACCTCAAGGATCATCTGTTTTAGGACTTCCGGGTCCTGCATTTGATGCGACACCAGGCGCTTCAGATCAGAGCTAAAGCGCTCCATGAGCGCCGTCTTCATATCCAGAACTGTGTCGCGCATCGCTGTTTTGAGGGCCGCTTCTCCTGCAGCCCGGTAGGCGTCCGACTCTTTACGCGCCACTTCTATGCGGTCGCGTGCATCGGCGTTCGCATTATCGAGGATCTTCTTTGCCTGAGCACGGGCATCACCAACGATACTGTCCGCCTCAGCGCGACCCGCCGAAACTCCTTCGTCGCGTAGCTTGGCGATAAGCTCATCGACTCCGCTGGACAGTTTCTTGTCATCGGTTGCTTGTCTTGCCATCACGAAGCTCCTGGGATCCCTGCGCTGACGACCAGCGCAAAAACGAAGGCAAAGACCCCAAAACCCTCGATGATCGCGGCCGGCGCCAATGACAGCCCAAAGATTTCAGGCTTCTCCTTAGCGGCGTTGATGGCGGATGCGCACGCCCGGCCTTGCCAAATGCCGCAATAGAGCAAGGCAATTCCGGCAAAGAACCCGATACCAAAAAGCCCACCCGCGTTCTCTGACGTCACCTCACGATTCAAAGTGAACATGATCACGATGCCATAGATCACAAAGGTCGATGGGAAGGCAGAAATACCAATGTAACGGCCATACCCGCCCTCTGTTTCGAGCATGGCCCCGATACCAGCTTGTCCAGCGATGGCACAGCCAATTGAACTGGCGACTGCACCTAACGCCATTGGGGAATAGATGCCTGTCCACCCCAATGCCATTGCGAGCTCGTTCACGGTTGCACCTCCTTTCGGGCGAACTTCCGGAAGGGTGTTCCTTCCTCTGGAAGACCCCATTTGTAGAACTCTATAAAGTTTAACCGCAGGCCGTGAACCACGCCGCTCATAAGACTCAGGCCAAGATTGAGCCCGTGGCCGATACCAAGAATAAGAATTGCAGCAAGAAGGCCCAAACCGGGAAGCTCGTTGTGGACGCTACTTGCGAGGCCGTTGAACGTCCCCGCTAAAGAAGCGCTCGCCAGGCCGAGTGCGAAAAGGCGCATGTAGCTCAGCACGTCTCCGAATGCGCCCATGACGCCAGTGAGGCTCCCGATGCCATCTAATAAGCGCCACAAGTGATCCGTTGGCTGCTTGACAGGGCGATTGCTGGCAAACAGCAAAACGGCGAACAGCCCTGCGACCAGAAGCACGATGCTTACTGATTTCCACACGCTCCCTGGCTCAGCCAACCAGAGCAAGAGACCACCAAACAGCGCGGCTATCCAGCCCAGGTTCGAAATAGCAACAAGCTTCGATCGATTGGCATACGCAGCCATGGAGTTTGCCAGCACGATATGAAGCACACCTATGATGATCGACAGCTTCATCATGGTGTCGAAATCATTGACGCTAAAGAGGTGAAGCCGGTCTAGCAAAGAGCCCTCAGGCGGGCTGATGCCGAAATAGCTGCCAACCATCACCCCATAAACGATCGTGGACCCGAATAGGGCGAGCCCCAGAACCCGATACGCGCGGCCCTTTTCGCTTTCCCCCAGCCTTTTCCAGAAGGCTAAGAGTCCGATCATGAGCAAAAGGCCATAGCCGGCGTCAGCCAATATCATTGCGAAAAAGATCGAAAAGGACGCGAAAAGAACCAGCGACGGATCCCAGCTTCGATAGTTTGGCACCTGATAAAACATCGCTAGATCGACGCCGGCATCCATGTCCGCGGGCTGTTCGATCAGGGTTGGCGGATTATCGTTAGGACCAGGATCTTCGATTATGCAAGCCAGATTCTTGTTCTTCGCATAGGCTTCAACATAAGAAACCCCATCGACAGGCACCCAACCTTGAACGGCGACGATTGCATCATCGTCGCGGGTTTGCTGGTCCGCATACGCAAGAGAGGCGCGGTTCTCCGCTTCCGCGATATTGACACTCAAGAGGTAGATATAACGAGTAAGAGCCTGACGCTGGGCAGTGAGATCCTCAAGTTTGACCTCGACATCCTCGAGCTGAGATTTCAACTCTTTGGATGGTAGGGCTCCAACGTGCGTGCGCGGAACCGGCATCAGATCGCTAGGAGGCTCTGTTTGAGAAATCAGGGCGACATAGGCAAAACGGTTGTCCTTGCGTACGATTTTCCAAGGAAGGTCAACACGGTCAAGGTCCCCGATTTTCGAAAGGGGCAACACGTAAAACCAAAGCCTATATCCGGCTAGAGCCTCGTTAGGGGGAAACACGATATCTCCCCACGGTTCAATTTGTGCGATTCGATTTTTCAGGAAATCACGCTGGTCGGTCGCATCGCGCAGCCGTTGCTTCAGGTCAAGGGCAGCCTCGACAACTTTTTCGACATTAAATTGCGCGTCGCGGACCACTTGTCGCCGCTTCTGCGGCTCGTCGGTGAGAAATCGCAGGGCCTTGTATGCTGCTTCGGCACGTGGCGAAGCGACCTTTTCCACCTCAGCAGGAGGCGGGCGCAAGGGAAGCAGATGCATGCAGCCAAGATCCTGCAGCCCCCTCAACACATCCTGCTTTTCCGTCATTAGGCCACAAAGCGTTACTTTCTGGAGGTCAGCTATACTCATACCTGCCTCGCTGCTGCGCGTTTCTTTTTGGAAATCTTTGAGCGGACAACCGCTGACATTTCCTCATCAGAGAGATAAATTTTGATCCTTTTGATATTCGCCCTCGCCCTTGGAATAAGAACCTTGTCAAAGAGGTTCACGCGCTGCGTGATTGTCTTGACCGACGCCTCAAGGTAGGCCAGCCGTTTTTCCTCAACCTGCACCCGAACGCGCATCTCCAACATGTCGCGCAGCATGGCGACCACATTGTCAACCCAGTGGGGTTTGGCAAGAAGAGCGTATGGCCGAACCTCCACTTCTATTCCCTCAAGCCTCGGCAGACGAGTACCCACCACGTTTTCAGTACCAAGTCTGACATCGGTGACCTTCGCCAGATTGGTGAGGTCTACGTCCAGATTGGCGAGCATGGGCAAGTTCTGCCCAACCTGTTTCCTGAAGCTTTCAATTTCGTTCCGCGTCTCTGCAATGACGCGACCAGCCTTTGCGCGTTCTGCCATCAACTGCTGACGTTTGAGGTCTAGCGAGGGCAGAAAGCCCTCAAAGGTGCGAAGGTGTTTCGCTTCCCGGGCGAGCGAGGATTTGTTGAGCTGCAGCCTCGCCATGACTTACTTGTCCTCTTCCCGCATTACTAGTGGCATTTAGTCAAGACCGTACTGCTTCTTCCCGCTCAACGTCCTCGGCCGCCGATGACAGTGAGACACCTTTCGGGAAGTATTTGTCGATCAACTCCTGCTTCATCAGTAACTGCTCGGGCCTGAAACACTCCGCTAGCGTCTTCCAGCAGAGGTCCAAGGCGTCCTCAAGTGGCAGCGAAACATCAATATCCATGAACCGTTCTCTAAATAGCGCGCCAAACTTCAGTAGGTCATGGTCATAGTCCGAGAGATCGAAGGCCATGGCCTGTTTCTGCTGTGCGTCACGCGCACCCGAGTAGAACCGGATCATCGTATTCATGATCTGACCATGGTCTTCGCGCGTGACCTTGCCGATGACATTCTGCTTGAGGCGAGACAATGAACCGAAAGGATCAATCAATCCGTTGTGGAGGTAAAACTGGCCCTCTGTAATATAACCGGTGTTGTCTGGTACTGGGTGCGTGACATCACCACCTGGCATCGTTGTCACCGTCAGTATTGTAACGGAACCGCCCTTCGCGTAATCGCATGCCTTCTCATAGCGACGCGCAAGTTGGGAATAGAGATCTCCCATATAGCCGCGGTTTGAGGGCACGCGCTCCATGGAAATACCCACCTCTTTCAGGGCATCCGCGTAGGCTGTCATATCCGTCAGCAACACCAGAACGCGTTTACCTTCCTCGACTGCAAAGCGCTCCGCGACGGCTAGTGCCATATCCGGCACAAGCAATCGTTCGACAATTGGATCAGAGGCCTGATTAACGAACATGACGGTACGAGAAAAGACACCGGCATCTTCGAAGGTTTTTCGGAATGTGTAGTAGTCGTCGAAGATAAGTCCCAGCCCACCGAATACGACGATGTCGGCGTCAGCCTGAATTCCGATGCGCGCCAGAAACGGGTTAAACGGTTCGCCGGAGACTGAGAAAATCGGGATCTTCTGGCTCTCCACCAGAGAGTTGAAAATATCGATCATCGGCACATTAGTGCGGATCATTCTCTTGGGAACAATCCGCTCGCAAGGATTTACCGAAGGTCCACCGATGTTGACCTTGGGATCCATAGAGAGATCCGGACCACCATCAATTGGCTTGCCTGTGCTGTCGAAGACCCTGCCCAAGACATTAGAAGAATAGGTCACCTGCATAGGGTGGCCGAGGAAGGAGACTGTCGAACCTGTCGAGACGCCCTTAGTCCCGGTAAAGACCTGCAACGACACGGCGTCACGGTTAATGTTGATGACCTGGGCGAGTGACCTACGCCCCTCCTCTTCCTCCAATACGGCCAGATCACCAAACCTGACAGCGGCTGCTTTCCCATTGCCGGCTTCAGGAACGTGCACCTTTAGGATATCGCCGACAATCTCCAGCACTCTGGAGTAGCGCACGAGTTCCAATGTCATCCCGCCAGGCTCCCGGTTCTATATGCTGTCACCCACACGGTGGTCCGCTTTCAAACTAATTCATTGACGGGTTGGGCGCCAGCAAGTGATGTGCTGAGTATATCCTGCGAACCTGATCCTCATCTAGTCAACGAATGGATAGCTAGCCCGCGGGTGGCATGAAAGCTAACGTGGAGTCCGGGATGCACGGTTTGGCGACGGACGAGTGGGAACGAGATGAGATACCGAACTTCTCTCAAGGCTTCAGTCCTCGTAGCCAGTTTTTTGGCATCAGGCGCAATCGCGCATACTGCGGACTGCGACGTTGCTATCCTGAATGGTCGGGTGATGGACCCAGAGACCAATTTCGATGCTGTTCGCAATGTTTGCGTCAAGGGCGCAAAGATTACGGAGATCACCACTGACAAGATCTCCGGCAGCGAGACCATCGACGCCAAGGGCCACGTGGTCGCCCCCGGTTTTGTCGACGGGCATGTCCACATCGTCGATGTTCCTCTTGGTCAGAAGGGAATCCTGCGGGATGGGGTGACAACAGCCCTCGACCTGGAGGTCGGCGCCTACCCGGTTGATCTCTGGTACGACAATTTGGCGGGGAAATCGCAGACAAACTATGGCGCGGTTGCCTCTGTCGCTGCGGCGCGCACCGTCGCGTTCAATGCCGATTACAAATCCGCGACCGGCAACATGGTCACCGACTTGTTTACCGGCGTCCCCGTCGGGGCCGATTGGTCGACCCGCGTGCCAACAGATGACGAGCGTAAGAAGATCGTCGAGATCGTCGAAGAGGGCATGAAGCGCGGCGCGCTCGGCGTCGGTCCGCCCGCCGGCTACATGACGCTGGGCTTCACCTCACAGGAGATGATCGA
>Ga0209013_10003135_pt1 | contig 14801 bp, 13 predicted proteins | sample Cruoilmetagenom2_FD_187291 | JGI IMG/M metagenome (GOLD analysis project Ga0209013, IMG submission 187291) | Oil polluted marine microbial communities from Coal Oil Point, Santa Barbara, California, USA - Sample 2 (SPAdes) (version 2) | ecosystem: Environmental > Aquatic > Marine > Oil seeps ... | reverse complement strand
GGTCAACCAACAGGCCGCGGTGCTCTGGCAAATCAACTCGCTATCGGCAATTCGTCATCGCGAAGTGTCGAGTCGACCCAACCGCCACCCAAAATCCGTGCTTCGCGGCCACCGTCTGAATAGAACACGCAGGCCTGTCCGGTCGCGATGCCGTCGGCTGCGTCGGCCAGCAGCACGTTCACACGACCATCGGTCCTGGACTGAAGAACAGCAGGTTTTGGCAGCTGAGTGGAGCGGACCCGTGCATGGATCTCAAGCCCATTGCGGGTCACGGCTTCTAGCCGCTCATCCCCCAACCAATTAACCTCACGCAATGTGATCACGCGCGTCGCAAGGGCTTCGCGTGGCCCGACGACAACCTCGTTTTTGTCGGCATTGAGTTTGACCACATAAAGGGGCTCGCCACAGGAAATGCCAAGCCCCCGCCGCTGGCCAACGGTATAATGCACGATACCCTCGTGTTGGCCGAGGACACGCCCATCGACATGAACAATTGGTCCCGGCGTGAGTGCTTCGGGTTTTAGCCTTTCAATGACATCCGCATAGCTGCCCGACGGCACGAAACAGATGTCCTGACTGTCCGGCTTTTCCGCGACCGGTAGCCCTAGCTTCCGTGCCTCATCACGAACCTTGGATTTTGGCAGGTCGCCGAGCGGGAACCAGAGCTTTTCAAGCTGCGCTTTCGTTGTCGAAAAAAGAAAGTAGCTTTGGTCGCGGTCTGCATCTTCAGCCCGAGCGAGCTCGGGACCGTACTGACCCTTTCTGCGGCGGATGTAGTGGCCCGTTGCCAGTACGTCGGCTCCAAGCTCCTGAGCAGTATCGAGCAGGTCCTTAAACTTGATCTGTATATTGCAGTTGACGCAGGGGATCGGAGTTTCGCCGGCTAAATAGCTGTCGGCGAAACGATCAATCACAGCGCTCTTAAAGCGCTCTTCATAGTCGAGCACGTAGTGCGGTATCTGCAACTGTTCGGCAACCCGGCGCGCATCATAGATGTCCTGGCCAGCACAGCAGGCTCCCTTGCGGGCAGTGGCCTCGCCATGGTCATAGAGCTGCAGCGTGATCCCGATGACCTCGTGTCCAGCGGCTTTCAGCATCGCCGCTACAACTGACGAGTCAACGCCACCCGACATCGCAACGACCACGCGAAGTGGTTTCTGCTTTCCATCTATCTGCATTATTGTGCCAGTGTTATTGATGCCTTGTGGGTCGTCGGTTAAGTTAGGCGCTCAGGATAAACTCCTAAGGGCGCGGAAACCGCAGGAATTTATCCGCGACCTTCGGATAGAAGCGCTGCGCTCGATAATTGTATTCAAGCCATTTTCCGGACATTAGATCTTCGGCCACGCGATGCGCAAGTGCGGACAAGTTGGCCCGCAGATTGCAGAGAGATGCATCATAAGCGGACATTGCTTATGGATGCGGCGATCCGTTTCCCGATGACGAACAAGCGTCCGATAAGTCTTAGTGGAAATTAGACTAAGCTTAAAGGGTGTTTCGAATCCTTGGTGTTAAGCAAAAAAACGCCAGGGACATTCAGAATCGGTAGCGGGAAAGCCCCATGAATACTGATCTGGACACTTGGTTATACTATGTTTACTGAGCGCCTTAGCTTGTCTTTAATCGCGTTGGTTTATTAAAGAGTCAGGCGTCAAAAAGAGTGTAAAGCGTACCATGAACGAACAACAGATGCGCGCGCGTGTGCGCTATGTGATCGGACCGGACGGAAGTCCCCTCACCATCGCAGATTTGCCACCCAAGAACACCAAGCGTTGGGTTATCCGACGTAAGGCTGAAGTTGTTGCGGCAGTCCGTGGCGGGCTCTTAAGCATTGATGAGGCTTGCGAACGGTATCGGTTGACGGTGGACGAATTGCTGTCTTGGCAACGTTCCATCGAGAAACACGGTCTACCAGGTCTGCGGGCAACGCGGCTGCAGGATTATCGCGAATAGGACACGTCAGCCCGACCGCTGCACGTGGAGGATGGCAACGGCAGGTTGAACGCGCCGCACCAGTAAAAAGTGTGACGCCTTCAACCCGCCGGGCTTGCCGTACTATTGCTTTTTGCGTCGCGCTTCCTGGGTCCTTTCTTCGGAAGTGCCTTGGGAGCCAGCGTTTGGTGTCGTCCAACCTTCGGTTATGGGGGCCTTCAAACATCCCTCATCCTCAGCCGCCCAACGTTCAACATCCTCGCGCATACTGTCACCTTGTGCCTGCGGTAACGCCAGATTTTCCGCGACGACTGACGCTTGATCTCCAACCGGCGTAATTGACACGCTGAAGACCTTCCGTCCGGGTTGATTTGGTGCGCTGTTGATGCGTTCGTGAACATTGATCTCTGCGGCACCGCCTTGAGTTCGAGGTTGCGCTTCAGCTTGAAACAGATGCGTCCCCTTCAGCGATCCGTGGGCCCCCATCCAACACGTCAGAACGCCACGTGCGACGCGGGTATAGACTTCAGTGGCCGAACCGACCGGGGTTTTGGCGACAACTGGTATCAACGAACCTGCGGCTTCTGGAATCCCTGCGAGCCCGCTGGTCTGTAAGTTCTCCAGCTTGAGACCACTCGAGCAACCAGACGACACGACAGCGGTGAAACCAACAAAAAGTAAGATGAGCGCACCAAGCCTCTCCATGCGCACTTTTCAAACCTCGTTTTCAGGACCAGTCAGAATTCGACCACCAGCCTTCAATGCCAGGGCGAAAGGCATTAACAAAACTCATCGCATTAACGAAAATGCGGCGACAAGCAAATTGCTTGTCGCCGCATCAAATTTCGCAGCCGTTAATGTGGATTTCGTTGCCAGACTGGGACGGTGTCAGCGCAACGTTGCGCCTTCAGCAGTATCCCGCAGCGAAGTTGGGCTGCCGGCATCGTCCCGATCGTAGCGCGCCAGCTGTGAACGGGCTTCATCGTGATCTTTCTCCGCCGCATCCAACTTCCCGCGAAGCTCGGCTGCCGACGACATCAGATTGTCACGGCGCTGCAAAGCTGCTTTCGCGAACGTGGAATAGGCAAAGTGCCCAGTGTCTTTGATCCCTGTGCGATCTTCTTCAGCCGCAATTTGGCGTTCCAAGTCAATCGCTAGCTGCTCAAAATCACGGATCATGTAATGCAGCTCGGTAACCCGACGGGCTTTTTCCTCAAGCTCGAAACGCTTAATACGTACAACGGAGTCCCTTGACTTCATGGCTCGATACCCCTCACTCAACTCAACCAATCACCGAGACCATTATACAAAAACTGTACCAACTGCGCGCGAGTTCAAATTCTGTGTGCGCACATTCAGCTAAAGTGCTCTAATAAAAAGTTAACGTCAAGTTGACGCCATTAGCTCGGATTGGACATTCATCCTAGTTCACTGAGCTTAACGTGGCGCTAAAGCCACGGTGCAGACCTGCTCTCAAAAGTAACCCTTCGGAAACAGCTTTTTCTCACCCCGGGCACTAGGGAGACGTCCCGAATAATGATATCTGTTAATATGTCGCAGTAGGGGGTGACATTGCGACGGTTCTGGGGGGTGGGACCGAGTCGGCGAATTGTGCGGCTCGGGTTCGTTGTTGGAGCAATGAATAGTTACAAGTCCGCGTTCGCCATGAGCCCGAATATTGGCGTTTCCATTCTAAACCCCGAGTTATTCTAAGTGGATCAGTAGCTTGCAGCGTCGCGTGGCGTTTTTGTGGGCGGCTTTTTGCTGTCTAGAGTATAAACGAATGTGCCGAAAGGTGCGTTGTCTGTAACGGGTTATTAGGTTTCGTTAACTTCTAAATGCTAATTTGCTAACGAAGCGTTTGCTGAAGAGAGGTCTCGGATTCTCTTCGCATTCGGGGCAACGGCCCTGGGGAGGGCCGGAAAAGAGAGGATAAGGCATGCGGGTGCTTCTGATTGAGGACGACAGCGCCACTGCGCAGAGCATCGAGCTCATGCTGCGGTCGGAGGGGTTCAACGTTTTCACGACAGAGCTTGGTGAAGACGGCGTTGAAATTGGCAAGCTCTATGACAATGACATTATTCTTCTGGACCTCAACTTGCCGGACATCTCTGGCTATGAGGTGCTGAAGGCTCTTCGCGTCAGTAAAGTCTCAACACCGATCCTGATCCTCTCGGGTCTGGCCGGAATTGAAGATAAGGTCCGCGGCCTTGGCTTCGGCGCTGACGACTACATGACCAAGCCGTTCCATAAGGACGAACTGGTCGCCCGCATTCATGCCATCGTCCGCCGCTCGAAAGGCCATGCGGAGTCCGTGATTCAGACTGGGACATTGAAGGTCAATCTCGATACAAAAACCGTGGAGGTCAACGGTTCGCGTGTCCACCTGACCGGCAAGGAATACCAGATGTTGGAACTCCTCAGTCTGCGCAAAGGGACAACGCTGACCAAAGAGATGTTCCTCAATCACCTTTATGGCGGCATGGACGAGCCAGAGCTCAAGATCATCGACGTATTTATCTGCAAGCTTCGCAAAAAGCTGGTGGCTGCGACGGGTGGTCAGCACTACATTGAAACCGTTTGGGGTCGCGGTTATGTCTTGCGCGAGCCGGATGGTGTGTCGTCCGCAGCATAGCGGTCAACGTACTTGGTGTAAGCACATTAACGAAGGCGGGGCCCATGCCCCGCTTTCTATTTTGTCCCGGTCCATCGATCAAACAGCATCAGCTGGCCACCGACCCTACTTGTCGTCTACAACGGGATCGTAATCGCTAGTCCGGAGATTAAATTGGCCGACGCTGAAAAGCGGTCCCTCAAGGCCGCCATCATTCCCGTAACCCCCCTGCAGCAAAACTGCTCCCTGATCTGGGACGCCGCGACCGGCTCCGGTGCGGTTGTCGATCCGGGCGGTGACGTCGCCCAGATCCAGGAGGCGATTGCCCAGGTAGGCATGAAGCCCGACAAGATTGTGCTGACCCATGGGCACATTGACCACGCCGGTGGCGCCGCGGAGTTAAAACAGAAACTCGGGGTTCCAATTGAAGGTCCGCACTTAGCAGATAAGTTCCTGCTTGAAGGTCTTGAGGCACAGGGCCGCGAATATGGAATAGCGGCCAGGAACGTCTTGCCCGATCTTTGGCTAAATGAGCCAGGCACGCTGAACATCGGCGGTCACGATTTCGAAATTCTTCACTGTCCAGGCCACTCGCCCGGTTCCCTGGTCTTCGTCAATCATGCCCACAAATTCATTTTGATGGGAGACGTCCTGTTCCAGGGATCGATCGGTCGCACGGACTTCCCCTATGGTGATCACGACGCGCTGATCACCGCGATCAAAACCAAACTCTTGAAGCTTGATGATGCCTACGCCTTTATCCCAGGCCACGGCCCAGGTAGCTCCATAGGCATGGAGCGCCAGTCCAATCCATTCCTGGTCTAGCGCCCCGGCCTTTGGCTCAGAAGCTGAAGTTGAAATCAAGGCAGCCAAAGACCCCGCATTCCTGGGTCACCACCCCGTCGTCCCGGCTGTCCCAAAAATCGATCGTTTCGACACGCAATGTTTCTGAGCAGCTGCGCCGACAGTATTCCCAGGTGCCACCCGGCAATCTGACCTGCGGGCCAAGCCTGCGAAACCGGACCGGGCCACTCACCGTCCCATTGCCGTAGCGGCTCTCGGCGACAACATACCCCTGGGAAAGGTCTTCAGGTGCGCGTCGAAAGCCTGCCGAGGCCGCCGAGGCGATCAGTCCCACCCCGAAACAGGTAAGCAAAGCAATCACCAACACCTTGGCTGGGGGCAGATCGTTGAACATCTTGCGTCTCCTTAGGCGTGGCGACCGAACCTCGAGTTCATCACCGCGCTGAATCCCTCACTTGCGTCTGAAACTCAAACTTACGCCCTGCAACTCGTTGCCGCCCGTTGAGAGGTTCACTGTCTGTTTTTTGTCGCGCAGCGAAATCGACAGAGACCCCGAGATGCTTCCCCTTATCGACAGACTTAAAGATGACCCGGTTGCCCGTCCCGACACACTTCCGCCGGCGTTATACGTCCGCTCTTCCCAAGTCCCCGAAATCGTCGAGCCACCCTTTTTTAAGGCACACCGCATGTGGATCTTGCCGGACGGGCTGGCACACCGGATGGCAATTCCAAGGCCCGTGCTGCCGCGCTTTGTGTAGTAGGCTCGGCACCGAAGTTTTTCGCGCTTGCCATTGGCCAGCCGCACCGTTCCGCCCCCCGACCACGAGCCGGCAAGGGCCGCGAATATATTTGCCCCATGGCTCGGTGTGGTCGCAACCGGCAGCAAGGCGGTAAAACTAAGAATTACCGCGAAAATGGCGAAGATCCGCATGAGTTTCAGCTCGCAACAGTTAAAATACAAAACTTTCGGCGAGTTTACTGTGTCCGTTTATCGGTGGCGAGAGCAGCCAGGTCACAGCGGCTAACGAATAGCGCCCGTTAGGATCAAATTTGCGATAATGCCGTGGAAATAGCGCCGTTCTTGCTGTTAACCACCTGGCCGCCCGGTCTTTTTCGGTCGCCGCCGGCGGCCCTTTTTCTGTGCAGGATCGTCGAATTCGACGGTCCGGCCTGAACGCATCGGTTGCTGCTCGGGACTACGGGGAATGGCGCTCATCGCATGCGGTCCCATTTCATCGAGCGTTGGCTTGTGAGCGCCCTTGATGTTCTCACCATAGGCGCCTCCCCCACCCCCGCACGCATCATCGCGTCTTGGTACTGCACGATCCGTCCCCGGGCCCATTTTGCCCAACTCCGGCTTATGGACCCGGCCCTTACTCTTGGCTGGAGGAAGATTGGCCCTCGAACCGTATTTAGCAGGACCAGCATAACTGCCGGCCTGCGCTTCGACTTGCGCCTGTCGGGCCATCGGGTCGTCGGCCACTGCCAGTTCCGTGTCGCGCAAACGCTTGACCTCATCGCGCAGCCGCGCGGCCTCCTCGAACTCAAGATCCGCCGCGGCCACTTTCATCTTGGCTTCCAGGTCGTCGATGACCGCCGCCAGGTTGCTGCCATAGGTGGCTGGCGCTTCGGCGAGGCCGGGATCGACTGATACGTGATCTTGTTCGTAGACCGAGCCAAGCACGTTGGCGATGTTCTTGCGTACGCTCTGTGGTGTAATGCCGTGCTCAGCGTTATAGGCTAGCTGTTTTTCACGGCGCCGTTCGGTCTCGGCAATCGCTCGCTCCAGTGACCCGGTCATTCGGTCGGCGTACAACAATACCCGCCCATCGACGTTCCGCGCCGCGCGTCCGATCGTCTGAATGAGGGAGGTTTCGGATCTCAGGAAGCCTTCCTTGTCGGCATCGAGAATAGCGACCAGCGCGCACTCTGGGATGTCGAGACCTTCACGCAACAGGTTGATGCCGATGAGTACGTCGAAGGCCCCAAGCCGCAGATCCTGGATGATCTTGATGCGCTCAACGGTATCGATGTCCGAGTGCATGTAGCGAACGCGGATGCCGGTCTCATGCATGTACTCGGTGAGGTCCTCGGCCATACGCTTAGTCAAGGTCGTCACCAGCGTTCGGTAGCCCCTCTCGGCGGTCTTGCGAACCTCATCGAGCAAGTCGTCGACTTGGGTCTTGGCCGGCCGCATATCGATGACTGGATCAATCAGTCCGGTTGGCCGGATTACCTGCTCGACAAACACACCGCCGGTCTGCTCCAGTTCCCAGCGTCCAGGTGTCGCCGAGACGTGCAGAGACTGCGGCCGCATGGCGTTCCATTCCTCGAAGCGTAGCGGTCGATTGTCCATACAGGAGGGCAAACGAAACCCGTATTCAGCCAGGGTCGCTTTGCGCCGGAAGTCGCCACGGAACATGCCCCCGATCTGAGGTACCGTAACGTGGCTTTCGTCGACAAAGACGAGTGCATTGTCGGGAAGGTATTCAAACAGGGTCGGCGGTGGATCGCCCGGGCGTCGCCCAGTCAGATAGCGCGAGTAATTCTCAATCCCGGCGCATGATCCAGTCGCCTCCATCATCTCCAGGTCGAACATGGTACGCTGCTCAAGCCGCTGCGCCTCCAACAACTTGCCGACAGCGTAGAGTTCTTCCAGCCGCTGTTTCATTTCCCGTTTGATCGATGCCATCGCCTGCTGCAGCGTCGGGCGTGGCGTGACGTAGTGCGAGTTGGCGTAGACTTTGACCAGCTCCAGGTCGTCCCACTTGGCTCCTGTCAAAGGATCGAACTCGGTAATCGCCTCGATTTCATCGCCGAACAGCGAAATCCGCCAAGCCCGGTCCTCCAAGTGCGCCGGGTAGACTTCAACCGTGTCGCCGCGAACCCGGAACGTGCCTCGTTGAAAGGCGTGGTCATTGCGCTTGTATTGCAGCGCTACGAGGTCAGCGAGCAATTGCTGGCGCGAGATGCTATCACCGACCTTCACCGCGAACGTCATCGCCGTGTAGGTCTCAACCGAGCCGATGCCGTAGATGCAACTTACCGAGGCAACAATGATGACGTCGTCCCGCTCCAGTAGCGAACGCGTGGCAGCGTGGCGCATGCGGTCGATCTGTTCGTTGATCGAGCTTTCTTTCTCGATATAGGTGTCCGTGCGCGGGACGTAGGCTTCGGGTTGGTAATAGTCGTAGTAGGAAACGAAGTATTCGACCGCGTTGTCTGGAAAGAAGCCCTTGAACTCTCCATACAGCTGCGCCGCAAGCGTCTTGTTGGGCGCCAGGATCAGCGCTGGGCGTTGCGTCTCGGCGATCAAATGAGCCATCGTGAAGGTCTTGCCCGAACCGGTGACGCCAAGCAGTACCTGGTCCTGTTCGACATCGTTGACACCTTTAACCAGCTCCCTGATGGCAGCCGGTTGGTCGCCCTTGGGCTCGTAATCCGAAACGAGCTCAAAACGCACCCCCCCTTCGCTTTTGTCAGGGCGTTGCGGTCGGTGCGGAGTGAAGTCGATTTCCGAACCCGCCACTACAGGGTGGGCGGCCATCATCGGCTGCTGCTTGAGAATGTCCTGTTCGTGTTGTCCGCGTTCGTCGGGTTTGGCCAACAGTGCATCGAGGTAAGCCGTAAGGCTCCCTGTGCCGCTCGTTGGCATTAGAGCCTGATTGCGCAGGGCTGGCAGCGCCCCCGGACCATGGTCGAAGCCAGCTTGTGAGGCTTCCCCAAAACCACCCGCCCGCGTCGCGGTAGCATCGACAGCCGCTGCCTTTGCGTTTGGTTTTGCCGATTTGGAGCGCCTTGCTGGCTTGGCCAGCCCAGGCGTCTGCGCGGCTGTCTCCTCGGGCGGCGGCGTCGGTTTGCCCGAGCGCCCTCGCGATGGGCACGGCTTCTTGGCAGCAGGCTTCTTTGCTGTTTTATTCGGTGTGCTGTCGGAACGGGGTGTCTTGGCCATGGAGGCTAATATGGCGCGCCAGTGCGCCGCCGGAAAGGGGGATGCGAGTTACTCGTCGATTGATGCCGCAGTCACTGCACCGTTTGCGCCGAGCAGCGGAACCGGCGCAGCGCCGCCTCGGTCGAAGGCTGGTACGCCCGGCCTTTATCGGGCGCGCGCAACGCCACGATGCCGCGGGCGCTGCGTAGCGTTTGCGGCTTCTCAGAGGTGTTGGACATTCCGAGTGCTTCTGGGGTTAACCCCATGAAGCGCTCGTTCGCGGGCAGGATTCGGATGCGCAGATTGGTGCGGCGAACATCAACACCGGTGGCGACGTAGATGTTGTCACCATCAGGAGTGTGTAATGCCAGGGACCATCCGAGATCGGGCAGTTCGGCTGTAACGATAACTGGTGCATCTGTAGTGTCGTAGCGACACATCGCATAGCGCACGTCGGGTGTCATAAAGGGTATTGGCTGGGAGCCGGGCGTGACCGGCGGAAATACGACCGTTTCATTGATCGGAAGCTGCGGCGAAAGCCTGTCGAAGGCTGAGCGCACCATCAGCATCGGCGCCGCAAGGGTTGCGCAAACATGCAAAATGCCTATGGCGCAGATCGCAGCAAGCGCTAGACGCAGGTTAATGCGAATTCCTCCAAGCCACTTGAGGATGGGGGCAGCTTTTTCCAGTAAGGGGTGTTTCATCGGCAGGCCACCCGCTCGATTGACGGCAGGTTGATCTCAGCGGCTTGCGCTTCACTGTCGCCAGCAATAATCGCCTCACCCTCTAACAGCGTCATCGACACGGAGAGCCTTCCTGCGCCTGCTGTTGGCAACCAGTTGCCCGGTCGCGCGTCGCGAGCCAGCGTGACCTCGAAGGTTCCATCTTGCGAGACAGCGATCGTATCGCTGGTGAAGGAATACCGCTGTGATGGATTGCGTATCAGTTGGCCCAGGTCATTAAGCGCGGTGATGCTCCACCAGCGTGCATCGAGCTGGTCACCGCTGATCCGATAGACGCACGAAGAGTGCAGTCGCATGCCCTTGCTGTCGTGACCAGCCAGATACGTTTGCGCAATCTCTGTCGTCAAATTGAGTCTACCAGCTCGGGCGAAGTGAGCGCGCGTGTAGGGATCTGCATCATTTCGGCCAGCATGTGTCCAGGTCTTCCAGGGGCCGACAGTGCGGGTCGTCAAAGCGCTGCCGACGCTGACCATATAGTAGCTGCTGCCCAGGCCACCGATCAGCACGATGCCAATGAAGATCGCCCAGTCGGAGACCTTCACGATGATCGCCTGGAGCTTTTTCTTGGCCCTATGCAGGACGAAATGCATGTGCGCTTCCTGCCCTGGCTGAGATCGGAAAACGGCAAACGGCGTGCTCTGGCTGCAAACGCTCCAGCGAAGTTCCTGTCATCGAGCCACCCCTCCGGGACCTCGCGAGCGGGCATCTCGTCTCAGATCCACTCGCTGATCCGGCATTCCTTGTGAGCCCGCCGGTGGATTTGGCTCCAAGTCCTTTGCCGGCTCTTTGCCGTTGGCTTTTCGCATGGCTGACGACAGCTTACGCAAGGCCTGGCGTGTCTTGTCCGACAGCAGCCCCGCAGTATTACTCCTCTGGTCCGCGCCCTCGGCGAAGGCCGGCTCCATGCGACGCAGGTAAGCCAGCCGCTCCGTTTCCTCAATTTGCGTGGGATGCGGTCTGAGCCCTGGGATCGTTGCTATGTTCATATCGGTGTGAGCAACTGAGTTGTAGGCCTGCCAGGTTTGAGCGGGCAGGCTACCGCCCGTGACCCGGCCAGTGGGTCGGAAATCGTCGTTGCCGAGCCACACGCCGGTGACGTATTTGCCAGTGAAACCCATAAACCAGGCGTCCCGATAACTTGAACTCGTGCCGGTCTTGCCAACGGCATGCGTGAATTCGAGTTGTGCACGGCGACCGGTTCCCGCATGCGTCACTTGGTAGAGCATCTTGTTGAGGTCTCGGGCGACGCGTCGAGAGACCACTTGCGGTGCCGGCTCTTCATCGCGCTCTCGTGAGTAAACGAGCTCACCGCGCGCATTGACCAATTCAAGGATGCCGTAGGGTCTGACGAGCTTGCCGTCGTTGGCGAATGTCGCGTAGCCGCCCGTGTGTTCCAAGACGGTGACGCCGCCGTCGCCGAGCGCCATGGAACACGACTTGCGGACCCCGCTAACGCCGAGGCGCTTCACCATCTCCAGCACCTTGTCGCGGCCAAGCGATAAAGATAGATCGACCGCGGTCGTGTTGTAGGACTTGGCAAGCGCATACTGCAGCGGCACGCGGCGACCGCTTCCGTAACTACCGTTATAGTTCTTCGGCGACCACCGACCACAACTGCGCGACCGGTCCCGCACCGTCGTATTCGGACGCATGCCCGATTCCAAGGCTACTGCGTAGACGTAGGGTTTGAAAGATGACCCCGGCTGCCGTCGCGCCGAGGTCGCGCGGTTGAACTGGCTGCGGCCATAGTCTGTTCCACCGACGATCGCACGCACGGCTCCGTCGCGCTCCATTGACACGAGCGCACCGGCTCGAGTGCGTTTGTAGCGGCCTTGCGTCTTAATCGTCGAAACGAGCGCCTCTTCTGCGGCGCGTTGCAACTTGCGATCGACCGTCGTTCGCGCCGTCAGGATGAACTCGCCCTTGCCCCGCGCAATGCGCTGAACTTCCTCATAAGCCCAATCAAGAAACCAGTCGGGACTGTCGGGATCCGTCTGTTCGATGATACGAGCAGGAAATAGGCGCGCGTTGTGGACCTGTCCGGCGGTGTAGAAGCCAGCTTCAACAAGGTTGGAAAGGACTTCGTTGGTGCGCGCTCGAGACGCGGCGAGATCAACGTGCGGCGCATACTTCGTCGGTGCTTTGAACAATCCCGCCATCAATGCTGCCTCCGCCAAGCTGATCTCTTTGACTGACTTGCCGAAGTAGAACTGGGCCGCAGCTTCAATTCCGAAAGCCCCGCCGCCCATGTAGGCCCGGTCCAGATACATCCGGATAATCTCACGCTTCGAATGGCGGGATTCCAGCAGGAAGGCCAGAAAAACCTCTTTAAGTTTGCGCTGGATCGAACGTTCTGGAGACAAAAACAGGTTCTTGGCGAGCTGCTGTGTCAAGGTCGACCCGCCCTGAACGGTGCGAGACGCCTTCAAGTTCTCCACAACGGCGCGGGCGGTTCCGTAGAAATCGACGCCGATGTGCTCGAAGAAGCGGCGGTCTTCGGTGGCAAGCGTTGCCTTGATAAGAGCGTCGGGAATTTCCTCCAGCGGCACCGCGTCCTTGTGGAGAATCCCCCGTTCGCCGATCGTATTGCCGTCCCGGTCGAGGAATGTCACGGCGTACTTACCGGTCTGATACTTGCTTTCGTCGAATTCCATAAAAGCCGGGAGCGCAAGGGCGTAGAGCAAAACCAGCCCGCCAGCACCAAGCGTCAGGGTTTCACAAGCCACTTCATTGGCAATACGCTTCCAGCCTGTCAGCTTGAAGCGTGCAAAAAAGGTGGTAGCCGAATTCCAAGCGTCGCGCACCCGGCTCCACGATTCGGAGATCATGGAATCGATCTTGGAGTCAAGGCTGAGCCAGTCGAAAATGCGGTCGCGGCCACCCTGCTTGAAGAACCAGTCGCTCAAAGCCTGCTGTCCTTGCTCGTTCTGAGCTATACGATGATTGAGAATCGAGGGCTATTTAAGCCCAGACCGGCCTGCGAGACCAGCTTACCTAGCCCCTCCTGGCCAACTCTACGATAAACTGTGCTTCTGTGGCATGCATGCGGCGCCATTGTTGCCGAAACTCCTTTGACGGTGGATCAAACGATCGCCGATGGAATTGATGAGCGCAAAACACATCCCCCCCTTCTGGCAAACAAAAAAGCTAGGCGAGATGTCGCATGACGAGTGGGAGGCGTTATGCGATGGCTGCGGCCGCTGTTGCCTATTGAAGCTAGAGGACGAAGACACCGGCGAGATCTACTTGACGAAACTGGCCTGCAAACTGCTCGATCTCGGTCAATGCCGGTGCTGCGATTACGCCAAGAGACATGAATTGGTGCACGATTGCCTATCGATAGACCCAGAAGCTGTAAAGGCTCTATCCTGGTTGCCTGCATCGTGCGCATACCGCCGTATTTCGGACGGACGCGGTTTGGCCTGGTGGCATCCCCTTGTTTCTGGCGATCCGGAGACCGTACACCGAGCCGGTATTTCAGTGCGCGGCTTCGCCCGCTTGGAGACCAATGCCAACAGCGGCGAACTCGAGCGCTACATTATTGACGACTTTGACGAAGAATGATTTTTCTACTTCAATTGTGCAATTAAGTAATACTGCGAGCCATTCTGCACACACCGCTTCCTAAGGGGCCGCCACAACCAGACTGGCTCGAATAGCCGATATTCAACGGGCGGAGAATCATGTCCAACAGACCTTCGCCCGGCTCGGTAACCGCGTCGACTATGTCGTCGGCAAGGTGTCCATCCCCCTCGTTATGGGCCGCTTATGTGTAGAGTTTTAGGTGCCGGTGACCCCATGCTGAGCGCCTGATGTGGGCGGATATGATTGTGCTTATGGAGCCACTGACAGATGACCAGTCGCGCTTCGTCAAGGCTGTTAAACTATTCGGCATTTAGAACCTCGCGTCGTAGCGTTCCATTTAACCGCTCGGTGTATCCATTCACTCACGCAGAACCCGGGCAGATCTGAATGGTCTTGATATCGACCCGCCCAAGCCGATCCTGCAAAGTCTCAGCGATGAACGCGGAGTCGTTGTTGGAACGCAGATATTTCGGTTTGTCACGCTCCAATAGCAAGGGATAAAGGGCATCAAGCACATCTTGGTCGCGACAACCACGTAAAGTGAATCACGTCTGTACTCATCAAGCACCATTGATGAGTTTAGCTAATCCATTTGTAAGGTGACGAACTTAGCTTGAGCTTGCTACGAAGGGGACCACCAGACGATTTCGGACCCGTCTGGTGGTTCCTTTGCGTGCGCTGCCAGCGGGCGGGCAGCCCGGCGCGTAGCACAGGGACATTTGTGCCCTAGGGCCAACGTCTCCATTCACTTATAATTGTAGTGAATAGAAACTGTGCATGAGGTTGCGCAGGCAGTTTACTGCAGGTCGTGGCTGCGGCTTAATCGGCTCGCCTGTGGCTAAAATTTACCCAATCTTGCCCCTGGGATCACCGTCCTGGGGGCTTTTTTTGTTCTAGCGACCGCTGAAGCGCCTGCTGTCGCGAACGCGCCTCTCCCAGGGATTGGGCATACGCAGGCCACGGGTTGTAGAGTGACAACAGCGATACAAGCTTGTCACCGCGACGGCTATCGACCGTGCACCGTGAGTGCTAAGGATAGAGGACGCCGCGGAGCGGGGATCTCCGGCGAACCAGGTGCCTCCAAACATGCGCGGGGAGCGAGGTTAGAGGCGTACTTGGGACTAACTACTATGTGGCGATCAGCGGGCAGCACCTTCGGGTGGTGCCCGCTTTTCATTGTGGGACCCGGCTA
>Ga0209013_10003131_pt1 | contig 14808 bp, 8 predicted proteins | sample Cruoilmetagenom2_FD_187291 | JGI IMG/M metagenome (GOLD analysis project Ga0209013, IMG submission 187291) | Oil polluted marine microbial communities from Coal Oil Point, Santa Barbara, California, USA - Sample 2 (SPAdes) (version 2) | ecosystem: Environmental > Aquatic > Marine > Oil seeps ... | reverse complement strand
TGTGCAGAGGGCGGTGGCGCGAGACGCAGTCGTCATGCCGCACTCGATGTCGGGCCCGCTGGTGGTACGAACAACCATGATTTCGGGCGACAGACCGGTTTCCTGACACACCACCTGCCGGAGGATGGTGTGCAGCCCCTGGCCCATCTCGGTGTAGCCGGTGAGTACCTCGAGTCCTCCGTCATCGAGAACCTCGATGGTCACCCTTCCGACATCTTCCACGCCATTTCCGATGCCGGTGTTCTTGATGCCGCAAGCGATGCCGGCCGTGGGCGATCTCTTGTAGATCTTTCTCACGGCTTCGAGTGTTTGTCGGATGCCACAGCTTGAGGTCATGATCTGACCTGTGGCGAAACGGTCGCCCGGATCGAGGATGTTGCGCTCGCGGATATCGTAGCCGTCGATCCCGATCTTTTCGGCCAGAATGTCCAGAACGCCTTCAATGGCGAAGGCGGCCTGATTGGCGCCGAAGCCGCGCATGGCGCCGCACGGTGGGTTGTTGGTGTAGACGGTCCTCGCTTCGACGTCGACGTTGGGTACGCGGTATGGTCCGCACGAGTGGCCGGCGGCGCGCTCCAGTACTTTGGCGCCGACCGAGGCATAGGCCCCGGTATCGCCGACGATGTCAGCTCTGACGGCGGTCAATCGGCCGTCTGCGTCGGCACCGACGGTGTAGTGGAGGGTCAAAGGGTGACGTTTGGGGTGGATCCGCATCGATTGTTCACGGGTCAGGACGACCCTGACCGGTCGCTGCAGGAGCCATGCGGCGAGGGCGGCGTGGCCCTGTACCGAAAGATCCTCTTTGCCGCCAAATGCGCCGCCGTTCGAAACCAGCTCGACTTCGATCTGTTGGCGATCGATGCCGAGGATGGCGGCAATCTGGATCTGGTCATCGTGCACCCCCTGGCCCTGCGACCAGATCTTGAGCTCGCCAGTGCCTGACGGTGAGGCGAGGCTTGCCTCGGGTTCCAGGAAAGCGTGTTCGATGCGTTGGGTGGTAAATGTCTCCTCGACAACGAACGCGGCATCGTCGAGGGCGGCGTCGACACTTCCACGCGAAAAAGAACAGACCTCGAGGAGATTTCCTCCGGGGTGGATCAATGGAGCATCGCTGCTGAGGGCAGCCTCTGGTGATGGCACCGGCTCCAAGACCTCATATTCGACCTCTACGGCGCCGGCAGCCAGTCTTGCGTGATGTTGACTGTCCGCCACAACAACCGCGAGCACGTCGCCAATGTAGCGGGTCATCTCACCCTGGGCCACCAGGAGCGGCCAGTCCGGGATCAGCAAGCCGTGGTTGCAGACGCCCGGGATGTCCTCAGCAGTGAGGATGCGCTCGACCCCCGGCAGATGAGATGCCTTCGAAGTCTCGATTTGGAGCACCCTGGCGCGTGGATGGTCGGAAAGGACGAGGACACCGTGAAGCATCCCTCCTACCGTCAGGTCGGCCACGAAGTCCTTGGTACCGAGAGCCTGATCCTGCCCGCGATAACGCCCTGAGGAGGCACCGATGCCGTCATTTTCTGGCACTTTCGAGCTGCGCTCGAGGCCGTAGCCTTCGCCGAAGTAGTGGGAACGCCGCGGTGGGCCGTCACCGACCTCGGCATCATCCTGCCATGCTTCGCCGGCGGTCTGAATGGCATCGACAATGCGGTTGTAACCGGTGCAACGACAGAGATGGCCGGCAAGTCCACGCTCGACCCGCGAACGATCCCCGGTCAACCCCCTGTTGATGAGGTGGGCCGCGCGCACGGCAATGCCCGGAGTGCAGAATCCGCACTGCACGGCGCCCTCACGAACAAAAGCACTGGCCAATAACTGGCGCTGGCGTTCGGGAAGGCCCTCCAGAGTCACCACCTCGGCGTCGCTCGCCTTGGCAGGATCCAGTTGGCAGGCGAGAGCCGGTTTGCCGTTCAGCAGAATGGTGCAGCATCCACACACGCCCTGGGGCGCGCAACCATCCTTGGTGGAGGAAATGCCGCAGCATTCGCGTAGTACCTCGAGGAAGTGCATGCCATCCTCATACGAAACAGTCGTTTGATGGCCGTTGAGGTGGAATGATAGTTCGTGCACCGCTTCAGCTCCCGTTGCGGAGGGCGATGATCTCGGCTGCGATGCTGATCGCGATCTCCTCAGGAGTGTGGCTACCGATGGACATTCCAACCGGTGCCTTGACGTTTGCGAGGGCAGTCTCGGGGATTCCATCCGCGCCCATCGCGGCATACATTTGACGGACCTTCGCCTGGCTCCCCATCAGCCCGAGGTAGGCGAACTCTCTTCCCAACAAACCTTCAAGCACCTGGCGGTCGTGGGCGTGTCCAGATGTCATGATCACTACCCACGACCGATTGCCTTCGTCGACGTGATCACCGACTTCGTTGAAGCTGATGACCTGTTGATCGTGAGCCCAGCGGTTGGCCGCCATGGTCGGCAAGTTCTCACGGTTGTCGAGGACGACGATACGGAAGGGGAGGGTGGCCATGACCTTGGAGAGAGCCAGCGCCACGTGACCGCCTCCGATGATGTAGAGGGTGTTCTCGAGCCCTATCGGCCCGGTGTAGGCCCAGGCCTCCTCCCGGTCGGTCCACTGGTGCGGGCTCGTTGCACCGCTTTCGAAATCAACACCGTCTGGCGAAAGGTGGAGCGTCCCGGTGCGGTGTTTGTCAATAGTATCGACAATTGCCTGGAGAGGTTCCAGATCATGCGTCGATAGCGAAAGGATTGCGAAATCCTGAATTCCAGAACACAGAGTACCGCCGCCGCTGGGAGTGTGGAGAAATCGAAAGATCTCAGGATCGCCGTGATGGCCAACCGCTCGTTCGATCAGCTGCATCTCGGCCGCACCACCGCCGATGGTACCGGCAAAACCCACATCCGAGACCACGGCCCGGGTGCCGGTCACGCCGGGCACCGACCCGGAATGGTCGACGACGAAAACCAGTACGGCTCGTCGGCCGTTTCGCAGGGATTCAAGGGCGTATCGCCAGGGATCGGTCTGGGTGTGTTTCGGCAAGGCCATGTTGTAATTCTAGTCAAGACACGGTATCGACACCAGTAAACACCCAAGATAGTGAACCACAAAGGCACAGAGACACAGAGAAATCACAGAGCCGCCTGTCGGCGGTGAGGAGTCTGTCTGCTCCGAACGCGAGCGTTCGTCGCAGCCATTCTCCTCGTCGGTCGACGGCTGCAGCAGGAAGTTGGTGAGATATGCGGGTTAACGCTGCACGACCGCGGCAGCTTCGGCGATGTCGTCGATCGAGGCGGACTGCCGATCACCATGTAGGAACATCAGGACACGTTCGGGGGTCATCGGGGCATGGAAAAATGCCTCGCGGTCGGGTCGGAAGGCCCGCAGGGCGTCAAGGAGGGCGAAATAGGCCCCGATTCCATACATGAGCGGCGGTTCGCCGATCGCCTTGGATCGCATGACCGCGTTCGGGTTGTCGGCGTTCTCGAGGAAGTGGCCGTCGATCTCCGGCGTACAGAGAATGTCCGGGATCTTGTATGTGCTGAGGGTATCGGTAAGGTTGCGGCCGTTTGAGAAAAGCAGCTCCTCCATGGTCATCCAACCGATGCCTTGCACCAGCCCCCCTTCGAGTTGTCCCATATCGACCACCGGGTTCAGGCTGCGGCCGGCATCGTGGACGATTCCGACCCGATCAACGGTGTAAGTGCCGCGCAAACAGTCAACCGTCGCTTCGATCACCGCGCTGCCATAGACGTGGTATGCGAAGGGTTCGCCCTTTTCAGCCTCGCGGTCGAAGTGAATCTTCGGCGTTGCGAAGTGGGCCTGCTCCGAAAGGCTGACCCGTTTGAAATACGCCTCCGACACCAGCTTGTCCCAGCCGATCTCGGTGGTCTTGCCGTCAACGGTGACGGCTTCCGCAGAGATATTCACTCGGCCTGCATCGACGTCGAGGATTGCGGCCGCCACATCCCGCAGGCGATCGATGATCGCGCGGCATGCGATTTCGGTGGCTTGACCGTTCATGTCGGCGCCGGAGCTGGCCGCGGTGGGGGAGGTATTGGCGACCCGAAGAGTGTTGGTTGTCTCGATCGTGATGCGCTCGACATCAATTCCCAGGGTATGGGCCGCGACGCTGAGCATCTTGGCGTTGACGCCCTGACCCATCTCCACCGCTCCCGTGCTGAGGCTGACGCTGCCGTCGGTGTAGACGTGAACCAGAGCGGCGGCTTGGTTGAGGAACGTGGAGGTGAAGGAGATGCCGAAGCACACCGGCATCATGGCGAGACCCCGCTTCGTGAGACGGTTGTTGCGGTTGTGTTTGTCGATTTCGCTCCGGAGGGCCGTAACATCGAATCTTTTCTCGGTCTCGGCGAAAGATCGACGGGCGTGTCCTTGCTGCGCCTTCATTCCATAAGGGAACACGTCTCCTTCCGCCAAGAGGTTGCGCCGCTGAATTTCGATGCGGTCAATGCCCATGGCCCCGGCCGCTCTGGTGATTGCCGATTCCATGACGAACATCGCCTGTGGTGCGCCAAATCCGCGGAAGGCAGTAAATGGTGGCAGGTTTGTCTTGCAGCTCAAGGCTTGCACCTTGACGTTGGGCACGAAGTAGCTGCCGGTCGCATGGAAGAGGCTACGTTCGAGGATCGCTGGCGAGAGGTCGGCGGCCGCGCCGGCATTCTGGTAGTAGGTCGCCTCGTAGGCGAGGATCTTGCCATTTTCGGTGAGACCGATTTTGAAGTCCGAGGAATAGGGATGGCGCTTACCGGTCATCCGCATGTCTTCGACTCGGGAAAGGGAGATCCGAACAGGTCGTCGGAGCTGCGAGGCGGCCAGCGCTGCGATGGCTGCCCACGGCGTTGCCTGGTCCTCTTTGCCACCGAAGGCACCGCCGAGCCTCGCGACGTCGACCTCGATGTCATTCATGGCGAGCCCGAGGACCCTGGCAGTGATGCGCTGAACCGCCGCCGGTGCCTGAGTCGATGAGAAGATCCTCAGGCGTTGACCCTCCTGTGGCAGGACCAGTGCGCTCTGGCATTCGAGGTAGACGTGCTCCTGCCCGCCCGACTCGGCCCTCCCTTCAACGACCACATCACAGGAGGCCCACGCATCGTCGACGTCGCCAAGCGAAAAGGTTCGAGACGGGACAATCAGCGAACCGGCTGCTGCAGCCTGCCGAGGGTCGAATACTCCGGGAAGACTTTCGAACTCGACGTCTATCGCCGCGGCTGCCAGCCGCGCTCGCTTCGGGCTGTCAGCAACAGCCGCCACGATGGGCTGGCCTGCGAAGTGGACCTCACCCTCGGCCAGCAGTGGTTCGTCGAGGACAATACCCCCGATCTGGTTCTCTCCCGGAATGTCAGCGGCGGTCAGGATGCTCGCTACACCTTCGATTTCGGCGGCTGGTGTTGTGTCGAGCCGTACGATTCGACCGTGAGGAATTGGAGAGGCCAGGACCGCTACGTGGAGCGTTCCGGGAGGATCAGGGAGGTCGCCGACGAAAAGTGACTCGCCTCGAGTATGGGGGCCGATTTCGTGGTTGCTCATGCGCTCGCTTCCTCGAGGAGTTCGGCTCCCATACCGAAAAGAACGCTGAAGTGGGCGAGGACGAGCTGGCCAAGGAGAAGACGCTTGTAGCCAGCCGTACCACGAACGTCCGAGATTGGGGTCACCTCCGAGCGAGCCAATTCGGCAGCCTCGAGGGCGGTTGCGCTGTTTGGGGGCCGGCCGGATAGGAATTCCCCGGTGCCGCGAAGTTGCATTGGCACGGGCGCAACGCCGCCTGCTGACAGGCAAGCAGACCGGATCAGTCCGTTGTGCACCTCGATCGAAATCGCGGTGTTGACGCTGGCGATGTCGAGGTGGGTTCGTTTGCTCACCTTTTCGAAGTTGAAGAGAGCTTGGCGATCAGGGACTGGAACACGCACCCATTCAACGAGCTCTCCATTCCGGAGGGCGAGCTCTTTGTATCCGAGGAAGAACTCGCGGAGCGGCAGCGTTCGATGGTCTTCGCCTCCGACCATGCCAATCTCTGCATCGAGGGCAAGCAGTATGACGGTCATGTCACCGATCGGTGAAGCGTTGACGATGTTTCCAGCGATAGTGGCTCGCTGGCGAATCGGAAGCGAACCCATCAGCCGCATCGCCGCTTCGATACCGCCGATCTCCTTCTCGAGGATTCCTGATCGCTTCATGTCCTCTGCGGTAGCTGTCGCGCCGAGATAGATGTGGTTGCCGTCCTGCCAAATGGGGCTTTCGGTTTCGATCGACAGTACCGAGACGTCGCCCTCCAGCAGTTCATCGGCCCGTTGCACGTACAGGTCGGTGCCGCCCGCGATAAACACCGACGAGCCTGTGGGTGGTGATACGGGCTTCGTGCCTTCGAGGCTGCCGACGAGATCACTGACTCGGAGGAAGTACTCGGGGAGGAGGCCTTCTCGAACAAGAGCGGGGATACGCTTCTCTTTGGGATCCACATTGCTTCGGAGTTGATCGAGTACGGTTGCCAGGGAGCGCCTGATCGAGGCATAGCCGGTACAGCGACAGATGTTTCCCGCGATCGCTTCAATCGCTTCGTTCTCCTCCCACCGTGTTGCTTCGAGAAGGTGTCCAGTAAACGCGACCACGAATCCCGGCGTGCAGAAACCGCACTGTGACGCGCCTTCGTCTGCAAAAGAGTTTTGGATGGGTCCGAGGGCCTGGTGGGTGAGGCCTTCAATGGTCACGACATGGTGGCCATCGAGCGCGCCGACAGGCAGCAGGCAAGAGGTGACGACTCGATATCGGACGGTGCCACCCACTGGCTGACCCAGCAAGATGACACACGAACCACAGTCCCCCTCACGGCAGGCATACTTAACGCCCGTGAGGCCGGCTTCATCGCGCAGATAGTCGAGGGCCGGCAACCCTGGGTGGATTGCAGCTTTCACCAGGCCATCGTTGAGTGCGAACCGTAGCATTCCCTACCCTCGAGAGTTAGTTTCGATAATCAGTGTGCCACGATGCCTGGCCAGAATGTTCGAGAAACTCGGCCAACTCCGGCGTGGATAGCGGGTGGGCCAGGTAGTAGCCCTGCCCGTATCGGCACCCGAGATCGACCAGGCTATTCATCTGTGCCTGGGTCTCGATGCCCTCGGCGACGACCTCGAAGGTCAGACCCAGCCCAAGTCGCAGAATAGCCTGGACGAGCGCTGACGCACCCTCGTCGGTCTCGATTTCGTCGACAAAGAACTTGTCGATCTTGACCACGTCCACCGGAAAACTGCGTAGATAACTCAGTGAGGAGTAACCCGTCCCGAAGTCGTCGAGAGCAAGGCGCACCCCCATCGACTTGATGGCCCTCAACTTGCTGGCGGCCTGGTCGATATCGTGCATCATCACGCTCTCGGTGATCTCGAGGACCAAGTGGCTGGGATCCAGTTCCGTCTCTGTGAGATCGGTGGCCAAATTGGAAACGAAATCGGGCTGGCGAATGCTGGTTGGCGATAGGTTGACATGCGCGGCGGCAGGTCTGTTCGCGAAAACGGTACGGTTGAGTTCCCGCACCGTGGTACAGGTCCGCCTGAGAACCATACGGTCGATCACCGGCAACAGACCGGCCTCCTCTGCCAACGGGATGAAGTTGAATGCAGAGATCACGCCTTTCTCCGGGTGAATCCACCGAACCAACGCCTCGAAGCCGTACACCGAAAGATCCGAGAGTTTCAGGAGTGGTTGGAAGAAAACATCGAGGCCCTGGTTCTCGACCGCGTGTCGGAGCTCCTGTTCGAGATCGAGCCGGCTCAGTGCGCTCGAGTGCATCGACTCTTCGAAGACTGCGATTTCAGCCCTGCCGCGCTCCTTGGCGGTGTGGAGGGCGGTAAATGCGTTTCGCATCAGTTCTTCGGGTCGCATCTCGCTCGATTGCGCTATCGCGATTCCAATACTTGCGGTGAATTTGACCTCTCGGTCTTCGATGGGGAAGGGTTTTTCGAGATCTTCGAGAATGCGTTGGGCAGCGGCAGGAGCCTCGGCGGGTTCCTTTGCTTCCACCAAGATGGCAAATTCGTCGCCACCGAAATGGGCGACGGAGTCGCCGGAGCGAACGCTCTTGACCAGCCGATCGGCCATAGCGATCAGGACCTGGTCGCCGGCGGCGTGGCCGAGGCTATCGTTGACCCGTTTGAAATCGTCGAGATCGAGGAACATCAGGACCGCTGCGTGTCCCGGTGGGCGTCGGCGGACGATGCTATTTGCAACTCGGTCGAGGAGTAGCTCGCGGTTAGGCAGCCCGGTCAGGGGATCGTGCATCACGTGGTATTTGCCCTGGTCGCTGACCGGACGCCGCGCCCGGTTGATTCGCGCTGTTTCGATGGCAGCTCCTGCCCGCTGACCAAAATGGCTCAGGGCCCGCAGATCGTTTTCAGAGTATTTTCGATGGGGTTTGGCATTGACGTTGAGAACTCCGACAAGCGCATCCTTCGCGACCAGCGGAACACAGATCGCGCTCGCCGATCGCTCACGATCAGATTCATAATGTGCCCAGTCGAAGATCCCGAGAACCAGAACGGGCTCGCGGGTGGCGGCGACCTTGCCCGCGATGCCGTCGTTGAGCCCGACCCTTGCGCCGCGCGCGGCGGTGTCGCCTGTCGAGCATACTGTTCGAAGTTCATTGTCCGAATGCATGAGCATTATTGATCCGCTTCGACCGTCGAGGAGATCCATTGAGCAGCTGAGGATCGTATCCAGCACCTGTTCGATACTGAGACGGACTTCTCGGTCTCTGCCTGAATTCATCAGCACATCGGCCTCGCGGAGGCTGTTGGTAAGGCTGGCGGCAAGCACTCGTTCATCCATCAGCTCTTCCGTGAGAGTGCGCAGATCGAGTTCTTTGCTGACTGCGTAGGCGCCGAAGAGCACTACGAGGACCACAACTCCGAGGTAAACGATTCCTGGTGTGACGGAGAATGAGATTTCGGAATTACCCCAGAAAAGGACCAGGCTGAGAACCGCTGCCATGGAAACGAGCAGTATCAGCGCAATCGTCCATAGCTGGAGACGGCGCTTCGCAATCATTTTGAGCGTTGGTGTTTCAAGCGTCGTCAGACCCTTGATGTGCCCCCGGTTCGGTTGGGCTGTTTTGAGTTCCGTCATTATCAGACCCCACGAACACCGCTGTACGAAACCGATCAGAGGACCGCGAAAAGGCAAGCCCCAAACCCGTTTCACGGGCTAAGACCCATTAGAGCTAGCTTACCATGGGTGTTTTGGACCTTTGGTGGCTCGATGCTTCAGAAGGTGAGACGATGTTCAGAGCTTGATCGCAACCGCCGCGACGATGAATACTGCGGCCACCACCAGGAGTTGCAGTAACAGGGGCACCATGAATCGCAACCAACGTTCATATGGCACCTTCCCGAGACCCAGTGATGCCATCAGGATTCCGGATGTCGGAATCACCATATTCGAAAAGCCATCTCCGCACGTGAAAGCGAAGACCGCAGTCTGTCTCGTGAGTCCGAGCACATCGGCAAGCGGCGCCATCAAAGGCATCGTCACGGCTGCCTGGCCTGAACCAGACGGGATGAAGAAATTGAAGAACGCCTGGAACGCCAACATGCCCTCTGCAGCAACATACATCGGTACATGTTGCAATACCGCCGCGGCCGAAAAAATCAGAGTGTCGAGTATCTGACCATTTTCGAGTACAACGGTAACTCCCCGCGCAAAACCCACCACCAGCGCTGCGACGGTCATTTCCTCCATTCCCTTGACCACAGCGACCGCTGCCTCGCGGACAGGTAACCTGGATGCTGCTGTCGCGACGAACCCCATCAACATGAAACCACCGGCCATCTGGGTCAGCCACCAGCCCATCTCCTGGACCGCATAAAGAATAAAAACAAAGATGCCAACGCACGCGATCAAGATGACGAGATGTGCACCTTTGAGCGGTGGCGGTTCCACGTTGTCGGTGGGCAGCACGAAGTCATCGTCGCCCATGAGAGAGGTTGAGGGGTCTTGGCGGATTCGACTTCCATATCGGAGCATGTAAACCAGGGTCACCACCATGCAGGCCAGGAGAAAGAGGAGTCGGAAGGGAATCGCGCTGTTGAGCGGTAGTCCTGCAATCTCCTGAGCGATGTTGACGGTGAATGGGTTAGTGGTGGCGGCAGCAAAGCCCACCGCTCCGGCGACGTACACCAACGCCACGCCAAAAATGCGATCGCAACCGATTTCCTTGGCGACGATGAGGAAAATCGGAACGAGCGGTATGAACTCTTCGCCCATCCCAAGGGTGGAGCCGCCAATCGCCATCGCGGTCATGAGAACGATGGTGAGGACCTTCCAAGATGATCGCAAGCGATTGAGAACTGCGCCGAGCACGGCCGGTATCGTTCCGGTCGCCTGGAGGATTCCGAAGACGCCGCCGATGATGAAGATAAAAAAGATAATGTCGGCAGCCTGCACCATCCCGCGTGGGATGGCGCTCAGGAATCCTTCAAGGCTCACCGGGCTTGCCATCCCCTGAACCTCGTCCTGGATCAGCACACCTTTGGCGGAGATATGTTTCGGCAGGGTTTCGTATGTGTCGGGCACCACCACCGTACGATCGCGCCCGCCGACCGACAGAGTTTTGCGTTGGTATTTGCCGGAAGGGACGACAAAGGTCAGAAGGCTGCAGGCAAAAACGACACCCGTGAGCAAGGTGAATACATGCGGAACCTTGATGCGCTGCAGGAATCCGGTCACGGCATTTCCTTCCGACCAGTTATAGCGGTGTTCGTAGGGGAGGGGTTTATCCCCTCCCTGTTGAAGTCAATGGGTAGGATCACAGCTCTCTCAGAGCATGCGCAACCTGGAGCCGAGCTGCACGCACCGCCGGTAACACGCCGCCGATAAACCCCATGAACAGTGCAAACACGATCCCGGCGCCTAAAAGCCCCGGTGTGACGCGGAACGCGAACGCCAGGTGTGAGAATGTCTGCCAGTTCATTGTCCCGGCTGTGAAGCCGTTGAGCGGCAAGACGGCGATGCAGCCGAGGATTCCTCCGATCAAAGAGATCAGCAACGACTCGAACATGAACGACAGGATGACCGAGCCGCCTCCGAAACCGAGGGCGCGCATGGTGGCGATCTCGCGAGCGCGCGCCGCGACCGCCGAGTACATGGTGTTGAGGGCGCCGAAGACCGCACCGATCGCCATGACGAAGGCGACCAGGAAACCCAGCACCCGGATCAGCGTGCTCACTATCTGTGACTGCTTGGCGTAGTACTCCGCTTCGCGCTCCACCTGGACGGTGAGGCGAGGGTCAGAAGTCAAAGCATCCTTGAATGCGTCGAAATCGGTGGGCGAGTTCAGCCGCACAGTAACCGAACTGAATATGTTGGTCGGGCGATCGAATGTCTGAGCGAGCACGGTGTGGTCGGCCCAGATTTCGGAATCGAAGGCAGAGCCGCCGGCGTCAAAAACGCCGACGACTTTCCAGTCTTGACCGCCAAAGCTCAAGGTCGAACCGAGCTCCAATCCCCTGTAGATTTTGACCGCGTTGGAGCCGACGACCAGTTCTGCAAGACCTTGGGTAAAGAACCGTCCTTCGGCAATTTTCACCGAGGGCCGCACCTCGAGAACGAGCGGCGTCATGCCGCGGATCTGAGTGTTCGCATCGGTCCCGCTCTTGATGAGTTGGAACGCGCCGATGACCACCATTTCCGGGCTCGACAATGGGACTCCTTCGCCATTGCGGGCGACCTGCGCCGCGTCCGCGATGACCCGTGCCTGATCGAGGGAGACGCCGCTGTCCATTTCCGAGCTGGATCCGGCTCGGCGGATGATGGAATTCGAAGACGATCCGGAGGCGATCAGGGTCGCCTGGAAGCCGCGTGCCATGGCGAGCATGGCAACGAAAACTCCGACGGTGCCGGCGATACCGAGGATCGAAACGATCGTTGTTTTCCAGCGCGCAGCGACCGAGCGAACGTTGTAGGAAAACGGTATCGCCATCACACTCTCCGCAGCGCATCGACGATGCGCAAATTCATTGCGGTCAAGGCCGGGATCGATCCCGCCGCCAGGCCCACGAAGATCGCGATTCCGAGGCCCAGGAGCATCTCGCCGGTCGAAAGATAAAACACCGGAAGAATGCCGCCTGTCGGGTTGCCAACCAGAGTGAAGAGCTTTGCCAATCCGACCCCGAGAGCCCCACCAACTGTCGCGATAATGAGCGACTCGGCAAGCACCAGAGAGAGCACAGTCCGGTCACCAAAACCGAGGGTCTTGAGCACACCGAGCTCGGGGACCCTTTCGCGAACCGCCATGGCCATGGTGTTACCGGTGACCAGCAGCAGGGTGAACAGCACCACTGCACCGATCGACAAGATGAGCATGCGGATATTGCCGATCTGTTTGGCAAAGCCGGCGGCAAAAGCCTTTTCGGTCTCGGTCGAGGTTTCGTAGGAAGAGTTGGCAAATCGCTCGTCGATCGTTTTGCTCACCGCCACGGAGTGATCGGGATCGTTGACCTTGACGGTGTACCAGCCGACCATTCCCTTGCCCCACGGCCTGCGTTCCTCCAGGTATTTCCCCTGAAAAAAGAACAGGGACTCGTCATGGCCGGCCTGTGTTCCTTCATAGATGGCGCGGATATTGAACTCCCAGGTGCCGCCCCAGATCGGGGCTTGGAGCGGTATACGATCCCCGATCTCCCACTCGAATCGATCAGCGGTCTCCCGGCCCACTACCGCGCCCTCACGGTCGGCGAGGAAGGCCTGCCATTGGTCGTCTGGAATCTGGTACTCGGGGAAGACCGTACGGTAGGTCTCGGTGTCGATGGCGAACTGTGCGAAGAAGTTTTTGGGTTCCTGGTAGGTGCCCCCGAACCATGAGGCGAATGTCGCCTCCGACACGTGATCGATCTGGCGCAGCCTTTCCTGGTAGGAGACCGGCAACGGCATGATCAGCGAGATCTTGTTGCGGACGATCAGGCGATCGACCCCGGCGACGTCGACTCCGGCGTTCAGAGCGGTCTCGATGGTCACCAGCAGGCCAAACAGGAACAGAGCGACAGCGATCGATCCGATCGTGAGGATTGTCCGGGTCTTCTTTCGAAACAGATTGCGAAAGATGAACGGCAGATACTTCATGACGCCGCCTCGACCAACGCCCCCTTGTCCAAGTGGAGCGTCATGTCCGCCCGCTCCGCGGCGAGAGGATCGTGGGTCACCATGAGGATCGTCTTGCCGTGGTTGGACTCGAGCTCGGTCAGCAGATCGAGGATCTCTTCGGCGGCCTTGCGGTCGAGATCCCCGGTCGGCTCATCACAAAGCAGAAAGGTCGGGTCGGTCACGATCGCACGGGCAATTGCGACCCGCTGCTCCTGACCACCGGAAAGCTGACGGGGGTAGTGTTTCATCCGGTCGGGGAGTCCGACCAGGCTGAGCGCGGTCTCGACGTGTTGGCGCCGTTGTGCCTTGGAGAGTTTGGTCAGCAAGAGTGGCAATTCGACGTTCTGGAACGCCGTTAGAACCGGGATCAGGTTGTACATCTGGAAGATGAAACCGACGTGTCGGGCCCGCCACGAGGCAAGGTTGCGGCCCGACATGTTTGTGATCTCATCTCCATCGACGGTCACCGTGCCCGAAGTGGGTGTGTCAAGCCCACCCAGGAGATTGAGCAGGGTGGTCTTGCCGGAGCCGCTCGGACCCATGAAGGCCACGAACTCGCCCTTTTCGACGTCGAGGTTGAGCCCCTGAAGGACATTGATCGTCTCGCCGCCGCGGCGGTAAACCTTGTTGAGGTTGCGGACTCGGATCAGGCTGTCACTGTGCTCTTTCCCATCGATACTGACCATTCAATCTGCCCCTTCTCAATGAACTCAATACTCAAAACTCTTAACTCAAAACTCAAAACTCAAAACTATTAACTCTCAACTCTTGACTCGTACCTTCTGACCGTCGCCGAGTCCTTCCGACTCACTGACCACGACCCGGTCACCCGGCGTGACGCCGGCGATGATTTCGATGTCGGTTCCCGTCGATCGGCCGACGCTGACCGCACGGCGATCGACGATTTCGTCCTCAACAACAAAGACGACTGTCTGGCCGTTTTCGGTTCGCACTGCCGGCTGCGGGACCAGCGACTGCGCCGGGTTTTCCGTCGGTTCTTCTGCAACCGTTTCATGGAAGGCTACTTTCACTCCCATATCGGGCAGGATTCTCGCATCGAGCTCGTCGAAGGTGAGGCGCACTTTGACGGTCGCCTTCTGACGATCGGCTGTCGGGATGACCGTCCGCACGGTCGCAGGGATATGCCACTCCGGATAGGCGTCGAGCACGGCATCTGCGGGTTGCCCCGGGGTGACTTTGGCGATGTGGCTCTCGTTGACGTCAACTTCGATCTCGAGCGATTCCATGTCGACGATGGTCGAGATACCGGTGCGCGTAAATCCACCGCCGGCGGAGACCGGCGAGACCATTTCTCCGGGCTGGGCGTCCTTCGACACCGCAATGCCGGCGAACGGCGCACGAACGGTGTAATTCTCGAGGTCCTGAGCGGATACCGCGAGTTGAGCCTCGGCGGCGTCGAGGGAGCTCCGAGCGACCCGAAGTTTGGCCCGCAAGGCGTCTACGGCCGCTGTGGCCGAGTCGTGGTCCTGGACGCTGGCGACGCCCTGATCGCGCAGCTCGTTGGTGCGTCGGAGGGTGCGCTCGGCGTCGGCGAGATTGACCTCGAGCTCCTCGATCGCAGCCCGCGCAACGTTGCGTTCAGCGCGAATCGCTTCATAACGACGACGTGCATCCGAGTCGTCGAGCTGCGCCAGGATCTGGCCTTCCTCGACAACCATTCCCTCATCGACGAG
>Ga0209013_10003130_pt1 | contig 14812 bp, 13 predicted proteins | sample Cruoilmetagenom2_FD_187291 | JGI IMG/M metagenome (GOLD analysis project Ga0209013, IMG submission 187291) | Oil polluted marine microbial communities from Coal Oil Point, Santa Barbara, California, USA - Sample 2 (SPAdes) (version 2) | ecosystem: Environmental > Aquatic > Marine > Oil seeps ... | reverse complement strand
ACTTTTTCATTGGTCAATGAATACCTTTCACCGAACGGTGATAGTATTTATCATTTTGATTTTTATCGAATTGAAGATGAGGGTGAGGCTTATGATATAGGTATCGAAGAATATTTCTCAGGTAATAATTGGTGCTTTATAGAATGGCCCGAGAAAGTAGAAAATTTATTACCTTTAGACTCTGTTGCCATATATTTAACAATTAATATGGACAACACAAGAAATATACAAATTAGATAAAATGGCCAAACATCTTTCCCCTTTTAGCAAAGAAGAGCTCTTACCCCTTCCTGAAATGCTTGAAATAAAAAAACAAAAAGATGAATTACATATAGGTATCCCAAAAGAAACTCATTACGAAGAAAAACGTATCTGTCTAACTCCTAACGCGGTTGCTGCACTTACTTCCAATGGCCATAGAATAATAGTAGAATCCGGAGCTGGCGATGGTACTAATTTTTCAGATAATGAATATTCCGAAGCCGGGGCCAAAATATCCTATAACCCAAATGATGTATTTGCTTGTAATATCATCTTAAAAATAGAGCCACCATCTTTAGATGAGATAAAGATGATAAATCCGCAAAGTGTACTATTTTCTGCAATGCAGATCAAAACACAAAAGAAAGAATTTTTCGAGGCCTTAGCAAAAAAGAGGATTACCGCTATTGCATTTGACTATATACAGGATAATCATGGGGTTTACCCTTTAGTAAAATCACTGAGTGAAATTGCGGGTATAGCATCCATTTTAATTGCTTCCGAATTAATGAACAGCATCGGTGTTGGGAATGGTCTAATTTTAGGTAATATAGGAGGTGTTCCTCCAAGCAAAGTTGTAATTATTGGCGCAGGTACCGTAGCGGAGTTTGCGGCAAGATCTGCATTAGGGTTAGGCGCTCAGGTTGAAGTATTTGATAATTCTCTTACTAAATTGAGAAATTTACAACATAAATTAAATTTTCCCATTGCCACTTCTACGCTGCAACCAAAAAACTTATTAAAATCTCTCATAGATTGTGATGTTGCAATTGGAGCCATTAGAGGGGAAACCAGAACACCGGTTGTGGTTAGTGAGCGAATGGTTGAGCAAATGAAAAAAGGTGCTGTTGTTGTTGATGTAAGTATAGATAACGGAGGTTGTTTCGAAACGTCGGAAGTTACTACCCATAGCAATCCCACCATAGTCAAACATGATGTGATACACTATTGTGTTCCTAATATTCCGTCGAGATATTCCAGAACTGCTTCAGTTTCAATTAGTAATATTTTTACTCCTTATCTTCTAAAGATTGGAGACGAAGGTGGAATAGAAAATGCTGCCAGATTTGACAAGAGTTTGCAAAAAGGAATGTATTTTTACCACGGAGTCTTAAGTAATAAAACCATCGCCGATTGGTTTGGTTTACCTTTTACAGATATCAACTTATTGATTTTATAATGTTAATTGCAATGTTATGCATGATATGAAAAGACGCTTTGGCCTGTATGGTTTTGGCTTTGCTATTGGAATAGTTTTGGTGTTTTTTTTCCTTGGGGGAAAAAATTCTTCCTGTAATTGGATGCCAAATGCTCGGATGTTGGAAATAATAAGAGCTAAACAAATAAGTTATTCGGAAGGTGTTCAAGCCCAAATAAACAACGCTACTATTGACAGCACGGATATTAACTACATATTATTAGAGGGAGATATTGATTTTTCAAAAAGTCAGGTCAAGAATGATCCCTGCAGAAAATATCTGATCGATGGAGAAATGAAAGATCAACAAGTTACGATAACCGTTAAAATTTGTGATTCTTTAGCGACAATAGAAACCTTCAAAATAAAATAGGTATTTATCAAATAATAAATACCTTGCTAGCGCGAGTATCCTGCTCGTGCCATCCAATAGAAAGGAAAATATATTAATTTACTTCTAACGTTTTCTGTGCGAACAACCTATTTTTATTCTCGAAAATGTTTACAATTTTATAAACAAACATCAACGAAGTAAGTCATACATGTTGTTATCAACTTATTCTCGCCTTGATAATTAATGTAGGTCCTAAAGCAGAAGATAATATGAGTAGAAAATATAAATTTCGTGATAAATCCGGTATATATTTTATAAGTTTTGCGACAGTTTTTTGGATTGATGTGTTTACACGTCAAGAGTATTTTTCTGTTTTAGAACATAGTATTGATTACTGCAGAAAAGAAAAAGGAATGGAAGTCTTCGCATATTGTTTTATGCCAAGCCATGTACATTTTATTTTTCGATCAATCAAGAATGACCCTTCAGGTCTATTAAGAGATTTTAAAGGTTTTACATCCAGGAAATTGATACAATCTATAATAGATTATCCCAAAGAAAGCAGAAAAGAATGGTTGTTGCGGATGTTCGATAAAGCTGGTAGAAAAAACAGCAACGTATCAAAAAGACAATTTTGGCAACAGCACAATCATCCAATAGAGCTATGGAGTGAAAAAGTCATACTGCAAAAAATAAACTATATTCATAACAATCCAATTCGAGCAGGATTTGTTACTGATTCTGTAGAATGGAAATATAGCAGTGCCAGAAACTATCAAGGTGATCAGACAGTTCTAAAGATTGATAATGAAGGGATAGATATTACTTTAAATCGATCAAAATAGAAAAATTATTGGTAGGAGCATGATGCTGGATCATGCATGGAAGTATTAGGCACGAGCAGGATGCTCGCGCGTTAAAATTTGTGATTCTTTAGCGACAATAGAAACCTTCAAAATAAAATAGGTATTTATCAAATAATAAATACCTATCTCTGGATTCGGAAAAATTACATTGAATAAACCATCAATCAATAAGAACTTATTTTTCCAGAACCACTAACTTTAATATCTTCAATCTTAGGGTTTCCTCTGTATTTTATTCCACCTGAGCCCGAAACTCTCGCATATAAATTATCACTAACACTAATGGTCATTCCACCGGATCCTGAAATTTTAACATCCGCTGAATTCGTTTGGAGTTCCACAGCGGCAATATCTCCTGATCCTGAAACTGAAGCCGAAAATTCATCTGAAGAACCTCTAAAGTCCAAATCTCCTGATCCGGATACTCTTGCCTCTGTTTTATTTGTGTCTAAGTTTAAACTAATATCTCCTGAACCTGAAACAGCTACTTCAAAATTATCAGATTTAATAACATCTTTTGATACAATATTACTGGATCCCGATATGGCCACTCCATTTAAGCTCTCAAAATAAACGATAAGCTGAACACCCCGGTTAGTATTGATATTTGTCCCTTTTTTCCATTTGATCTTCAATTTTCCATTCTCAACATCGGTGATCAGATAGGGTAGTAAGTTCTTTTCTATTTTAATTTCTATCTTCCCTTCTTTTCCCTTAATCAAATTAATATCGAAAGAACCTGAAACGCCCATTTTATCAAAATTGCCCACTTCTCTTGTTTCATTAATCACATTTCCATCGCCTTTGACCCTTTCATTTTTTTGAGCGTCACAATTGGTTAAAAATACTAATGCTATGACAGTGCTTAAACCTAGTTTTAAAAATCTGTTTTTCATAATTATATATTTGTTTAGATTAGTTCTTATAAAATTTCACACCACCATAGTCTGATGATATTTTGATATTTGAAGATGAATTCACTTTATTAACAGATCCTTCATAGTAATTTGAAGTGTTTTTTACGATCTTTTTAGTGTAAGTAATATTATCTCCATCGTAACTAAAACCGGCATAACTCAAATTCAGTATAAAATTAAAAGATGCAGCCGGGTCTAAACCAATTTTGGTACTGGTGTAATCGGTATTAATTTCAACGTTTTCAAATCCATTCATTAGTTTTTTTACTTTAATGTTGCCATAATCTGACTCTATGTTCAAATTTTTATAGATAGTGCCAAATTCCATGGATAAATAGTCGCCATTCCCATTAATATTGTTCCCCTGTTCAACTTGTACTTTACCGTAATCACAATTAAAGTTTAGATCTTCCAGGCTCTCAAAAACCGTAGTCGTATAATCGGCGTTCAAATTAATATTTTTCGCTTTTTCTACAGTTAATTCAGAATAATCGGCATTGATACTTCCACCATTTATTAATTCAATTGTTGAATTATTCGTATAATCAATATTTATACTGTTTGCATTATGGTATAAACTTCCAATGATAATTTTACCATAATCACAGTTAATACTCGCCTTTCCTTTCAATTCATTTAACGAGATAGATCCGTAATCATTATTAAAATTAGCCTGATTAGTAACAGGCATCTTCACTTTATAATTAACTTCAAAGGACAAGTTTGAATTATTCTTCCAACCTGATTTTTTCCCAAAGACCGTTTTAGCTGAAACTTTACTTTTAGAACTATCAAATTCAATCGATATTTCCGACAATTTCTCTATAACCTTGCTTTCAGAATTTCCACTTACAATTATTTCCACATCAATAACTACGCGATTTTCATTCCACGATACAACATCCACATTTCCGTATTTGTTGTTAATGTCCAACAAGGCATCTGCGTTTACACTAAACTCCTTGTTTATTTTTTTGCTTTTTTCGTACTTACCCTTTCCAGGAATTGTATTAGCAAACCCTATAAGAGGAATTATACTAAGAAAAAATACTATTTTCAATAACTTTTGGTTCATGACTTCTAATTTTAAATAATTGATTAAATAATGTTTTCTTCAGAGTTCATTTTATCAAACTCCTCGAGTTGTTCTACTAAATTCTGCAATACTTCGATTTGCATTTGAAAATTTGCAATCACGGCATATATAACCCGTTTATCTTCATTACTTTCCTTGAGCTCTTCAGAAAGTTTTTGATGATCTAATTCTAATTTTGTTAATTGGGCAAACGCATCTTCAATAATTCTTTGATTTTGTTGATTTTTCTGCCCTTCAATGAGCTTAATTTCTTTTTGAATGGTTGCTAAATAAAAATTTTGTGTCTCTTCCATTTTTGGTGACAATTCTCCTAACTCCATCTGGTCTTGTGCATTATTATTTCCAAACCAAATTCCAACAAATAATATTACAGAAGCTGCTATGGCTAACCAGTACCAGGAAATATTTTTATTTTTTCCGGATGCCTTATTGGTTCCCTTTAATTTGGCTTCAAAGCGTTCAAAGTGACCTATACTTGGTTCCGCCAAATCAAAGTCATTTTTTAACTTTTTAAATGTTTTTTCTAAATCGCTCATAACTTGCTAATTTACTAATGCGTTATGTTGTAATAATCTTCTCAATTTATTCTTTGCTCTGGAGATCGTCGTCCTGCAATTTTCATTACTAATGCTCAAGATCAAAGCAATTTCTTCATTATCATACCCTTCTATCAAACTTAAGGTCAGAGCAACACGATAACTATCTTTTAACTGCTCCATGGTCTTTAAAACTTCATTGGCCTTGATCACGGAATAATCTGTAACATCATTGCCTGCCATAGAACCTTCATCTTCTAGTGTATTTTCAAGAACTTCAAACTTAACTTCTTCAAATCTGTTATTTTTTTTGATCTGTGTTAAACATTTATTGATCACTATTCTCTTTAACCATGCTCCAAAAGCTACTTCACCCTTATAAGAATCCAATTTTGTAAATGCATTTAAAAACGATTCCTGCATAACATCTTCAGCTTCAAAACTATCTTGCATGATTCTTAAAGCAGTGTTAAACATTGCTTTATAATAGAGCTTGTAGATCTCAAACTGGGCCGACTGTTCTTGTCGTTTACAAGCCTCTAATAGCTTATTTATATGTTTATTTTGTTCTTGCAAGATGGTTTACTATTTTAAAGACAAAGCATTTTTCAAACTGTTACACTTTCATACTAAATGAGGTCATTTTTATAATTACAAATAAAAGTACAACTTTTTTAAGAGCTTTGAATGGATCAAAATAGTTGGCATAACAATTGAGTAATATAGTATGGCTTGTCAACGTTATAATATATATACTTTTGACAGCTAGTTACTTAATAATAAAAGGTTAATAGTGGTTATAACGACCAAACTATTATAATGTCAAATTGACTTAAATGAGATATGAGTAAAACAAAATTTTTAAATATTGACAATTTGTCACTTCAAAATATTCTTGATGAGGATTCTGAATTAATTCCATTAATGACTCCTGAAGATGAGGAAGAAATTAAGAATGAAGATGTTCCTGAGATATTACCTATTTTACCACTAAGAAATACTGTATTGTTCCCAGGGGTAGTAATTCCTATCACGGCGGGGAGAGATCAGTCCATCAAATTAATTAAAGAGGCAAATAGAGGCAATAAAACCATTGGTGTAGTTGCCCAAAAGAATGAACTTACAGAAAATCCTGGTTTAGACGATCTATATAAAGTAGGTACGGTTGCAAGGATCTTAAAACTACTTAAAATGCCTGATGGAAACACAATGGTTGTTTTACAAGGTAAAAAGCGTTTTCAGATAGAAAGTTTGGTTCAGACCGAACCATATCTAAAAGCGAAGACTAAAGAATTAGTGGAAAAAACTCCTAAGAAAAATCATTCAGAATTTAGAGCAATCATCGATTCAGTAAAGGATATTTCCCAAAGAATTATTAAAGAGAATCCGAATATTCCAAGTGAAGCTTCCTTTGCAATAAAAAATATACACAGTGATTCGTTTTTAGTCAATTTTGTATCCTCAAATTTAAATTTAGATATCGCTTCCAAGCAGGAACTTTTAAATATCGATAATTTAAAAAGTAGGGCTTTAGAAACATTGAAGAAGATGAATATTGAATTGCAACGTCTGGAACTCAGCAATGATATTCAATCGAAGGTTCGGGAAGATATGGACCAGCAACAGCGTGAGTATTATCTTCACCAACAAATGAAAACCATACAAGAAGAGCTTGGAGGAGTTTCACATGATGAAGAAATAGAAGAGCTAAGACGAATTGCTAAAACCAAAAAATGGAACAAGGAGATTGCTAAGACTTTTGAGAAGGAGATTGGAAGATTGCAGAGAATGAACCCTCAGGTTGCAGAATATTCTGTACAACGAAACTATCTGGATCTGTTGGTTGAATTACCCTGGGACGAATACACGGAAGATATTTTCGACCTAAAAAGAGCCCAAAAAATATTGGATCGAGACCATTACGGCTTAGAGAAGGTTAAAGAAAGGATCATTGAGCACCTTGCTGTGTTGAAATTAAAAGGTGATATGAAATCTCCTATAATTTGTTTATACGGCCCTCCGGGGGTAGGAAAAACATCCTTAGGAAAATCTGTTGCAGAATCCTTGGGTAGAAAATATATTAGGATGTCCCTTGGAGGCATGCGAGATGAGGCCGAAATAAGAGGTCATAGAAAAACTTATATTGGTGCTTTACCGGGAAGGATAATTCAAAATATCAAAAAAGCAGAATCATCAAATCCGGTTTTTGTTTTGGATGAAATAGACAAATTAACATCTTCTCATAGTGGTGACCCATCGTCAGCTATGCTTGAAGTTCTTGATCCTGAGCAAAATACAGAATTTTATGATAATTATTTAGAGGTTGGTTATGACTTGTCCAAAGTACTCTTTATTGCTACTGCGAATACTTTAGCAACTATTCCATGGGCCCTGCGCGACAGAATGGAAATTATCAATGTAAGCGGCTATACGATTGAAGAAAAAATTGAAATTGCAAAACGTCATTTGTTACCAAAGCAATTGGTAGAACACGGTTTAAAAACCTCTCATATTAAAATAGGGAAAAAGCAATTAGAAAAAATTGCAACCGGTTATACCAGAGAATCAGGCGTTAGAGGCTTGGAAAAGAAAATTGCCAAGGTAGTGCGTTATGCTGCCAAATCCATAGTAATGGAAGAGGATTACAACGTGAAAATTACGAATGATGATATTGAAAATATTCTGGGACCTTCTCATTTGGAAAGGGATAAATATGAAAATAATGAAGTTGCGGGAGTTGTAACCGGGTTAGCATGGACAAGTGTTGGTGGAGATATTCTATTTATTGAATCAATACTATCCAAAGGAAAAGGTAGCATGTCTATCACAGGAAATTTAGGTAAGGTGATGAAAGAATCTGCAACTATTGCTCTGGAATACATTAAGGCTAATGCGGGTGAATTTGGTATAAAATATGAAAACTTAACAAGTAATAACATTCATATTCACGTTCCTGAAGGTGCTACACCAAAAGATGGACCAAGTGCAGGAATTACCATGCTTACATCCTTAGTTTCTTCTTTTACACAACGAAAAGTAAGAGCCAAACTTGCAATGACTGGTGAAATAACTCTACGTGGAAAAGTATTACCCGTTGGTGGAATAAAGGAAAAGATCTTAGCGGCAAAAAGAGCTAATATCAAAGAAATTATTCTCTGTGCGGAAAACAGAAAAGATATAGAGGAAATTAATGAAAGGTATTTAAAAGGACTAACTTTCCATTATGTTAATGAAATGAAAGAAGTTATAGATATCGCTCTCCTGAAACAAAAGGTGAAAAACGCTAAAAGCCTGATATAAATCTATATACATCCCAACAAGAACACTGTTTCGTAAGAGGCAGTGTTTTTTTTTGTATAATAATTTATAGCCCATTCAGAAATCGTTGCATCTGATGAATTAGGTCTGTCTGAAAAAATATTTTATATTTATGATGAGATTAGAAAAACCGCTCGTTATTTATTAAAGAATTTCACAGATGCATTATTTATTAGAATTATCTTCATGGTTGGGGTTGCTGATAGTTATTACAGTTGTAACTCTTTCAGGTCTAATTATAGTAACTCAGGTTAAAAAAAGAATTAGACATAAAATTACCAAACAGCATGAAAAAGTTGGACGTATCCTTTTTCGGGTTACGGCAGGCCTGATAGCATTACTTATCTCTCTTAGTTACGCCAATGAGAGGCTGAAACAATATAAAATAATGGATTCCTTGGAAACAGAGTCGTCTTTTATACTTAATGCTGTGCTTAAATTAAAAATGTTACCATCTGAAGAATCCAATCAGATTAAGGATAATTTCAAACAATATATTAATAAAACAATTTCGGATAGATGGAAAAATACGAAGGCTGACCCTTTTTATTCAGAAACTGCTGAACTGATTTTTGAGATAAATAGCCTTGCCTATAATCTTCCTGTTAAAACTAAAAATGAAGCTAAGATTAAAACAGACCTCATTGAAGATATCAATGAAATTACAAGACTTATGCAGGTTAGAATTTACTCTCGACATACTACAACCCTATATTTGATCTATATACTAGGTATTGGCTTGGTTTTTTTGTGGGTGTTTTTTACGGTTTATGAATTGAATTTAATTTCTTTATCATTTTTGTCACTCTATAATATCTTTGTTGCAATTTTAATTTATCTTGTTTTTATGTTGAGTAATCCGTTGATTGGACCGCTTAAAGTAGATGCACATTCATTCACTATCCTAAAAACAAAAGGATTTGACAATAAACTCAAATAAAAGTGAAACAACAGGCGAAAATCATATTTCTATTTTTAATTCTATTTTCAATTGACCTAACCTACGGTCAGGAAACTAAAATTTTATTTCGATCAGATTCTATTCTTAAAATTACTATAAAACTACACCTCAATGAGCTTATCCATGATCTGGAGATAAGAGATGAGCATGAAGCAATCCTATCTTATACAGATGGTAATAAACTAGAATCAATTCATGACATTAAATTAAAAGTGAGAGGAAAAAGCAGGTCGGAAGTAGATATTTGTAAATTTCCTCCTCTGGAAATAAATTTCAAGAAAAACAAAACGAAGAATACACTTTTCGAAGGGCAAAATAAATTAAAATTAGTCACCCATTGTAATTATGGAACAGAGTTTAGGAGGTATGTGGTTGAGGAATACCTAATTTACAAAATGTATCAAATTGTTAGCCCATATAGCTTTAATGTACGATTATGTGAAATTACCTATGTCGATATCGACCAAACCAAAAAACCTTTTACAAAAATTGCATTTTTGGTAGAACAAATAAAAGATGTGGCAAAAAGAAATAACATGGTTGTTTACAGGGATTCCATCCCCCATCAGGATTTTTGTAATAAAAAAGAACTGGATAGACTAACAGTTTTTCAATATATGATCAGTAATCTGGATTGGGAGATAAAACTCCGACATAATATCAAACTAATTGCTCCGGAAGAACGTAGTTTTCCCATAGCTGTACCTTATGATTTCGATTATTCGGGAATAATTAATACTTCCTACTCCGCCACACCTGAAGAATTAGGTCTTCAAAGCACAAAAACAAGATTATTCAGAGGGTTTTGTCGATTTAATGACGGCTATAAGATAACTCTCGAATATTATCAACAAATAAAACCGGACCTGTTCAATTTAATAAGTAAATCAGACTATCTCAATGAAAGAAATAAGAACGCCTTTGAATATTATTTGGAGAGTTTCTACGAAATTCTGGATAATCCAAAGAAAGTAAATCAAAAAATAACTACGGCTTGCAGGGTTAAACATAAACATTTATATTAAAATGATGAAGAGCATTGCATCAGATCATAAGATTTAAAATGATTATATTTACTCTTAAATGAATTGGCCTCAAACAATTAGAGTCAATAATAATCATGTATTATCAATAATTCATAAAAAGGATGAAACCAACATGAATAAATTTATTCAATTATTTAACAAAAGGAAATGAATATCCCGAGCACTCGGGATCATAAGAGAACGAAACGGTTGCACGCTTTCTCAATACTGCTGGTGGCAGGTAGGTTTTTGATTAACTAATAAACAATTACAAAAATTTAAACAAGTGAAAAATCATTTCAAATTATTGAACCTGTTCACATTATTCTTTATCTGTCATATTTTTGGTCAGGAACCTAAAATTTTATTTCAATCGGATTCTATTCTCAAGCTCACTATAAAATTACATACCTATGAAACTATTCGCGATGTAGAGACAAGAGATTATCACGATGCAATATTGTCTTATACAGATGAAAAGAACACGGAATCTATTCATCAGGTTAAATTAAAAGTACGGGGTAATAACAGAGCAAATATCAACACTTGTAATTTCCCTCCCCTGGAAGTTAATTTCAAGAAAGGAAAAACTAAAAATACTCTCTTTGAAGGACAAAATAAATTAAAATTGGTCACTCATTGTAAAAATACAAGTGAGTTCAGCAACTATGTACGAGAAGAATATATGACCTATAAAATGTATCAACTCCTTACTCCAATAAGTTATAATGTTAGATTATGTGAAATAACTTACATAGACCTCGGCAATGAGAAAAATCCTCTTACTCAAACCGGATTTTTAATAGAGCGAACCAAGGACGTTGCTGCTCGAAATAATATGGTGGTATACAAAGACAGCATTGTTCATCAGGACGTGTGCAATAAAACCGAATTGGACAAACTAACCGTTTTTCAATTTATGATCGGCAATTTAGACTGGTCCGTCCCGATGAGACATAATATAAAAATACTCGCACCTGAGAAACGTGGTTTTCCGGTGGCTGTACCCTATGATTTTGATCATTCCGGAATGGTATACACGGCCTATGCAAATCCACCGGAAGGATCCGGTATTACCAGCGTTAGGTCAAGAGTGTTCAGAGGCCTTTGCCGATTCAATAATGGCTATGACAAAACCTTTAATCTCTATCAGAATTTAAAACCCGAATTATTCGCTATAGCTCAAAATTCCTTTTATTTATCAGACAAGAGCAAGAAATCTGTTGAAAAATATTTAGAGAGCTTCTATGAAATATTAGATAATCCAAAAAAGGTAAATCAAAAAATTACTACGGTTTGCAGAGCGAAACACAAACATTTATATGAAACTAAGTAAGGCATCAAATTTAAAATTTTTAGGAATTGTTTTCTTGGTGGTTATTGTTAGTACTCTACTATTAAGTTTGAATAATATAGACAAAGCAAACAATAACTCAGCAAATCAAAACAGGTTTGTTTATTCAGGAACCTATGGCCTTTATATTGAGATTGATGATGGCCTCACCTTTAACTGGTTCACAAAGGAAGCTGACGAAGGATCCTATGAATTATTAAATTTGAAGAATAAAATAATAAAAAAGGGTGCGACAGAAGCGGGTAAGATCCATAAAGTGACCATAGACCATAAACTTAAAGAAGCCCTTATATTTAGATTTGGAGGCAATAGTGAGGAAATTTATGAAGTACGATTAAAACCAATTCCCGACCTTCAGAAATCAACCTACAAAAATGTCGATTCTCTCTATGTAATTGGAGATGTTCATGGAAGATATGAGCAATTGATACATTTACTGCAAAATTCTAATATTATAGATGAGGATTTAAATTGGATCGCAGGAAAAACACATCTTGTATTCCTGGGCGATCTATTTGACAGAGGTCAAGATGTAACGAGAGTGCTGTGGTTTATCTATGGCTTAGAGGAAAAAGCCGAAAAGTCTGGAGGTAAAGTTCACTTGGTTTTAGGAAATCACGAAATTATGACCATGACCAAAGATCTGAGATATGTGAACGCTAAAGAAATTGCAATAGCGAGCGCCTATGGAAAGAAATACGATGAACTATTTCATCCAACAAAATCATTATTGGGTGCCTGGTTAAGAGCAAAACCTTCTATTTTAAAAATTGACAATGCTCTTTTTGCCCATGGTGGTATTGTAGATCTTGGTACCAATATTATCAATGATTTCAACAAACAGGCCTATACCTATATGAAGGATAGTCTGTTTTTAAAAATAATGTCCAAAGATTCCACGGAAGTAGCTCATGATCTCGAAAAATGGGAAAGAATGAGGTATTTTTTCTATGCGGAAGTGAGCCCTTACTGGTATCGCGGTTATGTATATAGCGACACTTTAGATCTACAGCTCGATGCCATGTTAAAGAGATACAAGTCTAAGGTACATATCGTTGCGCATACGCCCCTACCCTCCATAACACAAAAATATGACGGTAAATTATTAACTACAGATCTGGAGGATGCCTCGACCCAATTATTGTTTCTTATTAAGAAACGAAATAAATATACCAGATACAAAATTGAATTTTCTGGAGATATTGTTGAACTTGATTAATAAAACAAGAATAACCACCCCACCTCCATTTGCCAATGGAGCCACCCCTCCTTGAAAAAAGGAGGGGATTTTTTTACGTTAGCCATGTATTAGACCCTACACAAAAGTCCTTCCCCTATGAAGGGAAGAGCCTGTTCCCAACAGGATTGGGCATGGATTTGACGGAGTCAAAGGCGGAAAGGTAACCTAAATAAGTAGAAGCATATTACTTCCCTTAATTCAGCTAATTTAAACAAGAGAACAATTACCTCGTCTTCCTTCGGAAGTCACTCCTCCTCATAAAAGGAGAAGAATTTTGTACATGGTTTTGATTTAATCGCCTCACTAAAGTCCTTCCCTTGATAAGGGAAGAGCCTGTACCCAACAGGATTGGGCATGGATTTGACGGAGTCAAAGACCTTTAGGTTTGTATTGTTAAAAATAGATTAAATAAATTATATGATGATAATGATGTAGGAGGTTTCTTTTTTGCTTACTTTTTTCTTTGTTTATAACTTTGAGAATGTTAATAAAAAAGAATGGAGTGAACTTTGGCAGAGACTAGGTTTATAGCCCTATCTTCCGTATTAGACTCCATTCTTTTATAACCCGGTTACTGAGAACCAGATAGAATTCTAGTTGTACCTAATAAAGGTTTTAGTTTAGGTAGCCATAAAATTATAAAAAATTATGGATATAAAAGAAGTTATTGGAATTGATGTTAGTAAAAATTTTAATGAAGCTCGCATACACACAAATCAAAAATTGATTGAATTTGAGAATAATATTAAAGGATTTAGAGCCTTTGAAAAATGGGTGTTAAGCAATATAAAGTGTCATAAGAGTCAGATCATGTTTGCTTTTGAACACACAGGATTGTACTCTTATCCACTATCTGTTTATTTTACAGAAAAAGGATATTCATATATTATTATACCTGGATTAGAACTAAAACGATCAATGGGTATTGCAAGAGGTAAGGATGATAAAATTGATGCACAAAGAATAGCGACCTATGCATATGAAAAAAGAAGTAAACTAAAACCTTATGAGCTTCCTCAAGATGAGATTATTCAGATAAAACGATTACTAACCCTTCGTGAAAAACTAGTCAAACAACGGGCTGGTTACAAAGGAACCTTAGGTGAGTTTAAAAAGTTTTTAACGAGAAATGATAATAGAATGTTATTTGATGTACATGAGAAAATGATAAAAGAATTTTCAAAACAAGTTGAAAAACTTGAGGATAAATTAGATGAACTAATAAAAAATGACAAACAATTAAAACAAATGTATAAATTGATAACTAGTATCAAAGGTGTAGGACCTCAAACTGCTCTGTTTTTAATTGTTTATACAGATAAGTTTACAAAATTTGACAACTGGCGTAAATTTGCTTCCTATTGTGGAATTGCTCCTTTTCCAAACCGATCAGGAATATCAATAAGAGGGAGAACTAAAGTTAGTAATTTAGCAAATAAGAAAATTAAATCCTTGTTGGATCAGTGCGCTAAAACATCTATTCAACACAACCCTGAAATGAAATTATATTATGAAAAAAGAGTAAAAACAGGTAAACCAAAAATGAGTACTATTAATGTCATCAGAAACAAAATTCTATCAAGAATATTTGCAGTAATTATAAGAGGAACTCCTTACGTAAATACTTTGGGGTATATGTCTTAAAATGTTAATAAGTTTGGTGAAATACGCTTGTTTTAATCATAGAATACGGAAGGGTAGACTTA
>Ga0209013_10003129_pt1 | contig 14819 bp, 20 predicted proteins | sample Cruoilmetagenom2_FD_187291 | JGI IMG/M metagenome (GOLD analysis project Ga0209013, IMG submission 187291) | Oil polluted marine microbial communities from Coal Oil Point, Santa Barbara, California, USA - Sample 2 (SPAdes) (version 2) | ecosystem: Environmental > Aquatic > Marine > Oil seeps ... | reverse complement strand
CCATCGGTTTCAACGAATGGAAATCACTGAGTAACCCCGATGTCTATACTGTTACGATTGGTGGACAGAGTTCGACAATCACACACTCTTGGAAAAAAGGAACGCATTAACAAAATTGCGTTCCCAATTCATGAATCCAGTGTATTACCTGCCGCAGGAATCGGTGTCTTTTTTAACATGGTCGCTAAGTGGATCGTGTTATTAGCTAGCATGCGAACGTGATTCTTTGTAAAATCATTAGATTTTCCAGCTTCAATATAAGAAGGACCCGGACCTGCTTCCCCCACCCAATACGCATCTACATTTGGTGGAATGACAAACCCGATATGAGATAAACTATACAAGATGGATGCAGACGCATGCTTCGCTCCATCTTCATTTCCAGTAACGACAACTCCACCTACCTTGTTATAGTAGACAGCCTGCCCTTTATCATTTGTTTTACTACTACTTCCATATAAGCGTTCTATCGCTTGTGTTGCAAGACTACTCTTTTCCCCAAGCCATAAAGGGGTTCCAATAATCACGATATCCGCGGCCATGACTTTCTTGAAAATCATTGGCCACTCATCTCCATTTCCCATATCTTCTTCCACTCCGAGTGCAATGTGATAATCGGCAAGTCTGAGGATTTCTGATTCAACACCTTTTTCTTGATAAATCGATTGGACTTCTTGCATTAAAGCTTCTGTGTTAGACGTTTCGTCATTACTTTTAAGAGACGTATTCAAGAAAACTGCTTTTAACTTCGACATTCAACCACCCTTTCGACTTCGTTACACTCTCTATTCCCGACTACAGAGAAACTAGTCCTACGAAAATTATGCTAAAATGACGGAAAGAACCTTAGGAAAAGAAGGCGATTATTATGGAATACCAAGAAATGCATGAACAGTTAACCAAATTGATTCATGACAAGCAATTAATATCCGCTACCATTAGCCAACCTCGTGCAAAATCTGATGAAGTAAAGCGTGTTAAGTTAAAGCCTGTTGAAATTAAAGGCGACTATTACATTCAATTTGAATATCAGTATGAACGCGTATTAAAACATGAAAACATCGAACTTGAATTTGTCAGTGATAAGATAAACGACCTGCTACAGCAATTCCGTCAAGTGCAAGCTGATTTCCAAGAAGAAAAAGTGCATATTCAGCTTTCCAAAAAATTCAAAGTGTTGTGGAAATCAGTTCGTGTAACTTCCAAAAAAGTTGCTGATCTTTCACATAACCGCAAGAAGAATTATTTATTGGACGAAGATACAGCGTACCCATTCCTGGTTCGTTTAGGGGTCCAAACACCAGATGGCAAAGTAAAAAAACAAAAGCATGACAAATTTCGTCAAATCAATCGTTTTATCGAGTTTATTGATGATGCACTTGCTTATCTACCTAAAGATCGTCCTGTTCGAATATTGGATTTCGGATCCGGCAAATCGTATTTAACGTTCGCTCTATATCATTATTTACGAATCGAAAAAGGATTGGATATTCGTGTAACTGGATTGGATTTAAAAAAAGAAGTAATCGAAGAGTGTCAGCAAATAGCTGATGATTTGCAGTATGATCATCTGGAGTTTTTAGTTGGAGACATTAAAGACTATAACGAAGAGACTTCGGTAGATATGGTCGTTACGCTACATGCATGTGACGTCGCGACAGATATGGCATTAGCACGTGCTGTAAAATGGGGTGCGAAAGTAATCTTAAGCGTGCCTTGCTGTCAACACGAATTAAATACGCAGCTCAATAATCCTACACTTGATGTTATGTTGCAACATGGTCTTGTGAAAGAACGTTTTGCCGCCCTTGCAACAGATTCAATCAGAGCAGAACTATTGAAACTCGTTGGGTATGAAGCTCAATTACTCGAGTTTATTGATATGGAAAACACGCCAAAAAACATCTTAATCCGTGCTTATTTTACAGGCAAAAAGCCAACATCAGTTGAACAATCAAAATACCGTGAGTTTATAAACTTTCTACATGCCAAACCATTCTTGGAAAATGAATTAAAAGATTACTTAGGGACATTTTAATGAATCTTTAAACTAGCTTAAATAACCGGCCAAAGTTGCAAGATTGGCCGGTTATTTTTATTTTGTAATAAAATGCGATTCAAATTAATACATCATTGACCTTGATTCTCCAAATCATATGATGATACCCTTCATCCCAATAATTCTTTAACAAATAATTTGGCGTTCCAAATTTCTTTTTACAGATTTCTTGAGCACGCGTATACCCACTATCCAAACAAAACTCTTCGATGCCCTTACTCTGCAAAGCCGTATACATGTTATGTAATAGGAAATTCCCTACCCCTTGTCCTTGGTAGTCTGGAAGAACAAACACCGTGCCTACCTCATTCAGGTCTTTTAAACCATGATTTGTATTTTGACAGATCAACTCACTTGCAGGACCGTATTCGATTGAGCCAATTATCTTATCTCCATCCAAAGCCATTAGAAAATAACGGTTTTCCCCATCACTTTCTAAATCATTTTCCAGATAGGCTTTCTTCGTCACGATTTCTTGTTCTATATCCTTTAACTTGTCCCCAATGCCTTCTTTGCTAAAAGTATCGCATATCACTGTTCTAAAAAATTGATGCAGCTCTTCTATGTCCTCAGTTCCTGGTCTTCTTATGTCAACATTGAGCATATTTAACCCACCTCTTACCCTATACATGTTAATCAATATGATGACTTTTACAATCTATTCAACTTCGCAATTCAACTGTTAAGAACACATATCCCTCATTCTCACGAACATCTCCAAATACTAAAGGTACTCGTGATGAAAAAATGGGTCCGTCAACAACTACTGTATGGAATTCCCCGTTTTCTCCACACGAGTCGATTCCTAGTCCCTCTAACTCATCCATCAATTCTATTGTGAATGTTCGCCCTACATATTCCGCAGGCATCATAGTTGTATTAACAACGACAATCACCGCCTCAAATCCAACTGCTAGTAACTCTTCTAGGATAGAGCGACGTGGCTCTTGCCATAGTGGATGAATCGGAATAATATCCGATTTTGCACACGTTTTTTGTACCCATTCCAAGTGACCTATTAAATCGATATCACCAAAGACTCCATGCGTGATGCCCGCTTCTTTGCACTCGTCCATTGCATGAACAAATTTTTCTTCATAATCATCCCAACCGGCTCCTCGAATCATTAATGGTAGATTTAAACGATCTGCCTGAGCCTGTACCACTTCAATTGGTAAAGCATGCGACTTCGACACTATCTCATCTTCTTGGAACATAGTAAGTAATCGCTTCGGTATCATTCCTGCTTTAAGCGCTCGGTAATAAGCCATAGCAGAATCTTTGCCACCGCTCCATGATGCAACAAACATATTGGTTTTCATTTTCACACTCCCACTTCTGAACCATTACGAATTTCTTTCGCCTCTATCTTCGAGGTTTTCATAATCATACGGATTTGTTTTTTATAAATGGCTTCATATTGATACGTCCATTTGAACATTCGGCTGTACATTCTCCAAGTAGGGGTATAACTCGATTGCTCAATCCCTCTTTTTTGCAAGATAAATCTTCTTGTGATTCGATAGATTCTGACAGATAATTTAGGATTCAAAAAGAGGATTTGATCGGCTTCATCAAATGTTTTCATCGACCACCCTAGATGTGCGCCTTCGATAATCCATGTTGATTGGCCTAATATGGCATTTAACTTTGCATCTCGCACCTCTTCAGAGTTACGTATGTCTACACCAGAACTTCTTGACCACACTACTTCATCCAGAGAGAACATAGAAATTCCTTTTTGTTTTGCCAGTTTTTTCGCAAGTGTGGTCTTGCCACTTCCGACGGGTCCAACAATTCGAATTTTATTCATTCGCCCACTCCTTATATTTATGCTCCATCCTGATCTAGAGTTGTTATACTGTGTATAGATATAGGGGGCAAAACTATGGAATTAAAACGTGTTGTATACGGCATAATTATGTCGGTTTCTCTTATTGTGGTACGATTTATTGATATTTTTCTTTTCGATATGCCCACAGTGGCATCTTTTATTGTCCTTATATTGATCATGGTTGTAAGTTACAAATTGGTCGATCGTTCAGCTTCTTTTGACCGAAAACTGTCACGTAAGACATACTACATATTGAATATGCTTATCGTTACATTATTGATTGTCGCTTTTTATGCAATCAAGTCTTAATGCCGTGCAGAGAATTTTTTCTCTTGTGCGGTTTTTATCATTTATGCTGGCATCGGGGTATTTGTCGGTGCAGCGAAGCCTTCATTGTATGTATTATCGATAAACTCTCGAATCTCCTTCAATGTCTTGCCATCTTGTGTCATTTGGATGGATTGAATGGCAATCTGTACACATACTTCGCAACGTGTCCCATGATCGTCCCATACTATCGACCCACCTTCATTTACTTTATTGATAAAACAATTCTTGTTGCTCGTATGTCCTGCACTTTCTCCACACCCACAATAACAAGGCATCCATTCCAATATCTCGTGCGCCTTCCCAGCTGCCTGATAAACCAGTTTCATTTCTTCGGTCTGAGTCTCTAAGAATGAAGGCAGTACATCAGAAGATGCTGTTTGTTCCTGGAGATCTCCATTTGGACTATGCGCTCGATGTCCCTCATCATGCCCTTCATGTTCATCTTCTTTACTTGAACAACCGGCAATCAATAATGCGCTAATACATAGCATAATAAACCATTTTATTTTCATTTAAAAATATCCTCCATTACACTTACATCAGTGTACATATCATATTGTCCAATCATTTACCCTCATAGGCATCTCTACTTAATAATAGGTGTTCGTTCTTGTTTAACCCAGTCCATGATAAATCGTTGTTGGTGTGAATTTAGATTAGATGGCAAGTTTTGCTTATCGAAGTAGGCATGTCCACGTGTTTCTTCACTTTTTTGAATGAGGTCTCCAGCGACTTCAGAAGTTTTGAAAATTAGCTGGATACTATAAACACGATCCCCATTTGCATATGTTGCATATCCTTCCTGCCCAGAATATACACCAAAAAAAGTTAAATTCCCAATGGCTAAACCGGTTTCTTCTTCAGCTTCTCTCCTTGCAGCATCTTCAACTTTTTCTCCTAACTCTAATACACCACCTGGAATGCACCATACATCGGCATCTGTTCGATGTTGCAATAAGATTTGATTTTCTTTCTCAATAATCACGCCACATCCCACAGTTAGAAGTGGTTCATGACCAATCATCTTTCTCATCGTTTTAATGTAGTCCATATTAATAAAATCCTCCAATAGCAAAGAAGAAGCCTGGTTTGCACCAAGCCTTCCTCCTTAATGCCATTTAAATTTTTGTTCATGTAATAATTTCAAAAATGCATCCACTACCATCGGATTAAATTGTGTGCCTCTCCCACGAACTATTTCTTGTATTGCATCATCGATTGAAAGTGCCTTTCGATAAATGCGGTCTGTCGTCATCGCATCGAATGAATCTACCACGGATACAATAGCTGCTTCCAGTGATATTTCATCCCCTTTTAATCCGTTTGGATACCCTTTTCCATCATAACGTTCATGATGTTCTTCTACGATAAATGCAGAATTTCGAATCCACTCAATTTCGTGATTTCGTAGCATTTCTGCCCCCTTCGTAGTATGAGCTTTCATGATTTCCCATTCATGTGATGTTAGCTTACCTATCTTGTTCAAAATTCCCAGGGGTACTGCGAGTTTACCAATATCGTGAAAGTATGCTCCCCATCTCAGCATGGAGACTCGTTCTATTGGTTGATTTAGTCTTTTCCAAAGCTCAATTGAATAATCTTTTATTCTCGCACAATGGTGATATGTATAACCATCGACCTTTTCAATGGCATCGGCTTCGCGTTGGACAATTTCGGTATCCGTAAAATTACGATCGAATACACTTGCAGTCATTTCAATTAAAATCTCAGTCCCCAACTCACTATAAAAAGAAAGCAACTCAGGATATTCGGAGGCGTCCAATATATCCCCTTCATGCAATACAAAGGATCTGCCCTGGTATTCTACTTCAAGTTTACCAAGAACCACGGTGTAAAGTTCGACTACGGATGTACCTTCAACTGGTGTGTATAATACCCAATAAGAACGATTTGCTCGGACAGAAAAAAGACCATACGCTACTTTCTCGGCTTTTCCGATATAAGTTGACACGGCATGACCAATATCTAATCGGTGTAAAGATGGCTTTTCTTTTATGTCTCTAATTTGTTCTCGTGTAAGTTTCATAGGTACCTCCACGCTTGACTTTTTTATACATATAACTGTATCTTTTTTCATTTCGTTTGTCATTATTCATCATCACAATTATCTAAATTCTTCTCTATTCCGCTTAATTCCTATGAAAAAGCTCTCCAAATTATTGGAGAGCTCTCGTCATTAAAGTGGCAAGCGATTGTCTTTCTTTTCTTCTTTGTTCTGATCTTCCATTTGGTAAGAAATACGGTCTAAAGTTGGGCGAATCGTTGACTTACCAGAGAAATTTTCAAGCATTTCTTTTACATCAATCCCCGAAGATGCTTTTAATGTTTCTTGCAAAGTAGACATCAGATTAGTGGCGTATGAAGTGACTTTATTGGCACCGCCACCTTCTCCACCACCCGTATCAACAACTGTAATTTTATCGATATTCGCCAAAGGACTCGCGATTTGTTTCGCATATTCCGGCATCATGCGAACGATCATATCGAGAACTGCCGCTTGCCCATAATGTTCAAATGCTTCCGCAAGCTTCTGTTTCGCTTCCGCTTCAGCTAAACCTTTCAGACGAATGATATCCGCTTCTGATTCCCCTTGTGCACGTTCAGAGTCAGCTTTGGCTAATCCATCAAGACGTACACTTTCCGCATCAGCTTTGGCTCTTGCTTCAATTCTGTATTTTTCTGCATCCGATTCAGCCATTACACGAGATTTCGCAGCAGCGGCATTTTGCTCAATTGCATAACGATCAGCATCCGCTTTCTTTTTCACTTCTGAATCATATTGTTTTTCACGACGTAAAATTTCTTTTTCTTCTAATTCAATTTGTTTTTGTCTTTCAATAATTCGAATTTGCATTTCTTGTTCCATTACTTCTTGTTTTGAAACTGCAGTTTGCAGCTCATACGCTTGGTCAGCACGAGCCTTTGCAACGTCTTGCTCACGTCGATATTCAGCTACCTTCAACAGATTTTCTTTTTCTGCTGCTGCAATTTCTGTCGCACGTTCAATTTCGGACTGCTGCGCTTCTTTAGCTGCTTCAGCTCTCTTGATGCGTGTTTCTTTATCAGCTTCAGCTGTTGCAATGTCTGCATCGCGTTTCACTTGTGCGATACGAGGTTTACCCAGCGAATCCAGGTATCCATTTTTATCTCGTACATCTTTGATGGTAAATGATACGATGACGAGTCCCATTTTGGCTAAATCTTGCGATGCAACGCGTTGTACTTCCTGGGAAAATTTATCTCGATTCTTATAGATCTCTTCCACAGTCATAGACCCTAAAATAGAACGTAGATGACCTTCCAATACTTCTTTTGCTTCATTTTCACGATCTTCTTTAGACTTCCCTAAAAATTGCTCAGCTGCCGTTGCGATTTCAGAGATCGATCCACCAATTTTAATGATGGCCGTTCCATCCGCCATAACTGGAACACCTTGCTCTGTATACACTTCAGGCGTCGTTACTTCTAATTTACTTGATAATAAACTTAGTGGTTCAGCTTGTTGGAACACCGGTAATACAAATGTACCGCCACCACGAATTATCTTTATTCGATTTCCAGAATCATCTGTATGCACAGTTTTGGATCCCAAATAACTACCTGTGACGATTAATGCTTCATCTGGCCCGACCGTTCTGTATTTTGTGATAAATACCCCGATGACAGCAAGCAATACAAATGCAACTATCCCAATGACTATCCAAATTCCTAAATCCATGTGTGAATCCCCCACTTCTTATTTTTTCATGAAGTCAAATGCTTCATATTCTCGAACTAAAAACGTCCCATCTTTAACATCAATCACCAAAACTTCTTTGCCATAGTCAATATCCTCGTTATCGTAACCAGTTGCTCGTTTATGCAACAAACCACTTACTGAGTCAATGACAATCTCGCCAAACCCATTTGATGGAATGGGGGTGATTACTTTCGCTACTTTCCCCGCTAAGGACTCATCTGTATAGGCTAACGAAACTTCTGCTGACGACATGGGCAGTAAGACGAAAAAATATAGTAGCATATCTACAATAAGACCGACTACAACACTTGCTGCTAAGATAATAAAGCTATTCCAAGTCGTGGACACTTCCAGTACATACCCAGTGGCAGAGGTAAGTGTTACGAAAGCTAACAGAATGGCCGGATTTAAAAACGGAATACCTTCTCCAATTCCTTCTGCAACATCCCCGAAAAACACATACAAGATGGTAGCAGCACCCATTATCAGCAATACAGTCAAATAAATTTGTTCTACCGTCATGACAGTCACTCCCATTTCAGCAATTCTTTAGTGATTACTACTAGTTACGAACCAACAGGTAAAAAGTTTCATTTTTCAAACAAATATTTAGTTTCTAAAATCTTGTGGGGGGATATTATGCATAAAGGAAATATTATTGTTTTAAATGGCGTTTCAAGTTCCGGAAAGTCTTCCTTATCAAAGGAGCTTGTCAAACACTTGCCGAATTACTTTCATTTAAGTATTGATGACTTTGATCTGGTCATCGATAAAATGGAAGATCGAGAAGGAAACAGGGTGATTCCAGTTCCTACCGAATATTTTTTTCATCGTACAATCCAGATGTTCTCGGATAAAGGGATTAATTTAGTTGTGGATCAAATTCTGCATGACACTGAAACATTGCGTGATTTTAAAGAAACCCTTCAAGATTATCCAATGGTATTTGTTGGAGTTCACTGCCTAAGAGAGGAGTTAATTCGCCGGGAAAAATTTCGCGGGGACCGACAAAGTGGGCTTTCTGTTTCGCAACTGCTGTTCGTTCACAAACAACATGAAAACTATGACGTTGTAGTCAATACGAGTAAAGATTCGCTGACGACTTGCGTAGACAAGATCTTGAAAGCGGTTCAAACAAAATGAAAAAGCACATGTGTCTCTTCAAAGAGTCCACATGTGCTATTGATCAATTATACCCACGTTCTCCATAAGGTTGTTTATCTGTCAGCCATTTCTCTTTCGCTTCCTCCAGTACTTTTTTAATTTGATAGGTTGATTTCCCTTCTGTTTTGAACGATTCCAACACTTCGAATGTAAATGCATCTTCACCGAATGAGTTCCAATCATTCACTAATTCCTTATTCAATAATGTTCCAAATTTCAATTGAAACATCAATCCATTTAAACGCTTTATATTATTCACGGCATCAATAAATACTTTCCCGTTATTTGTATTAGTTACAAGTAAGATTCCCGCAATCGGAAATTCTTCTTTTGCTTGTTGTTTTAATTCTTTCTTTCGAGTAGTTTCCAATGACTATTCCTCCATTCTCCAATAAGCTGAACCATCCGTTTCGCGTCCTAAAAATTGATATTCCACTAAATAACGTCTGATGAATGTATGATCCTCAAATGCTTTTTTAATCAATTCATTTACTTCTTTTTCTTTATAAATTTTTCCGAATTCGAATTTTTTTACAAGTTCACATAGAACAATAAATCGATGTTTTTCCTGCAATTTAAATGTTCGAAGCTTTCCTTCAGCAAAGTTTTTTGCTAACACAGCTTGATATTCTGTATCCGTAATATGGAACGGTTTTTCAAAGAGAACCATTTCTTCTTTCGGATGGCTTCGAGCACTTTGATCCTCCTCGATTAAGCTCATTAAAGTAACGAGCACCTTCGCTTGTTTCTCCTTTTTTTTCAGTGAGAATCGATGATTACGTACTGTGGATGCACTGCCTATTTGGAGTGCTTCTTGAATTTCGCGATCGGATTTACCTTCAAACATTTGTTGCATGACCGCTTTAAGCTGATCCGATAAACCAGTCACTTCTCTGTCTTGTTCTATTAAATATGAAAATACAGACCCATGTTTTTCTCCAATATGCAGTTGCATAAATTTATACGCTTCAAAAAATTGTTTATCTCGCTGATAGATCATTCCTTTTTCAATGGACTTTCCGCATAATAAGCACGTAAAAGCTTTATCACTTTCAGAATATCCATTTTTCATTTCACTCAATGTGGATTCAAGTATATTCAATCAATAAACACTCCCTCTTTATGTTTGTAAATATAAAAACAATATAACATAAAGTCTAGACATTTTACAATGTTATCAATTTCTTTAAGTTGGGTAATATATAACTAAATGTAATGTTTAAGATTAAGCTTTTGAAAAATTCATCATCAGAAACCTATGTAATAACGATGAAGAATAGAGCGGATGTTTACTCATTAATAGAATTTCTTATATTACAGCAATGTAAATTTTAAGAACCGAAAGTAAAAAGTGTTTTTATTTTCTTAAGGTTTTGATATGATGTTTGAGGTTATTTGAATAACCGATCCTATTTAAAGTCCAGGAGGCTTTCTATGTTTAGTTCAAAAAAACAAGATCCTTTTTTCACTTCTTTACTCAATATTGCTGAGATTGTGAAAGAAGCTACGCATTATGCAGATGATTTTAAAATTACATCCGTTCCAGATTTAAAAGAACTAAGTATTAAATTAAAGAACTACGAAACGGAAGGCGATAAATTGATTCATGATTTGATTACGAAATTAAACAAATCATTCATGACGCCAATCGAACGTGAAGATATACTTTATTTAGCTAACAAAATGGATGATATTTTGGATGGCGTTGAAGCATTTGCCGCTTATCTTGAAATGTATTCATTGATTGAAATCGATGAATCGATGCGTACTTTCATGCATTACATCGTCAAGAGCACGGATGAAATCGTCAAAGCTATGGAATTATTAGCAAACAAAAAACTTCTTCAAATGCGTGAACATGCTGTATTGATTAAAGAATACGAACGTAAATGTGATGAAGTATTACGTACTTCGATTAAACAACTTTTCTTAAAAGAAAAAGATCCGATTCGTATCATTCAATTCAAAGATATTTACGAACAGCTTGAAGACATCGCAGATTACGCTCAAAACGTGGCTAACACTATTGAGACAATCATCATGCGTAATGCATAGGGGCGAATACATATGGATGCATTACTAATATTAACGATTCTTGTTGTCATTTTTGCACTTGCATTTGACTTCATAAACGGTTTTCATGATACCGCCAATGCGATTGCAACTTCTGTTTCTACCAGAGCACTTCCTCCGAGAACAGCTGTGATGCTAGCAGCCGTAATGAATTTTGTTGGAGCACTGACCTTTACAGGTGTTGCAAAAACTATTACTAGTGACATCGTGGATCCATTTGCGCTTCAAAATGGTTCATTGGTTATTTTAGCAGCATTGTTGTCAGCGATAGCCTGGAACTTAATAACTTGGTACTTTGGAATTCCATCCAGTTCGTCCCACGCGCTTATCGGATCGATTGCTGGTGCCGCTATATCTGCTGCAGGATTGGGCATTCTGAATTACTCTGGATTTCTTAAAATTCTTCAGGCCCTATTAATATCGCCGTTTATTGCGATTGCTGCCGGGTTCCTGATGATGTCACTATTTAAGATTTTATTCAAAAACAACAATTTATATAAATCGAATAAAGGCTTACGTACTTTCCAAATTTTCACCGCAGCACTTCAATCATTTACACACGGTACTAACGATGCACAAAAAGCTATGGGGATTATCACAATGGCTTTGATTGCTGCTAATTTACAAACTACGAGCGATATTCCAATGTGGGTCCGCATTGCTGCTGCAACCGCGATGGGTCTCGGAACATCGATTGGTGGATATAAAATCATTAAAACTGTCGGTGGGAAGATTATGAAAATCCGCCCAATCAATGGTGCGGCGGCGGATTTATCCTCAGCATTAATCATATTTGGAGCAACGACGATTCATTTACCAGTTTCGACAACTCATGTAATTTCTTCTGCCATAATGGGTGTAGGTTCAGCTCAACGTGTCAAAGGGGTTAAATGGGGAGTAGCTAGAAAAATCGTCATCACATGGGTGATCACGTTACCAATTTCAGCTGCACTTGCGGCGATTATTTATCAAGTGCTTCATTTATTCTACTAATTAACAAAAGCTGTCACCCTCATGGTATGAGTGTGACAGCTTTTTATTCTTTAATCAGCAGTCCAAGTGATTTAGCAAATCCAATCGCTTGTTCAGTCGAAACTGTGCAACCATCTAACTTATCAACGGTTACAGTCAAATCTCCATATGTACATGTACTTAAATCAATTTTTGCTAAACTTGTGTCCGTAAAGTTGACTCCATCCAACTCACAAGTATTAAAAAACACTTTATCCAATGCACATTCTAGAAAATCCGCTTTATTTAAAGATGTATTCTCAAATTTCACTTGTTTGAATTTACTAAAACTAAATGCCACATAATTTGCAACACACCCATCCACCAAAACGTGACCAAAACGGCTTTGAGTACATTGTGCACCCATTAATTTCGACTGTTGAAATTCGACACGGTGAAAAATAGCATCACCAAAGTCTACATTCGACAAATCACAACGTTCAAATTTACAGTCGATAAACTCAACTTGTTCAAACCGCGTCTCACCAAATGACACATCAAAAAAATGAATCTGATCGAAGCTGATTTTTCTTTCAGGTAACTCAAATACATTCCATTCCGACACCATTCCCCGGGAAATAAATCGTTCTTCTTCGACCTCAATCAAAGTTGAAACATTCAATTCCATGAGTTGCGACGGGATTTTCGGCTTATCAATCTTCATTATTTATGCTCCTTTACTCACCCAACCAACTTTTAAATCTATCGGTAGATTCACGACAATTAACTCTTCTATAATGCTTAAATCGACATCGTACTATGAAAGGAAAGTTATTCAGCAATCTCATTATTAATTTGAGTTATTCCATTTGCATTTGCTTGTCCTGGAAATGATTCATTTACTTGGCTATAAGTTACTTTTACATGTTCGTACTCATTTACGCTTTCCACTTGGTCCAATGATAATGAAAACCATATCGCTTCCTTGACTCCTTCAAGCATAATTGCTTCAGTTTGTCCTTTGAGTTCCGCTTCACTTTTACCACTAATCACCAATATTCGAGTATCTTCTTTTTTCGCAATAATTCCCTCTATCGACATTTCATGGCCTCTTTGTGTTTCATTATTTTGAAAGAACACTGTAATGGACACCACTACTGCTGATATGGCAATCAATGCTATGATCACAATAAATAAGACCGCTTTGTTTCCTTTCATATTGCTATTCCTCCTCTACTTTGCGTTTTTAATGTACTATTAAACAACACTGTCGTTATCGGACTAGTTGTGCTATTTTATAACATCCCCATTCGAAAATGCACTTTTTTTCATAGAAGTATTACATCATTTTTCACATAGGAATCCATTACAATTAAATATAATTACATCTTTACTAGTATATCTGTATTTGCTCTTTTTTCGAAACAAAAAAGAGCTAGAAAAGTTTCTAGCTCTCAAATGTATAACCCAATCGAATCATGTCGCGGCATAGCAATCCATTTTCATAAATAGGTTCATCATAATTACGAAGAAAGTAATCGAAATCAATTCCCTCAATTCGAAATCCGCATTGCTGATACAATTTTAGTTGATGAATGCTGGAATTGCCTGTTCCGATTTCCAGTCTTGCATAGCCTTGTTTGGACGCTTCTTGGATAGCATGAAGAATTAATTGTTTACCTAACCCTTTGTTTTGGTAAGGTTCACGAATTGCTATGTTCATAATTTCCACAACTACTTTATGTGTTTCTTTTAACACATACACACCAATTACTTCGCTTGATGCTTCCCCAACAAAAATGATTCCATTTTTCACATACTCTTCCACAATGATTCGAGAAGGATCTGCAAGGGATAATACGTCCCATGGAGGTGATTCGTTTTGGTTTAATTTTCGAATCTTCATCATTATTTTGAAGTAGTTCTGAATCCTTCAGCCAATAAGTATTCTTCAGCTTCATCAAACGAACCATAGCTCTCTTCTAAGTTATGGGTATGATATATATTCCATAACGCATCCTCTTGAACAAGTTTCAACTCTTGTCCATCACGATTTATCCAAATTTGTTCTTCTACAGCAACCTCTTCATCTTCATCAAACCGTTCTTCTTCAGACAAAATACCAATCGAATCTGTAATCATTTCACGTAATTCATCTTCGGACACATCACGGATATTAAGCATTCCTTTATTGTCTGCTTTGTATTTTTTTAAATCTCCAACAAATACGAAACCGTTACCGTTTGGATGAAGATGATAAATAACCGTTTTCTTATCATATAAACTACCTTCGAAGTGATAGTTCACACGTTTTAACGAAACTTCTTTTTTTGATAGTTCAGGGAATGTTTCAATAACTGCTTGTTTTTGTTCAAATGTTAACATAACTTTCCTCTTTTCAAATACATTCTTTGTGTCATTATATCACATTCGGGAGTAACATTTTATTGACACACTAATGCAATAACGACTATAATCACTGTCATATATGAAAGTACGTTGATAAGGACTAGTAAAGATTCGTTCGTTTTTGTAGAGAAGGAGTTGATTGGTGAAAGACTCCTAAAAATGACATCTTGAACCTACCTTTGAGTTCGAAGTCGAAAGATTTTCGCGGCGACAGTCGTTAACATGTAAGAGTGTGAAGC